>Ga0247760_1000030_pt1 | contig 118803 bp, 115 predicted proteins | sample UWRJL171409R4_FD_179936 | JGI IMG/M metagenome (GOLD analysis project Ga0247760, IMG submission 179936) | Plant litter microbial communities from Arlington Agricultural Research Station in Wisconsin, United States - UWRJ-L171-409R-4 | ecosystem: Environmental > Terrestrial > Plant litter >...
AAAATCCTCCCAAACACCAAATCCCACACACAGCCCATCCAACGATCCCCCTCCTACACCCCTCAGGTTCTCTCGCTCCGTCCCAAAACGACCGCCGCTGATCATCGCCAAGGTAGCGTAGCATTCGTTTAAAAAAAATAGTTAATAAAAGCTGATGAATGAGCTCCTCCCGTTTGTGCCGTGGTGGCTGACCAATCAGGTGTTGACCGTGTGCGGTGGCAGATGCACGTGGGGCCGTGCGATGCGACGCTGTAACTGCGCCTTGAGTGTGATCTACCAAACTGGCATGGCGGGTGGATGGGTGGCTGGTGGGTGGGTGTGAAGGTCTGAGGGTGTGGAGCGGGATAGGTTTGGTTTTTCCAGGTTTGGGTTCCAATGGGTCTGTTTAGTTTTGAGCTTGGGTTTCCAGGTTGGGTTTGGGGAATTTGGTTTGGGGATTTGGATTTGGATTTGGATTTGCAGTGATGTGATACAGCGCGAGAGGGAGGGAGGTAGGCGGCGGTTGTTTTGCACTGCGTGCGGCGTGGCAGACTCAGTGAGTTTAAGTCCTAGAAGTTCTTGGTGCCTGCCTGGCAATATGGCTGCTATTTTCCATAGACATACTTTTTGCTGTGGTGGGAATTATCCTGTAGGTGGTAGGTAACGTCCTTCATTGGAGATGATTCCAAGCTGTATAGACCTCAACGTTACGAGTGATGGCGAAGTCATGCCATGCAATGTAATGTAATGTATCCGATCAGAGTATGTGCCGATTCTTCCGTTGGCACTGTAATAACAGCGAAGAGTCATGAGGTGCTAGTGGGGGTACCGATGGCTGATACTGTAAGGGTGAAGAGTCCGGTTGAAAGAGCCGGTTTCGGAAGGCAATTTGCTCCGTGCGGTTGGATGATGCAGGGTATTTTTTCGCACGGCTTCAATGCGTGTCGATAGTAAGTCCGCAGTAAGTCGGCTTTGTATGTGTCGCGAGGCGTTTTCGACGGAGGCGGCCTCTCAATGACAGAGGGTTGCTTTGATGGAAGGCGAGCAGGATGACAGAGGGTGTTGATGGTCTTGGCTGCGCAACGCGGTCAAGAGCATGCTCATCCAACAATCAGACATAGCAAGCTGAGCACGAGAGCATTTGTTCACTTGCAAGAGGACTAAGCAATGACATAAAATGACTGGTATTGACGATTCCTATTAAGCTATCGGTTTGAATATGCAATTCCTAGACAACCCTATGTATACACGCCCAGATCGCGCTTCCCTTAGACGATATGCTTGACCTCAGCCGGCTGGGAATCAGAGTCCCGCTTGTTGTCGACGCCGTTGTCACCATACTGGATGTTCTTCTCCACGGCCGCGGAAGCCTTCTCGTTGAGGTTGTCCTCGAACACTGTTTCGTATTGTCAGCCTCAATTCTTGCTTTCACTGGCAGGAAGTACTCACAGAATGCCAACTCCTCAAGGGTGCGGCCGCTGGTCTCGGGGTAGAAGAAGAAGATGATAATGAACTCAAAGGCGATCCAGCCACAGTAAATGGCAAGGAACTTCCACTTGATGGCGCTGAGAGCGATGGAGTTGACGTTGGTCGAAAAGAAACCTGCGAGCTTGCCGAAGATCTGCTGGACACCGATACCACGGGAGCGGTGGGAGTAGGGCCACAGCTCAACGAGATAGGTGTAAGTGAGCGCGTTGTTACCGATGTTGTAGCACGGGGAGAAGGCGAAGTAGAAGAAGAGACCCGAGATACCGGCGGCGGCGTTGCTGCCGCCAGCGTCGAGGGCAACCTGCATGCGCTCCAGCGAGATGGTGATGGCAACGAAGACCAAGCACATGCAAGTGGCCGAAAGCATGTACATGTGGCGACGCTTGAAGCGGGTGACGAACATGGCAATGATGGTCGCGTTGATCAAACTCCAGCAGGCGTTGGCAAGGTTAATGCGCGTCTTGGCGTAGTTGGAGGTGTAGTTCATCATGCCGAAGAGGACACCCGAGTAGTAGCTGAGCAGGGTGTTGCCGGACAGCTGGGTGAAGAGACCGATGAAGAGCGTGACGATAACGCGGCGGCGCATACCATACGTCCTGAGCAGGTCCATCCAGCTCTGCTGCGAGGCCTCCATCTCCGTGCGAATGGTCTCGCGGATCTGCACGATCTCAGCCTGGACGAGGAGCGAGCTGGCGTCGCCCTCAGCGTGGTACTTGACGAGCACCTGTCTGGCCTCCTCATCGCGGTCCTTGGAGACGAGGTAACGGGGCGACTCGGGGAGGAGGAAGACGGTGGCAATCTGCAAGATCGAGGGGCAGATCTGCAGCAGCGAGGGCAGGCGCCAGGCCCAGTCGTTGGGAATGTCGGTGGTGCCCAGAGCGATGGCCGAGGCGAGAATCTGACCGATGAAGTACGAGGCGTTGAACAGCGACGTCAAGATGGCACGCTCCTTGGGATGGGCCAGCTCGCCGATGAGGGCGGCACCGGAAATGATGCAGAACAGGATACCGGCGCCGAGGATCATGCGGGCGACAATGTACATGCCGACATGCTGGGCGAAACCCTGGAGGAGAGCACCGAAAACCATGATGCCGGAGCCGAGCATGATGGACCAGCGGCGGCCGAAGCGCTGCGCGAACCATGGCGCAAAGGGGACGGCGAAGATGGAACCAAGCTGGTAGCACGAGTTGACGAATCCAAGAAGACCGGGCTCGATTTCGGGCGCGTTGGTCTTTGCGTTTCTGCGGCCTCCACCGAGATCTAGGAAGCACCTTCCGTCAGCGGTTTGCCCAGCAAATGGCGGGGGTGTGATGCGGGATGGAGTAGTGCGGGGCAGCCAGCGCCACTCAAGCTTTCTCAGACTTACACAGGTGGAAGGTAGGGGCGAACTGCAGCGTGTTGATGAGCTGCGAGTCGAAACCAGATGTCATCTCGACTCCCATGCAGCACAGGAAGAGCCAGAAGTACATCATCCGCAGATTCGGCTTCTTGTACCATACGACCTTGTCCTCCGCCACCAGGCGGGTGACGATGGGGTCGGCGGTTGTTCCTACGTTCACCTTGACCATTTTGGCGGTTGGCGAGCCGGAGACTCGGTTCTCGGGTGTTGGGTTGGTGTTGACGGGTGTCGAGTTGTTTCGTGTTGCATTGTCTGTCCCGGGCGGTCTCGCCAGCTATATACAATCCATCGCCGTGTGCGCCCCCCCAGTCTCCCCCAGTCTCCCCGTCCCCCTAGTCCCATCACACGCTACTCCCCAGACCTACGGGCCCGGATATCCGGGGTCTCCATCTCCCAAAGCTGCACCCCAGACCGTGTCTTGGCGCGCCGTATTCCCCGCTGTTCTTGATTTACAGGGCTTGGCGCGGATGCCTGCATTTAGCCACCATCAACCAGTTTACCCGGAGAGAGGCGACTGGCTCGCGCATGGAAACCATCTAATCCGCCGCTAGCGAGAACCTGCGAGATGGATGCGCCAAGGCGCCTTTCCCCTCACTAATTGGAGCTGTCGAATTGTTTCCAGCCGCCAGGTTCGCATGTTTGGAGGCTGAGATCGACCGTCAGATTGCAATTAACCTAAACATTCTGGAACGAGTCTCATCTGTAATGGCCCACGTGGAGTCGACTATGGGACGCGTCGGCTCACTCTTGTTCGGCGTCGATCCAACGTCGGCAGATCCATTCTCGCGAGTTCGCATCATGGATCATGGCCCACCGAAACGGACGCGGGTACCGCCGGGCGGTCTGCTCGCGGGGCACTCGCTGAGTGAGGCCCTCGGCCGAGCAAACATCCAACCCTCGACGGCGTTCCGGTGATCAAATGACCCGGAGCCGAGACACTTTACTTGCAGAATAAGCCGCGGTGATCTCCCGGGATAGGCAATCGCTTCGCTTGTTGGCGTTTTTTTCTTTCTTGCCCCCCTCTCGTTCTTGTCGGGGTTGGTACACAGGCGGCACGGTTGAATTCGGGCCTTCTGGCAGCCAAGCTAGCCAAGACGGCCAAGACGGCCAAGCGGACCTCGACCCCTTTAGGTCTAGAGACGCCGTTCGGGTGCCTGCCAATGCGCATTGTTGGCCACCTGCGGTCCGGCGTCTGCGCTGTGTGCCCCTCAGTCACCTGCCTTGATTTGGGGTTGTCAGCTGTCAGAATATCCAAGGATTTCAACCTTGCAACCGCGAAGGTAGCTGCAGCACTGGTGCAGCCTTCGCGCAGTTCAAAGCCATCCGCGGAGACGCCATCGCGTCAACAGTCCGCCGCTCCGCTGGTGGCCGGCCGGCTCGCGCCACCCTTACCAGCCCGATGGTACCGGCAGCATTTGCCGTTTTCGTCGGACCACATGTGCAGCGTGAAAAAAAGGCTAACGCTCGAAATGCACTTGGCACAATCCACAATCCCCGTTGCCCAGCTGATGCCCAGCTCATGCTAGAAGGAGCCGCAAGAAGCGTGGCGGCGCCACCCAGCGCTTGCTTTGACGTCGCTGGCTCTGAATTGGCCCGAGATTGGCCGTCAACGCAATTCACCGCTTTTCGCCGCCGCCTCTTGCGGAGGATCCAGCAGTTTGGCGGGGAGAGGAAAGAGGCGGAGTGGAAACGTGGGAAAAGTGGACAAGCGCCAGTGCAAGTCCGAGGCAATGGGATGTCAGTGGGGATATTGCGCCTTGTCCCGAGCGGTCCCACTGGTCCTCATTGGTCCCCTGCGAGGTGGTATTGTACTGTATATGATAGGCACTTTTGCATATTGGGGTCGTCCGGACCGGGCAACAAACAATTACTCGAGGTACGTAAGGCCTCGTTCCGTCGCACTCCCGCCCCTGCAGTCAGCGTCGTTTGCCGTGTTTTGCGTGGCATTTATTGCCTACTATAAACCGCCCGTGCTCCCACGAGTCCACATTGAGGTTTAAAATATTGGGCTCCACGATCACCGTAGTGTGTGCTCCACTTTGGAGGAGCATTCTCTCTTCATCAGCTCCTCAGCTCCTTCGTGAAGCGAAGGAGTGGGTGGTGTACGTGCGCTGCGGGGTCACCACCATCAAGCTTGGGGTTCTCGCAACCCATCTCGCACCAGACGGTTCGCACGCAGCCAAGGCGCGTATCCAGAGGAAAGCCGGCAGCTTTGGGTGGTTTTTGGTGTTGGGTAGCTCGCCCAAGCCCTCGGGTTTCAGAGCCAGACGTTCCAAATGGCGCTGGGTTCTCCGCTCTCCTCCGCTGCTAGTAGTCGTGTTTGCGGGGCCCCGGAGAAGAGGTGAGTTTGGGATCGGTGAAAGGTGGAGAAAGTGAAGCTATTGATGATGCTGGAGGAGCCGCGCTTGTAAGATTGCATTGCTAGAGACTCCAATGCGATGGCTACTTGGGTTCCACGACTGGCAGGTCTGTTCGTCGACGAATGGGTTCTGTCTAGCTCGTCTGCTCCTTGTCTGCACGAGAGGCGAAGCGGATACGCGCTGCTGGTACTGCAGGTGCTGCTTACCCATTCGAAAATGGCTCTTTGGTGATCTCCGCAATAGACGGCATCGCAAAGCACGGGTAGATTTCCGAGTTGTCAAACCAGTCGTTGCAGCTTTTCAGAGTGTTTAAGTCAGCGGGATACGACGGTTCACTTTCCACGCCGAGCGGTTCCGGCCCCAAGGCTAGAAGAAGCGCTGCAATGGGCATTAGCTGCCGTGCATCGAAGTTTGCCTGCGCTGTATGTAGTCTAGTATGCAGGATATGACGTCGGCTGGAACAACGTGGCCACGACTACGGTACGTACTAGGCGAGTATGCGAGGCATAAACAGCTAAATACCCAAGATGACCGCTGTTAGGAATTAACGCTCGTCTAATAATGCGCTGGTCGTGTTGCTTCCGCAATATATAAGTTGGGTCTGGCACACCCCACTGAAAAGCAAACTGCCCAGACTCGATTTTGCCGCTGCCGGGTGTGCTCAAAGTTCCTCAATGTCCTAAATCGCTATTGATTGATCCGGATGTCTGGAAGCAGATTGGCTAAGCTCGCTTGGCTGCCTGGAAAACTGTAATTACGGGGCGACGTAGGGTAGCATCGGTGGGATGCAAAGAGATTTGTTAGGATTTGCGTGAAATCTGGAAATTCGGGTTGCTCTATTCGTGACGGCCTTGTGGGGCCTTGTGACGAAAACTCAGTGACATGAGCAAGGCGGTCTTGCTTTCACCTTCTCGCTCACCAACGGTCTCGAGTTCTGCCCCGTCAAGTCCCTCACTCTCAATCTTTGACCGACTGCACACCGTTACACTCGAAGGGTTGGTCCGATGAGCTTCGATGTGGAGGGGCTCTGCAACCCCGAGAAAGTCGACCAAATTCCCCTATCTCTCTGCTCGAGGTGAGATACAACATAGGCGCAGACCGCAGCGCCAGACGTGGTTCGGGCTTAATTTCAAACCAGCCATGTTACCGAGTTCGGTGCGTCGCGTGGAGCGAATGTTTTCATCGCTTCTTAGGTTGTAGATATGTGCTGCAAAGCGCCCTCTCGGGCAAAGCACGAGGCATTCTTTGCAACCTTGAGATTCTGGTCCGTGATGCAACTGCATAGTTCTGCCACTTACTGGTGTCGCACGATTCTGAGTTGGGAAGCAATGGCCGCTGGTTGTGGACTCGCATTGAGAAGATGATGCGACTGTCAATTTGGCTCGGATTGTGCCGCTTCGCAGTGTCTCATTCGCTCTTGGCATAGGACAAGCATGTTCTCACGCAGTTATTCATCCAGTTGACAGGCCTGCCGCCAGACATCCTGGCTGCGGTTGAGTCCAAAGGGATTCTAGATGCCTCGCATCGGAAACTCGGGCTCGAAGCCGCATCGGCTCAGTAGTCATGGGCTATTTCTCCTCTCCTCGTCTGTGCGACCTCCATCGAACTTTGATGATTTCGTAGAGCAGCAACAGCTCGCCCTCATAACTACTGCTCGCTTCTCCTCCATGTGCGGAATGGGTGACTTGTAGCGCCACCTGCTTCCTGGCCAGAGCCAGAGACAAAGCATAGTGACACCGATGACCGAGAACCAAACGATGTCTAGCCCGTACGCATACGAGCTTAGCATGAGGAAGTATGCCGGGAAGTCGACTTATAATGGGAGTGCGTCTGGAAAGTGAGTGTGTGCGTCGTGGATTGAGATTTGGTGAGTCCTGCGTCGACCGGCCGTGGAGATTTGCCTTCGAGTCGGCGTTCCCCATTTGCCTTCACGCATCTGGGCTGTCACTTCGAGTCAGTCATAACATCACCATGTCAGCCACGGTCACTCACATAATGTCTCCCTCATGTCTCCCATCACATAAGCCACACCACATGTTACTGATGGTAAGACATGCAGATATGAGAGATAGTAATGTTGGTAATGGCTTCGGTATGGGATATAGTGACTGATTCTAATGACTAGTCCCCGATCGGAAATGGGTCAAGAGACGCCCGAGTCAAACACAAATCTCGAACAACATGAACCCGGTGAGTACACAGTCTCAAACACCATACGCCCAAAATTGTCACTAACGCGGGAGATGGGAATAGCTTCGTTAGAGTGTGATCGGGCGATGACCTGACTTGGTCGCGCGGACCAGAACTAATGTCGGACTCGTCGTGAAAGTGGTCGCACAAACGTGGCGTGAGTTGCACCGACTCGATGGTCGCTGCCTTGGAATGTCATCGAAGTCAAAAGACGCCAATGTCCTTAATCGGACAAGACAAAACGGAGACCGCTCCATCTGACAACACACCGACAACACACCCAGAAGACTATCAACTGAGACTCCATCTGACAACACCGCGAAACCCGCCAACGCCGACACCGCAAACGCCAATAATAACATCTTCCAACAGGTCAAGGACCGCTCGGCACATACTCGGCAGGTGTTCGAGCGGGAGAAGGTAGCGCTCGTGGACGTAGTCAAGTCACGGGATCGGGGACATGCGCGCCATGCAGCTGGCGATGTAAAAGCTGACACACGCGATGCAAAATCTGGAGCAGGCGATACGGGGGTTATAGCAGGCGAAGAAAAAAGTCGAGCAGAAGTTGCGCGAGTTAAAGTGCAAAAACGCGGCCGACGCTACCAAGCTGAGCCTGTTGGAGGCCAACCACGCCGCTGCGACACATGAGTGAGGGAGGAGCATAGTTGGAAATGGATAAACAGGAGATCGGGATTCGGATTGGGATTGGCATTTGAGGATCGGGATCGTAGGATTGGGAGTCTTCGAGTCGCAGGGTTGGGACTCGGGTTGGTATAACAGAGCAATTCAATTGACACAAGAGCACTCTGTCGTGATTCACTTCACGCAATAGCAGAGGAATTCAATTATGTGATTCATCTGATATTCAATTTACAATAGCACAGCAATTAACTGGACACAACAGAGAGCAATTCAATTCTGTAATTCACTGCGCACAAGAGGAATAAATTCTCTTCCAACGTGCGAGAACCTTCCTCACGCACTGTTTGGGGTTATAACACCATGAGCCACAATGGGTTCGACCATTTCCCAACTTCTTCTTGCCAACAGGCAACCTCCTCCGGTCAATATGGAGACCTATACTGGAAGCGACAACGACTTCTTTCTGGCACGTCGAGGGGCCCTCTGCAAGCCTTCTCCTCAGTATACCCCTGTGTTTAACCTTACCCCTACGGTTGGCCCTCCCCCACGCCTTATTCATGGCTTGATCGACAGCGAACTCGATAATCTTGTCCGTACGGCTTTCGATTGCGACGATAGTGACAATACCTTCCGCGGTATGCTCCGAGCCGCTATCGACGCCATCCAACCCGATGTCCTCACCTCGCTTTGCGCGTATCGTATCGGATTTGAAGACGATCTTTGCACGGAGCTGACGATGCTTGTGACGGTCCTTCCTAGCTCGTTGACAACGTCAGAAGCTATCCAAGCCATTGGAGATCTCTTGGCGGTGCTGGAAAAGTGAGAAAAAAGAAAAGAAAATCTAAACCGGGCTGACCTGTCTCTAGCTACGACGAACGACTTGGTGCTGTTGCTATTTAGATCGCCGAACAAACCGTCTCCCCTGCTTCTGGCGAAACAATCCCCCCTGCTTCCGGCGACACAACCCTTCCTCCAGGTGTCTATCCCTCTGAAGAAATCAGATTGATATCATACCACAAGTCTCTTTCCTCTGGCGCGAGCATTGGCCCTGCAGAAAATCAACAGATTGCAGGGACGCTAGGGCCTTTCTTGCGTATTGTCACAGACGGCACACCGCAGTTCTTTGCCTTGGCCTGCAGCCATGTACTCTCCAGTATGTCTTTTTTCAGTTAAATAATAGTATATTTGCTAATACTGTAATATTTGCAGCTTCCAAGACGCCTACTACACCTGGCAGCAACAACCCAACTGTGGTTCGCCCTGCTGACAGAGACAATTCCCACTGGTGGTTTTCGGCTGAAAACGTCATCAAAGAAGTCGACCAGCCCCAGATTACTGAGATTTTGGAAAAGGAAGCCCTTCGCGACGCCCAAGCCCAAAAGCGCCGCTGTAAGGAATCTCATCATCCCGTTGGCACTATGCATGCATCTTCAGGCCTGCGAGTGAGTGCAGATCACTGGATACTAGACTGGGCCCTTGTGAAGCTCGACCCACACTTTGCATTGGAGAAGTTACAGAATGTAAGATTTTTTTATTATTTAGTTTTTTTAAACTCTTCACTAATAAGTCTATAGACCCCTCTGCCTTCCAGTCGCGCGACATTTAGGACAAAGTTCAACCTTGAGGCTCACAACGACACAGACTGGACACCCCGTGCGAAGATGGCAGCCCTTGTAAAAGGCTCTACTGTGTTCAAAATTGGCCGTACCACAGGCCACACGATGGGACAACTTCATGATATTGACCCTAGTGTCACTATCAACTACATGATGGACGGACACTCTTTCCTGCTTAAAGGGAAATTCTTTGTCGTTCGCCCGGGAGACAGTGTGTTTGCTCGCCGCGGAGACTCGGGTGCCTTTGTGTTTAACCGCCATGCAGAAGCCGTGGGTATGGTCATCGCTATACCCAAAGGCTCGGTGGTGTGGGGCGCTGCTTACGTTTTGCCCTTTGTGCCAATGATGAACAATATCAAGGAAGTCCTGGGACGCAAAGGTGTAAAGGTTGAGGTGGAGGTGCTATAGCGCAAGTCTTTTGACTTCAGGGAAGTAGATAGCTACGATGGCGCAAGTCTTCTGATTTGCTGAGAAGTAGATACTTACTATAGCAACAAGCAGGTCATGGACCTTCACGAGTCAGAATCCTGGTTGAGTCAGAGTCAGGATCCTAGTAAAGTGAGAGTCAGAATCTTGGAGAATCCTGGTCAGAATCCTGATCAGAAGCTTCAAACCCTTGTGTCAGAGATTTGACCTTTAAGTAGGTGTATGCTTTTTATAAGAAAGATGTTAAGGGGGTTTAGTCGTACATTCACCTAATGATTAATCTTGGTAAGCTTTATCTTGGTATCTTGATACCACTGTGAGTTCAGACGTCTCATGTAGCCATAAGGCTTGGCGCTTTAAATGATACTCTAATGCCAATTTTCTGTTGCACATCAATATTGGCTCCAAGACTTATTGGGTCGTCACCGTTCTGCGCAAAGGGATTCCGTCGCCGCAGTGTCTGCCTTGCTCTGGGCAGGCCGGGCGGCCGCATCCCGTCTACGTCTCTCCCTCCTCGAAGTCTAGGCCCCATGGTCCGCGCGCCATCAGGAACTCCCACCGAGCTGTCCATAGTCCAGCGATGGCAGGCCCCCGCATCATTTGGCTCTGCATACATTGCCGAAAATTCGTCTCATTTCTCCGCTGCAATTACATACTCCCACGTATGACCTCGAAGCAAACTGCCGGATTCAAGGCTTGCCGTCCGTCCTTTGGGTTCAATGGACGTCTAGACGAGGGGCCTTTGCTTATCCTTTTCTCTTCACCGGAGACTGAAGCTTAGGGTCGTTAGCCGCCGTTTGAAACTCCTCCTTGAGGCCCCGAGCGTCCTCGAACGCCCACAGACAGCCATGTTTCTTACCGAGCTCTCCGAAGTCTTCACCGCTTTGTCCATTATTCACAGGATCATATCTATTGCCTGCTCGGAGGAAAACAACGCTCGTTAGTCCTGAGTGAGGGAAACCTGCCACTAGCAAATCGCCGACCTATCGCAGAGAAGCGCCACCTCGAGTTTCTCAATGACATCAAAATATTGGAAGGGAATCCGAGGGCCGTTTCAGATGTCGTTCAAGAAATACAGGACAACTTCCCCCTTCACTACACTATTCGATCATTTCAGGTATTAGATTTTAGTTGATTAACTACGCAAGAGAACACGACACCCCTAAGCCGTTTGCGATGAAGCCTCTATACTTCTATAAAGCGTCACGTCGATCACAAGACCAAACCACACAAGAGACAAGCAGCCGCGAGCGCTGTCTGCAGAGGATACCTAGTCGCTGCCGCGTTCGGCGTCGATGTCACCCTCGTAGATGTAGGCGTCGGTGCCGCCAGAACCGACACCCTGCTAACGATACTACTCGCCGCCGCCTTATCAACCTTGACAGCGCAAGGGTTCTTTGTCCCCAGGTCCACCATGCGCGGACACGCCGAAACCGTACCATTAGGCCTGATCTCCACCGACCGACTGAAATCCGGACACTCCGGCACCTGCATAATATCAGCCGGCTTTCCCTTCCCCCCATCAACCCACCCCGAGTTAGGTTTCGCTCCCGCCTCCCAGTCCCCCTCCACACTAAACATCACCGACCCCGTAGTCCTATACAGCGTGTCGCTGCCGTTGCACTTCCGCTGAAACTCATACGAGGTCAGAGCCCAGTAGAAGAGATACCTCTCCCCACGACTTTTCTTTTGCACCCATTCCGTGACGTTGTCGTGGTCGACTAGGATTGTATACGGTGCCGGCTTGGATGCTGCATCGGGCGGGATTCCGAAGTCTCCTGCGCCGTAGTTTATCATTCCGGGGATGTTCCCGCCGTCCCAGGGCTCGATGCCCCATTCTATGGTGAGATTTCCGATGGCGGCGGCGACGGAGAGGTTCTGCACCGCGATGGCGATGGGGAAGGTTGAGGAGGGGAGGTAGGTCTCGTTGCGGGGGAAGATGATGTCGACTTCGTAATGGGGCGTTATGGCTGACTGGGCGGAGGCTTTGAATGCCAGGGAGAGGGCGAGGGCGAGGGTTAGGGGGGCCATTTTTGGGGTTGGGGAGATGAGCATTGTTTTGGTGAGAGTGTCAAAGAGGGTTTGGTTTGGTGCCAAAACGGTCTGGTTTTGATGGTTTACAGCTGCCTGGTAATCTCCCGGCTTTGTTTGGCTCGGTAAGACTAAAATGGTTGTAAGGATTCGGTTAATAGCGTGATGGAACGAATGCATTGTCCCCCTGGCGTAAAAGGTGCGGCTTGTGCGGAACGGGCACAGTGTCTGCACTGTGTCGCTCCCGTGAGAAGCATTCCCACTCGCGTGATTCTCACGTGCTTCTCGCGTAGCACCCCTTGCACTGATGCATGCGAAGGTACCTGCATTCCTGCGCGGCTACATTTGGGAAGCTGACTACCCGCCTACTCTATTCGTACCATGTCGAAGAATTAGAAAGAAAAAAAAAGGCTTCTTTTAAAACTTCACTCGACCTATGTACGACAAGCGCAATCTAGAAACGAACTCGGATATCAAACGCCCCCTCAGGCTTCCAACTCGTCCGAACACAGCATCCCTCCAAATCACTGTATTAGATCCCCACACATACATAGTACCCAACGGAATTGGGCAGGCCAGAGCAGTCATCGTTGAGTCTCGGGTTGTACAACACCAGCTGCTTCACGGTAAGGCCATACTGGAAGGCGACCTCCATGCACGTCGACTTGCTGGTGACAAGCGTAAACAGGCGACAGTTCTTGACCATGCCGGCGCGGACCGGCGTCGGTGTGACCACGGGGGCGAGACTGGTGGAGCTAGTCGTGCCGCTGGTTGACTTGCTCGGGGTGGGGGTTGCCGTGGTCCGAGACGAGGTTGTGGACGTAGTCGTGCAGTTTTGGGCGCAGACACCGATGCAGTACGACTGCTGGCTGTTGAAGGGCTCGCATGATGCCTCACTGATTGACGGGTTCTTTTTATTTGTCACAGTCAGTGGATGTTTGATAGTGGTTGGGGAGAGGTTCCAGTTGTGCTTACCCACGCCAGATACTGCTCCTTGGTGATATCGGCAATGGATGGGATGGCATAGCACGAGTATTCCCCCTCGTTGTCGAACCACTTGTTGCAGTTCTTTGGTGTGTTGGGGTCGTACTTGTATGCTGGATACGGGCCCGCCAGCGCGGTGCCCGCCATCAAGGCCGTGAGGGAAAGGAACAAAAGCATCGCCAGATGTGTTGCGGTGTCAGATGGCAAACTGAGTCTGAGGGAGAGAGTAGAAGCTGATGTCCACTCCAGGCGCTGAGATGGGAAGATAGACGATACCTTATCTTTCAAGTTTGCGACCGCAAATAATCCAGAAGGAAGGAACGTCAACCGGCTGAACCCCTTTTCGACTCCCCTCCCCGATAGCTGTCACCGAATACACAAAACGCCTTACCAGGCACTAATACAAAGGATCAGCCCCATGAGAGGCCCAACAAGATTGACGTTCAGTATACGCCTCCCTATTTCATATGTCAGACTGATTTTCATTGGCCGTGGGCAACTAACCTTTTGGGTGTCGGTGTCTTGCAGCAAGGAGTGTGTTCGCAGTCTGACCCGCACTGTGCCCCGTGCTTCATTCCCCAACGCCTATTGGCTAATAACCGTGGTAGAGACTCGCCCGTTGACAGCCACGTGGGGCCCCCTGGCGTGCTCAGGCCGGTGTTCTGGCTTAACTGAGTGATATCACACGGCGCAGCAGTGAAGTCGCGGGCATTCACCCTCCAAGCAGTATGATGGAGATGTTGAGCAGCTCGACAGAGCATCAGGATTCAGGATCAATTCGCATTTTGTTTGACTTGACATCCAATCTCGGGAGCCGTTCCAAATATGGAGGACGAATTAAATGGCCACCACGAGGTTGGAACACTCTCGCTGATCGCGTGTCAAGGAGAACAGGAAGGGCCGATGGGACGCAGGGTGGGATCTCCAGACAAGATGCCGGCGGCGGAGCCAATATCGCAGACTCCAGTCTCACGTCTGAGGCATCACTGGGATTCCGCCTTGACGGGACCTCGGTGAACGGGCTCCTTCGACGCCGTGAGAGATATGGATATAAGGGGAATGTCTTCTATGCTCTAATCTTGGTTCTCTCAGACCAGAGTCTTGGAACAAGGACATCCTACCCGGCCATCAATTGACCATCAATTGATATCGCCAACATTCGTTTAAACTACCGACGCTATGTTGCCCAACGTGGTTTTGGTGGGAGCAATCCTGACCAGCTTCCTGGGCGGGACTCTTGCCATCGACACGGCTCTTCTCCGAGCTGCTGGCCTGTATGAGTGCCCCGAGCTGTGCGCGGTTGCGGGTCCGTCCACTGGCAACTGGACCCGATTCGTCAGCAACGACGACCTCAAGTGGTGCAAGGAAAGCACGATGCTCCTCAGTCTGCCCATGCAGCCTCTCGCCGACCCCAAGGCGCCCTCTGTATTCCGCGCTTGTGTCTCCTCGAAAGGAGAGCAAGTCAAGTCTCGTATCAATGGCCTCCGCGCGAGAGCCCTCGAGGGCGTGCAGATACCGACCGAAGTCGGCAGCATCCAGTCCTCGGCCAAAGCCAGTGCGCCGGGCTTCGCCTCCGACTCATCGACCGCAATCAAGGAGCTCCAGGCCAAGCTTCTCGACATTCCCAGCACCGACACCAACCAGACCATCTTCTTTGCCAAGCGTGGCGACTCGGTCGTCGGCGTCTATGTCGGCGCTTCGTTGCTCAAGCAGAGCGTTGCCGCCACGCTGATGCAAGAGTTGGAGGAACGCATCTCCTCCGGCGCGGACCTACCCCAGACGGCGCTCTACCAGATCTGCGGCAACGGAAGAACCGGAAACACTGTGGCAGGGATCGTCGCCGACGGAAGGGGCGGTCTCGAGTCGGTATTCTCTGTGCAGGAAATTGTCAAGACATGGGCCGATAGCAAATGTGTCACGGATGTGGACGGCCTCAAGGCGTTTAAGAAAGTCGACATCGCCTATATCTCTCTTAACCCATTCGAGGTGCAAGCTCTGGCGGGAAACAACACCGGAAGCACCAATGCCACCGACCTTCGCAGACGCAGTCATTCATCACTCCCTCGCCACGTCGCAAGCGGAAGCCATGAATCGACCCAGCTAGACCGTCGAGCTGACTGCAGAACCATACAGGTCGTCTCGGGCGACACCTGTACTACGTTGGCTAATCGATGCGGTATTTCGGCCCCCGACTTTACCAAGCTGCACACAGAGTCCGGTTTTTGTTCGGGCCTCGTGCCGGGCCAGTGGGTGTGCTGCTCTACAGGAACCCTGCCTGACATGAGACCGAAGAAAAACGCCGACGGATCCTGTTTCTCCTACACAGTCAAGACCGGGGAGTGGTGTGCCATGATTGCTGAGGCCCATGGTCTAAAGGCTGCCGATATCGAAGACATGAACAAGAAGACATGGGGCTTTGGCGGCTGCAGCACATTACTGCCTGACATGTACATCTGCCTCAGCAGTGGAGAGCCGCCTATGCCAGCTGCCATAGCCAACGCACGATGTGGGCCCCAAGTCGCAGGAACCAAGAGGCCCACGAACAACACTGCGCTGGCTGACCTGAACCCATGCCCACTCAAAGCATGCTGCAATGTTTGGGGACAGTGCGGCACCACAGAGGACTTTTGTACGATTGCTTCGCTTGGTGCGCCCGGAACTACACAGCCTGGGAAGTTTTCCTGCATCTCGAACTGCGGAATGGACATTGTCAACAATGGTGCTGCCCCAAGCAAGCAAATGACTGTTGGTTACTTCGAGTCCTGGAACTACAACCGCGGGTGTCTGCACATGGACGTCACCCAGATGTCCAAATCGATTAGTCACATCCACTTCGCATTTGTCAACATCACATCCAGCTTTGACGTTTCCACTGCGGATGTCCAATACCAGTGGGACAAGTTCAAGGGCATGACCGGTTTCCACAAAGTTGCTGCATTCGGAGGCTGGGCAGCATCGACAGAGCCAACAAGTTATTGGATCTACCGCCAGGGGGTGAGGAAGGAGAACCGGGATACACTGGCCAATAACTTGGCAAAGTTCGTCACGTATGTCCCTCCTGGCCTGACTGTTCAAAGTATAGTCCTCCACTAACACAGCGTCAGGGACAACAACTTGGATGGCATTGATATCGACTGGGGTAAGTCAACCTTCCCATCTAATCTGAGATTTCTGGCTAACGCTTGACACCGATAGAGTACCCAGGTGCCCAGGATATTGATGGAATTCCAGCGGCAGATCTTTTTGATGGGCAGGAGTATCTTGAGTTTCTCAAGTCACTTCGGCGGAGACTGGGGAACAGCAAGACGATTTCGATCGCAGCACCTGGTATTGATGCCCTCTTCCATACATAGACATGCCTGTTCTCTAACGCACAGACAGCATCTTTTTGGTACCTCCAAAATTTTCCCATTGCTGAAATGGCTAAAGTTCTCGACTACATTGTTTATATGACCTACGACCTGCACGGACAGTGGGACTACAACAAGAAATACGCGATGCCCGGCTGCGACGGCCTGAGTTGCCTGCGATCTCATGTAAACATGACCGAGACGGTCAATGCGCTTTCAATGGTCACCAAAGCCGGAGTGCCGGCGAACAAGATTGTCGTAGGGGTTTCCTCATACGGCCGGTCTTTCGAGATGACAAACGCCGATTGCCATGGCCCTCAGTGCGGCTTCACTGGACCCGGTTCCTCGGCAAAGAAGGGTCGTTGTACGGACACGAACGGCTATATCTCCAACGCAGAGATTGACGAAATCATCAGAAGCGCTGCTATGGGTGGAAAACGAGCTAATACCGTCCAACACTTCACAGACGACAGCGAATCGCAAATTCTTGTATATGACAACACTCACTGGGTTGCTTACATGGATGATGGCAACAAGCTGAGGCGCAAACAGAAGTGGTCAGGGCTGAATTTTGCCGGTACCACAGACTGGGCTGTTGATCGTCAGTACACTCGCTCCCTCTGAGTGGTAACAAGATGCTGACCTGCTTATCAGTGGCAACCTTCACCCCCGGTGACGATAACAAACAATGCTGGCTGTCAAAGCATTGCGAATCCCCTGGTGCTACTAACCACACGTCAATTACTGGGGGGAAGGACATCAGCGCGGAGCGGTGGAAGGCGCTTTGCACAGATTCAGCATGGGACGCTGCTATTACATACTGGAAAGGCAGACGGGATTTTGACGAGGACGGCTTCTCTTCAGAGATGTCCAACTTCTTCCATGGAACGCCGAATTTCTACTGCGGGAGCCTAGCGAGTGCAAATGGCTGCCGCTCATTCTTCCAGTGCCTACGTACGTACATTCTCCCCCAAAGATCGGCAGAAATCGTTGTCAGTGGGAATGAAAGAGGAGCTGCTGACATTGAATGCAAACTATCCAGAGGGCAAGGAGACTGGACCAGGCGCATCATTCATCCTCAACGGCTTTGTTACCATGAGCAATGTAAGTAGTGGCAGCATCCCTTCCTCGCCGTCTAACGCTGACCTTGATTTTAGTTGTACTTGAGCATGTACGACGGCATCCAGGACAGTCAGCAGTCCCTTGAGGTCAATGGTGTCCTTAAAGACTTTGTGGACACATTCGCACCTAAGCCCAAGCCGGACCTGGCTCTCAAGATTATTTTGGATATCGTCAGCTTTGGGCTGCAAGCCGCCACCGGCCCTTTCTTCAATAATTGTAAGTGCTGTCGTCGTTTTTCGTTCCATAGGATCCGTGGCTAACCATCTCCTTTTCGGGCATTTAGTCCTGAGAAACACTGATTGGGGTAAACTGCACAAGGACGACGGTGACAACTACAAAGACACTATCAGATCTGTCATTACCTTCAGCTTTACGGCTGGCAAGGACTCAATGACGTAGGCCACTTGCAATGCTCAAACTCGACCCTTGCTAACGTTGCAATCTTAGCGAGCCGGGGACTGATACATCGATGAGTGAGCAGCTTGGTATCATTGTACGACACTACAAAGAGGCCTTCACACAAATCAACAAGGCAACATTCGACGGCTCCGACAAATCCATCGATATGCTCAAGGCGGCTATTGGTGGCGGCAAGCTAATGACCTCAAAACCGGTAGAGAAGCTCGTGATGGAAGACAAAAGTGAGTTCACATCCATCCTACTTTTCGGGCACAAGGGCTAAAGGAAATATATCGTCGACAGTGACCAAACTGTTTTACGCCATGTTGATTCCTTTCCTATGGCGGCAGAAGGACTGGAGCCCTGTTGTCATTGATGCAGGGACCGATTGCAACGCCAAGAACGGGGATTACCTTCCCAGCAGCAGCAACATCTGTGTAGAAGGAAAGAAGTATCATCTCGTCAAGCCCGGCAAGCAGGCCGTCAAATGCCCGTCGGAAAGTGCGCAGCATTGGGGCATGTCATGCCACAGAAATGATCTCGAGACCATGGATGGGATTAACAAGCTCACTGGTGGTAAGACAACTTGGGGTGGACTGAAGAAGGAGGATCTAGTGGCAAGGTATGTCTCAATGCCCGAAGGGTGGAGCGGAGCATGATTTCAACCTAACACCCTCGCAGTGTCCTGGCTCGCGGCAAAGTTGGCTGGGGGAACCCAACAGAGGGAGCGAAATGGCCCGACTGGAACAACAAGGAAGACTTCAATGCCCTTTATACATGGATGGACGGCGATAACATGATCCAAGCTCCGGGGCTGATTGATATTCCAATTTGCGGTGTGATGGAGGCCATGGAGAACTGGAGACTCACGAAGAGAGACTACTACTCTTGGCCGTGTAACAACCCGGACAAGAAGAAGTGAAGTAGGTAATTAGGGAGGGACAAATAGATTGAGCGAAGATAAGAACTTGGAAATAAATGCGGATGTTCACGTCAAAAGTTTTGACCAACACGCTAGTCTGTTTTTAGGCTTGCCTAGTGTCAATATCATACTGATCGGCGTTTTAGGGGAGGAGGCCTATATTCAGGGGATGCAATCGGTGGGGCATTAGCGCAAGGTTTTGCCTATCCTGGGTTTTCAGTGGCTGAAGCTCAGCAGCAAATTCATCTGGCTAAAAAGACTAATTACAGTCCCAATAAAGTATAGCGCCTTATTTGGCCTGGTCAAAACTTTTGAAGTGGACATCCGTGCTGACTTCGCAATCAGTAATGCTTGGCGCATCAAGGCTTGGCGTTCCACTGAAACCCTAACCCTTCCCCCCGCTGCCGCCGCCGTCTAGATTCGCGATAAGGTCTGGACCCCCACCTGACGTAGCCGTGACTGACCCCCCATCCGCTCTCGACGATGTCCATACGTTCTACGGCCCAGATTCAAGGTTCCCCATGACCCAAGGAGCGCGCGCGCGGAGGATCCTGTGATAACTTGCGTAACTCACTTCTCCTTCCGAGCATAGTCCGGTCCTCGGTCCTAGCTCCCGTTACGCCCAGACCGCGCCCCAGACCGCGCCCCAGATCGCCCCGCATCTAGTCATCGGGAGGGGCACCTTCACACCTTCACCAAACCTCCGCAGCTCACCGGCCCGAACTCTCGTACTGTATCCGATCGCGGGCTCGATCCTATATAGTAAGCCGCAAAGATGATGAGAGCACAGCTGCAGCAGCAGCAGCAGCAGCAACAGCAGCCGCCCAACGGCGGTGGCGTGCCCGTTGCCGTCGCCCAAAATGCGCTGCACGCCGATGCGCCGGCGCTTACCAATTCGACCTACGACGCCTCAGCTCCCGAACTACTGCGCAACCGCGCTGGCGAGAGCAATAGCCCATATGTTCGCAGGCACGCCGACACCCCCGTCGCCTGGCAGCCGCTCGATCGGGCGACCCTCGAGCGTGCAACACGCGAGAACAGGCCTATCTTCATGCACATTGGCTTCCTGGCCGACCACCGTGAGCCGCTACCCCCTGACCTTCTACGTCCTACTTGCGAATAGCAACAACTGACAACTTGTGAATGCAGACTGCCGACTCACAACAGAGGATTCCTTCTCTAATCCAGCCGTTGCTGCCTTCCTCAACAGTTCCTTCATCCCCATCGTCATCGACCGCGAGGAGCGCCCCGATCTCGACACCATCTACCAAAACTACAGCGAGGCCGTCAACGCTACCGGCGGCTGGCCTCTCAACCTGTTCCTAACTCCCGATCTGTACCCCATTTTCAGCGGCACGTACTGGCCCGGCCCGGGTACCGAGCACAGCCTTGCCGGCGCGAGCTCCGCTGTCGAGGGCGACGCTTATGGAGACTTCCTTGCGATTTGCAAGAGAATCAACACTTTCTGGGTCGAGCAAGAGGAGAGATGCCGTAAGGAGGCATTCGAGATGCTCTCGAAGCTGCAGTATTTTGCACAGGAGGGAACACTCAACTCAGAGGCTACCGCCGTCGCGGCCCCAACTGACGTCGCTGATGTCGCTGACCTCGATCTGGACCAACTGGATGAGGCGCTGACCAGCATCTCGGGCAAGTTTGACCCCGCGGAGTATGGTTTCGGCACGCCCAAGTTCCCTAACCCAGCGCGTCTATCATTCCTGCTCCGACTCTCCCGTTTTCCGCAGGAGGTGCGCGACGTTGTGGGCGATGACGAAACCGACAAGGCCACGTCCATGGCGTTGGGTACTCTGCGGCGCATACGCGACCGTGGCTTGCGTGATCATCTCGGCGCTGGGTTCATGCGGTTCAGCATCACCAGAGATTGGAGTATGCCGCACTTCGAGAAGATGGTGGGCGAGAACGCGCTTCTCCTGGGCGTATTTCTCGACGCGTGGCTGGGGCAGTCTGGGGGGAAACTGGCGGCGGAGGATGAGTTTGCGGATGTGGTCTTCGAGTTGGCTGACTATCTCTCTAGCGAGCCGATACGTCTCGCCGGCGGTGGATTTGCCACTAGCGAAGCTGCCGATTCGTTCTACCGTAAGGGGGACCATCACATGAGGGAGGGCGCATACTATCTCTGGACGCGTAGGGAGTTTGACCAGGTAGTTGATGTCAGCGATGGGCAACACGATGTCCTGGTAGCAGCCGCGCACTGGAATGTACGGGAAGATGGCAACGTTTCGAGGGAGCAGGACCCATTCGACGAGTTCATCAACCAGAACGTGCTTTGCGCGATCAAGGATATCCAGGAGCTGTCGAGGCAGTTTGGGATACCCGTGTCGGATGTTCAACGGATTCTATCTTTAGCAAAGGAGAAGCTCCGTCTGCGACGCGAAAAGGAGCGCACGCGGCCGCAAACTGATGAGAAGCTTGTCGTTTACGTCAACGGCATGGTGATATCGGCTTTGGCGCGGACGGCAGTGGCTATTCGATCGGTAGACGCTGATAGGGCGGCTAGGTATCTCCAGGCCGCAAAGGAGGCCGCTGCGTTCATAAAGGAGAAAGTCGTCGCGGGCGGGAGCTTGCGGCGGTTCTTCCATGACGGGGCGAGCGACACCCGAGCGTTTGCCGAGGATTATGCTTTCTTGATTGAGGGGCTTCTCGACTTGTATGAAGCCACTCTGAACAAGGAGTGGCTTGACTGGGCGTTGAGCCTTCAAGGTGAGCGATATCTCCATTGACTCTGCAAACGTATGTCGAAGTGAAGCTGATATAAATCAGATGAGCAACTGGGCGAGTTCTACGACTATCCCGGACATGCGGCTTCTTCAACCTCGCCCCCACGGAGGTCCTACTCGGGTGGGTTCTACTCCACCGAGGAGGAAACCTTGTCCAGCACGATCCTGCGGTTGAAGAGCGGCATGGACAAGCTGCAGCCGTCAACGAACGCCATCAGTGTGTCGAACCTGTTCCGCCTCGGCACACTGCTGGCCAACACGCAGTACATATCGCTGGCGAAGGCGACTATCAATGCATTTGAGTCCGAAATCCTGCAGCATCCGTGGCTGTTCGTCAGCCTGCTGACTGGTGTCGTGGCCGCGAAGCTGGGAGTGAAGGAGGTGAAGGTAGCGGCGGGTGACGAGGAAGCTCTACGCAACTACTACACATTACCTCGTGCTGAGGCGCGGGTGCTCTTCCTCGTAGATGGGGGGAAACAACCGGAATCTCTAGCTCCTGTCCCAGAGGCCAAGGACGAGATGTCGACGACGAGCGAAACCAAAGCCACGGAGACACGAGAAGAAAACCAAGCGAAGGCAGAGCTGAGCGCCTTGGTAGCTGACACTCCCAGCACAGGAAAGGTCGGTGCGGGAGATGAACCGACTATCGTCAGCGAGAGCGTAGCGCCCCCTGAGGCGGAGCTCACTACAGCATTGGAGGGCAAGGAGGCTACGGAGGTGGTTACACAAACCCCAGCGGAGAAGGCCACAGAGACAGCGGCGACATGATTATGAATGATCAGGGCAAGGGAGGCGCGCTATATATCTTACATTGTTTTACATTTATATTGCAATTCGACTCTGAGTGTCGGATGGATGGAGACTCGCCTCTTAGACAGATAGTTCTATAGCTTGGGGGACGCGATATTTATACCTAAATTGGTGGAAATGATACCTCATACCTAAAACCTGTCTCAAACTGAAGATGGTAATGCGAGTGGTTGTTCTGTGGGTTTAGGATGTAACTAAGTTGCAAGTTGCAGCGTTTTTCGGAGCTGCTCGCGGCGTTCCGGTGCGGAAGATGTGGACGAAGCTGCTGCACATATCGGTTCATGTCTCGCGTCAGCAACAAAACTCATAACCAAACACACCAAAGCCAGTTTCTGATATTCACGCCTCAAACAGGGTATCTAATCTACAATTTTGTACTTTGCCAGCTCGCCATCCATCCAGGCTGCACCGCATACAGGCCAGCCAGACATTCGAAGCACGAGACATGCAAACTCCTACACGTCCCAGTGCCTCCAGGCAGCCCCTGGGATGTCTAATTCGTCTGAGCGCTTGCCATCTACTTCAGATAGCAAAGTTTTGGTTTAACTACAAATGGAATCACGAGCCGGAGAAAGGCACAGTGCTGTGCTCGCCATCCGATCAAGCACCGGGTGTCGGCTTCCCGGCCGTGGATCCAGCTTGAGAGGGAGGAGAGAATTAGTTCCCAGACCCACCTCTTCTATTCATGAGTCCGTGAAAGAAGGCCTGTAGATTCTCCGTATCCATTTGCGGTGCGTCTTCCCTGCCTTCGCCGGGGGAAGGGGGGTTGGAGTCGTATGTTTGACGTTCCTGGGAGATGTTAGTGTGCTGTTTGATAGATGAGTCAGAGATAATCTTACCTTGAGCCGCTGGACCATGTCATCGGCGTCCACCTGGATGCCACCCATGTTAAACTGTACGGGGCCGATGTGCTCTAAGACCTTCGGCTCCGGGTTTAGGCCGTTATAATATTCGTCGTGGCCGTTTTTGTTGCCGTTTCTCGAGCGAGCTTCCTCGCGAACCATGGCTTCATGCTTCTGCCTGTATGACTCCAAGACCTTGAGCTGTTGCCCGAGGAACGCTTGTGTTTCGGTTGTTTCGACCTCGAGTTTGGTCGAGTGGGTATTGCGTCCTGCTCGGTGCAGCGCATCCATCGTGGGATCCTGCACGGCTGCCTCGTACAGCCCAACGGTTGAACCCTCGGGCTCCCGGCTGTGCGTCCCGTCGCCATTGGCGAGCTCCTCGTCTTCCTCTTCATCGTCGATATCTTGTACAGACTCCAGCGACTGCTTCAGGTCTACTGTCCAGCCATTGCTTGCCAACTCGACGTCAAAACCTTCCCTCAGCACGCGGATTTTCCCCCAAGAATCCCAGTTCGGAGGGACGACAATCTTATCTCGGTCGATCACGTTGTGTTTTAGAGGATGCTTTTTCAAGAGGGAATGGATTCCTAGACTGGAATGAATAAGAATGGGTAGTTGTGACGGCGTAGATGGTGTCGTGTAAATAAGGGATGCGCCATCTAGCGTTTGTGTTAGCTTGGCTTTCTGAAGACGGGAGAAGAGACATACGCCTGAGTAGGATTGTCCGCATAAACTGTAAAACCACGTCAAATTCCTCCTCTTTCCAGCTCTGTGTCTTCTCCAGGTACTCCATCTTCTCGGCCTAGCGATTCTGTTAGCGAGTGTCTCGGTGACCGCCGTTTGTCTGTCAACCTACGTTTTGGCAGACCACGCACAACGGGAGGCCCAATGCGTCCTCCCACTCTCCTGGGCCCAGTGGTAGGGAAGCATCGCCGTCTGTTGTCCCGGGTATAGCCGTGGTCCCGTCCAAGTTCGTTCCGCCGCCTCGACCCCGGTCTCGCCACGACGCCATAACCTCCTCCAACGTCCCCTTGCACTCGTTGCTCAGGGAGAGGAGCACGGTTCGCAGAAGTAGGATCCATTCCCGCAGTTGCCGCATCCATTTCCATGGCTGGGACCAGTCCAGCAAGACGACTATTAGGGTGTTTGGAATCGACTGGGGCGTGAGGAGGGGCTGCAGCAGCGACGCAAACGCCGGGGAGGGGCTGGTTAGGGTGTAGAGGGAAATGCGGGCCAGTGTGTCCTCCTGGTCGGCATCGAGAACGTCATAGTAGGTGTAGCCGAGGGCGAAGCTGTTGGCGACGGGTGGGAGGCGCGACGCCTGGCGATCGAGGATGCGGCGCACCTCGGTGGCCGAGAGCGATTCGAAGAACTCGCGCTGAGAATCGACGGTGCCGCCGAGCATGATGATGTTCTTCTCTGGCAAACGCTTCCCGCTGGCGATGGAGTCCAGCATGGAGTTCCAGAGGTCCTTCTTGGCGTCGCCATTCTTGCTCTCGGGGCCGGAACCGGCCGACGCCGTGGTGTAGGTCGAGAAGCGGTTGGAGTCGTTGGCCGTCATTGTCGCGTCCGTTCCGGGCATCGCATTGGGGCCCTGCGCCCCTAGCCTGCGGAATTCCGGTCGAGGTGGGCACGGGAAAATCGAGTTAAAATCGCCGGTTCGGGTGGGCTGTCATCGTCGCTGGTCAAGCAGGCAAAGCGTCGGTGGGATTTCAGGCGCGTCCGCTGGATGGTCGGCTTCCCCTGGTGTTCGGGCCTGGCTCCCTGATTGCTCCACTGGACGCACGTGACTGGGGTCAAGGCCAATTGGAGTCCGAATGGTGACCAACATACACAGGGAGCTTGGACCACTCTACATCCCGGCATGGCTCTGAACAGGGGCTGTGCCCATTGCTGTGGCTTGGCTTGAGACCAGAGACAGACTCACACCGACCGCATGAGCTACAAGTCTTCCTGTATATATGGCATCGCATAAAATTGACAATAATACGTAGGCTTCATTGAGGAAGAGGCTTCTGCGTAGAGACGGTAGGCCATGACCGCAACAACTAAACATCGAGTTCCGGCATTCGATTGAGATGATGATATACCAACGGGAGACCGTTCTTCCTGAAACAGAATTCAACGTTGATGTTTACGGTCCGGACTGCGATTCCAATTTGTTTGTCAGAGAGAAAATAAAGTTTACCCGCGCCTGCATATTTATCTAGCTTACAACACAGCTGCTACAGTCTAAAAATGACCGGGCGCATTGTTGAGGGTGGTCGAGGTAACCTCCGATGCTCACCGTAGGATAGGACTCGGCTGAGACAGCAGCCCGCATAACCACCTATATCGTATCGGACTTCGATGGCAGAAGTGCCAGAGCTCCCCGGCGGTGTAAACGCAGACATGTTCATCTCGACTTCCGAGCGCTGTCGGGTGAGCTCCTAGATCAACGGGACGATGGAGAAGCAACGAGGGCAGTCTAAAGACTATAAGTTCCGACTTCTTCGGCCTTCAGGTTCCTTCAATTCAAGACATCATATCACGTCGCACTCAACAACCCAAACAACCCATCCAGCTTCAATCGTCACAACCAACCCCTTACTCCAACATGTCCACCCCCACCAGCCCCAAGAAACTCCGCATCGGCGTGATGCTCGAGGAGGTCCAAATGGCCGACATCATCGGCATCGACATCTTCGGCAACCTCACCCAAGAATGCCTCTCGCCAGTCGCGGCCATCGACACCAAATACGCTGTCTGGGAATCCCACGCCCTGAGCATCGAATTCTTCTACATCGCCACGACCCTCGACACAGCGTTCATGACCCCGCCCCAAGCCAACTCGCGCGCCATCAACGGCTTCAAGTTCCTCCCCAACGTCACCTACGACGACTGCCCGCGCGATCTGGACATCGTGCTCATTAGCAGACCCTTGCCGAGTCACCACCCGCTGCAGGCTGACAAGTTCATGAAGAAGGCGTGGGGCAAGACTCGTGTGTGGTTGACCACGTGCATTGGTAGTGTCTGGCTGGCGAGCACTGGCTTGCTGGAGGGGAAGAAGGTCACGACGAACAAGGAGTTCTTGGACGTTGCGAAGCAGATGCACCCTGGGGCGGAGTGGCTCCGTCAGCGGCGGGTGGCGGAGGAGAAGGAGTATGATGGACCTGACGGCAGAAAGGGGGAGCTGTGGACAGCTGGAGGAGCTGGAGCGGGTAAGTATTTCGATGATATGATCTTGAGTGTTTGCTGATGTTGCGCTAGGTATGGATATGATTGCCCATTACTGTCTCGCGAACTCTGGCCACGACTTCGTCAACAACATGGCTTTGGAGATGCTGGAGTCAACCCGGGTGGTAAGTTCGGCCAATACTACAACTAGTAGCCGAGATAAAGCGGCAGTCAGTCGTCGGGGCTGTGGGTGGCCATGGTCCTTCAGAAGATATTGGGAGAGGGATTGGACTTCTGTTGCTGGAGTCGTCCCAAGACGGTTATCTTGATCAGTTGGTTATTTTCGAGTCCGAGCAACCTGAACTTATTGTGAATCTAGCGTCAACCTCGTGATATGTGAGTCGTAGGCTGCAGCCATCAGCAGCCGTCCATTTCCGCGATGCCTTGGCATTCATCAACGTTGAAAGCTGCGGTGACATGCAAGACAATGGGAGTGGAGCTGCTGCATTGTCGATCCGGAGAATTTCGGGATGAATTCTGACCCTAACCCTCGGAAATGCTGACGCACAATTGGGCAGGAAGGCGAATGTTCCAGCAAACACCTGGTCACAGCTGCAGCCTTGAGCGCCACCCACCCCACCTCTCGACCGTTGCTTCTCCACCAACCGTCATCGTCGCGACTCTCTGTCAGCGCACTTCCATTTCACTGACGTGCTGTCTTCCACATCCAAGGGTTGCCGTACCCCTCCGATTTCCCACAGGCTCATCACCCAGAACACCCAGCTGATTCCAACTCGAGCGAATCGATTGACACGATGGCGAGCACCGCGAAATACACGCCGGCGCCGCAGGAGGACCCCGAGCAGTATACGCAGCCGCCTCCCTCGTACCAGGCTGAGCCCAGCTCCGCGGCCGACCAAGAGCGCCTCTTCAGCGGCGTACCTCGCACCAGCGACGATGGCGATCTCCCGGATGACTTCAAGGTGAGCAGAGAGACAGACCACACCGGCGGCCCGGCTCCCAGATGCTAACACATCTCCCCAGTTCGGCGGCTGCGTCGCCGAAGCAACAATCGACATTCGCAACCAATTCATCCGCAAGGTCTACACCATTCTGACTGTCCAACTTCTCGTCACCGGCGGCGTCAGCGCCCTCAGCTTCATGAGCGTCGGCTACAAAAACTGGATCCAGCAAAACCCCGCCCTGGTTTGGATTTCGGTGCGTACACCCGACCTCCGTACAACTCATTCCCTCTCCAGACAGCTAACGCAGCATCGTACAGATGATCGGAGCCATAGTCTTCCTCTTCCTCACTTACTGGAAGCGCCACTCGTACCCGACCAACCTTCTCTTTCTCTCGGGCTTCACCCTTCTCGAGGCCTACACCATCTCCGTCATCGTCTCCTTCTACCAGACCTCGATCGTGCTGAACGCCGTCCTTCTGACCGGCGGAATCTTCATCTTCCTGACCGCCTTCGCCTGCCAGACCAAGTACGACTTCACGAGCTGGATGCCGTATCTTTTCGGCGCGCTCTGGGGATTGGTGCTCTTCAGCTTCATGTACATGTTCCTCCCGCAAACCAGCACCGGCGAGCTCATCTACGGAGGCGTTGCGGCTCTGATTTTCAGCGGCTACATCCTGGTTGACACCCAGCTCGTGCTCCGCAAGCACCACGTCGAGGAGGAGATCGCAGCTGCCATCAGCCTGTACCTCGATATCCTCAACTTGTTCCTTGCTATCCTGCGCATTCTCAACAGCCAGTCGAATAACTAAACTGGTTTTACATTGGTGGATAGGAGCCGGAGGCAAAGATGCGAGCCGAGCTGGGTCGTTGTTGGGTGGATCGGAGTGGATGTTCTGTGAGGGCGACTACCTTATGTCGATCGTTGCCGCTGTCCACACATTCTAGGAAATCATCGCTTGGGCCAGGAATTGTTCCCCTAAAGGAGTTTACGAAACATTGTAATACTGCTGTTTTCACAAGCATTGTCTTGGCTTTTGGATCGAATATTGCTGCTTTCCTTTCCTCATGGGCGGCTTGTTGTGCCTTTCTGGGCTTATGAAGGACTGGGAGCTATGTCCGGTTTGTCGGGCCGCTCAAGCTAGTTATGGAGTAAAGCCGAGCTTCTAAATCCATAAAATCCACATATCATCCCGAGACCATGTGCTGTCCTGCTGTGTGTAATCCTGCGTTCCAACAGGCAACGTAAGAGGTAGAAAGGTGAATTTAGGTGATATCTGCATTAGAAGGCCAATAATAGAAATAAGGAAAACGCAGGAGATGTAATAGGCGGATACAAGCCATCGCCGCTTGGGTGGTAAGAAGCGATACGGAAAAGAGCCGCCGGTCGCCACCGCTGGTTCTCCCCTGGATTCCCTACGCCCCAGCGCCTGATGCTCGTCCCTCAAACTCGCGGGCTATATCCTGGACGCAAACAACGACGGCCGACCCGCCCCTCGCAAGCCTTTCTGGGCCTGACCGCAACACTCCTCCTCTTTAGATGGCCTTGTTTTGTTCGCACCTGGTCCGGGTATGAACGCTGGATCGTCCTTTTGTTTCGTCACAATCATCTGTTCTCTTCCAGAGTGAATACCGTTCAAATAACAACGCAGAAGCAGCGGGGGAATATTTTGTCTCTCTCAACAACAAAAGAACCAACGCCTGCACAGAAAGATCAGGTCGCCTTGGGGAGGGTAAGCGGTTCATATCGGTACAGCGGTGGCGATATACGAGGCTGATCATTGGACCCTCAGTCTTCCCGGTCGCCATTAGCGTCGGGCTGGTTCGCCTGGTGGGCAGCAGCGTTCGCTGCGGCCTCGCGCTGCATCCTCGCCTCAATCTCGCGGAGCTGGGATTCGCGAGCCAGAAGTTCTTGGCGCTTCTCGTTAATCTCGCGCTGGACCTTGACTTCAATCTCGCGAAGCTTCTCCTCTTCCCGGCGGAGCTGCTCCTCCTTGAGGCGTACGGACTGCGACGCCAGATCCTCTGGGTTCATAGACGAGTCGCTGCGAACGGTTAGCAAAGTCCAAGAATGGTCCCCGCATTCCTTCAGGGCATAGGGGAAGGGTAGACATACGCTCCAGCACCACCCTCAACGCTCTTGCTAAGCTTCTCGGTACGGTAGTTCTCGTAGAGGAAGTCGTGCGTGATCTCCTTCAGATCCGCAAGATGGCTGTGCAAAAGAGCGGACCGGATGGCCAGGAAGTCAGAGTGACGCGGGTTGTCGACCTCCACGACACCCCATGGGTACTGGCGGGCGCGAACCTTACGGCCCCCGATCTCGACAATGTCCTCAGACCCGACAATGGCAAAGGGCATGAGGCCCCGCAGCTCAGCGTTCTCCTCGACGGTGTCCTCGTCGTCCTCCTCGATATCGTAGGGAAAGTTGTAGACAGGGATTCGGTAGTGCTCGATGTCCTCCATGACCAACTTCTTCGACTCCGCAAGCTCGGCAGGGGTCAGGGAATCAGCCCGTCCGATGACAGGGATGACGTTGACACGGGGTGCGAGGCGCTTCATGAGCTCGATGTCCAGCTCGCGGAGACTGGTTTTACGGTTAGCTGAGGTCTCTGGGTAGGGGTTCTCTAGATGGAAGAACGCTCTTACCCATGGCCCGTGGGGGTGATAAAGTAGAGCATAGCATGCACACGGTTGTCTCTGAAACGGGGGTTACGCTTGATACGCGACTCCTCCGCAAGAATATCATCGTATTGCCGCTCGAGGTAGCCGACGATCTCCGAGAAGCTGTTGGGAAGGCGATTTGTCAGTATAAGCTCCTCCCGCAGCTCCAAGTTGGGGGACATACCTGGCCTCATTGTCTACCTGGTCGCCGAACCCGGGTGTGTCCACAATGGTCAAGGAAATGCGCGTGCCCTCCTCGTCCAACTCGAGTTCTAGAAGCGGTCAGCTTATCGGCTACGATAGCAAGCGAGACAGGACACGCATGCGTACCAACAGTGACGGGCTTGATCTTGACGCCCTCCTCGACGTGAGCGCTGGTGGCATCGTCAGATTCCTTGTGAGTGAGCACCGGCTTGCCGCAGAGTGTGTTGACGAAGGTGGTCCGGCCTGGATGAGGGGGATGGGTTAGCTGAGACGCCGATAGCGATCGCGTCGCGATGACAGGCGATTCACGTACCAGTACCCGAGGCACCGCAGACCATCAGGCAGAACTGAATTCCCTTCTTGACATTCTTCTTTCGGCGAATCATCTTCTGTTTAAATCCAAATGTGTTAGCTCCGGGCATTTACGAGGAAGCTCGAGGCGCAATTGGCGATCTTTATCGACCCAAAAAGACAAGATAGATTGTGGAGTACAGAAGGCGTAGAGCCAGAGAGATGAATACCGGAAAGTCACGTACAGCTGGCGAAGACATGTTTGCTGTGGGAGTCGTGTGTTGCTGGGAGGCGGGTAAAAGACGGCGCCGGACCTCTGACAACGGCAGAGGAAGAATATGCTAAATGGGCGATTGGTTGTCCAGTCACCGAAAATGCAGCGACCGAGAGGAGTATCGGAGGAGGTGAGGTCGCGAGGCTGTGAAGCTATCGAGGTGCGGGCTCGAAGAAAAGGAGAGGTCGGGATGTGGTGTTGACGGAAAATGCAATTTCACAAATTGTTGCGGTGTCACGGCAGAGAGCAGCGACGCAGCTGGCCAACAAGCACGGAGCACCCTGAAGCACCAGCACGCATTGGGAGAAGACCTTCAAGCTGTCAATCAAGTGGGCAGGAGGCCGGGAGCACAGGCCCACCCGCAAATTCAGGGGCCGCGCTTTACGCTAAGGGTCGATGCGCTAGTCCATTCCTGGCGATTACAGCCCCACAAAACCCCAGGTCCCGTGCTGGCCAACCCTCGGGTCTGCGACAGCCGGCTGCCAGGTGGTGGGCAGCTGGAGCGGTCAGCAATGGTCAATGGTGAGGCGGACGCCGTCGCGTGCAAACACCCCCGTGACATCGATGGAATGAACAACGATCGCTTCGTTCCTCAAGACGGGACTGCAACCTGCTATACTTTCCCGCAGGCCAAGGTTTCCCGAACTATGAGGGGCACCTTCCACGGTCTTTGCCGGTGAACCTAGAATCCGAGACCAGACCCGGCCCCACCTATTCGAGGCAGTGACGGAGCGCCGACTCAACGCCGACTACATTCCAAGATATCCGCCAACATCGAGGCTCCAGGGTGCGGGGCTTCTTGGTTACCTGTCCTCTCTCACGCCGAAAGCATAGTATTTGCAGCACCCGTTCAATCATCGGGCGGAGGCTATAAGCTCCCGTTCATCCAAGCTCAACAAACCTTAGGCAAGGCCGCATTCCAGTCCCTGACTGACCAGCACTTTGGGCCAACGTCGCTTGACTCCCACATTCGTTTAGCCAGCATCGGTACTCCCGTATAAAATACAAGATGAATACCCGACCTCCCATAGAAGCCCCCAACTCAACGGTGGTGCTCTCCATCACCTTCAACGATGATTGCAGCTGCTTTGCCGTGGGCCTCAACACGGGGTTTTGCAGTGTGTTCCCCTTCCAGGGCCGATATTGATCGCCCACGCTGACATCGCGCAGTATTCCACGCAGATACATGCTCCCTCCGGACAACACGCGGTATGAGTCTCTCACATCTTGCGATCTTTCTCCGCCCCTCAACCCGCTAACTGTAACCCCGCAAAAGACTTCAACGCAGGGGTAGGCTTGGTTCAGATGATGGGCAAAGCCAACTACCTGGGGCTTGTCGGTGGAGGCAAGCAGCCCAAGTTTGCTGCAAACAAAGTGAGTGTAGCCATCTAGCTTACGCATCAGACTTTTGGCCGATTGCTGATCCTCGCTCAGCTTATTCTTTGGGATGATCTCAAGAGCAAGTCGGCGCTGGATATCAGCGCCTTGACGCCAGTGCGCGGTGTCCAGTTGTCAAAAGAACGGATAGTTGTCGTGCTCCAGAACAGCGTGCGCATCTACAAGTTTGCAAAGACGCCGTTGCTCTTATCGTCATACGAAACCGCCAACAACCCCTGGGGCCTATGCTGCATGTCCTCCAAGAAGCTTGCCTTTCCAGGTCGCACAACCGGCCATATCCAGCTGGTTTCGCTTGAGTCGGGCAACGTGAGTATTATTCCGGCCCACTCATCTGCGGTCAGGGCGATACAGCTTAGCCAGGACGGCGAGCTCCTAGCAACTGCGAGCGAAACGGTACGTCGAGTAGCCCCGTCCACTAGAATCGTTCTGACTGCGATACAGGGAACTCTTGTCCGAATCTTCGCGACAAGTAGTTGCGCAAGACTCGCTGAGCTGCGGCGCGGCATCGACCCGGCAACCATCTTCTCCCTCGCCTTCAATCCTTCGGGTACGATGCTGGCGTGCACATCGGACAAATTCACGCTCCATGTTTTTGACGTTCCAAATCCTAAGAGGCCAGCGCCACCACCCGTCAGCCCAAGAAGAGCGGACGGGGGAGCCGGGCCTTCAACTGATGGTGGCGACGGAAAGGGGAAATGGGGCATCCTCTCGAAGATCCCCATGATGCCCCGTGTGTTTTCTGATACTTATTCTTTTGCATCAGTGCCCTTTGAGGCTGGCGAAGAGTCCTTAGTGGGAGGACTGCCCATGTCGGAGAACACGACACTAGGAACATCCAGACCACCCAAGGGGGTGATCGGATGGCTGAACGATACTACCCTGCTAGTAGTGGGCGCCGGAAAGGACGCCCGATGGGAGAAATTTGTCATCCAGCAGGACGGAACGGATGGAAAGCGCGTGGTTGTTAGGGAAGGTTGGAAGCGGTATCTTGGAACCCCCTAGAAATGGCTTGACGGCGTTGTGGCTTGTACTTGGGTCGTAGCGGTTTTATTGGTAGGAGCATCAGCGAAAGACTTGGTACGAAATGTGGGATGGGGGCTTGGGTTATTGGGAAATGAGGCGTATATTGTTAAGCACTACGAGCAGCATCGAATGCAGATGTATATTTGGGTATCTTTTGCTCGCCACGAATTTCTTTACAGGGGGTATCAACACCGCATCCTCAGTCTCTGCGATATCGCGGGGACTTGCTGCGTGCTCTGTCTATATCCCGGCGGGTTCTGTCCTCAAAGCCGCGTTCGCGACTCTTCCCTCGATCTCTTGGGCCATCCTGATGTCGTCGACTATATCTCTCCCGGTCTTTTCTAGAGCCATCGTCATCTTCTCTGTGGCGACGATCTCCACCTCTTTCTCGCCTGCGGTCATCATCCCGGTCCCGTTCTTTGGAATCACGATGTCTCTCCTGTCGCTCATCGGAGCCCTTGGTGTCTATTTGGCGCCCACTGGGTGAATGATCTCGCCTGGATCTGTGTTTCCGGTCCAAATCACGATCCTCCCGCTCTTTTATCTTCTCCCTGGACCTCAATCGGTCCCGGCCCTCGTCATCTTTATCCCGCCTTGACCGATGCGACCTGTGGTGTCGCTCCTTGTCCCCGTGTCTCCGCTCGTGCTTCTCGGCTTTTCTCTTCTCTTTGCGCAGGGCCTCTTCAACCTCTTTTTTCTTTTCTTCGACCAGGTACTCCTTCATAGGGTCATCATCGTCATGATTCTCGATCAGCAACTGAAGCTCCTGTTCTTCTTTCAGCAGCGGCCGCTGCTTGGCCGTTGCCTCCCCTCCATCCTCAGAGCCCTCGTCGCTCTCGTCCTCGCTGCGCAGCCCCTTTTCGGCTCGCTCCTTTTGCGTCATGTCCTCCCAGCTAATACGGCCCTCCTCGGGGTCCTCGTCATCGCGAAACTTGTACCGCGCGTGGTCGACGCGGACCAGGCGACCACTAATCTCGGCGCCGCCGAAGTTGTCGACAGCCAGGTCGGTGCTGCGCTGGTCCTCATACTTGAGCCACCCAAAGCCCTTGGACTTGCCCGTCTCTTTGTCGCGCGCTAGCTTGAGCCATACCGGCTCGCCGAACTGGCTGAAGATGGTGATGACGTCGCCCTCGGTGAGCTCGTACGGCAGCCCGCCAAAGTAGATGAAGGCTGTGTCGCGGTAGTCGACGTGCCATGAGGCCTCAGGCGACACGCCATTCTCGATCTCGCGCTTGTTGAGCGCCTGGATGGCGCGGATTTGGTTCATCGTTGTGGGGTGCGTTTGGAGAAGCGGGAGAAGGCTAAAATTTCGCGATGGCCGACGCGCGAGGCTGCCAAGACGTCATGTCGTGGTGAGGCGGGGGTTAGGGTCTGCCCCACCACAATTTGACGAAAGCTTGGCCCTGGGCCCTAAAGGCGGTCCAGATCTCAGATAACATTGCAGATTTGCAGTCAAGCTTTAGCGGGCCATGGAAAACATGTGAGAGCGGAAATGAGAACGCAGCATTCTTTGGTCTTGTTTCTGTGCGCCCGTAGCTTTTGGTACCTTACATATGCCCTGATTTCTTGATATCACCACTCATGCTCAATGTGTTGCTAGATTGAGCTCTTCGTGTCTGTTCAGTGCCAGAGCAGAGGCCCCCCACCACAGCTGAGATCGTTGGGATGCAAATCGATTGAGTCCCGTTGACGGGCGAATCAACAGCTGCATGACGACAATGCAATGTAGAACAGCTCAAATCCCGACGTCCCCATTGGCTTTCGGCCATGCGGAATTCAATGCTCAGCTCAACCTGCGGCGACGGAGAGGAGCCTGCACAGGGCACCGGGAACGCGACAGGACTCGAGCGGGGGTCGGTTATTCTTTGACCCTCTAGATATCTATCAACAGACCGAGACACGGCTCGGGAGGATCACAACCCACGTTCTTACTGTATTCTTTGGGGTTGGCTGGCCGCGGACTGCCGCGAGATGTGCGCGCGGGAGCCGGGAGGTTGTCCCTTGATCTGGCGGCCCGTGCTCCTTCCTGCACGTTTCCCCACCATTTTCTGAAATTGGTTGAAAAATGGGTGGCTTCGTTGATCGAGGAGCTGCCCCGGTCACCCCCTTTCCAGCAGGCGCTGCCACCGCCCTTGTTAGTGGGTCTAGCTCCAAATTCAACATTCGCCAAACTTGCCAACAGGGGTGGAGAGTGTCGTTCGGTTGCCGTTGCGAGAAATCCAGTGGCCCTCTGCTAAACTGCCAATCTGTCGTCGCTCGTTTTCTAGACACACCGCCGTTGACCCGCCCCTTCACCCTCGGCTGCCTTCCTCCCTCAGACTCTGTCACCGTCCGACGGAGCCCAACTCGTGGCTTGATTTTTCCCATTGACAACAAAGTTCGTCCCGGCTGCGGAACGAGACGACTACCCCAACGAGCCATCGTTCGCCTCTTTCGTCAGTGACAACGGCGCCCGCCCATCCACACTGCTTTGCGAGGCCAATTGGGCCAGCTGCCAGCCCCCCAAGCTGACAATGAGCGACTCCAACGAACCTAACGCAAGCAATGGCCCAGAGGTAGAGGTAGTGGACCGAGGTCTCGCAGAGGCAGCGAGCCCGAGCCCGGTCTCTGCGCCCGCGCCCACGCCAACGCCCGCTGCTGTCTCTCCAACTGCGGCTCCCGCACCCGTGCGAAGGACGGTGAAGCGCCAGGAGACCATGAACGGCCCTCTCTACATGCAGGCCTCGAACAACGTCGTTATCGTTCGCCGCGTCAAGAGGAAGGGGGACAGCCCTTGGAAGCACTTGGTGAGGTGGTTTGTCGAGAACCAGATTGGTACGTCAGAATCCCGGCGCGGAGCAGCTGTTGCCCAGGTCATCTGCAGTGACGCGCGACCCCGTTGCGCAATTCGTGACCCTCTCTAGTTGGCCGCTGTTTCAGCACTTTCAGCGTCGAGCACATGCTGACCTCATTTTGCCCAGGCTTCTCCTTCAACCTCATCGCTCTCCTATTCCTTGCCCATGGCATGCCGCGCGCCCGCGAACACACCGCCAAATACTTTACACTCTCCTACTACGACCCAGAGACGGGCAAGTATGGCATTGGTTGGGACGATGGCTACCTCGTCCTGTTCTGCATCGTATTGTTCACCGGCCTTCGCGCTGCAACTATGGAGTACCTGCTTGCGCCCTTCGCGAAAGCAAACGGAATTGAGAAGAGGAAGGATCTCACCAGGTTTAGCGAACAAGCCTGGTTGGGCATCTACTACAGTTTCTTTTGGACCCTCGGAGTGGTTAGTCCCAAAGCGCTTCTCCTGCCTCTCCCATTGTTGACTGACCACTCGATGTAGTACATCTACTGCGTTTCCCCCCACTTTTTGGATCTCCAACATCTCTGGACCGACTGGCCCAATCGCGGGACGAGCTGGCTCATGAAGAGTTACATTCTAGCTCAGCTAGGTTTTTGGGTGCAGCAGGTGTTGGTCATAAACATTGAGGAGCGCCGCAAGGATTACTGGCAGATGCTCAGCCATCACTTCATCACGATATCCCTGATGTATGGATCATACAGATACGGATACACCCGCGTTGGCAACCTCATCTTAGTTCTGATGGATGTTGTTGACATATTTCTGCCCGTAAGTTGTGATATCCAACTTGTGCAAGTATCAACTGACCATTTTCTAGGCCGCCAAGTGTCTGAAGTACCTCGGGTACACCACGCTTTGCGATTACATGTTTGGTGTCTTCATGGTTTCCTGGTTTTTTGCACGCCACATCTTTTACATGATGGTGTGCTACTCTGTCTGGGTGCACTCGACAGCGATCAATGGCGACAAATGCTTCAAGGGTCCTCCCAACAACATTACCGGGCCGTTTGAGGTTCCAGTGGACGAAAGCCACTTTTATATGCTGGAGCCGCTTTGGAAGTCCGACGGAATCATGTGCTATAACGACGCGATCATGTGGACATTCCTTTCCATGCTGCTCTTCCTCCAGGGTCTTGCTATCATGTGGTTCTCCCTTGCCATCCGTGTTGCCCTCAGAACCCTCAGGGGAGATGGGGCCGACGACCCGCGGAGCGATGACGAAGCAGAGGAGGAAGAGGAGGAAGAGGTTGTCTACGAAGAGGCGCGACCGCTTGAGGAAGAGGTTGGAGTGGACGCACTCGACTTGAAGAACTGGGAGAGGAGAGCGGGTGTGAAGCGTGCGGCGTCGACAGCAACTGGGGTCAGTCTCCCCAGCCACAGCGACCGCAAGGAACTCCTGGGCCGCATCGGCTGCGAGAAGCAGGTTGACTGAGTTAGGACTGGCTCCTGGTTACCAAACCAGGAGCCACATTGGTCGACTTGGCTCCTTTTATTGTATTTGTACGACTCGGGCCAGGTGCTTCACAACCGCGAGGGCACATGGGATGCGAGGTACATGACCGAGCCCCGGTAGGGCTTGGTTAAAGGAGGATACCTAAAAAGAAAGTCTGGGCGTTTGGGTTATACCTGTGATGGCCGTGTTGCGGCCACCAGCTTCTCTTCCGTACCGACATAATCCTCGGAAACAGGTCCTTAAACTCGGAACATTGGTCTGCTGGCCCTCTTCCTTGGAGATATGAGTCTGATATCCACGAGTCTTGTCTCTTTGGTCATGGGTGTGCAAAGCTGGATGTCTTTAGAGTTACTTAGTGTCTACCTATACCCGGAATGATTGGACATCACGATTATGCCGGCGTCGAGATAGAGCCCTGCATGTTGACAGTCATTGTATATACAGCGTGAGCCTATTTGTTGGTAATCGCTGAAGAGGAATGGTCACGATAGCAATGTGGAACACGGTATATGCGTGCAACCGTCCCTCTCAATGAGCCTTCCTCACACGAGGAAAATGGGGGAATGTTCAATAACACAAAAAAGGAAAGAGGCCACCCGTGCAGTGTTGAAAGTTGCACCCGCATCATGCCAGCCATTCAGACCTCAGCCTAGAATGGAAGCTTTGCCGAGTTGAACAGCAGCAGCAATCATGCCGACCGTCCCCACCCCCGAATCCAACAGAGGAAACTCATGGCGCACCGATACTACCACAATTCGCCATTTTCCCGGGTTGTCATCACACTAAGAAACAGAAACAGAGACTTGACCTACCTTTTCCAGCACGATCGATGAAGCCCTATTCCGGGGTCGTCGGCGACGTGGTCTTTCGCTTGCGACAAACGCGGGTCTGGATGAACCTTGGTAGGATGGTAGGTAGCTCCATCATGATCTCGTTGACTTCCTGCGTTTCCGCCTCCGAGAGAGGACCGTTGTCCGCCCGCTCCATCTCTCGCGTCACTAATTCTCCGACGAGGTCCAGGATACGAGGCATCCCATTTTTGATGGCCGTGGGTAACAACTACAAGCTCCAGAGTAATATCAGCTGGTATTCACGGCGCCGCTGAGCCGAAATCAGCCGCCCGCTGATCGAAGCCCCATATTAAACCCTAACCCTACTACACCGCCACCGGCGAAATTCGCAAATATTTACGGTGGCTCCGGTGTGGCCGCCGTGCTTATTTCCGGATATCTATAGCGCCGGCTGATTCGACCGCTAATTCGTCACGGCCCCCAGAGCCTCCACTATAATACAGGGCGTTAATGCGCCGTGGCCACACCACTACAGCAGGGCCGGTGCCATAAGTAACCGCTAGTCGCACCTTTTAAAGAGTCTAGCCCCCCCCTACTCCACTTTAACTCTCCGTCCCTAACCTTCTCTTCTTTCCAGTACTGTAGGCTGGCCTCCTTTACGTTATAGCTCCCTGGAAGCGACAAGTGCCAGCTTTAACACCGGCGCTAACTGGGTTATTAATTACAGTAACTGGATTAACCGGTACAGAATAACCCCTGGCCGGCTAAAAGGGGTTAGCGTAAGTAAGGATTTTAATAGTGTAGCTAGAACGCATTATTATTAATAACATTAAGCTTTAAACTAACATATAAAATATCCTTATTATAATTAAAGTAATACAGTTAAAAAACACGTTATTAATATATAAGCCGAAATAGGAAGAATTCTGGCGGTTCTACTAGTGGAAACAGTATTAAGATAGTAAAATAGTAACAGAGGATAAGCTCTTTTTTTTCCTTATTAAGGAGGTTATAAATTAGCCGTTACAGTTACAGAGTTAAAAGGCTGATAGTAATATACCGCTTTTAAAAACTTAACTTACCTAATAATTAGTTTAAACTTACATTACCGCTATTACTAACTTTTACTAATTATAACAAACCTTTAATATAAACACTTACCCTTTACCTTAAAAAGATAACGTTTAAGAGTATATTAAATCTTTTTAACACTGTAATATAAAGTAATAAAAAACTAATTACACTAATAAGGGCTAAAATACCATTCTTAACGGCTATTTAAAAGATAACCTTAAGTGGGTTATTAAGGAGTTATAAAGCTATACTAGTTAGTTAGCTAAATGTTACTTTTAAACTTTAACTGATATGTTTCTCAGTTACTATATACTTACCTGTGGTAATAACTACTAAAGCCTTAAGATCTTAAACCTTTTTACGTTTAAATTTACTAATAAGGGGCTTACTTAATATATACCACTTATTATTATTACGTAGGTTAGAAAGCAGAATTAACACAGCCGCTTAAAAACTACTAATACTTTTTAAAGTTAAAACTTACTTATTTATATTCTCAGTATAGTAACTTTTTACCTCTTATATTAGTAAGACTTTACTAATAAACTGTTTCTTTACTTTAAAAACTAAATATAATAATATAATATCTAACTGTTAAAAAGTATTAAGGCTAGCCCTATCTTTATATTAGTGTATAATAATTAGTAAGATTAGGTTATTAAGGCGTTTATATATACCGGTATCTGGTTAAATAAGAAGACCTACGTTAATTAAAGCTTTAAAGTAAAGATGGTGGAGTTAAAAGGGGTAAGTAAGGCGTAGATTTACCGTGTTAACTGGTGGAATTAAAAGTAAATAGTTAGTTATTACTTAAATTTACTACCCTAAAAGTTTATACAGATTATAACTAACTATCTGGCGTAAATAAGGGGGTTTAAGATACGCTAAAGCTGAACGTTACCTTTAAATTTACTATTAACGTTAATCTAGCCAGAGTTAAATTAATAAGCAGATAAGTTTAACCCTAGCCTGGAGTAAATAAATAACCTTATAATAGTTAGCTTTATAAGCTTATTATTTTACCTCTAAGAGGTAATTTTAAAAGACTTAATACTGTTAATACGTTAGTTTCCAAAATCTACTATATAAAACTATTTAATATTTCAGTATAAAGATTATTAGCTATATACATACTATATAACAGTAATAATAAAAGAAGGTAAGTAATTAAGTTAGTTAACTATTTTAATATAGGTTTTACCAGTCCTTACTAACTACCTAAAGACGGCTAAAGCTTAAAGTAAGGTGAAGATATTAAAACTTTTAATAACCCTAACAGTTAAGGTTTATATAATAGTAGAACAGCTAACTAAAACCTACTAATCTTCCTTACGTAACCTCCTTACTAAAAGCGTTTTCTAACTGTAACTATTACTAATATTAGTATTAATATTAGCTCTAACATTAGTAATAATACCAGCTCCAGCTCCAGTGTTAATATTAATATTATTATTAAAAAGCCAGTTAAGCCACTCTAGCTAATTAAGCCTAAAACTGGAGATTATAAGGCTGTTAAAACATTATATAAGCTAGGCCGTTAAGACTATAAATAACCTTTAATATAAGTAAATTACCAGCTTACAGGGTAGCCTTTTAATTACGGCTTTAGATAATTAGTAAGGGAGCTAATGGCGTACCGGCTGTTAGGTTAAAGTTTAGTAATATTCTTTACGGCTAAAAGTCATTTAAGAGATTTAACAAGTTACCAGCTTATAATAGTTAAGTGAGGAATTAGTAATATTTTTTATTACAGCCAAATAACAGTAATCTAACTATTCTCTGGATTTGTATTATAAACGGCTCCACGCTAATAAAAAGACAAGGGAGGCTAGCGCTGGTGATAAGAAGGGTGGCCAGCCAGCACAATAACGGCACAGCGCTAGCGGTAATAAGCCTTCTATAAATAGATTTAGTAATTAAACTGTTATTATAATACAGTTTAAGCCTAAAAACGCTGTTTACTACGTAAATTACGCGTAATTACACGTAATTACTTATATTTAGGGGCTTAGGGGCTAAAAAATCGTATATATAACCTTAACCCTACATAAATGTAGACATCCTTAGGATATTTCCGGTCGCTAAGGGCACAGCCCCTTTTTAACTGTAAAGTGGCGCTTAGTGGCTAAATCAGCCATTAATTAGCTGCCGTAAATATACTCTTAATATTTACAGCACCGCTAAGCTAAAATCAGCCGCCCGCTAATCAAAACCCTATATTAAACCCTAACCCTATTACACCGCCACTAGTGAAATTTGTAAATATTTACAGTGGCTTTAATATAGCTGCCATACTTATTTCCAGATATTTATAACGCCAGCTAATTTAACTGCTAATTTGTCACGGCCCCCAGAGCCTCCATTATAATACAGGGCACTAATATGCCGTGGTTACACTATTATAACAGGGCCAGTACTGTAAATAACCACTAATTACACCTTTTAAAGAGTCTAGCCCCCCCTTACTCCACTTTAACTTTCTATCCCTAACCTTCTCTTCTTTCCAATACTGTAAGCCAGCCTCCTTTACGTTATAGCTTTCTAAAAGTGATAAGTGCTGGCTTTAACGTTGGTGTTAGCTAGGTTATTAATTATAGTAGCTGGATTAACCGGTATAGAATAACCCCTAGCTGGTTAAAAGGGGTTAATGTAAGTAAGGATTCTAATAACATAGTTAAAATATATTATTATTAATAATGTTAAACTCTAGGCTAACGTGTAAAATATCTTTATTATAATTAAAATAGTGTGGTTAAAGAACACATTATTAATATATAAGCTAAAGTAGGAAGAATTCCAGCAGTTTTACTAGTGGAAACAGTATTAAGATAGTAAGATGGTAATAAAGAATAAGCTTCTTCTTTTCCTTATTAAAGAGGTTATAAATTAGCCATTACAGTTACAGAGTTAGAAGGTTAATAGTGATATACCGCTTTTAAAGATTTAGTTTACTTAACGGTCGGTTTAAACTTACGTTACTACTATTATTAACTTTTACTAATTATAATAAGCCCTTAATATAAACACCTACCCTTTACTTTAAAAGGATAACGTTTAAGAGTATATTAAATCTCTTTAATACTGTAATATAAAGTAATAGAAAACTAATTACGCTAATAAGGGCTAAGATACTGTTTTTAACAGCTATTTAAAGGATAACCTTAAGTGGGTTATTAGGGAGTTATAAAGCTATACTAGCTAGTTAGTTAAATATTATTTCCAGATTTTAATTAATATGCTTTTTAATTACTATATACTTACCTGTGGCAGTAACTGCTAGAGCCTTAAGATCTCAGACCTCTTTACGTTTAAATTTACCAGTAAGGGGCTTACTTAATATATACTGTTTATTATTATTACGTAGGTTAGAAAGCAGAATTAATATAGCCGCTTAAAAATTACCAGCACCTTTTAAAGTTAAGACCTATTTATTTACGTTCTTAATATAATAACTTTCTACCTCTTATACTAGTAAGACTTTACTAATAAGCTGTTTCCTTACTTTAAAAGCTAAACGTAATAATATAATATCTAACTGTTAAAAAGTATTAAGGTTAGCCTTACCTTTATATTAGTGTATAATAATTAATAGGATTAAGTTATTAAGGCGTTTATATATGCTAGTATCTGGTTAAATAAGAAGACCTACGTTAATTAAAGCTTTAAAGTGAAGACGGTAAAGTTAAAAGGGGTAAGTAAGGTGTAGATTTGCCACGTTAGCTAGTGGAATTAAAAGTAAATAGTTAATTATTACTTAAATTCACTACCTTAAAAATTTATACAGATTATAACTAGTTATCTAACGTAGATAAGGGGGTTTAAGATACGCTAAAGCTGAACGTTACCTCTAGATTTATTATTAACATTAATTTAGCTAAAGTTAAACTAATAAGCAGATAAGTTTAACCCTAACTTAAAGTAAATAAATAACCTTACAGTAATTAGCTTTATAAGCTTATTATTTTACCTTTAAAAGGTAATTTTAAAAGACTTAATACTGTTAATATGCTAGTTTTTAAAATCTACTATATAGAACTATTTAATATTCCAGTATAAAGATTATTAGCTATATACGTACCGTGTAACAGTAATAATAAAAGAAGGTAAGTAATTAAGCTAATTAACTGTTTTAATATAAGCTTTACTAATCTTTACTAATTACTTAAAGACGGCCAAAGCTTAAAGTAAGGTGAAGATATCAAAGCTTTTAATAACCCTAACGGCTAAGGTTTATACAGCGGCAGAACAGCTAGCTAAAACTTACCAGTCTTCCTTACATAACCTCCTTATTAAAAGCGTTTTCCAGCTGTAATTACCACCAGCACCAACACTAATATTAGCTTTAACACTAATAATAATACTAGCTTTAACTTTAACGTTAGTATTAATATTATTATTAAAAAGCCAGTTAAGCCACTTTAACCAGTTAAGCCTAAAGCCAGAGATTACAGGGCTGCCGAAACACTATATAAGCTGGGCTGTTAAGACTGTAAATAACCTTTAGCGCGAGTGGACTACTAGCTTACAGGGTAACCTTTTAATTACGGTTTTGGATAATCAGTAGGGGAGCTGGTGGCGTGCCAGCCGTCAGGCCGAAGTTTAGTAGTATTCTTTACGGCTGGAAGTTATCCGAGAGATTCGGCAAGTTACTGGTTTACAGTAGTTAAGCGAGGAATCGGTAATATTTTTTATTACGGCCGAATAACGGTAATTTAACTGTTCTCTAGATTTATATTATAAACGGCTCCACGCTAATAGGAAGACGAGGGAGGCCGGCACCGGTGATAAGAAGGGTGGCCGGCCAGCGTAATAATAGCACGGCGCTGGCGGCAATAAGCCTTCCGTAGATAGATTTAGTAATTAAACTGTTATTATAATACAGTTTAGGCCTGAAAACGCTGTTTACTGCGTAGATTGCGCGCAATTACGCGTAATTGCTTGTGTTCAGGGGCTTAGGGGCTAAAAAATCGTATATATAACCCTAACCCTACACAGACGTAGACATCCTTGGGATATTTCCGGTCGCTGAGGGCACGGCCCCTTTTTGGCTGCGAGGTGGCGCTCAGCGGCTGAATCAGCCACCAATTGGCCGCCGTAGATATACTCTTGATATATCCTAGAAACCCTCTCCCCGTGTGGACAGGAAAGAGAGGCGGCCAAAGGGGTAGTATACAGACACACTCACGCTCATTTGGAGACCCTGCATCTTGTTCCAGCGCTTGACCAACGCATTGGTTGAGATCTTGACGCCAAGTTGCGCCAGGATTTCGTCTGAGATCTGTTGATACCCGACCCCGGCCTCCCGGCGGTTCAGCAAAATCATGTTCTCCTCAGCCTTTCCATCTTCAATAGACACCGCTAACTGTGCTTTTAGCGCCGCCGACGGCATGGGCTCTTCCGGCGGACGCACAACGGGGAAGGGGGCCGCTTGTTGGCCTGAAGTCGAGGCCTCGGGGTAGTTGCACATAAGGTCCATGGACAGAAGACGGGGATCATAGTCCAGCACATGCGGGGCGAACTCACTCACTGAGTGGTATTGACTCTGTTCCCAGCTGATGTAGGCATTTCCCATGTCGACCGGCGGTGGGAACGAATGGTCGAGAGACTGTCGTGGGAATGAGGGACCGACCAAGACATGAGGGGCAACGAACCCCGGTTGCTGTTGCGGCTCTTGGGCATCCTCAAGAAAGCTGTCTGTGAAACCGATGGGCCAGGGACCATGGTTGCTCTCCCCTCGAGCTGCAGACGGCTCGCCAAGATCGATGAGGTCATCGTGTTCATCGAAGCCGATGCCCTCTTCGTCAGAGGGAAAATCGGGAGAGTCCATGGCGTCTGCGGCTATTTCCTCGGTTTTGGAGTGATATATTCCCTGTTTGGCCGTCAGAATCTGTGCTTGCGCATTTGGAAACATGCGTGGGTGATCATTTTCATACCTTCAATGGCGGTAGCTTGCTGTGGAATATGGCTCGATTAGGTGACTCTAAAGCAGAGTCGGTCAAAACCCCACCAAGAGCTTCATTTCAAACGGCGAGCAGGCTTCGCCTTTATTACATGAAAACGACATGGCATTAAGTCAGGCCTAAGAGAGCGGGTGGGGAATTATGGGTCAGGCTTGCTGCCATCGTCCCTCCATTTTCAGAATTCCATTTTCCCTTCCAAGAACGAGGCGCAAGGCACTTTTCGTGCGCTGCTACCGACATCGCTCCCTCTGACGGGGTGCTAGCATCGGCTCTCTGCTCTCCAGCGTGTTCGGGGGTTTTGAGGCGGTATCAAGCGACGTGGTCGGCGAATGGCCACAGAGTGCGTTGTCTTAACTCGACGTGAGTGATGTTGAGAAGTGGTTCGGTTGGTCACAAGAAACCGTGGTCTGCTGTGGTTGGCCCGGCTTCAGGCCTCAAGCCCCTGCTCCGAAGTATGCCTGCAGGCTCAGAGCCTCCGCCACAGCCACCGTGGCATCAAGCCTCAGCAACAGCAGGGCTTGCGTCACACAGCATTTTGAAGCAGGCATTGAGCCTGGAGCTGCAAGTTACCCGATCGAAGACAGGAAAAGACGTAAACCCTCGAATACATCGGTACATATACCAATTTACAGCGGGCCAGGTGAATGCGGAGCCGCATTACGACAGGTACAAGGAATGGAGTCCTTCTATCTTCGGTGTATCTGTACCTCAATTTTTGTTTGAGGCTTGGCTGTGCGTGTGTCCAATCCAGACCTGGTGCCCCGCCTGTGACAACGACATTTTTCCATTCCACTGCTTTCACATTTCTCCCATCTCTGAGAAAGTCCTCGCATTGCTGCCGGCCTTTTCGGCACAAACGATGTGCAAGGTTGGTTGGCCTAGCCGTGAGCGAAATACCGAGAGCTTAAATACGCGCACCTCCTCAAGCCATGATGTCTGTTTTGCACCTGAGTCCCAAGTGTCTAGCTAGCAACATCTCCTAGGCACCTATCTTATGTGAGGACAATAAACGGCACCGTCGATAAGCCCCTACCGATACTCGCCAGCACCAGGCGGCATCCCCTATGCATATGCACCCCAGCGACGAGCGCCCGTCGCATAAGGTCTGGGCGGTGAGCTTCCCTAAAAGAAAGAAAAAAAGCTATCCCTACCGTACATAGCCCAGCCAGCTGACGATTCCTTCATGTTTTCTATGGCCGTAGGTCATATCTCGAGCTCTTGCCTACTCTCCAGACGGAATCAGGTCAATTCTGGACGACGAGCTCATGTCTCTTCTCCGGCAACAGTCGCAACTGCCCAGCTCAGACAGCCCGCAATTGAGAAAGGATCCAGATTTGGCCCATGCAGAAGCGCGGACTATCAGGGCAAGGGATGGCCCCTTACATGTTCCAAAAGGTGACGACAGGGCAAGGCTGTGAGAGAATGAACCTATTCTTGGTAACGAGCAAATTCTGGGGGATGTCATAGGTAGTCGAGTCGTTTCTGTCGCGTTTGGCTTCTGGGTCATCATGGTTTCAACACACATGTGACGGGGAGCCTATTCACGCAAAGTGGCATGTCACTCTGGTTTTTCCACATTTTTTTACTTTCTACATATGGTCTTTTGCCCGCTTTTTGGCAAAAGGAATTAAACCACAGTACCCGGTTTGGGTCTGCCAGTTATGCATGCTCCACGGGAAGCGTTCTGATGCGATGGGATCTTATCATTTTCCAGTATTTTATATTGGTAGGCAGTGTGAAGAGTGCCATTCTGGACACAGAATATCTGTTCGAGTTTGTCATACACAAGATAGCAAGATGCCATGACTCTAGTTTGCTGGGACTTCTTTTAACTCAACACAAGTAAGGAGGAACATGAGAATATTAGGAAGAGGATATGCCAACTATGTCCTCTCACCCCCGAAGCATCAGATATTGTAGAGAATCGCCAAATTTCATCAATTCTGTGTTCTAGCAAAGTCCTGCTCCGTTTAATGCAATTCCCACGCCAGATGCTGCCAACATGTCCACCGAAGCAAAACGCCGCATCCACTCTAACCAGAAAATTGTTTCATTGAAGACCGTCACCTGGCTTGTCGTGGTGGCTGCGCATTTCTCCGTTTCCGATTCACAACATTTTGAAGCCATTTTGGGAGGCTCTGAGGCAGATCATTCAAAATCTGCTCCGCCTCCCAGATCTCGGCCTCGGACAAAACACCGTTGGCTGTGACTTTCTCCCGCTCCAACTCGTCTTTGATGAGGCTCATTATCAACGGCATCTGGTTGCTGACGGCTTTGGGAAGCACCTAGAACAGCAGATATTAGGCGCTGCGGCATCGAGACCCTTAGCCTGGGCAACAGGCGAGGAAAATACGAAAAGAACTTACGGTCATGTACATGTTTTGTATCTTGCCGTACCGCTTCACCAGAGCGTTGGATGTGATCTCGATGCCGAGTTGTTCATGCATCTGCTGTGAGATATAGGTAAATCCATGCCCGGCGTCTCGGAGTGTCATCAAAAGGTTCTCCTCATTAGTTCCCTCTCCAAAAGGCAATCCTAGATGGGGAGACAATGGCGTGGCTCTCTCCTCGACCCTTCCGGGCATCACGACACTCAGGCTTCCAGACGGATGTCTCCGGCGGCGGGAAGTAATAGCAGAAGAGGGAGCAGCAGCGGAGGTAGTGGCCGAGACATAGTCCAGGTTGTTGGTTCTTGAGGGGCGAGAGACAAATAACTCAGGCGAAGAGTCCATGGTGGGTATCCTTGGGGCGTCAGAGGAAGAAAGATTGAACGTAACTTCTGGAATCCGAGAGGGGACATCCGTGGGAGGGACATGAAGCACGCTTGGACCGCTGGACATGAGACCTTTATGTGCGGCATATCCTGGGCTGGGAAGCACGCCGGCAAGATCATATTCCAGTCGAGAAAAAGGATCCTCAGGGGGAGAGCGTGAATGCTCGCCCTGACTCGGAATCCAGGGGTTAAAGCCATTGTTACTGCCTTGGATATGGGCGTTCTCAATTTCATTGCTATTCCCTAGAGGCGAATATGGCCAGGGGTAATCACCGTCGAAGTATCCATTCTCATGAAATAAAGGGTCGCGAGAGCTGTCCGGCATGCTGTGGCTCAAATTGGCAAGAATAATTTCGTCTGCAACACGGTCAGTTGCTGTTACCCTGGACCGTGAGCGGCTCTCAACTGTTGGGGATGTCCCGTACCTTCAAGGCGGGCGTACAACTGAATAAGCGGGGCGGAGTTTGTGAATGTGTTTGGGAGAGTTGTTAAACTGTGGGGGGACTACCCGGCAGGTGCCGGATCAGGGGCTCTATTTACCTCCGCGCCCAAAGAGGCGGGCTTGGCTTACAGCTGCATCGTCAATGTGCCACTTTTGGTGTCTGTGGGGCGGAGCCGCGACATGATGATCTTTTTTAGCTCAGAGAGGGTATCGATTCTGTTCCCGAATGGCAAGGCAACCGCTCTACACTGATACGCCAGAAACGTGGATGTTTGGGGACCATACGCGTGTCCTCGGATTGGGCTTTGAGCCTTTGCCACCGATGGGAGAAGGTGTGGTGACGCGCTGCTGACAGCAGGCGCGCCCCTATCGCCTTCGGTTGCGCATCGACTCGCCCAACCAGCGAGCTGCACCTTCCTACTGCTCGGCCAGCACCACGGTTGCCCTAGCATTGAGCCATGATGGGTGGCAAGTTTCTCTCCACAGCAAAGATAGGACTGCCAACAATTGTCTCCTCCGCGGTCAATGCCCAACCACGAAACCCGCGACGGGTTCAACGAAATGCAAGGCCACGTCAATCGCTTCTCAGTTTCAGAACAGACGCCTTCAATCGTCCAAATTTAGCAAGAGAGGTGCTTGATGGTTTTGTTCAACGCACCTTTGAGCCATTTCTCGGCGTCGAAACGTGAGAAAAAGGTTCAACGCATTTGGTGACACTTTCGGCGTCGAGGCGATGATGCCCGAAATATGCAGGCACCACCCAATGACTTGCTAGCTTCGCCCAACCCTTGAAATGCACAATGCATCCCCGGTGAGCGCCCCAATCATGTGGAAGAGATGAAGTTCCAGTCCGGCAACGGTTCCCGAACCCTGGCGGCAATGCAGTCACAAGGCGAGCAATGCACATACGGAGCAGCCCCCACCAAGTATTTAATCCGGTCGCTTTCATCCTCCCTGTAGTTTTTGAGTAGTTTCTTGGTACATTCAGCTTGGCTATCAGTAAGGTACGCTATTTTCTTCTGCTTTACCTGATACAAACCACTGCTCTGGCACAAACGCACCCTTGACCGACGTCAGTTCCTCATGAGCGACAGCCATCACAGACTTCGTGCGGAACAGGTGAGTCTTTCCAATCGGGGACCGTATCCCGTGGTTATACCCGCTAATAGTTTTCTACCCCTTCGCGAAGACATTCCAACGAATATTTCGTCGTGTCAGTCCTCAAATCTACCGGATCGTGAGTCAAGAGATGCAAAGACTCCAGACCTGCGACTCAATGGAGTATGAAGTTGGAGACGACGTTGCAACGATAGAAGACCCTGGCCCTACCACCACTCAGGAGCACGGGAATCCCATCTCCCCGCCCGACAGCAATGACAGCAACGGCGCCAGTCTATGGAGTCATATCAACTGGCACTCGGCCATGTCTGAAAACCATAAACAGGCTCCAGGGGAAACGGGGCCCGATCGCTCAGGTCACGATTCACGGTCGGGGAGTTGGAATTGCCAGAGAGATGACCCCGATGATCGGGCCTCGGCCAGCTTGGCAGAAGGCGAAAAAAAGGAGGTGGGTAGTTTGGGGGTGAGCGGGTTCAATCCGAACACGATCTCGACCCCCAAGGTTGGCAATATCGAGCCGGAAGGCCTGAAACGTCTATCGGAGAGCTCGGCAGAGGTGTATCGTACGAATCTTCTTGGGGAGGCTCAGATACTACCGTTACCAGGGACTTCGACTTCCAAGTCAGAGCATCCGAAAAAGCCATCGAGGAAGCTCGGCGAGCAGGACTCGCATCAGGGGCGGACAGCAAGACTGTGAGGGAAGAGGAGGGAAAATGATGGAGATCGGAAAGGCGGATCGTGTTTCCAAGGAACTCGGTATTGATAGTATCTATATCTCTCGCTGTGGTTGGTTTCCCATGTTTAGAGTTCAGCCTCTTCGCAAATCCTATGCCACGACGCTTATATTTTCAGCTGATTTCATAGCCTTCAATGTACAAAGGGAACACATTTATGCAACCTCAATTTGTGGTTACAGGAATGAAGAATACACTCGTTTCTCTGGAGCGGCGACATAGCTGGAGGGAACCCAAGATCGGATGAACGGAGCGGCAGGATATATACGTGGTCCGCGGGCTACTATTTCAACCAACGGTAGTAATCAGTTTCGGCTGTGGTGTAGTTGGCTAGGCTGGGACTCCTCAACTCGTTACGTTCGGGAACTATACACCTTCCCAATGGAGTGCTGGATAGTAGTCGCAACGGTTCGAATCTGGGGGAAGTTTTATTTATTTAACTCCAGAACACAACGAGTTCTACAGTAAGATCAATTGAAGATCCTTTTTGCCGCAAAGATGGGGCATGAGATATGCAGATATGCACCCGCCCACTTCTAAATGTTTAACGAATGCGTGTTATCGGAGAAAGTGAAGGGTGCTGATGATCACCCGCCCTGGGAAGGGAGTGGCATCTTCAGCATGCATCTCGATGCGGCTGGTTGCTGCTGTGGTGGCATGTCGTGAAAGGTGGAGCCTCGGTCGAGATCGGCCCCACTTGAAGTCTGTTCTCCAGTCATGTTTCCGGATCGCGCGCTACAACCTCCAACAGCCAGCGCAGAGGTCTGCGGCCGGGCGAGGATCAAAATGACAACAGCACCAAATGGGCAGCAGCGGCCGCGACGCTTTTGCTGATTCGCATCTCGATGCTTTGACTGGCCGAACCTGCGATAGAAGCCGATATGGGGAGCGACTTCGTTGACCGTCACGGTGGGAAAACCTGGCGTCGCAGGAGAGGGAAGACGCGTTCCCAACGCGCCAAGCTCGGCGATCTTCGCTCGCCACGCGATTTGGGCACTCATTGATTCTTTACCCGGTGCGCAGATGAACCAAGCGCTTGGTACCGCGGCACGCATCTCCAAAGAAGCTTCATTTGAGGCTTGCCACTGCGAAGAGAGTCGAACTGCTCTTCAATCTAGTCGGATTGCGGCCCCCGTTTTGTTGCCCCCCTAGCTCCTCGCACGCGATTCCTTCTCCGTTAGCTACTCTATACGGCCTCAAGAACGTGCGCACCATCCGCGAACAATGCGAGACACCCGGATAATTCCTAGTGCCCGCGGACGCCCGAGGGGGGATCGGCGTGGGTCATGAGAAACGAAAAACCCCAGCTTCGGAGGCGCGACGCGACGAGGGGATGGAGAGACGAATTGAGTTCAGTGGCTGGCTTCGCCTTGGCCCGCGGGGTATCTGTCAGCGTTATTCATGGCGATACGGAGCAGAGGTTCCGCACTTGGAGATGCCAGAGATGACGGGCTGCAGGGCGTTCTTACAGGCGGCATCTGTGAGGAGATCCTTGACCGGCGGTCTTGATTTCGGTCATCAACACCCACATATCTATACATGGAGCGGCTACTTGTGAAACGCCATCTTCAGGCGCCTCCCGTCTGCATGAGCGGCTGCTCCCGTCCTAGCATGAAGTCGAGCTCGCTGGAGCGACCTTTACAAAGCTTATTATTTAAACGATGGCGTGTGGCACCGCGCTCCGATCGCGGGCTCTGAGCTAGATCACCGTGAGTGGGACTTCGCTCAACGGAGACCGACAGCTGTGCCGCGGAGGTGATGAGAATTGTCTAGGGGCATCAGCCATTTCTCTTTGGGCTCATCAAATATGCCGCGATATCATGATGGTATTCATGCTCCCATCGTAGCCACACGCTGGCACTTGAAGCTGGCTGACGATGCCGGTTAGCAAGGGAGAAGTTACCGAATAATGCTAAGGTTGCGGAACTCTCCAGGAGCGGAGCTGCCCCGTCGGCCGCGACCCGGAATCTACCTCCAGAGATCGAACCTCAGGTCGTCGCAAAGCGCCACCTGCTGATGGCTTCGATCGATGACTGTACACAGAACTGCTGGGAGCCTGAAATACCGGCGCCTCCTGGATCAAGACCCGTCTGCGGCGTCGCTGACCTCGTGTTGAGCAACGCTATCGTTGCGTCCCGAGACAGATATTTGCCGAAAAGCACAAACTTTCGGCTGATGAGGCTTCCCAGATGGACCCTCGGAAGCAGGCCACATGGAAATCACAGCGTCAACTGCAGGACTGTCCCTCTGGGCCAGAACTGATATAGACCGGTCGTCGCCAGAAACTTTGGAGTTCAACAGCTGCTCCCTCACCAGAGTCGCTGTCCGCTATATTTCTGCTCAGCACTGCAGCTCAGCCCTCGCGGAACACTAGCTGTTGCCCACCATGGTCGGCTCACTACCGGCCCTCCTCGCCGCGGGCATCGCCCTGCTGTCGAGCCTTGTATCCGGCGCTGGCCAGTTCATGAGCATGGATCCTATCGAAGGCTACAGAGGCCCGATTCCGTTCGGTGATGCCACCATCAACGCGCCCTTGGATGAGGATGGAAAGGAGACCTACATTGGTATGTTCTCGGTGATCCGTGTCGCAGACTTTGGTGCTGATCAGAGCCCGTACAGGCTTCAAGTTCTACCCGGAGAGCTTCATCCCCGAGATGTGCGCGGCGGCTTGCACAAGCACGACCAACTACAACAGGAAGCACCCCGACAAGAACGGTGGCTACATGCAATGCGTGAGTACATCATTCGCCCTGTTCTTCGATTTGCTGTGCTGGCTCTGAAATTTGATCCGACCGTAGAAATTCTTCGTCGCCTATATCTTGTACGAGAACAACGTTGCCCAGGGCTTGTACTGCTCCATGTATACGAGGGAGTACGATGTAAGTCTATCTTGTGATTTATGAGGGAGACACGCAATGTTAACACTGGCAAGGCCTCGTACGCAACCAACAAAGGAGATGGGAACATCCAAATGCGCAACGGCTACGGATGGGTGCGCGATCTTGATTCCTACTGCAACACGGGCCACTGCAGCACGCGTACGACAGTCACTCGCCCGACCACGCGCCCTACCACGACTGTCAAGACCACCAAGATCACAACAAGGATCACTCGGACTGGCCGCCCTGGCCGACCCACCACCGTCACCGTCACTCGGCCCACCACCGTTTCGCTCCCTGGAACCACGGTCACCATTTCTGTGAGCTCAGGCCAGACCAAAACTCGCACCATCACGGAGCCTGGATTTACGGTTACGATTGACCAGCCAACAACGTTGACTCTTCCTGGAACCACCAGGACCATCGACCGGCCTACGACAGTCACGGCACCAGGCTCAGTAACCACCATCACAACGCCCACGACGCTCACTCTTCCCGGCACCACCGTTACTGTCGACGAGGATGAGACAACTACGGTCACGATCCCGGGGCGCGAAACCACCCAGGTCATTTCGACCACGCGAACGGTGGAGACGACTAAGACTATCGACAGATCCACCACAATCACCTTCACGCAGCCTACCACCGTTGTCCTCCCGGGAACCACTGTTACTGTTGAAGACGACGAGACGGTTACGGTTACAGTGCCGCGTGAAACTACGCGAACTGTCAGGACTACCGAGACTGTTGATAGGCCCGTCACGATCACACTTAGCCAGCCCACTACGATTACTCTTCCGGGAACCACTGTCACTGTCGCCGAAGATGAGACGAAGACGCTTACCGTTACGGTACCGAGTGTTATCACACGCACCGTGAGAACTACCCAGACTGTTCGCCAACCCACCACACAAACTGTGAGAACTACCCAAACCGTCGACAAGCCCACCACCATTGACAGGCCCACCACAATCACTTTCACGCAACCTACTACAGTTGTTCTCCCGGGCACCACCGTTACTGTTGATGAGGATGAGACGACTACGGTTACGGTGGCGCGTGAAACCACGCGAACTGTGAGAACTACCCAAACAGTCAACAAGCCCACCACAATCACGTTCACGAGACCTACCACAGTTACTCTCCCAGGTACCATCGTTACTATCAGCAGAGACGAGACGAAGACGGTTGTAGTCACCGTGCCAAGTGAGACCACTCGAACTGTGAGAACCACAGAGACCGTCGACAGGCCCACCACCATCACCTTCACACAGCCCACCACAGTTGTCCTCCCGGGCACCACCGTCACTGTCGATGAGGATGAGACGACTACGGTTACGGTGGCGCGTGAAACCACACGAACGGTGAGGACTACTGAGACCGTCGAAAGAACCACTACAGTCACAGGACCTGGCGCAGTCACTACCATCTCGAGACCTACAACTCTTACCCTCCCGGGTACAACTATTACTGTCCCAAGGGGAAGGACCACTACCATTACGCTGCCAGGTCGCGAGACTACCAGGGTTATTCCGACCACGCGGACTGTGCTGGTAACCGAGACGATTGGAGTGGTGACAACTACCATCGTTCCCATCACAACTGTCGTATCGCAGACCATTGTTGTTCCAACCACCATCACTGTCGGCGATAAGACGACAGTGACTGTGACCAGGACCTCCGTCTTTGACACAACTAAGACCATTGGCTCAACGGTTGTCACACTCTGCCCGCCCCCGACAAAGACGACAACTCGGCCTACCACACGCCAGACGGGTCCGACGACGCGCACTACTACTCGACCGACGACTAGGCCGACGACCACCACTATGCGGCCGACTACCCGGCCCACAGCAACGCCGACTACCCGATCCACGACCCGGCCCACGACAACGCTGACGACGCGGCCAACCACTCGGCCGACAACCCGGACAACTCGGACTATAACCCCGACGGTTCGCCCGACGACTACAACGCGTCGCACCATCACCATCCCCACAATCATTATCCCAACAATCACAATCCCGACAATCCGTCCTCCTACCATCACCCTCCCGACAATTCGTACCCCCACAATTCGTACACCCACGATCATCCCGACAATCGGCCTTCCGACTCTTCGTCCTACCACCACTCGCCGGACTACGACGCTGCCGACGATTCGAACTGTGACCCGGAATCCCAGCACGAAGACTGTTACTAATGTCCGCACTATTGTAGAGACCGAAAGAAGCACCGAAACCTTCCTTCAGGCGAGAGCGACGGAGTTTGCTCATGCGCTGGTAAGTATTCAAGCCCGGATGGAGCACTGATTGACTTGTGGAACTGACATTCTCCTAGCCACGCACTCTGGCGCGCGTTGTAAGATAGGCTGGTTAGCTTGCCCGTGCTCGACGATAAGGAGTAGATACATGACGTGGCAACAAGGGTGGCTGGTTCGCAAAAACTCCCCTTTGCGGCTTGCGTGGCACACATGGGGTCTGCTTTGAACTTCTAATTCGCTAAAACATTTTTTTCGATAGACTCAAGGCATACAAAAGCGCAAGCCGACTCGTCAATATACCGCATCTGATTGCCGCTCGGTCTGATGCGTCTTGTGACTGGGACATGAGGGAAGATGAACTCGTCATTAGACTTTGCCTGACCTCGGCTTCGATTGCATCACGAAGGGGAAAGCTGGACGTCGGGAATGTGAAACACGTGTCTAGGTATTAACTTGCAATTTACACAGGTCGAGCCCCGAATGCTACCCTCAGCTCTGTGGTCGTTGCGCTGGAGATGGAGACGCTGCGGAGCAAACTCATGCGCTCGAACCGGCGGCCGCAACCCGGTTACGGATGGAGCTGTATACCCCATAGCTGGGGTAATTACTCCGTCTGGCAATTCATCCGCGGACTCCAGATGTTGGGGCCACCATTGAGCGTCCGCCCTTTTAGCCGCTAGCAAATGCAATATCACGGCCAAGACGGCCGGCCGTTGCTGGCCGCGGAACGGAATGTGTTGCACCTAGCGGCGTGCCGTCACGTCCTTGGCTCGGTATGGGGTGCGTCATTCAAAAACGGGTAGGTTCCTCCTCTCGTTGTGATTGAGTCGCCGCTCTCTACGATTCCGGGTCGAGTCTCAGTTGCCAATCGCCATTCGTCAATCCGCACTCCCTTCAAACAAAACCGATCATGTTTGTCCAGACTTTCCTGACCGTCGCGCTCGTGGCGGGAGCACACTGCAGTCCCGCCGGCAGTAGTACCGAGAAGCGCGCGTCACCGACAGTCTATCTCGCCGGCGACAGCACAATGGCCAAGACCAGCAACGGCCTCGACGGTAAGCCCTTCACCCTTCACAACCTGTCCCCCCGATCTAACCCCCACAGGATGGGGCCCCTACCTCCCCAAATACATCACCATCCCTGTCGTGAATAAAGCCATCTCCGGCCGCTCCGCCCGCAGCTACACCAACGAAGGGCGCTTCACCGAGATCGAAAAACTCCTCCAGACCGGCGACATCGTCGTCATCGAATTCGGCCACAACGATGGCGGCTCCCCCAACTCGGCCTCCGACAACGGTCGCTCCGACTGCCCCGGCACCGGCTCCGAGACCTGCAAGTCCGGCAAGAACGGCGAAACCGTCCTCACCTTCAACGCCTACGTCGAAAAAGCCTCCCGGTCTTTCATCGCCAAGGGCGCCTCCGTCATCGTCTCCAGCCAGACCCCCAACAACCCTTGGGAAGGCGGCAAGTTCAGCACGGCGCCGGGGCGGTTCGTGGGGTACGCCGCCAGCGCGGCGAGGAATGTGGGCAAGGGCGCCAGCTTTTTGGATCATTTCCAGGCGTGCATCAATATGTATGCGAAGCTGGGGAATCAGAAGACGAATTCGCTGTTTCCGAAGGAGCATACGCATACGAGTCCCGAGGGGGGCGATTGGGTGGCCCAGGCGTTTGTGCAGGCGGTTGCGGCGGGGATGAATGGGACTACGCCGTTGAAGGAGTGGGTTAATAATCCGGCGCCGAAGGTTTATTAGGGAAGACCTAGGTAGATTTCAGCTTGGGAGGGGGTCGGAAATGCATATATTGTACTCTAGACAATTGGCTTGTCCTGCGTTCAAGTCCTATTTGTGATGCTTGCTGTCTGGGTTGGTAGTGGCTTCCCTGGGCGGAGTCGCACGCCAGAAATAGCGTTTGTTTGCCCGCGATATGCCGTGGTATTCCGAGACCGGCCAGGCTTCATCCCGCCGCGCCCTTCGAATCTTGGCATCAGCACCCATCTCAATTTGAGGTCGCCCCCGTCAACTCTCGCATACCGATTTCATTCTCTTGCTTCTTTTTTTTTCTTTCCAGAAGCCACAATGTCCACCCGTCTAGTCCTCATCACTGGCATCAACGGCTACATCGCTACACATACGGCGGCGGCGTTCCTCCAAGCCGGGTACGCCGTCCGCGGCACGGTCCGCGCGCTCACACCCGCGCTTAACTCCGTCCTCACCGAAACCTTCTCTCCATTTCACGATGGCACCCGTCTTGAAATCATCGAGGTGCCTGACATTAGCGTCCCAAGAGCATTCGACCGCGCCGTTGATGGTATACCACTGCCCAACTAAACCTTCCTTTTCCCTCTCCTCTCGGACATCCAACAGGTATATGTACCTACATGCAGTAACTAACAACATCCCCAGGCGTCCACGCCATCACCCACCTCGCCAGCCCCCTCTCAACAACCGCCTCCGACCCCAAGCCCATAATGCGCGCCGCCATCAACGGGACAACTTCCCTTCTCACCTCCGCTACCAAAACCAAATCCAAAACCCTCCGCTCCATCGTATTCATGTCAACCATCAGCGCGATATTCTCCCCCGTGCGCGACGTCGGGCACGTTTTCACCGAAGACGACTGGAACGATGTCGCGGAGCGGGAGGTGGATGAGCTAGGGGAGGCGGCGGGGGGGTATGTGATTTACCAGGCGAGCAAGACTGCTGCTGAGCGGGCTTTCTGGGCTGCTGCTGGGAAGGAGGGCGAGAGGGAGAGGGGTGTGAGGATGGTGAGCATTTGTCCGGCGTAAGTCAACCATTAACCTATCTATCTATCCCTTTCCATCCCTCCTAACCCACAACCGGCACTAACACCTGACTGACAACATGACAAAGCCCCGTCCTCGGACCCCCACTGTACCTCCCCACCCCTCTCAGCCACCTCAGCATCCGCCTCCGCGACATCCACACCATCTTCCACGGCGGCGCCATTCCCCCCCTCTCCCCGATCCGCAGCACCTTCGTCGACGTCCGCGACGTCGCCGCCCTCGTCGTTCGCGCCGTCGAGGATCCCACCGCACAAGGGCGCTATCTCCTGGTAGGAAACTCTTCACCTATATCCCCGCAGGCGGTGACGAATGTGCTGCGGGAGCGGTATCCTGAGCGGAGGGGGGCGATTCAAGAAGGGAATCCTGACGAGGCGTATCCGGATGTGGGATGGGGGTTTTATGCGGGGAAGGCGAGGGGGTTGTTGGGGAGGGAGTGGATTGAGTTTGAGAAGAGTGTGCTGGATAGTGTGGACGGGTTTGTGAAGTTGGGGGGTTAGATTAGGTGTAGAATGAGTCGAAAGGGGGAATAGGTTGGTGCTGTCGGTGGCCGTGTAGGCCGTGATGGTGCGCGTGCAGTCCGGATCCTTACACGTCGTCGTCCGGGACGCCGGATAGGCGAGCACGCTGCAGCTCTTGATGCAGTGACTCGCCGTCTGTTTCTCGCGGCATGTGTTTGGATCAGTGTGGCCCGGTCCACCCCCAGAGTCGATGCATCCCGCGCCGACGCAGTTTCCGTTGGGGCAGAAAATCCCAATGCACCCGCAAATACCAAGACATCCGGGCCTACCGTAGTTTAGGAGGCACGGTACTCCGCAAATCTGGCCTGGTCGGCATGTGGGCTGGGGTGGGCCGACCTTGATGGTCACACTGGGAGCAAAGCCGGGAGGCGGCGGCGGCGGTGGTGGTGGTGGTGGCCAGGGGCCATTCGATGGGGGAGTGGGATAGGGGCTGGGGCGGTAGGTCTAGACAACTGGAGGCCCGGTGCTGCGGGTCTGGGTTTGGGTTATCCAGATGACGGCAGCCGCCCCTGATGACGACGACGTCTGTGTTCCCTGGGCCGGGGGACTCCAGACCACGTTGGAAACGGAGATGGTTTTCGTGGTAATGGGCGGTAGCGTGATTACGGTGCTGGTGGTGTAGCCCGCAGAGGTGGTGATGACGGCGCCGTTGATTGTCACCGTCGTAACCCACGTGTCCTTGTAGGTCACGGTGACTGGTGGCATGGTGAGCCAAGACACCCACTGCACATTGTTGTACACGAGGATGTTGCCGTCGCCGCCAGGGCAATGTTAGTTTCGGTCTTGTTGACGTGGGATCGGAGGCAGTTGCCGGCCGGGCACCCCTCGTCGGACCACTGGTTGCCGTAATCCCACTGCCCATGCAGGTCATATGTCATGTAGACGATGTAGTCGACCACGCTGGCCATTTCTGCAATGGGAAAACCCCGCAGGTACCAGTACGAGGCCGGTGCCGCAATGCCAATGGTCTTAGCTGGGGGGAGTGCAGCTCGCACTAGCTTCGGGAACGCCAGGTAGTTGGATCCGTCATCAGGGCTTCCCGGAGGGACGCCTGGGATGTCAGGGGCGCCGGGGTACTCCCAGTCAAAGTCAACGCCATCGAGACCGTTATTAACGATAAAAGCGGCGACGTTGGTGGCAAACAACTGTCGCTGTGTCGCTGCACGCCTTGCCGAAAGATGGGGAATGTGTCAAAGTCGGTCGAGAAGGACCACCCGCCAAACGAGAGGATGCGTTTGACGCCGCTGAGGGCCTTAAATTCGGCAAATTCCCGCGTCAGATTGGACACGCTGACGTCAAAGGTACTCGAGATGCTGCCAAAAGCAAAGTGCTAGAGAATGCATGGTTAGCCCTGGAACAATCGAGGCCGGCGGGCACGGGTACTTACAATGTGAGTGTAATAGTTGGTGTCAATCTGGCTCGCTTTCATGCGGAGACAAGGCCTCTGAGCGTTCCACGCCTCCCAATATCCGATTCTCTTGAAGCTGGAAGGGGGCGAGGCATTATTGGTGATGACCATGCCGCAACTGGAAACACACCCATTGGACCCCGGCTTGGCGGTGCCTGGGGCGTCAGTGTCCGCTGGGGCCGGGATGCAAAACTCCTTCGTGATGCCACATTGGCCCACACATTGCAGCAGACCTTGAGCGGGCACGGGTTCAAGCTAGCGAGGGTTGACATGTTGGCCGGCCGGGGCGTGTTAGGGACGGTAGGTCCGCACGCGGCATTCGCCACGGCGCCGGGCATCGGGGGGGAGCCGGTGGAAAGGCAGATATTCTAGCCCACAAGAAGGTAGCTGCATCTGGCCCAGCCCCACGTGTTCTTGTTGCGGGTCTCAATGTCGGTGGCCTGAATCGTGTTGGCGGACGCGATCGCGGCGCAATAGTCGCCGCTCTTGACCGCGTATGACTTGCAAGTGCCGTCCAGGTTGGGCTGCGGCGTGAAGTCGGGAAGTGTCCCCGAAGAGCAGCACACATATTGACCGACCTGTATGGTGTTGCATAGATTGGCGCTGTTGAACAAGACCAGCTGGTCCTGGGTGATGCCGCATCTTTGCACCACTGACCAGCACCCGTCGCCGGACACGGCTTGGGTGTACCTGCACGTCGCGCGCTTGGAAAGCGTGCTGTCGCCATTGCCAGGGGTGCCGCCGTCGGTTGGTCCGACGGCGATCGTCTTGCCCGGGACCGCGGCAAGCGGTTGACAAAAAAACAGGGCCACACAAACTGGCCTGTGCGGTACCTCGCTAACAGTGTCCCTAACAATTCTCATCAAAAAACGTGTAGATTCTATGATGGTGTGGGTGGAGCAAGTGTTAGCAGGGAACGGTCAGATGACCGGCTGGTAGTACAGAAAGATACCTCTGTTATGCCTGCAACTACTATGGTAGCCTGTGTACTGCACAGGTAATGTGACCCTGTTTTTTTGTCAACCGCTTGCGCGGCTACCGTAACGGCAGCCCACGTCTCAGTCTGCCCCCCTCCCGAGTCGAGGCACGTAGCGTTGTTCCACCCGCCGAGCGCAGCCTTAACAGGCCTCAAGTCTCCGGTCGTGTCCACGAAGATCCACACGACAAGGGAGCCAAGGGAGTCCTGACTGCAAAGCTGGGCCGCTACTTGGTCCACCTGGTGGCCTGCTTCGCGCTCGGCGAACTGCTGCACGATGTGTCCCAGGTTTGTGTTCTCGATCTGGGACCCCGCGTACACGCCCACAATGGCCGGCCCAGATTTGGCGAAGAGGATAGTTGAGCTGCCGGATTTTTGGGAGTTGATGGCCCGGGCGAGGGCTGAGATAGCATCTGTAATGGCCGCCCAGTTGCTGCCGCTGTCTTTACCTTGGCCACGCCATTGGATGGAGAAGTCCTGTGGCTGCGATAGACCCTCTGACGTGGAATTGGTCCCATTGCCCGAACCAAAAGAAAACGGCTGTCGCTTCAGTCGTACCGTTGACTCCTGCACCAGACAGGCACGAAACGGGACTTGTGATGCCGCCGAGTCGACGCCGTGGTTCAGGTTCAGTTCCAAGAGGATGGTCTGGTTGCAATTCACCAGCTGGCTGATGTCTCGATAGACAGTCCAGCCGCCGTCATCGGTGGCAGCGCAGGGCGACGGACACTTTGCTGCAGCAGAGAATGGGTCGTACGTGGCCGAAGCTACGGCGAACGAGGGGCAGAATGGTAGAACAAACGAGAGTTGAGAAATGAGTGACAAGAGGCCATGCCTGGGGGCGCCCCTGGGTGCAAACGGCATTGTGCGGGGTGGTTGTGTAGTGGTCACGTCGAGCCTCTCTGTCTCTTCTGTCAACAGCCCGAGTGGGCAGGATTATCACTCTTAACGGGGCGCCTTGTTGGCAATACCGCCCTTTGGACTGCCTCGGCCTCTTGTCCACCCATGCCTAACCCCTTTTCTTTCGTGTAAGTAGCATGTGCCCTGTTGTGCACCCTACCCATGGTGGCTGGCGAGATTGTCTCCTGCGCGGACCTTTTTTGTCGTGAAAGGTGGTAGGTGGGTTTGGAAGCACGCTCGATTGAAGCAAAAGCTCCTAGGTGGCACTTTGCGTGGCGGGGCTAACTGCTTGGTCCTCCCAACCGCTCTTTCCCCCCTTCCGTTGTCCAATCTTTGCGGTGAAAGAGCTCAACGTTGGTTGCACGCAAAGTGACATCACAACCTAGATGACACGGGGCTGTCGCACCGTTGCGGCATCTATCCGGCTTCTCAACGCCGGAACGTTTTAGATTTTAATCTCGGCCCCTATCGTCGTGCATGGTACGACAGCAAACGCGAAATTGGCATTATTAGTGTAGGAAGGTCGGTGACATTGGCAATTAGAGTCATTAGAGCGATCAATCCAATCGCCCGAGATGGGGTGAATATCACTCCCCCGATTCCTTGACTTTCGTACGCCGGAGGCCGACCGCGCCATAAGGGAAAAGCTGCATTCAACAAGATGGCGGCTCTCTCTCGACTCTGGGCCGTTGCTCTACCACTGCTGGTCTTGTTTCAAGTTGCCTTGATCGAGGCGCACAACTTTCCTCGTCATCGCCATGCAGACATAGCTGCTCTCTTTCGTCGCCAGGACACGCTCAGTTCGGCTCTGTGCTATCCAGGGTGCGAGCTCGGAACCTGCGGAGGCGAGGGCTCCTGCCCCGCCGTGCTGCGAAGGCGAGACTGGTTGGGAGACTATCTGCTCAGCAACGCCTCGGAATACCAGCAACCTGATCCAAGCGAGATCCGAGCGCTCCGAAAACGCCTGTTCACCTTTAAGGCAGGCTCAACCAACGTAAACGACTACAGCGGGAAGAGCCAGCCCAAGAAGAAAGATGTTGCCGTCTACCTCCCAGCCGTGTTCAACGGCGGGGAGAGTGGATACTACGGGGACCCGTTGCCGACAGTGCATATTGAAGGGGACAGAGTAACCGACGAACGGGCCGTCAGCCAGCAGAAGGATCTCGGCAACCAGGCGTTCCAGATCATTCTCGGCCCGGATGCACGGGTGCACGGCGGTAAGCAAATCGTATATCCACTGGAAGTGTGAGTATTGTCGCTGACATGTCTTGAAACTACCTAGATTGTCGTGGTGTCCACCCGAGGGGTGTGGATGGTACGTTTCGTCCAGACGAGGAAGATGATTTCGTTTCGCGACACTAACATTTCTGCGTCCACTTTGTGTAGACACACCTGTGGGAGTCGTTTTCTGACGGCAAGGTTCCCAATCCTAACGACCCTAGCGGAGAACCCATCAACCCTACGCATCGCGGCGATCCCGCTTTTGCACAGCGCGTCCTCCAGTTCCTCAAGGGCGAGCGTGTAACCAGCCCGCTGCCTAACGGGTACAAGGACTACATCGCGCCCGACGGGCCGTGCATTGGCGCCAATCTCTTCAACCGCAAAGCCACAGACCAGACGGCTGTCTACATCTTCACGCCCGTCAAGCCGGGCACGCCATCGGGTGCCGCCATGAACGACCCCAACCGCTGGAAGTACAAAGACCGCTACGGCAAGGACGGCGAAGTCAAGGAGGCCATCGCCTAGATCATGGGAGACGGCCGGCCGAGGATTAATGTGGTGCCTTATATGCCCTGAACACCGGGAACCCCATCCAGGCTACCCAGCTGGGCACCAACGCCCGCGGCTGCGTCTTGTTTCAGTACGATCCGAACAGCGACGGCAAGGGCAAGAAGGCCTGGAGGCTTTTCATAGAGGGCCGCGTCATGTACAAGGATATCCCGTAGGTGCGGACATCCTCTTCTACTGTATAGTTACCACATATAATTTCAGGATATCTCTATCTTTAAACATGCATCTCATCTAGTTCGAATTCAGCTCGCGTAGCCCTAACCCTTCGTCGTAGAATGTAACCTTCCCCCACCAAGAATTCTCAACACCGCACTTCACCGGCTTCCTTTCCCCCACAACAATCGAAATGGCCGCCACGACGGTCTCTCCACTAGAGTCTCTCCCTCTTCTGGCGCTGGAACGTATCTGCGAATATCTCGACGACAATTTCGACAGGAGACAGAGTCTGTGGGCCTTCTCCCTCGCGAGCCGATCCTGCTGCGCTATAGCCGCGACCCACCGCTTCTGCCAAGTTACACTCGAAATCGGCGGTGAAAATGGCCTCGAGAGCCTGGAAAGGCAATGGACCGCTATTCTAGATCCCGACGCCCGCTACCGACATGTGCGCCGGCTCAAGATCTCGTGCGCCGCGGAAAAAGTGGACAGCCGCAGCGACTACGTTGAAGACATGGACTGGCACACTCAACATTATTTCGACGTCGACGATTTTTGTCGGCCGTCCGCTGCCGTCCTGCCACCCCCCGCGACCGGCGAAATTCATCTTCAAGCTGTCAGCTACCCCGAGGACTGGTCCATCCTGGCCCGCTTCCTTGGCCGCCTGACAGGGCTGAAGGATCTTGTCTGGTCTTCCGGCTCTCGGATTCCCCCCTCCGTGCTAGCCGCCGTTCACTCCAGGGGGTGCCGACTTCACATGCACCGCTTCCGTCTATCCAGCTTGGTCTAAGCACGCGATACCCCGCGGCCAGCCGATCCAGACGACTACGCACTGGCGTCGTCGCCGTGTCTGGCCAGCGTTGTCGTGTCAATTAGCGGCCTCGAGTCGGGCGGGCGGGTTAACTACATCGGGGACACTCTGAGGACGATGATGGCCGGAATTGCGCCTAATCTGGCACATATCTGGCTGAGGGCGGGCGGAAATAGCGGTGAGCTCGAATTTATGCAGGCTCTTCGTCTTGATAAACCTCGCTGCGCTGGCTTCTTCCCTGGGGCAGCGGAACCCCACTTGACGCCGACACCCAGCAAGCTGAAAAGTCTTGTCTCGAGCTTTGCAGGTGAAAAATGGTTTCCTCACATCGACTTTACCCTTCTGCGCCGTTTAGCCACGTCGTGGGATTTAGAAGACGCCTTGTTGGGCAGTGATTTCCCGTCCCTCGACACCCTGCATCTGACCGACATCGACGACGAGTCTGGCCAGGGACAAGACGAGCTACATCGATTCCTCAAGAACCTGCCTACTCTCCAGCGGCTGGCTCTCGGTGGATACATAAGCCCCGAGACATTTGAAATCATTCTAGATCGCCACAGCGAAACGCTGAATAGCCTTTCGGTAACGCTACTCCGTGATGAAGAGTCACGGAACCCCTTAGTCGTGTTCTCGGCATCGATGGTCCAGCGACTAGCACAGCAATGTCCTAACCTCGAACAACTCCGCTTTCCTATCAACAGAACACGAGGGGACCGGGAAGAGACAACTATTTACCGTGCGCTCAGCAGATTTCCACGGCTGCGGCGCGTCTGGCTAAACCTACAGTATTAGATAGGGCCTGACGAGCAGTTTTGGGACGAGGAACGAGATGGCGAGTATCCGCTGGAATTCTCTCTCGAGGAGCAAAACATCCCGCCTGAGTACCTTAGCGACGCCTTCAGCAATGGCGCCTTGGATGCTACCCTTGCTCTCTCCATCTTCCACACAATCTCCTCTGGCAACAACACGTTGGCCTGCCTGATGATAGACATGAGCCGTAAGACGGGACTCAATGGACCGGCGCAGATGGGTAGCGGGCCCTTTCAGGATATTCTGCGCTGGTTCAACCGCCCCTGGACATGTGAGCGGGATGTCCGAGGGGCAGTCACGGTTCGGGAACGTCACACGGCTGAGACCGTCGGTGGCGGTGAGGAATGGCAACAACTGAGCGGAGAGGGAGGCTATTACGGGGACAGGGTTTTCGAACAGGTATTTAAGGAGTTATGGCCACCGAAAACGGCGCAGTGGTGGAACGATTGGGAAAGCCTCCCCCTTTCTGACTAGAGGCACTCTAGCACAATGCAGGCTACCAAGTCTAGTCTTAGGGTTGGCAGGTGACATTATGGGCCATCAATGGTTCGAACACATCAGCATTAAAAAGATGGGCGGATCACCACCGTATTTGTTAAACCATTTCAGACGGCAAATGTTGCAAGTGGGGTTACTTGATGAAGGTGTTCGAAGAGTGGTGTAACGTGACCCTGCTGGGAGCAGGGTGTCATCGCAGATGCAGGCAGCTGAGGCCTACAGCATATCCCAATCCTGAGTGGCTGCATGTACTGAGGCTCAATCCGAACCCAACGTCGCCCAAATCCGCTCTTCATCAAATCTATCCTTCAACCGCCTCCGAGAACTCAGGTTCAGTTCCTCTAAAGCTTGGTTGTATCACTGAGCGACATGTCGCCCTTCAACACAAATGGGGGGTTTACACTTCAGCAGACTCCTCGCAAACGCCGCCAAGTTGCCTTTGTGAAGAGAGAAAGATCGAGTGATGAGAGCGAGGACGACTTGAAAGGCGACGTCTTCGCCCACTGCTTAACTGACGATGATCTGGCGATCCGGTTGCCAAAGCTGGATCGATTCTGGACACCACTCATCTCACGAGGGGTATGAGGCACTGGCACTTCTGACAGGTATAGCTCGCCCTCGCAGGGCCTCGGCCCTCGGAAATCTGTGCTACCATTGGGGTACATCAGGATCACTTTCCCATTGATACCGAAGTGGTTGAGTAGGTGTTTAACAGCCCTGCAAACTTGGCTCTTGGCCGAATTGGCGATAGGGTTCAAGATCAAAGAACAGACACTACAGGCGGCATCACTGATTCGACAAGGCTTCGAGTGTGGTAGCATCAATTGTCAAGACTTGACTGGTATCGGGTTCTAGGATGAAGTTGTCGGTGCTACTCTGGCCGAGATCGCCTCTTCTTGTCTTTTGCGCATGAGAATGGTTACGCTATTGGAAGCGCCAACCACGGCAATCCAAGCTCCGTCGTATGAAAATGTGACGTCTTTCCGGAGGACGTTTTGCAGCTCGCCCGTCTAGGCGTCCCAGATACGTATGGTATAATTGTCAGACGACCAAACCACGAAGCGGCCGTCGGGTGAGCCAGAGGTGCCCCAGCCCAGTGTCTCCTAACGCCAGGGACGCTCACGGCTCATGGGGGAGCATGAAATTTGCTTTATGATGCCTCAACATAATTTCGCCACTCTGATGCTATGTGAGCACTTTCTGCCACGGGCTGAGCGCTTGGGTGGGTTTCCTACGAACAAACATTTGCTCAAGTTATTCTCACTTCACACGCTGAACGCGCTGATCAGCTGATCAACCCCAGCAACACACCCACACCAACTCGCTTCCCTTGTTGGAAACACAGCACCTTGGACTGAATTGATGCGGGTTGTTCTGATCGCCCATCTTCTTTGTAGGAAGGCGGTGGCTGGGCGGTCTTTGTCTCTAGTAGCTGCTCCAGACGCATCCCTCCGAGCTTTTGGGTTGACTCCTGCTTCATGCATCTTGCGGAATAGGCTGTCGAAAGATGTCTTTTACTTGAATGCATCTCTGAGGAAAATATACGCCATTGGTGATTGCTTTATTGCCTCGCTCTGTCTTTGGTGTCTGTGGTTCCGGACTTTCATATTGTTCACCGGCAACCCCCCCATCGCGCAGAGTGTCCCGAACATTAAAACACCCCAACATCCAACCCACAAAGCGCATATAATGAGTGAGAATAATCATCCACGGCCCTTACCGATGGAACAAGGCTGGGCCCGTCAAGGAATCCTATGGATATTTGGTCGCAAAGAAGCTTTCCTCCCCTCCATCCTTTTACTTTTACCTCTTTTAGCAAAAAGAAAGAGAGAGACAAGGTGCATGTATGAAATTTGCACTTTGGTTCCACAGCAAGCTTCTCGCATATGGAAACATATGGAAATTGATGAAGCGCTTCGATAACCTAGCCTTGGTGGTGCTGCGCACAAAGATGAGTCTTTATTCAATGGCCATGGTTGGCTAGGGCCGGCCTATTGTTCTATCCTGTGAAGGTACACACAAGGCCCGTGCTCGACGTTTCGTCTGAAGATGTTTCTGACCTGAGTCCCGTGCCTCCCCAGGCCTTTTCTTTTTTTTTTTCGTTGCTAAGAGCACCGCCCTCAATTCTTCTGCCTTTGTACTCTTTCCTCTGTCAACGAGTGCCTTCGACACGCGAAGCAACCTTTCGACTGGATCAAGCATCATGGCAAGTCCTCCTAAATTGCTGAAAGGCCAAAAAAATAGCTGGAGACAGCAACTAATATATATACTAGGCGACCCTGGTGTGTCAACCCCGTCAATTCTGGGCAGGCCTTGACCCTGATCAGCCGGAGTCTCTTGACAAAATCCTTGCTGCCCTCCACTGCTTTCAGGTTGCACCGCCATCCGCCTCCGACGCATACTATTTTGAGTTCACTGTCGATCCCAAAGACCACCATCGTGTCGACAACGGTTTTCCTGAGCTACAACGTCTTGCGAAGGTTACCAGAAAATCTGCCAGGAGCTTCTATTGGTGGGGAATACCTTTTGTAAGTAGTAGGAGTTAGTCTCGTATCACTGCTAGCGTTGTATCTAACAGTACGATCCTTAAGGAATTTGACCCATCGACCGGAAAGCTTGCGACAATGGATCGTGATCAATTCCAAAACGCCATGCTATCCATCATGGTTGATTTTCACCATCTTGTGGCTAAAGGCCTGGAATCCTTCCGTCAACTCGAAGAGCCCATTGGCCCACTAGCCCTTGGTGTTGTGAAGAGAAAATTCATTTCAGACAAAGATAACTGCGCTGTGTTGATGAACTTCCATAGTACCAGGAAGAACAAGAACCCCTCTTGTGTTTTCATTTTCTACTATGGAAATCACCAAGGCTCGAGCAGATTTGCCCAGCTCATTACCAAGCACCCGCAAGATACCCAAACAGTAGTTGCTGTCAAGGTTGCTCTCCCGGGAAAGATGGACAGCACGAGAAAGATGCAGCGTCTGGCCCAAAATTCGCTCGTCTCGGTCTCCACCATAGTTGATGGGGTTGTCAAAACGGTTGTGCAACAGGAGCCCCTCTCTACACCAGGTGGGGGGGTCAAATTATGGCTGTCCGACTTCGTTAAGGAACGTGAGAGTCTGCCAGATGAGTTCATTCGACCCTTTCACGCTGGGTAAGTTTCTTTTTGATGTTAGTTTCTCTCCTCGTCCGGTGCCCCGCTCTAACCTTTGCTACTCTCTCTCAGGGTAAACCATCAGCAGCCCAACATCACCGTTCCGTATGCCGAAATTCTAGCCGCTGCCACCGACGGTTACGACATAAGCTTCGACACAGCCAAACCCAATGCGCCCTACTCTACTACGCCGAACAGTGGCAAGCGATTCCTCTCTACGTTTTCACGTGCTGCCCTGATGTCTACTGGCGGCAAGCAATCCCTCTCAACTATTGCGGGCAGGCTCGTGGCCGATGGGGTGTTCCATAACGGCAATAAGCGGCAGCCCCTCTCTACGCTGGCACAACTCCCCTTGGCCGTCCCAGCAATTGGACATGCATTCAAGCGCCGCATCGTTTCTGGAGGCTTCCAGAGTACCACCCTAGGTACCTCTATCTCTCGCCGTGGCACCTCACTCATCATAAGCCCGGTCAACGCCGTGATCGCCTCTTGGGGCCGCCTCTTGGCGCGCCTCCCCCGAAAGTGGTAGACGCCGCCGAGGGCGCGATGGAGAGAGTATGAGCTCCCTCAGCGGATGGGTGGCTGCCCAGGGGATTTCTAAGGAGGGAAGATTCGCGGGCACATGCCAAATGGTCAAGCATATTTTATTTCGGGGACACGAACTGTAATCATAGATAGCACAGGAAGGACCACACAGAACTCTCCACTCTTGTACAATAGATTTGCTGGTACCGTGCAAAAAAAAGTATGACGTATTAAGGACTACCCGAGCACCCTTTGAACTTGTGACTTGGTAAAGCTCCGAGGAGAAAAAATGCTAGCGCAATACTATCCAGCCATCAGTATCATCACTCTTCAATCTCTCCACTCTGGCCCTCGCCAACCCGCGGGCTCCTCGACGTGCTCTTCCCGCTAGGCTGCTAGGCCGTCACCTTAGCCAACACCCTGGCGGGACCCGCGTAGCTCGATACATCACGTATCCGCCCAGATGTATTCGATACCTTCGGAGATGGCTTCGATGCGGAGGCCGGCAGTTGAGGCTTGTGGGGCCGGCGCGATATCTCATTTACCCCCCATCGGTGGGATAGAATTACGTACTTTCGGATGTCGTTGCCGTGGATTTCTTCCAACTTGCGCGTCCACACATTGATGAGCCGCGTCTTCGGAGGTGACGATGGTGTTGAGCTGACGGGATGGTGTTGTTGATGCTCTCCACAGCTTGCTATGTTCACAGCCCCCAGAGACGACTGCTCCTCGCCGTGATCCCTGTGGCCTTCTCTACTATAGTACTTACCGAGTGCACTATGTCATAGCTAGTATGGCCCGCGACAATTCTTGGCGCTTTACGCTGACACTGATTTTTGACTTTTACCTCCTTATGGTATTACGTGATTTCGCGGGCGGGGATTACGTCGTTACCCCACGGAGCCAAACATTTGATGGAACGCGGTCGAACCCAAATTCGACATTATAGACCCGACACGCGAATTCGAGACCCTGCGGCGCGAGCTCGAGGAGACATAATAGTAACTTAAGGAGTTACGACGATAACTCGCGGTACAGGAAGAGCATGCTTGCGAGGCCGAGAAGGAGACCTAAAAAAAAACGCTAGTCAAGTACCTAGTTAACTGTCACGCCCTCTATAAAAAACTAGAGCTTGCTGACATATCTAAATCTTTTACTGGCCTTACGCGTATTAAGGGTAAATATTACCTTTAATAACTATATCTATAAGACGACTTTACTAACGCCTAACAATAACACTTTAACGTAATGTAGCACGTTTACAGTAAGTGTTAACTCTTTTACTAGGTAAGTACTACTTATAACTAGGGTACTGTTATGTCAGAAGCGCGGCACTCTGGATTCTGTGGAATTGAAGGGGTTGCAACTGCCTGATTGTATTGCTTGTTCGGCTCTCTGGCTCAGCCAGAGAACCTTCCTTATAGCTGTGGATAGTGGCAAGCCTTGTGGCAAAGCCGCGCGGCTACAATTGCGCGTCTGTGGCAATGGTTACAAATCTATTGTTCTGGTGGTTTCCAGACTCTTCTTTTTGACAGTTCTGGCCTCTGGCCAGAACCCCTTTCTTTCTGACAGGTGGGGTGTTGATTTGAAGTTTGTTTAATTGCAAACCTTTAGGTGGCCGAAACCAATAGATAATTTGCAGGGAAACGATATTACACACTTTAGGATCGAGGAGCGCTTCAAATGGTGGTAGCTGCCAAACTACACGCGAGGAAGATTGGGCATACTCTCTTCGGTGTCTTTATCCCCCCATATATGGCGAGGGCAAGGATAATGCGGTCCGCCGGCTCAGAAAAAAGATCAGTGAAGAAATCAGTAACAAAATACGCAGTGAAAGTAGGTGTAGTCGTCAGCATGAGTATATCCCCGATGAATGAAGTTTCCCCTGCTAACACGTATGAAGCAGAAGTTATTTCCGATTCTATCGCAATGCATTTGACGAGCAATTTCCCATTTATCACATCGCCGTTCCCCTCGAGATTCGCCCAAGATGCTCCAACTCCTCTGCCCATGGGTAGTGTCTATCCCTAGTATCTCCTCTTAGACTGTCTTGACTCGCATGGCAAATGGGGTCCGGGTCTGCTTGAGGCGAAAGAGACGCCATTGTATATAGATGAAGTATTTGGGTCTGCTTAGTCGTCGATGATGTCCTCGAAAGTGTTGGTGAAGACAGTTGCGGCCAGATCCGTGCGTGAAGTATCTGCGAAAAGCGGAGCAGCTCTAATCTCATCCGTGAATTTCTGCACACAAACGGACGTCCTTCTTTTAAAATGGCAAGCAAATTTGATCTGAGCGTAAATCATTTCACACCATAGTTCAGAGAATAGCAGTAAATCCACCATCCAATTTCCATCTCCAACTCCAAGGTATGTTACGGTCGTAAGTCTAAGGATGTACGGTTACAGGTCTAAGATACACGTCGTAGGGGTCCGCATTAACACAGCGCAGGGCCTGTCTGACCAGCATACATACATGTATCTTACTTCCCTTACCTACACCTTATGTAATCTGATATAAGTCCCGTCCGATCACATGGGGGGCCAAGGGTGTCAGTCCCGAAGAGACAGAGTTGCATTGGGGGCTTCCAAGCTATAGATAGATAAACACACCAGTCAGTCCAAGGAAAGAGAGCACGGCGCTATTAGCAGTTGAAAGAAGAGATCCGACAAAATTCCAATCGCTCCAGCTGATTACCGGGTCTACTCCACGTGGGCATGTCACCCTTCCATCATGCCTGTGACTTGTTCGAATTCGCGCCCAACTCCAGCTCTGCACACTAATCATTCTGATCATAAGAAATGGAGGTTATCCGTCTTTGCCCGCCTAAAGGTCACGATACCTCCAGACTCTCGGGCGATTGGACCGTCAATTCCACAACCCAATTGTGCGAGGGCGACATGTTCCTCTCGGACGAACTACACCCTCATCCACGCATGTGTTGTGCATGCGTGCTTCTGCGCTGTCCAAAACTGGGCGTGACACCGACTCCAATTGCGGCCGGAAGGATTTCGCCCTAGTAGGCGTTTATGATAGGACAACTGAGTCATGCAGCTTTGATCAATGATAAAGGTGCTGTCGGGAGGGTGGGACGGGAAGGACCCGGTCGATGGCAGATTCGTATGTTTGCCGGGTCGGCAGTGGCTAGCAGTAGCCCTTCTGGCAAGAGCTGCAAAGACTCTCCGTGGGAAGCACCGTCGCGGTGCAGCCATGTGAAAGGTTGTGGTCGCAGTACTTCATTGACATAGAGTCCTGGCAGGCGGTGCTGGTGCTTGTCGCTTGCTTCATTTTGCCTTGTTCGAAGACTGCTGTGTTGCCAAGTCCGTTTGCCGAGTTTGTCTGTATGGCAGAGGAAAACTGCCGAGGGGAGGGGGGAGGGGTCAGGGAGCACGCTGGCTGTCAAAGCAGAGGGAAGTCGTGATATGTGATACAATGTCGTCTGTGCAGAGGACAATGTGGGTACCGAGCGCTGTGGGGTGACGGTGCCGCGAGCTGGTAATGGATACCGCGAGGAAACAGGGACATGGAATGGAGTCGGAGTGAAAATCGTCCGCAACCCAGCCGGTCTCGTCGGCCGGTATATATCGTCGCTGGCGACTGCCTACGGTTTGCCCGTGGCTTGAACCCAGGTCAGCCCCGGACGGGCGAGGACAGTCCGACGGAGGCTTGTGGCGTGTTAGTCTGTCGCACACAACCCTCCCACGGGCACACAATATTCGTTGCCCTGGCGTATTAAGATTCCTCGTCCCCAACGGGGCGCCCCCTGCAGCATCGTGACGAGGGCCTTCTGCGCGCAGACAGTGCAGCGCCTCACTCGTGCTGCACACCAACTGCAGGTGACGGCCCAGTTGAGCAAGGCGTCTGCTGGGAATCCACCCCACCCTCTTCTCCTGTCGGGTGCGTCTGGGCCACTCGCCGCCGCCGCTGCGCCTGATAGGGCTGCCAGCTACCCGAGTTTGCCGCAGGTGGGAAGGTGGATGACTCTGGACCCAAGAATTGGCTTTCGACGGTTATGTCATTTCCTTAAAGTGCTAGCGAACAGCGCGTTATAACGTAGCCCCCCTCGCTACGCTGCGGATTGATGAATCGCGAATGTAATTGGCCTGTGCCGACCAGGCCCTTATCATTTTTACCCACGCCGGGTGTCCCAGTCCCCTGCAGCCGGGACGCCAACGTCAAGAGAGGCGACAGGGAATCCAGCCGATTGGGACCGTGAACCCGGTCCGTCGCGGGGGACCATGCAACGCTGGGCCAGGTCGGCAACCGTTGCAAAATGCTAGCGTGCGCGCCGTCTTTCGTATATCGGGCCTTTGTCTTTTTGTTGTTTAGTCACTGCGACCATGTGAACCCTGAACCTGTCACCAAGAGCATATTTCCAGGGTTCGCTGATCAAATCTGCCCACCCTGACGACAGCGATGTCTGTTGGCCATGCCGGTGTTACAATGCGCTTACCGGAAAACATACCTGTCACTTTTGGCCCACGGTGATTTCATGGTTCCCAGCCACTTCCGTGCTTCCGTGCCTGCGTGCGTGCCTTGCGAGGTCCGGCCTTGGAACTCACAGGAGCTGGCGTCGGTCTCTCCGACCTCCGATGCAAAAATAACACTGTGCGAGACCACACGACATCGCGATGTTGTGCGAGCCGAGTCCTCCGGGCTCCGAGCAAAGGCCTTCGGCGATATATGCCTTTCAGGAAAGCCGCCGACCATCCGCTTGCGCAGCAGCCGCGGCTCAACCAGTGACCAAGCAGTGACCAATATCCGGTTTAATCGGTCTTTGATTCCTCATTGGATCGCGAGTTGGTCCTGTAAGTTCGATAAGAAGTCGGCAGGAGCCAATCAGGCTCTGGGACAGCAGGACATGCATGTGCCAGGGAGAGGCGCAAGTTTGACCCGTTGATGACGTCTCCTAACGCGTCGGTGCACGCGCCGTAAGCGCAGGAAAAATATAGTAACATGCGGCGAGCGAAAGCGGCGCTGTTGCGTTCCGCAACCCTACGCAGCCAGTACCGAGGTACAGATGTGGAATATCTGTCTGAAGCAGGCCGGGGGGGCAGTCCCGAAACTCAGACCCCTGAACCCGGGAGGCCGGGGCGGGCGCGCCACCCACGACGTGCTGCAAGTACGTGCGTCGTGCCGCACACTGGGGCCCCACTAGCTGCTGTGAGTGGACCGCGCGGTATTCCTTCGAGGTTCTCGCCCTGGGACTCGGTCACCCCACGCTGGTGAGTCGTATTCGACCTCCGCACACTCCGGCAGACGGGACAAAGTTGGCTCTGACCGATCAGCAGGACATGGTCGGCCAGTGAGGGCCCGGTCGGCACTACGAATTGCACAATACTGTGAGGTCTGATGTCAGCATCGGACGGGTTTTCCTTCCCTTGTCGGAAACCCGGGCAGTTGAAGCAGCGGAACGGGCCTAGTGCGTGGTGTCCAGAGTCGCGCGGGAGCAAGGGCAGCCCAGGGGAGGGGAAGGGAAGGGGAGGGGCGTGAGAAGTCCCGCCCGCCGCTTGTGCCGTTGCGCCCGTGGGTCCAAAGCCAACTTCCGGCGACGCCACCGGGTCTGGGGTTAACGGGTGACCCGCTGCGGGTAGCGGGAGTGCGTTGGTGGGTCGTTGGGTCCGAGTGCTCGCGCTTGTGTGGCTCGTGTGCCGGGGTAGGATGACTGCAGACGCCGCGTCTGAAGTTTGACTGTTGCCTTCGACGCGAGAAGAGGTGCGTGAGACATCCCGACTCGGTGTGAGGTTGTTGCTAGAACAGGTGTCGCGGTGTGGTGGTGTGATGTCAAGCCAAGCGTAAGAGTCGCGATTGTCCCTCGACGGGAGCGCTCTCGAGTTGGGGTCGGGAATAGGCAGCAACCGACGGCCGATGCAGCAATCAGGGAACTCAAATCGGTCAAAAGTGAGCTATCACCACGGCCGCGAGGGGCACAAAATAGCAGCGCATGAATGCTAGGTGAGGCACTGCGCCTCTGGGATGCCAGTCACCGAGTCTGAAGGATTATGGATGGGAGGAGCAGAAGACGCTAAGGTTGTTTTGCAGCCCGAAAAGTTGGCCTGACAGCAATGAAAGCTTCTGATATCAGCCCTAGCAAAAATGAAAGTTGGCGCAGAGCGATCCGCTTTTGGAAATCTGAGGTTAACACAAGCGCCCCTTCCTGCCACTGCCGGGGCTGAACATCAGACGAGGGAAGGAAGGCATGATGAAGGCGGGCTAGAATCCTGTGGGACCCAAAAAGAAAATGATCACTCGGGAACGGGGAATCGAACCCCGGGCTGCTGAGTACTCAACATGAGAGTCAGCGATGTTAGCCACTACACCATACCCGATTAGATGATAGCTTGCGAGCTACCTGAATTCAACAAGCTCTCCTTCAATCCCTCTCCACTTTCTTCAAAGACGGTCTTGGGTTGGGGTGGTGAACGAGGTATCTGTATGGCAATCCACTTGGCTGTGATGTCTCTGTTTCGGGACACCTACCCGAAGTATTTGTGAGCATTTGTCATTGTACTTTTGATCTGTGCGCTGCTTTGCCGTGTTGCTTAAAGCCAATTGCCTGGGTTGTGCACACGCTTCCCAGATGTTGGTCCTTTGATTGGACGAGGACCAAGATTTCAAGATGGGCCGCGGCCCTCTCTTGGGTGTCACGACCACAGATAATATCAATCTAGGCAATACCAAGGCCTCATCGGCAGGCCGAACACAGAAGGGAAGTACCGTGACCCGACCCTTGCCGCTAAGCTGCAGGCTAGCGAATGCCGATCGAAAGTTTCCAACGGCGCATCCCTCCCTGTCGGCACGCCTCCTTGCCGCCGGCTGGCATTTGGAATAATACTATTTTAGTGGCCCTCGTTCGCGGGGAAGCTGAAACGGCGGCCTTGCCTCGTGGCATGAACCAAAACCACTGGCAGCGGGGTTGAGACAGTGCCGCTATGTAGTCACGCCGTGCGGCGCAATCAAATGAGGATCCGCTGAGCCTTAACACACAATTCGGGAGATGTAGAGTAAGACGGAGAGATGAAGTGCATCGCCAGTTGCAATGGAGGCGCAGGCCTGAAGGGAAGCAGATTCGTCAAGTATCTGGATTTTGTATTGTTGGACAGGTAACTCCGAGCGGCAGTCGACTCGGCTGCCGCATCTCCGGCCCAGCGTGTGTCTCGCTCCTTCCCCTCTGCGCTCGGCTTGGATCTAAGCTTGACTCGGGGCAGCCTCATTCGGGAATACCTACCACCTGCACAGCCAAAATCAAGCAACCGGTGTTGGTGCGGCATAGTTCGCTGACCACGACGCCTGGTATGTCGACGTGCCAATAATCTGCGCCGATCCTCCCACAATCGTCGCCGACGTGACCACCGACTTGGAAATCCACCGGCTCCACGGGGTTGCCGTGTTCGGACCCGACATAGGGCCGAGCTCGACCTGGGTCGTCTCTGGCCACGCGCCCGACCAGACAGTTGGGCCAGGAATCTGGTAGGTTGATGTGCAGGGGACCTTGAGTGACGTGGTTTTGGTCGAGCAATAAACCTAACGAACCAGTCAGCGCGCTCACGTACCGAAGAAGGAAGACTGCTCACATCGTGGTGGATGCCCGGGTCGCTAAACTTGTACGCTCCCGGGAACGACACGCCCTTGGGGAGTTCGACTGCGCCGTCGCCGGTCACCTCGAGCTGGACGCAGTTCGGGTAGAACTGGGCACCGCGGACTGGGTTAATGTCGAACATTGCGTCTCCTTCGTGGAGCGCAATCAGCTCGCCACGGAGCAAGTAGCTAGTCACAGGTTAGTGTCGGCGCCGGCCCCAACATTCCCAGCGTGTTGCTTACTGTCCGGCCTTTAACCCAGCGGGAATGCGGACGTTCATGAGCCCATTGTTGGCTTTGAGCTCCGAAGTGATGGCCCACTTGCCCGGCGCATGGGGCTCGGCGCCCTCCTCGTATTTGCCCTTCTCGAAGATCTTGACGAAGGAGTTCTCTGCCGGAGGGTCGGGCGAGAGATACACTAGAATGGGACCTGAAGGACTGGTCAGCAAACACCCCTCCCTCAAGCTTTATGTCTCATACCGTGGTGGGAGAAGTCGATGATATCGTCGGCCTTCGTCCGGTTGTTATGCTTCCAGTCAAGGGTCAGGTTGTCTCCTGGCTGCACCTTGATTGTGTATGGGTTTTGGAGGTCGCCTAAGACGTTGCATCGCATATCGATGGAGTTGACATCCTTTACCGGCGAGTTTGCGTATCCCCTTGGAGGGGGACCGTTGTAAGCTGGAACGCGCATACCGCGGAACGTCCCCTGGTCGACGCCATTGACGTATACGCCCTGGATTGCTTGTCAGCTTCTCTCCTTCCCATAGCATGCTTGCTGACGCTGCTCACCCAGATGAAGGTGTGCGCTTGGATCAGCTCGACGTTCGCTAGTGCGATCGCAGCTGCGAACAGACCTTGTCCCTTCATTTTGAGTCTTGTCACTTCGGTGGAATGGCGTCAAAAGATGTCAACCGGGTGCCAACCAGGTTTGGACCAGGAGCCGCATCGTGGCGACCCGACGTTATTTATCGCCCGATCCCCATGGGGAGCCCCACAGGGTCAGACATAGAATTGGCGCACCTGGTTGACAATTGATTAATTTTTTTTCGGCTTCTTTCACTGCCAGAGGCGTCTTGATTGTGCTCGCTATGCCGCCCATGTCGTATGGAAGGACGGCTGCTTTAGCCGAAACAGCTACTCAAAAGACGGGCGGCAGAGAAAACCCCATGGGGGAACTGCCAGTTTAAATGACCTTGGCTCAATACCCGCGCACTGGGCACAGTCGGTCAAATCCTCGGCATCGGCATCTGACCTTCCGGGCTTGGGCCTTGGGGGCCACCCCCGGAGAGTTTTCTCGGAAGAGACTCCGGGCAGGCGCGCCTCAGGGTGAGATATGAGACATCGGCCGGCCAGCAAGAAGATGGTGGTCTGCTTGCTGCGGGGACAGAGCACGCCTTGGCGCCGGGCGGCGATCCAAGAGTGGAGTCCGCTCACCGAGGAGCCTCCGCATTTGTGCCCGCGTTGGTGATCCGCTCAGAACCCCGCCAAGAATGTCTTGGAACTAAAGCGGTGGAATTCGAGCTTCCTTCGGTCTTAAAGTCACCTTCACGGAGCGAGCTGCCCCTCTCATCGCCAATCAGCTCAGCTGCCGCTCTCGGCACCGGAGGTAGAGATAGGCCGACCGGTGACTTGATTGGAAATCTGCCTATTGCTGGTTGCAAAGCACGGGTTTCCCGCTACTAGATCTGCTGTTGGACGAAGCCTGCTTGGGCCAAAAGCGGGGGTCTTTGAGGTGGAAGGCACAAAGGGCAAGCAAGAGGCAGCGTATGCACGGATGCGCAAGACATGCTTAGAAATCCCCCGCTTCCTCCACACCCAGTCACCCACTTGCCATAGCGCCATCGATGGTGCAAGACTGGTGGATGCTGCGATGCAGGGTTCCGCGATATAAATTCGCACGTGTCCGCCGGTTCGCATGTCCGCGCCAGTTCACCACTCCGAAACCTTGTCCAAGACAGCAATCCGCCCTCCACACTTCACGCCGACACGCAATCCACACCGAAATCATGGCTGCCTCAGACAAGCTGGTCCTGTACACCAACCACCGGTGCCCATGTAAGAGCTTCTGGTCGACATCGGCGGCATGAGATGCTGACAGGAAAAGGGGCGCATCGCGCACACATTGCCCTCAGCGAGATCAGAGTGCCGTTTGAGGAGGTCATCATTGACCTTGATACCCCGCGCACCGCCGAGTACCTCGCTATCAACCCGCGCGGTCTCGTTCCGTCGCTTTCGTACAATGGCGAGATCATCATCGAGTCTGCCATCGTGTCTGACTTCCTCGCCAACCAATATCCGTCACACCTGCTGCCCGCGCGGGACGACCCCGAGTATGCCGTAAAGCGTGCGCGCATCGATGTCTTTGTTGATGCCTACATCACCAAGTTCCAGCAGCCCCTGTTCAAGCTGTTTACTGCCAAGACTCCCGAGGAGGAGGCCGTTGTCGTTGAGGGGGCCATCACCAACCTCGTCAAAGAGGTCGAGCCCCGCCTTGCGGACGCAGCCCCGTTCTTCGGCGGAAGCGAGAAGCTCACGCAGGCTGAGGTGAGTGGTTTGCTGTTCGAGCGGTGTTGTCAGTGCTAATATGAGCCGCAGGTTTTGACTGGATCGTTTGTTTTGAGACTTGTAAGCCTGTCCACTGCCGGCGTGTACTCGCCCCAGCTGTGGGAGTCGGTTCAAAAGGAGGCGCCCAACGTGGCTAAGTGGGCTAAGGCGGTCGCGGCACACCCGAGTGTGCTGTCTATCTACGACAAGGAAGCCGTTATCAAGGGCACGAAGGAGAGAATCGCGAAGATCCGTGCCCAGTCGTAAAAATGGGGTTCGGCCTGTGACGACTAGCAACAATACGAACGAAGTTTGAGCTCTCACCCTGAGAATTACCAGTGCTCTGGACTGTTGTGAAGTTGAGGATCACCTTGAAGTTGTTGCGCCCATTATTTCCTGCGAATGCATAGTCGCCACGTAACTTACTGGCTTGGTCAGCTCGAGCCGAGGGCATGCCATCATCGCTGCTCTAGAAATCCATGCGGAAACAATGGAATCTGTTCTTACACGGCACTAGAGGACATATTTGGCAGTCACGCCCACAACAGCTGTGGCATGACCGGCATAGGGACGGAGCGAGGTCGCGGAGAACTCGCCAGAGCTACTGCCGACCGTGCTGCCTTTTCCATCACCAAAGGTACCGGCACTGAAGTTGGGGGGCATGGCTGCTCCGAGCCCCGGCAGATGGCAGCCGACTATCTCGAGAACGGCAGGCAGAGGTCTGTCTAGAGGTTGATATCTCGATACCCCTGACCTAGATATGTAGTCTTGGCGACGTGCAGCCCTATCCAGGCCTATTCAGCCTTCGCCGCGCGGCATTCCCGACCTCACGGGGCTTCGTCATCTTCCCCTTCTGGCTTGGTAAGTAATAGGAGGAATCTAGTCTTCAATACGGGACAGCTCTGGCCACCAGGTTAGTCCATACAGCCCAAGTTCTTTACATCCGAATATACTGACCTCTCGGACTTGTTGAAAAGACTCAGCTGTGCTGGTTGCACTTCTTCAAGGAACAATGACTAGTTCTACGTATGATCCCTCTCCTCTAACCTCGCTCTCAAATCGCATCCTTCGCAGGCTCGCAAAAGCCGACGATCCCCACTTTCTCCATTCACCAAACACCTCAGGGGTAGAGCGTTCGCTTCGCATCCTATCTTGTATGCGAAAGGCCCTGGGTTCGATTCCTAGCTCCTCCACTTGATTCCGTGGTCCATGATCACAACATTCTTTTTAGTGGAGTTTTGACAGGGAGGGCCCTGTTCGTGCAGGAAGGTCAGGGGAGGCCGCTTTCCTTTTGCTGGTACCAGTGTGGTGGAAAAACGGCAATGACAGCGACGAGAGCAACCTCATCCCCTTTTACCCACGTGCCCCAGCTCGTGGGGATTTTGGCGTGCAGGTGCATCAAAGAGACGATGCATATTTTCGTTTATCCGTTCCAAGTAGGTACGTAGGAATCCGGAGTACGTTGACGCAAGCAAATGCTAACACAATGCGCGCTAGGCAGGTTTTGACTCTTTTTCCTCATTCAGATTGACACAACCCTCCCGCGGCAACTCAACTGCAAGCCGCTGTTGGTGCAGACAAATCCAAATCTCACCTCTTGGCTGTCCGTCTTAGTATTGATTTCGGCCTTGGCGCTTCCTCATTCGTCACCTCGTTTAGCTTTGTTGACGGGTGGCTTACTCACGCGCTGGTTTACGATGGCTTCACCTTGCGTCGCTATCAATTTGTGTGGGAGAACTAATGGCCACGGCTTCAATATGAGGTTTGTCTCGTCTTGGGAATGCGTCAAGTGAGAGAGATATTATTCAGGCGGGCGGGTAAAGGCGGTCAATCGTGTCACGGATGCTCAGATTGAGATTGACGTGATGATCCTTTGGAGCTCTCGAGTTGTTTAAAAAGTGGCATCTCACCCTCAGTCAGTCAGTCAGTGAGTCTATCAATTCGGAGAGAACACATCCGCTTGACTCACCTCAGCCCCCTCTCACCCAACAGCAAATGCCGTTCCTCTCTCTCGCCGATGGCAACTCCATGTACTACAAAGACTGGGGCAACATTACCGGGCCTCCCGTCGTCTTCTCCCACGGCTGGCCCCTGAACAGCGACAACTGGGAAAACCAAATGTGGTACCTCGGCAACAACGGCTACCGCGTCATCGCCCACGACCGCCGCGGCCGTAAGCCTCTTTCCCTCCTCCTTACTCTACCGCCGACTAACCAAAACCAAACAGACGGCCGCTCCAGCCAACCCTGGTCCGGCAATAACATGGACACCTACGCCGACGACCTCCTCCAGCTCTTCGTGCACCTCGACCTCACCAACGCCACCATGGTCGGCCACTCCACCGGCGGCGGCGAAGTCGCGCGCTTCCTCGGCCGCCACGCCTCTCAGGACCCCAGCCTCGTCTCCCGCGCCGTCCTTGTAGGCGCCGTGACCCCCATCCTCGGCGCAATCTCCACCAACCCCGAAGGAATCCCCCTCGAAAACTTCGAAGCCGACCGCAAAGCACTCCGCGCCAACCGCGCGCAGCTCTTCCTCGACATTCCCTCGGGCCCGTTCTTCGGGTACAACCTTCACCCGAACAACACCTCCCCGGGGCTGATACAGTCGTGGTACGACCAGGCGATGCAGGCGGGGTTTGTGAATGTGCTGGATTGTATTACGGCGTTTTCGGAGACGGATTTTACGGAGGACTTGAAGAAGGTGGAGGTGCCGGTGTTGGTGATTCATGGGGATGAGGATCAACTAGTGCCGGTGGAGAATACGGCGAAGAGGGCGGTGAAGTTGTTGAAGAAGGGGCAGTTGAAGGTGTATGAGGGGGGCGATCATGCGTTGCCGAATACGCATGTGGAGAGGGTTAATGCGGATTTGTTGGAGTTTATTCGGGAGACGGGGGTGTGAGCGAACGGGGAGTGGGGAGGACGGGGTGTTGCCAGCATCTATCTTGTTGATGGTAATAGTTGAGAGATCAGTGGGAGGGTACTGGGGGGTTTCATTTGTAGCTGGCAGAGTATGTGTTTCTTTACATCACAATAATATCTTCTCAGATCTCGACACATGTGAGGTATCATGATGAACGAGTTTCGAGGTCTCGATGTGCTACCTACTGGTGAAGTGTGACGCTCCGGACAAAACCAAACAAGCAAAGCCGGAGTTTGAGATACGAGGAAAGATACTATCGCTTCTCTACGAACTGCCTCTAGGGCCAGAGTGGCTTTGGGAGTCAGTTCCCACATCAACGCGGTAGGCAACCCTCGTAGCATCTTGCCAACGTCGTTCTTCTTTGAGCAGTTTCAAGATTATCTCATCATGCGGGCCTATATTAACAAGCAAAATCTGTCAGAAGGCTTTCTAAACGGGGAAGAGTGAGAGAAATGGAAGTGGCTACTCAACTGCCGGGGCGGAACCTTTTTGTCGATGACCTTGAGTTTAAAAGGCGGAAGCTTCTCAACACGCAGAGCAGACGGATATTTTCTTCGAGCGTAAACTTGGGATGTATTCAACCTTGATACGCACAGTGTATGTTCCGGGATAGTCGAACGATTTGTCGAATGGGATCTCGAAGTAGGTGTAGTCGTCGTAGAAAGGCTTACTTAATCATGCAACGACCTGACTTTACAACGGGTTTTCCACCAAAAACCCCACGTTTTAATAGCTCCTATCTCCACAACCACTACTAGTAAAATTAAGGGGAAACTACTGAGACATAATTTAGTACTTATAATGTAAAGGAAGCGTATTATATATTTAGCGTTTTAAAACTTGATATTAATACCTTAATGTTAAAAGCAGGTATAAGTTTTACTATACATATATATTAATACATATACTTTAAAGCTAACGTACAGTAATCTTTAACTTATAATATAGTTATTCATGATATAAATTTCTAACCTTCACATATTTGTTGCACAGTAGGGTTCTACAGGCCTGTAGTACAGGCCTGTTGCTCAGAGGAAGTAGAGCGGTACTGTTCCAAACCGGCTACAGCGCTTCCAGCGCTGTAGGAAGCAAAAGAAGGCCTGAGGTACAGAGGCAGTGCCTCTGTATATGACTGAATGAGTGGTGTAAATTGCTTGCTTATAGAAGGCTAGATACAGGAGAGGAGAGGGCCTTTTGTAGGCTGTGGTCGGCTTCCAGAGCCTTCTATCTACTATACAGGATTGGAATAGTGGCTGTAGGCCACGTAAGTGCTTGATGACTCACTGGGTTCCAGAGGGTTCGGCGCAGTGCGCCGACCCAGTGGACCCACTAGGGCTAGAAACCAACAATATTAATTAAAATACAACTATTAAACATCCTTTTACATCGCTGTTCATTATATATACTTCTATTATAACGTTATATAATACGTACCACTTATATATAATGGTTTCCAGATTCTTCTTTCTGACAGTTCTGGCCTCTGGCTAGAACTCCTTCTTTCTGAAACCAGATCCAGTGGAGTTACTGACCTATAGAATCAACTAGAACACCATAGTGGCCACGTTAGCCACGTCAGCAAAAACATAAAGAACAGTTCAGAACAATACTATTCCATTATTTTATTAGTTAGTTTTACTTTGTAGAAGGCTCTGGAATTCTTCCAGAGCCTTCCACAGCTTATAACAGGCCCTCTCCTCTCCTGTATCTAGTTTTAGTTAAGTAAGCAACTCTACTCTATTTTAGTCATTGCACAAGGCACTGCCTTCCGGATCCTCTTATTCTACAGTGTTAAGATTTACTGTAGCAACCTCTCTCACAGTAGCACTGCCCTGTAATACAAGCCTTGTTTGCTTCCTACAGTGCTTATAGCACTGTAGTACGGCTTGGACCAGTACGCACTTCTTCCTCCAAGACTCTACTACAACCCTGTGGGTTCCTCAAGTTTAACAATAGTTAATTAACGTTTATAATTAATTATCATTTTTTCTCAATACTCTTATATAAAATATAATAAGTATATATTATATATATAATAATCGTTAAAAATCTAGTTTTAAGTATTGATATGTAAAATAACAAGAATATAAAAGTTATGTAAGGTTTAAAAGATATAATTAATATATAATAAGTTTATATATAATTAAACTATAAGTTTAATATAATATACTCTAAGGATAAAATAACTTATATATACTTAAACTTATGTCATAAACGTATTATTGAATTTATAATGTATTATTTAAACTAATAGATAAAAGTTATCTATTTTAATATTTTATTATATTTTATATAATCTCATTATAATAATATAAGAACCTAAAAGGTATACCGTGCTAGAGCAAAGAGGAAGTCCAGGGTTCAAAGGATGCGGGGCTTTCCCCCCCCCCTCCGGAGAGCGGGGTGGATGTCGGAAATGCCCAGTTGGACGTCCGATGGACCAATCATCAATAAATAGGTAAGGTAGGGTCGCCTGTATGACCAGCTGATGGTCGACTGGAGCATGGTAGAGGCGTGAACGGTGCGCAACAGCAGTATAATTTAGGTGGTGGTTGGGGACAGCATTGAAACCTGAACAGTAGAATACAGGGGAGGGGGCCACAGGCCCCTAAATAGCCACCCATCGGCTGAACCCCGGAGAAATACCTTGACATAGCTCCAATGCTTACAGAAGCCCTAGAATTGTTGTCACTCGCCAAGCGGCTCGGTGCGGAAGCGCTTATGCCTGTGCTCTAACGCCTGTCCGACACTCCCACTTGAAGCACTTTCCGACTCACCAGAGGCGCCCCTGTTGTGCTTTGACGTAACCGCAAACGGCCAGCTGTGTTTCTTCTTCATGTTATCGTTGATCGAACTCAACAGCCGGTCCAAGTTCGGCGGGTTGTGAGACTTGACAAAGTCTTCTAGGGAAATCCTCGCTGGCCAGTCCGGGATTTCCACCAGATCCTGAGACCAGAACGTTTTATGAAGGTCATCCTCGACCAGCTCAAAGAGCGGTTCATCATTCGGGCCCAAGAGAACCCTACGCTCCCTGCCTTTCCGGGATAAGAATACCTCGGGATCTGCTCCCAGGAGGAGCAAATCCTCAAGGCCTCGCCAGTAGATTCGCGTCTCTTCATCGTCGTGCGGATACCCCGAATATCTGCCCTTGAAAACGGCGTGAATCATTCCGTAGTGCATCTCCCTGCAGACAAACTCGTACCAGAGCGAACATGCGGAATCCCGGCACCCTTCGTGCGCAAGGCCGTGCGAATTTCCGCATTCAAGCGTTAGACCCCGTTGCCGCAGTTTTCCCAGGACGAACTCGAAGGATGTCCTAGACATGTCCGGGAACCCCCCTCCAGCCCATCGCACTGTCTCGACGAGGAAGGCAAGAAGACGATGCCTATCTTTCTCCCATGATAGTTTGTTGTCGATCAGCCAGCAAGTGAACTCATGAAGCTGGAAGATGTCGAAGACACCAAGCATCTCTAAGCGTCCTTCCGCTTTACCGGACTGATCCCACCGCCAATCATTCCACTGCTGGTCTTCGGGTATGGGTGTATCATACCAGGTAGATAGCATGACCTCTGTGATTTTATAGAGAATCCCCATCAGCTTCTCAGAACCACAAACGGCACTGGGATACATTCGGAGTCGTGTCCTAGTTATACATCCCAGTCGAAAGGCAATAGAACCATTATTTGGCAACCTCATCCTGCCAGTGGTTTCATCGGTTATCTTACGGTAGAGCAGCCTAGCGTCAGCAAGTGCAATCCAGGCCAGTAGCTCGGCCACAACATTGTCCCTGACGTAGATTCCAGACTCGTCGTGGAAGAAGAAGTCCTGTAAAGCCTCTGGTATTGCACGATGTGTGAAGCGAATGTTGAGCTCCGTGTCCACCTCGACCAGGCCTCGGCATCTCTCGGCCAGGCGCTCTCTTTCTTTTGCTGCGGCGGTGTGGTCGTGGTCAACTCTGGGACTGATCACTGCCAAGTGTTCGTTGCAGTCTTGGAGACTGCCGCGGTCCGCTGCGTTGAAAAGCATGGCGCACTCAGGAAGTCTGATGGAGAAATCGACCGCAGAATAACACCGAACTGCAGCGTCCAACACAGCCTGAAACGCAGCCTCCACCTTGTATCTGGACGTAAGGACCCCTTCCATTCTCATTACAACCGCAAGCAGGTAGAGGGCGCCTTGCTGGTGAATCTCTGGAATTGACAGGATGATGGCTTGGACAAAGTCCTTGATCTCTTTGGGCGAAGTGGCCACGATTCTCTCAAGCAGCTCGATTGACTCCGAGGTCACTATCGCTCTCTCTAGCTCGTTGAGAACCAGTACAACCCAGAGAAATACCCCTTCAGCTTCGGCTAGAATCCTTCGTACCAGGGCGTCGCACCTGATCTCATGGGCTTCCGACATCTCGCTAAGTTTGACGAAGCGGTTGTTACTCTGCAGGCGGCTGGCTACCAGAGTAGAGATGTCATCCTCAGTAAGCTTCTGCAGCGTAAGCTGCTGAGACGAGGGAAAGGTGGTGGTGAATTCAGGGAAGTGACGGCTGGAGGCGCATATCTTGACGGCACCGTTCGAATTGATGGCCCACATCAGCAGCTTGTCTGCTAGGGCGGCGTGTGTCTCGCGTTGGAGGCTAATACTGGCCTCGAACTCGTCCAACCCATCGATGAAGAAGCAGAAACAATACTCCTGAAGTATATCGCTATCCCCGACTAGAATTTCAAAGGCCTCAGAGAATTGCCGGTCGTCGAGCTCGGGGATACGCCTCTCGGTCTTCCACTGCTTAGGGAACAGCTTCCTCGAGAGCTGAGGAACTTGTCTGAGGACTCCATGGAGCAGTCCACGGATCAGGCCCTTCAGGGTCTTTTGTTCGGCAACGGGAGTAATTCTCCAAAAGAAGAACTTGCAGAATATGAGCTCCTTGTCGGCAGTCAAAGCCCACTCCTCGAGGAGTTCCATCGTCTCTGGGTGACCACATAGATGCTTCATCAGCGTCGACTTGCCCGATCCAGGCTTCCCGACGATATGGAAGATGCCAGATCCAGACTTGAGCCAGTTTGGGAAAGTAAGAGTGAGGTCAGGCTCCCGCGCTAGAACCTTGTCCGGTTGGTCAAAAATCCAATCAAAGGTATCTACTTCGGCATCGTGGACGGAAATGAACCGCGAATCCATGGAGGCGAATGCGAGGCTGTTCAGGATATTCTTCTCTGTAATGGCGTCCCCGGCCTCAGTGAACACCTTGAGTATCTTCCCGAGCTGCACGTCTAAGTCGGCGGCACTGGTTCGGAGCTCATCACCCAACACCTGTAGCCTTTCCGAGATACCATCCTGTTGGAGGTCCATTCTCTTCAGCGCAGCCTGCATCTCGGTGATATTTTGGCTTCGGGCCGGTTAGTGACTCGATCGAAACGGGGGCAATTGAGACCAAGATATACTGTGTTGCAGTCGAAAGCAGTGATGCAATGCCCGCCCGACATGTCTGCAGATCCCTTTCGAGAGTCTCGATCTCGGACTTATGCACGATTTTCTTGAAGAGCGCCACCCCTGCTGCCTTGATGGAGCCTTTGCCCTCGGGCTGACACTTCTTGGTGAGATCTCGAAGCTTAGAGCATATTTCCGTAGATCTGACGAGGAGTTTGGCAAGCTGAGAGTCGAGGGCAGACTTCCGGATGCCGGCATTTGCCGGGGCTTGTTGTAAGCCAGTGACGACGGCGTCTATAGTGCTAACCAACGTTGCGAGATCATTCTGGTCGTCAGTAGCACCTTCTTTATACAGCGCATAAAGAGCTTGGCTGCACTTGATGCCCTTCTCGACGAGGTCGAGCACGTTACATGCGAATGCGAGCGCGCTTAGTGGCTCCATGACTTCCTTGATATCGAGGGGCGAGAGACGGGTGATCCGGGAGATGCAGATGAAATTTCCGAAGCGATTGCAATAAACTGGACCATTTGACCTGGGCATCGAGGTGCGGGGTTGCAGCCCAATCCTCCTCAGCCTGCCTCGAAGCTTCGAGTTGTGCAGGACTTCCACGTGACATTTTGGATCCTGCCTGACAGGGAGGGAAGGGTTCTGCAAATCTGACTCATTAGGGAATTACACAGCCTTGCCGGGACCTAGAAGGAGAGCTGGCGGCATTAAATGAAGAGGCTGGAAACAATAAAGTGGCTGACGCGCTGCGCTTTTATGGCATTCTGGGGAAAAGGTCCAATCGCCATCCCCCCACCCATCTGCAGGCAGAAGTGCCCTTCTGGACTTGGCAGGCAACAACTGCCGCCCCTTCCTTCTTTTCATTTTCGAATGTCCTCGTATTTACCTATTACCCAGCCCAGCTTCCATCCCGGAGAGTGGTTGTTTCAGTGTCGGTACCATTATCATTTCCCTCCAAAGATAGTCACACAACATGTTTCAGCTATCCGTTCTGAACGCGCGACGCAAACTCCGCAAGCTCAAGGCGGCCGTTGTCAAGAAGAAGAGAGTTACCCCCCGGGAGCTAGGACCTGAACTAGAGACAACAGACAGTCCCGCTGCCGACATTTCGGAGTCGGAGACGGCCGAAAAAGATGAGAACACCGCTGACTTCACCCAAGGGTTCGGCTCGTTCTATGTCAGGGGTGAGGGCCGTGGGTACGTCTGGAATTGCCTCAATTGTAGCGATTGTCGAGATGAAGAGACGACGATTTACGGTGCCTCGTGACCCGCACCTCTAGAGTACTACATGATGCGAAATGGGACTTTCCCATTCATGATGCTCCCGCTCGAGATCCGACGGCGCATCTACCAATATCTGGTCGCCGAGTTGCGCACCAGGGAGGACACCGGCATAGTGGACCTGCAGGTTATAAAACCTAATAAAATGGTAAGCTAACTTACTTACTCTCCTTTAGCTTAACTAAGATTTATTTTACAGGTGGATAACGTATGTGAGAGAGAAGAGATATTAAATAAATTTAGTAAAATATATAAACAGTGGGTTAAGTATATAAATGCTATTAAATTATGAAAGTAATATAAACGTAGTAAAGCTTACTAAGTTAGCTAAGACCGGTCCAGCCTAGTTAATCTAGCCTTAAAGGTGAGTAACTTTAAGAGGGAGGAGGAAGTAATCAGCAGCTGTAAATCATGTAGATACGTAACGGCAAGAGAAATCTTTAATACATGTATCGGCTTTTCTTTTTTTCTATTTCTTTTATCAATTTCTTTCCGTCTTAAACTGCAGCGGCCCAGTTTACAGTCAAGTTGTCAAAGCATGCTGATTGTGGGCTCTTGGGTGAAACGGCCTGAAAACTGGGCTGTTTGCATGGCGGTTTAGTTTGCGATCAAGTGATGTAATTCATGTCACAGGAAGCGCTTATTCCTGGCCCCATCTTTTAGTAGGATAAATTCTCCTCTTTCCACACTATGATAAATTGGTGCGCCATTGCAGAACGGCACCGACATACAGACAACGTGCACCTGGAATCTCTTGCCATTGACGATAACCGTAAAACTTTCGGACTACCTTGAAGCGTACAGAAACATCGGCTAACTGCGATCAGAACAGATCAGCATCTTCACACGCTCGCGTTGGGCCATCCAGAAAGCCCTATCTCGGGCCGTTAAGTGAAACCCATCCGGAGTGGGAGTGAAACGATCTTGCTCGACGATATCCAGCGGTGTCGGGCCCCGAACAAACCTTAGTAGGGACCCAATCATCTTGGTACGAACGGGTGACCAATGAATCCGAGGATCAGCCCCGGCCTGCAGCAGAGCCTCAACTGCGATGGGATTAACATATGTTGTGGCGTAGTGTAGAGCGGTGTAACCGTTCGCATCCTGTAAGTCGAGCACTTTCGGATCGGGGAAAACGCGTCGAAGAAGGTTGAAGACGGCTTGAAAGTCGCTCGCTCGAAGGAATTTTGTTCTTATTTGAGTGTGTCCGCAGATGGAGTGGAAGACTGTAAGCCCCCTCGATGGGTCCGTGTAAAGAGGGATGACTGTCCAATACCAGGCGACTAACCACTCTAGAGACCTTACGTGGCTGGCATTGGGAACAAGGTAGAGGAAGTCCCCGAGGACATTTCCTCTTGTGCAGCCAGGATTCTGCTTGGTTAGCGTGGCGCCGCTATCGAGTAAGTTGCCCGCTACGTCTAAGTATCCCGATACTAATGCGTAGAGCAACGGAGTATCGGACGCTTCCGGATCTCCGGCCTCGTTAGGGTCCAACCCGTAGGAGAGAAGCTTTTGGGTGACAGCAGAGTCATTATGCCACCGGCAGAAATGAAGTGCGGATTTCACGCATGTTGTGCCAAACCACAGGGACGCGAATGGAGATGCACCAGCGCGTATTAAAATCTCCAAGGCCCGTACATCTTCTATTAGAACGGCCTGCAATATAGGCAGGGCGACCATCTCGCCATGGGCCTGCGGTGGCTCCAGAGACCTTGGGTCGTGCTGGACGAGCACATCCAGAGCCGCGTGCTCGGCCAAAAAGATGGCCCTGGCCACTGGGGTGTTCGGATCGCCTGAAACCTCAAGCTTTGCTCCGGCTTGCAGCAGCAAGGAACACACGTCGGCGAGCGCCTGTCCTATATCACACTGGGACGAAGTATAATGGAGCATTAGTTTCCCACTCTTCAGGTTGCTCACAGCCGAAGCCAGCATCGAACGAGTTCCTTTGAAGGGCCTGTTGAAATCATCGAACTGCCTCGTTTCATTGAGAAGAAGCTTCACGATATCGACTCGCCGTAGTGACGCCGCACGACCCAAGGGCGTCCACATTGATCGACCGCACGCAATCAAAGTCGAAGCACCGAGCTGGAGCAGGGCTTGAATTGCTGCCAGGTTCTGGGCGGCGACGGCTCGGTGCAGTGGGGTGCCTGGTTCAGCATTGTGGTAAAAGACGGATGCCACTTCAGAGATGAAGATGCCGCCGGGATGACTGGATTTATGGAGATCTGCACCCCCGGCGAGCAAGGCCCAAGCGACATCAAACACATCCGCATCGTCCAACGAGGCAAGCCAATGCAGCCCGTTCTCGTCGTCCGCGTTGCATATCTGGGAACTGGCACCCGCTTCCATCAAGATGCGCGCAATGGCGGCGTGGCCTGACCGACATGCCGCAACCAGAGCAGTGTCGCCTCTGCTGTTTTGCTCATCCAGCATTGCCTTGCGGTACAAGGGGTCGGCAGCGCCGAGAAGAAACCTGACCGCGAGTGGTGAGCCCAGCATGGCGGCGCACTGAAGCGGCGAGCAATCCCAGTCGCCCAGGCGAACCCCGGGTCCCCGCGTTGCTACATGTAGCCAGTCGAGGTCGGGTGGTTCTGCCAGCTTCTCCATCCAGTCAGAGGGGATCTTGTAGTATGAGGCCCAAAACGTCCGGCGGTACATCCTGATGGCCTCCGAATGAAGCGCTGCATCGACCTGTCGGAGCAGGCGCAAGGCCGGCTTGGATCCGTGGCAAGCAGCCAAGTGGAGCCAGGGCCGCGTCTTGTGCGCCAGGTCTGGGAGCTGAAACTTGTGCGCCAACGTCGCCACTAGTGTCTTGGAGAGCACATGGCCGCGTTCTGCGGCCATGTTGAACCAGTAGCAGGCTTTTTCAACACATGTCTCGGGGAAGCCCTCCATGCCGAGTTGCCCCAGGAGAAATGCTGCGCCGATCGCTCGGTCCGGAGGCTTGTTAACAACCCTCCACTCTGAGATGTCCTCCTCAGCGGCATGGGCGCGATCGTGACCTGGGGCCGGCAAAGGGTGGGCCTGAGCAATGGTTTCCAGACGCCGTGTAATTTGAAGACGGAGCCGAGTCATCATCCATGCACTATGGAAAACCGGCATGGGAACGCTAATCTATCGTACCGCACCAGCAAGGTTAGCATCGATGCAAACTTAGTTATTACACACATGCAGTCCTACCTCGTTGGGATCAAACGGCGCGATGGGCACCGGCGGTACGGCACCCGGCTCGTGTCGGGACTCTCTGGCACATTGCTCACGCAAGCAGTTGAGAACCACCTGCAGCCGCCTCTCTGCTGGATCACGCTGCAGCGTCGCATCGAGGAGCAAGCAGATCTCGTCCACGTCTGTGTCGTGCGGGAGCTGTTCGAGCGCATACATTTGTCCTACCGCCATGCTGACGAGTTCGTTGGTTTCCTTCCACATGGTCCAAGTCTCCATGCTTGTGTTGGGGTCCGCGAAGCGGGAGGACTCGAACAACGTCGCACCGGCCGCTGCGATGGCCCATATCACAAAGCCGAGCGAGTAGACGTCCGCCTGGGCAAGGTAGATGTCTGGTCTGCCATGGAGAACCTCTGGTGCCGCCCAGACAGGCGTCAGGCCGACTAGACCCGATACCTCGGCCAAATCGACCGAGAAGCCGAAGTCGGAAAGCTTTGCCAGAAGCGGGAATTTTAGGTCTTCACAGGGGAAGACAAGGATGTTGTCCAGCTTTACATCGGAATGTGCGATGCCACATGCGTAGAGCGCGGCAAGGGCTTCCGCAACGTCTAGGATCATGTGCTGCTTCCACACATAGGTTGATTCGATGTTTTCGAGAAAGGTGCCCATTATGCCAAAGTTAGCAAACTCGACGAATAGGCTGAGCAGAAAGTCGCGAGGCCGATACGGGTCTGGCTCCCAACAGGCCGATTGGATCCGGACAAAGTTAAAGTGCTCACTTAACGGGTCATGGAGCAGAACACGTAGTTCCTGCACTATCGACCGGTACTACAACGACTTTTCTTCCTCGGACGTGTCTGTAGGGGCGGCGCTGAGCGACTTGGCGGCGGCGGCGGTCGGGGCGTTGAAATTGTGGAAAGCTTGGTCATCGCCCCAGCCGGTTGGGAATCTTCTGACGGTAAAGACACGTCCTTTTCCGGTGATTGGAAAAAATCCAAGGTCCAAAGGAGGCCCCTTCTTCAGTTTGTTCTGCGTGGCCAGGAACTGCAATAACACCAGCTCGTCATACTGAACTCTCGCACCACGTTGCGTCGGTGGTTTGCCGCTGATTGTGCTCCGATGGAAGCGCTGGGCTCCAGGCGGAGGAACTCTGCTTCTCTGCTTTCGTGAACTGGCAGTGCGAAGCCCTGGGACTTGCGTGACATCTCCGAGCGCATCGGAGGCGTCAGGCAGCGACAAGACTGATCTTCCGAAGGAGACGACTGAACTCAGCATCGCTTAGCTCTGTTTGCTGCGCGGAAGAGCGGATGAATGAGGGGCCAAGATGATTAGGGGGGAAGCTAGAGATGCTGGGAAGCAGAATTGAGGCGGCACGACTACATTGATTGCGTGGAGATGGTTATGCGCGAAAACGGGGCAGCTAAGCGGGTTCAGCTTGAAAAAAAAACCTTTTCTGTATTCATCATGACCGCAGCCAGCCACATCAAGCCACACCAAACTGACCATTCCAGCGCGTTGTGCCATTTCTGGCTGCTGAGCATCCCCAGAGCGCTGTGGTGGCGCCGGGGGACTTCAGCCGCACAACCACGCAAGCCATGGCCGAGACAAACCCCCCTTTCCCCCAACCAACCCCGCCCAGTTTCCCCTCTTCCCGCCCCCCTCCCCCCTTCCTCCCCGTGAACCCTATTTTAAAACCTCTCTTCTTTTTCTCTAATCGACCCGAAAAGAAACCCGGCAGCGCGGAAGCAAGACGAGATCGCCATGGCAGCAGAGCTAGGCTTCGGGGCCGTCGGGGTGGTCCCGGTGGCCGCCAAGGTCCTCCAAAGTTGTTTGGACACGTACAGACTCTTCAGCGAGGCCAAAGAGCTGGGCAGCGACTCCCAGTCATTGATATGGAAGTTTCGAATACAGCAAATGTCGAACTAGACCGCTGCACCAAAACACTGCAAAAGTGAATCCACCGATACCAGCATTTAGTAACAGCGACTACATCCATATTGTTCCACAGCAAACGAGACTCCAAGTCTGGGGAGAGGAGTGGGGGCTCTCGGCAAGTTCCTCACACCAGTCTCCAAGGACGGCAGGCGACGGCGATGACGACAGCCCGCTCGTGCTCGAGACGCTGCTGCGTATCTCGGACATTCTAAGGGACTACAAACAGCTGAACCAGCGCTACGGTCTATCGCTCGTGTCGGACGATTCACAGTATCGACGGCCGGTAGGTTCTGCTCCTAGCACCAGACCGGGGTTGACTGCTTACTCGCTTTGGCTGCTCGCCGCGTCAGGGTGGCCATAATACCGTTGAGGATATCATCGCCTCCGAATTTGAAGACTATCAGGCTCGAGACATACAAATACAGAAAAACCGTTCTAAAGCTGCCTCATTTCTCGCTAAGTTCCGCTGGGTTGTGTCGGACAAGACCAGGCTCAAGACCATCGCCGTCCACTTGAGAGACTGCAACAACGGCTTATATCACTTACTGTCGGCTCCGACAGAACGTTGTTCTTGGAGTGGAAGCAGTATGGGGACAGTCCCGATGAGAATGCCCAAGAAACTCGGACCCGCAACCTCGCAAGTTTGCTCGAGCGTCTTACAGTTGCCGAGGGTCTCTGCATACCACGGTGTCTCGGGTATGCCGCCAACTACCGGAACTATCGAACCTGCCTGATATTCAAGCACCCAGTCGGCACCAGCAAACAGCTAGAGACTCTTTCTAGGTTACTCAGTTCCAAAGGAGTTCCGCCGCTAGGCGACCGTTTCAAGCTTGCCCTCAGTCTCGCCACCTCACTTTCGGCCATACACACTTCCGGATGACTACACAAACAGCTTAGTTCCCACAACGTGCTCTTATTTTCCCCCACTATTGCCCAGGTGACTGCCTGGTCGATGGCTGGAGCATCCCTCCGCCATTCATAGTTAGTTTCGATTACTCTCGCCCAAACGAAGACAATGCCGAAAGCGAGGCAGTTCGCGGCAACCCAGACCAGCAACTATACCGTCACCCAAGCTCATAGGGACCTCTACGGAAGAGGTTATGTCGTGCATTTGACATTTACTCGCTGGGCGTCATGCTTGTCGAAATCGGTTATTGGAGGCCTATCTCGCAGTTCATCAAGGATTCCTACACGCCCGAAAAACTGCTCAATCACCTCATCAAGATCCATACACCCAGACTGCCACCTAAGACGGGCACCTTGTACACACATGTGGTGCGGAGCTGCTTGGAGGGAGCCCTTGCCAATCCTGCCCTCGACGAGGCTCAATCTCAGCGCATGTTTTTATTGGTCCGTAGTTAACGAGCTGGAGCGCTTGGTTATTTAACTGACAGGGCTATGGAGGAGAGGGCTGAAGAACTTGGGCTTATAATAGCTGTAGGGGCTTTATGTGACTGCTAAGAAAGATATATATAGCTAGATTTAGAGCAAAATGAAAGAAAGAAGTTTGTGTTATCTCTAACCCCTCTGATTGCCAGTCTTTGTTAAAGAAATTTCCTCGATGCTCCCAGCAGTTCTTTGCAACCCTCACTTGGTGTATCAATTAAGAAATGAATATCTTATGTTATTAGGTCTGACTAAAAGGTGTACGTATCTATTATTATTTGTCTTACACCGTGGGAGCTGAAAACCCCGCCCGTGAGGGCAAACGGTCCCTCTACTGCTAACTGTCTACTGTCGGGGTGTAGTCGGGGCGTTGCCGCCCCGCCTACCGTTCTAGTCTATCCATCTGAAATACAATTGGTTTGGTCTCAACTACCAAACGCGGTGACAGGACATGGGGTTAGTGCTGTGTGTCGGCGTGTGTCACAAAGGAGATTGGGCGTAAGCGGGTCGTAGGTGTACCTATCTAGTTATGGTAGTGATTGTATTATAAGATGTATTAAAATACGGGTCGAAGAAGGACTGGAATTGATAACAGCTTTCTAGCTTTTGCATCTATAGTTTTAACCTTGTGAAGTCTTTTTAACGAGCGTGTTTGAGATGGGAGGTGAAATATAAAATATATTAGAATGGGGTCTGAGTGATAGTTCGGGCGGGGCTGGGGTGTTCGTAAGGGGCAAATGTCCCGTACCCTTTTAGCTCGGCTGTGGCGCTATTTCACTCCACCTCTGAACTCGATCCGGATCGAGCGATCTGAGTCTGGGAGTCACAATTTGGTTTTATAGTCATCTCAACGACGGCCGCATCTGCAAGTCCTGCAAGAGAAGGACTTGGGAGAGGCAAAGGATGGCACGCAGGATGTGTCACAAGGACGAACGCAACACGGTGCTGGCGTGGGATGGCTTCGGCCTTTTAGCATCTCCCCTTGACGCACTGGTGCTGTTTGAAGCCCTTGAATCTCGCACAAGTGTGTCTTTGCATTGCTGTTGGTTACAGATGACAGTGGTTGTAGTTGTCACGAGGCCGTGTCGCTCTGTGGTTGCCATGAAGCCCAGGCAGCTGGTTTCAACAAACAGAGGAGCACAACCGTTCCATGGAGCCTACAGTGCGATGAATGCGAATGAGGATGACTTCCGTCCAGGTGACTCAAGTCAAGACTTTGAGATGACGATGTCGGGGTCTGTTGACACAACGGCTCCATCCCAAACACCTAGTCCCCGCTTAACACCACAGCGCCTCAGGCTTCTCACTTCGCATTGCCCCTAGGCACTCACTTCCAGCTGCCATGAAGTCCAGGCAACAGGTTTCAGCAGTTTTCAGGGGTTCTGGGTTCTCGACGCACAGATCCCACAAGCCGCTTATATATATACCTGCCAGACAAGCGCCCTTCTCTGGCCTTCTTGTCTTCTACTCAACCATGCACTCACCAAAACACCGACGAGTGCACAGCCAAGAACAGCACTCCAAGCACTCCAAGCACTCCTATCGACATCCTTGGAAACTCATCCTCGATCCCCTTTTCACAACACAAAACCACCCAAGACGGGGACTACACCATGCACCACCCGCACAACACGAGAAGTAAATCCACAGGCCGTAGGTGCCAATGGCAGGACTGCTACGAACCCGTGCCGCCTGGCAAGGATTACTGTGCCATGCACCCCATCGCTGTGCGGCTCCCTCAGGTGAACCCTTCGGCCCCGACCAATCAACCTCTCGGCCAGACCAGTCAAGACCGCGACTCGAGGGGTAGAAGCAGTTCCCGGCCTCCCTCTTCTCACCGCTCGAGCTCCCGCCCTTCCTCTTCTCATCGCTCGAGCTCCCGCCCTATCTCGGAGTGGCGAAGCCGCGCTCCCACCCCCAGACCCACGGGTCACCACGTGAGTCCTAGCATGGTGCAGACCGACGATATCCACACTGGGGGCCGCACCCGTGATGAGTCTATGAGCCCGAGCTCTTATTACTCCAGCTGCGCACCGTCCCCTGCCTTGAGCTCCAATATGAGCAATATGAGCATCAGTGGACGGTCTCTAAGCTCTGGCGGTAGCGGCAGAGCCTTTCGAACTGGCACCGTTGCATCGGATCTACCGGATCCGAGTCTGGCGCTTCGCGACCTCATTGACTCTCGCGCTCATGTGACCAACACGGGCTTTTCGCTCGACCCGTCTGCGCTGTCGGCCGCTCGGAGCTCTGGTGTTGGAGCACAGCAGTCGCAAGCCACTGTTGGAGGACATCGGTCGCAAGTCGGTGGAGAAAAGCCGCCGCAAACCATTGCAGGACAGCAGCCACAGTCGCAAGCCTTTACAAGACAGCCGCCGCCTCCGCTGCCGCCAGTCTACGGAGGACAGCAGCCGCAGTCGCAAGCATATGCAGGACCGCAATCGCAATTCTACGGAGGACCGCCGCCGCAAACTTATCGAGGACCGCCGCAGACTGGTGATGCACCTCCGTATAACCCTGCGATGGGAACGTCTAAGCCTACTGGTGCTGAACCGGTTCAGCCTTGGTTGGCACAGAAGTCGACTCCTGCTACTACTTCTATACCATATAAGGCTTCCTATGGAACGAAGAAGGAACATGCCTCCAAACAGCAGCCGTTTGCTGCCGTGGCTTCTGCAAGCCCCAACGATGAATGCAGCAAACCGGGTTGCCACAAGAAAGCCGACACGGGCTGCGGGGATATGTGCGAACGCCACTGGTACAAATTTCTTGAGAGCCAGGGAATTCCCCGACCTTAAGGGGCATCTGCAATCATGCACCTAGCTGCATCGAGGGGGGTGAGGGACTTGGCAGAGCGTCGGACGCAGGGCTGGTGGACGGCGAACCGATCGGATCCAGACAAGGGCAGAGAGCAGGCTATGTTGCCCTTTTTCCTTCACCCCGGCATAGTGACTCTTCCTGGGGAATTAGGAGTCAGTTTTGGCAGCGTTTGCTAGACAGCTAGGTCTTTAAGAATTATTTCTTATATTTGTAAATTTCCTTGGTGTTGAGGTGCAAGGGGGGACTCAGGGGTAATCGTGCGAAGCCTCTATTCGCACTGTCCCCCTTCCCGATTCAGCAGATGATGTCTTCGTGAGGCTGGGCACGCAAGTTGGAGACTGCACTGTGCAGGAAGAGGCACGTGATGTCCGCCGGACGGAGCACCCAGTCAGCTGAAATCCCCACTTTGGGCACAACTGAGAGCCTGCTCGAGTGTGGAACTTTCACTTCATTGACCACTTCGCTGCCTTATTTACCTGGTACATAACTTATAGCCCCTCATGGCCGAGAGCCTGGCGGCTATTAGTTTGGCGTCCAACATCCTCCAGTTCGTGGAGATGGGCGTCAAACTGGTTTCCAACTCGGCCAAGATCTACCGAAGTGCCGACGGAAAATTGCCTCAGAACGCCGAGCTGGAGGACCTCATGATCGATCTTGAGTGGATGACCCGACGGCTTCTCGCCAGCAAGGACCATGCTCCGAAAGAGCTGCATGCGATGCGGAATACGATCGAGACTTGTTTGACCCTGGCGGGCGAATTGAGGACGGTGCTGCAGGGGCTTCAGCTAGACCGAGACAAACATCGCAACGTGTGGAGATTTGCTAGTGCTTTGCTGGCAGCCCGGAAAAGCGCCAACGTGAAGGACCTCGAGGAGCGGATATTCAAGCTCCGCGATCAGATTTGCGCCCATTTGATCGTCATGCTGAGGTAAATATATCTTTTCGGCTGTGTTCAGGGCTCGGCCTGGCAGCGTGCTGACCAGAGGAGCGACAACCCAACAGCCAGAGAAACACAGAGGTAAAGTCCTCGAAGGACGGCTTGCAGACCAACCAACGACTCGAAGAGGTTGCCAGCCAAATAGATGCCCTCGTCAAAGCGCAGACTTGGAAAGATGCCGAACAAGATCGGAGCTTCGACGATCTCGTCGCGAAATGGTCAATATTTGAGCAGCAAACCCAAGCCCTCGCAAAAGTTAGACGTGTAATCAAGAGCCTCCACTTCAACAAGATTGCAGACCGAGCATCCGTCATCCTGCCCGCCCACAAGCAAACCTTCCAATGGATCTTCGACTCCGAAAAGTTCACCAACTTCGCGACATGGCTGGAATCTACACCTACCTCACAGGAGCTCGGCAACCTGTACTGGATCTGCGGCAAAGCCGGCTCGGGGAAGTCCACCTTAATGAAGTTCCTCTCTTCCCATCCACAGACCTGCCAGCTTCTCCGCACATGGGCCGGGGACAATACATTGGTGATCGCGAGCCACTTCTTCTGGAATCACGGCACTCCCTTGCAGGCATCCGAAGAAGGACTCTACAAGACCATTCTCACCCAAGCCTTTCGCCAAGTCCCTGAGCTTGTCCCAATCATTTGTCCCGCCCGGCTGGACGACATCAACTCCCTCGATCCCTGGGGAAACGACGAGCTGCTCCGCTCAATCGAACTTCTCGCTTCCAACTCTCACCTAGCCATCCGCTTGTGCGTCTTTATTGACGGCCTAGATGAGTTCCGCGGTGACCACATCGACCTCCTAGCCCTCATTTACCGTCTCAGTAACTCCCCCAACCTCAAGATCTGCGTCTCCTCCCGCCCCTGGATCGACTTCCTTCGCGCCTTTGACACCCATCCCTTCAAACTCCGCGTCCAGGACCTCACTCGCGACGACATAACCCTCTACGTGCAAGACCACCTCCAATCAGATATTCACTTCCAGAAGCTCCAGACACAGTACACCGACGACGCCACCCTCTTGGTCACGCAAATCGTCTCCCGCGCCGAGGGTGTTTTCCTCTGGGTGTACCTCATCATGCGCTCGCTGCTCCGCGGGTTGCGAAACAGCGATTCCATCGGTGACCTACACCGCCGGCTGAGCCTGATGCCATCCGATCTAGAAAGGTACTTTGAGCTCATGCTGGGGAACATCGAGGATGTGTACCGCGAACGCACATCCCGCACGTTTCAAGCCCTGGTGCATGTCGGCGGGGCAGTCCCGGTGCTAATGTTCTACTTTATGGACCTAGAGGAACTCGGCCCGGGGTACGCGCTCGACATGGGAATAGCGCCGTACTCCATGGAGGAGGTGGTGGAGCGCGCCGAGGAGAAGCGCATGCGGATGATTGCCCAGTGCAAGGACCTGGTGTACATCCACGAGCAGCCTGATGAACCGGGCTTCAGCGCGCTGGAGGCCGCCTTTCTGCACCGCACCGTGGCCGACTACTTCCAGACGGGAAAAATGTATGGGCTGCTGGCGCAGCAGGCCGGGGAGGGTTTCGATGTCAGGAAGGCGTTTTGTAGAGCGAGCTTGGCGCAGCTGAAGACTATGGCGAGGTGGACGGTGGGCACGATGGCAGACTTGGAGAGGGTGCAGGTGGTATGGGCGCAGATGCAGGTTTCGGCAGGAGAGCTAGAGGCGCTTACGGGAGTCGAGGGGGTTGTTGAGGCTAGTAAGGGGAGAGAGATCATTTTGAATGAGATGCGTGGGCTCACGGCTAACTGGCTGGGGCGGGAGCAGCAGCAGAAGCACGCCACGGGCTGGGTGGAAGGGTTTTGGAAGAGGCTTGATTTGGTTAGGGGCGTATTTTAGTTGGTCCAATTCACCGTCCGGCTGCTCTCCCCCGAGACATCTTCTCAAGCTATCTACCTATCTACACCTCTAACATGTTCTGTTGCAAATGTTACCTAGGTTGTGCTTTGAGAATACTTGTAATCGGATGAAAACTGAAGAACAAAGGGAGCTTTGATTCACTCAGCCCAAAGACAACGCGGCAAATTGCTATTGTCGCTTTATGGATTGCCAACCATTTCTTTGTCAACATCAAGGCCTCAAGTTCTCAATGACCATTCCCTTCCCGGCATCGAACAATGCCGCGAAGATGCTGCGAGCCATTCACTCATATATCTGGTGCCAGGGTATTAGAATACAGCATATAAAGTCAAGTCCATCTCAAACAGGCCTCTTTCTTTTTGTATTCCTTCACAGCGCTCGCCACTCTGATCATCACCCGAGCCCAGCAGTCAACAACCACAATCAAAACTCTTCTTCAGCAGCTCCGAGTCAGCAGAAACCTTAAAACTACACACTTCACTAAGATGTCTCACCCACCTCGCTCCTTCGACCTCGAGTGGTTCGCCGCCTTCCCCAAGGCCCCAATCGACACCAACGAAGTATCCCCCATCCAGCCCTGCGTCGGCTACACCCTCGCCAAAGCTCCCAAGCACGACTGGGTCCGCATCGAGACCAAGATCCGCCGAATTGGCTCCTCGGGCGAAGCCAAGCTCGTCCAGCCCGGCTGCGGCTGGGTGGCGGGAGAGAAGCCGAAGGGACCCATCAAGAACAACAAGGAGGTCAAGTTTCAGTGGACGGATCTCCAGATGAGGGTGCCAGGGACTTATTTCATTGAGGTGGAGGTTCTTTTGGGGATGGGGGCGAGTAACAAGCCTGTTTATCGGGCTGTGGGGGTTAGTAATAGGGTTGTGGTGGGGGTTGAGGAGGGAATTGATTGTTCTTAGGTGTATGAGGGGAGTTAGGGCTGTCAAGGTACCGAATATCTCAGGGGCTCGGAGGAAAGGGGGAGCCTGAATGGGTACTCTTCAGCAGAAAATGAAACTTGGCTTGAGGCCGATGCTACGATATGGTTCTAAAATTTGACATGTGATGTGATACTATCTGCGGCTAACAATCCCGAACATTGGACAACTACAGAACTGTCAGTGGTCATGTTGCCCACTCTCAGCAATTCACTGCCTCTCTTATGCCAATACGCATCACAAGTTACTGGGACACACCTATTCACAACCCCTCAGCCCCGTGCATATACAACCCCTCTCTCTTCCTCTCCCCCTTCCACATCCTTCCATCAACCACACCCTCAACGTTCCAACACTTACAAAACTCTATCACTTCCAATCACACTGAACGCCCTAACCAACATCCACCCCTCTCTCCACCGCCTCAAAGACTACCTCCATACCCTCAGCCCCACCCCATCCCGCGACTCCCTCAACACCACCTCAATGTGGCCTGGTATGTGGATTAGGTGTCTGCGTGAGAGGGGAGATGTGGTTTGATGCTGACTTGAGGGTGCATGTAGGAACGGAGGAGGCTGAGAGGGATGATGGTCCGTGGGATGAGGGCGAGTCGGACAATGAGATGTCCGGGGAGAAAGGGAGGCGGTGGGAAGATGGGGAAAGGGGCTGGGAAGCGAGGCTGCGAAATGACACGGCCGTTGCAGCAACGCTTTAGGGGTACAGCGAGTTTTGGTGGCCTCCTGACAGACACGAGGGTCGGGATCCTAGCCATCTCTCGTAGGAACTCCTCGCTCGGCTTCTGAGCCTTTTCGCTGCTGGGTGCTAATTCGAGGGTTCGGCCACATCGACAAAAGGGTTGGGGTTTTCTGCTGACCAGGTTATTCACATCATGATATTTGGCATTGCTGGAAGTAAGCAAGTACTTGTGATCCCGAATACTCTTGAGGTTGCATTACCAGCACCGCAACACGAGTTTACGAGTTCGAGTCACAAGTCATCAACCATGTATCGTGCCGCTCCTCGGGCTTTGTGCCCGTCTCGCACCGCCCCCTATCAACAGAATTGCACAAAGGAAATGCCCGGTAGCACCCCTTGCCCCTAGCAGCCATGACGGGATGTTTGCGCAACGAGACCCGTTGTTATACGCTCCTTGCTTACTTTCTGACCCGAAAAGCAGCCCGTTGACATGCTATGTGTTACTAAGCCGAGAATATTGGACCCACCGCCAGACGAAATGGCCTCTACACCAACGTGGATGGGTAATGCAAGAACGGATGCTTGCTCTAAGGAAGCTCTGTTTCGGTCCATTTTTGTCATGTGAATGTCGGGAGGCCGAGAGGGTTAACTCCGACACGAGCGGTCGGTTTACTTTTCCTGTGACCTTCTTCAACCTCCTTTCATCTCTTCCCATCCCTCTGGCTACGGCGTTGGCTCGGTGAGAGGAATGTGTCGTCTGCCACCAATGCAGGCCTGGAGATTGGCACACGCTTGGGACAGGGCGACCTGGAGCGCACACGCTTGCCGAGACTGTATTTTTGATGGACGCGACGACTGCATTTGGTTGGGACCGTTGAAGGACCCCTCATCAAACAACCCCCCGTTATGAACCCCTTGGCCGACAACTCCTCGGCCGCACACAAAAGTGCAAGACCCGTCAAGATCAAAACACCACAGCACGGCGCCGAGATACCAGCCGCACTCGCACCACCAGCCGCAGGCAAAGCCGCACCTCACAGGCCACAAAATTCAAGCAGTACTAATTTTTCCATCAGTGACCATGGCTTCTCAAACTCGTTCCTCCTTCCTCACACGCAACCTCCAACTCATCACCCACAACTCCAGCAATCGTCTCACCCACAGCGCTCGCAATCACCTCACCGCCAACATGAACATGGACAACTTTATCGATCTGGAGCGCGGCGCTCCGTATGACGACGACGAGCGCAACACCAATGCCATCGCCGCGATGATGGTCGCCATCTTCGCCTCGCTGGGTCAAGGCAACAACAACTGCCTTGTCAACTGCATCACCACCATCTGCCTGACCATCATTTTCATCGTCGTCAAGGTGGTCGCCCTACTAGTCTACTTAGCCAACAAAATTGGGTAAGCACCCCGCCCTTGGATTCACTCTTACGGTTTGATTTTTCTTTTTTAAGCTGACAGCGTTTTTGCAAAAATCAGACGCTTCTTTGCTCGCATCGCCCGCGACTGCGAGTTTTGCGCTCCTTACGTTGGCTCCGAAACCAAGCATCGCTCCGAGACCAAGCATCTCCTCCGCTACTGCACTCAACTCCCCTGGAAGTTGGTTACCAAGTTTAAGAGATTGGCATACCGTATCCTTTGGGGAGCCCTTAGACACGTCCTTACTTCTCTCGATAATAATGTCCACGACCTTCTCCAGGGACTTAACCGCGATATCCATGACCTTTTCTGCGGACTCGACCGTGGGATCAGAGACCTTTTCAGCGGCCTGTGCAATTTTGTCCATGGACTTGACCGTAGCCTGCGCGATCTTTTTAGCAGCCTACGCGATTGTTTCAGCTGTTTCAGCGGTCTGCACGACTATTTCAGCGGTCTGGTCAATTTTGTCTTTCGTGTGCTCGGGTACGTAGCTTGATTTTTTTTTTTTCCATTCACCGCTAATCTTTTGCAGGTGGGTGTTCGCCTTTGCCGGCTTCGTCATCGTCGTCATTGTGATTGTCTTCTTCACGATGCCCGAGAGCCGCTTAAAGCTCTTCTCGAAGCTCCTTGGCATGCCCTTTGGCGCCAAGTAGTAGGCTTGACGGGCTCAAAAATACAGCAATCACGGATGGCTAGTTAGGTAAGATGCTAGAAGAGCTGGTGTCAATAAAAGTATACTATGTCGCTCGACTTTCAGTCTTAAAGCATCCGTGCCGTATTCCGTAATGAGGCTCTGTCTTCCACGCAACTCGCTACTTCGCTCCCCTCCGACAAGGCCGGCAGGCCTGCCGAGCCGAGAGAAGAAGAGAAACGGGATCCGTTCGATCCATCGTCATTTCCAAAGCACCCTTTTCGATTCAACACCGGGATTGCCCTTTTTGCGAAAAGGACATCGGCTTGGAGGCGTGTACCGTGGGGGCGTCCACTCTTTCCTAAGGTCCGCTTCGGCACCATCTATTACTCGATAGCCGACCGCCCAAGATGGGAAAAGAGGCCTAGGGCTTGGAAACGGAACACATTCTCGTGGCTGGAGGAGTAATAGAGAGTAGTCTCCTTGGCTGTAGCGTTGTACCAAACCATCACGCATGCATCTTCGAGACCCTCTAGGAATCGCAGTCGGGCTGCCGGACAAATTCGTGCCGGACAGAATTGCATGAATTGGAAGGAAGCGGTCCCTGGGCTCGTAACAATCCTTGACGGCGATCAGCTGCAATGCCTCGGCAAGGCATCTCCGGAATATCCCTATCGGCATTCTTTTGTCGCGCGCCAAACCTGAGAGGAGCTTCCCCCATGTCCAGAATGAGATTTAAGAGAGAGGGCACCTGGTTTTGAGTTGCATCTAAAGAGAATCGAAAAAGTGTCTGGAGTGAAAAAGTTGTTGCCGACTTCTTTTCATCTCCAGATCTGGTTTTTCTGGTTCAGAATGCTGGCTGCTTTGCATTGGCAGTACTCCAACGTCACCCACATCCACTGCATCCAAGCCGAATCGAGAAAGGCAATCAAACTCGAAGTTCCCTCGATGACACCAATCAATGATTGTCTATCCTGAGTCTCGAAGAGCATGAGGGCCGTTAGATCTGTGATTTTTTTGGAATGTCGGGAATGTGTACGAGAATCTCTTCTGCTCTATGGTAGATCGACGGTAAGTAGAGTAGTAAAGACTCCTTTGTCTCTCCATCCCACTGCGGGACACTGAAGTAGTCATGCCAGAACTCTACGTCGGAGCCATAGCTTTGTTCAGCATCCTAGAACAAGTCTTTGATGGTCTTGATCAATTCGAAGGCTGCATCATCATGATTTTCTTGGTTGGTATTGGCGGCACGGATAGCATCCTCAGAGCCAGGTCAAGGTTTGGAGCAAAGGTCGTCAAACTTCGCCCCACCACCTCCATATAGTCCGTCTCAGCACCTTTCCCCAGCAGCGAAACTCTCAGGAGAAGGCTCGGCAACAGTCAATGCTAGGCATTGCCGAGAGTTAGCCAACAAATCAATATCCGCCGATAGTGGCTTCGACGACTGGTTGTGCCTACACTCCCGCTCAACTCGCTCATGTGGCAGATTCATCAACCCCCATCACCCCTTTGCCAAATTCTAGTCCTGCTCAGATGATACCAACTTCACTGACACTTTCGCAAGTACCACAGCAGACACAGGTTCCCTCAGCTGCATTGCGGCAACCATCGGTGAGCAATCCCGTGATCGCAGGACTCTCCGCCAAACAATTCGCAGGTTTCACAACAGACACCAGTGCAGCCACCGCAAGCGCAGCCAACATGAAACAACCCCTCCCAGGGATTTTCCCCCTCTACTACTAGCAAGTCAGCCACGGGATCATCCGCCATGCCATGTTAAGGTCCGTGTCGTCGCCATCGGTGCTGGTACTGATTTATCTTGGCGACATTGATCCGTAACCAACCTCCCTGTGGCAGAACGACGTGCAGACATCTGACCATCCTAGATCGGCCCGCCAGGACGGTATCGTGCTTACGTCTTTACACAAGTAGGTAGGTAGATCTGGTCCAAGTGGGCAGCAATCTCCCTGGCCAGCCTAGCAACCGGATTATTTTCAATCCTGCCAGTTGTCCAGAATCATAAACCCTTGTTTCCAAAGACAAAGGTAGTTCGGGGGAGAGGCCTTGTTGTTCAGCTAGCCAATACCAGGCTTTCTACACAAGACATGCCACAATAGGCTTGTGCCGCACAGGACATAAGAACAACGATATTATCAAAGCACAAGCCCAATGTTTCTGAGAAGAAAACTGCTGTTCACAGGAGTCAGTACTGGTGGCCAGCCTCGAAGTTAAAAACATACCTCCCTCAGAAGTACCGTGAAATCTTGGTATGTATCGTCCTTACCTCCTCGACCTCCCTCTGCTCTACGAACGATTCAGATATACCGTCATTCTCTTTCAAGAGAAAAGAAAAAACTACAGGTCAATCATGTCATTTCTTAAGCCTACAGGTTCAACCTATCATCCCAGTCTCATCACGAAAGATGGTAAACCCGGTCTCTTCTTAAAAAGCCATCATCCTTTCACATCCTTTCGGCATTGATCCCATTACAACACTCGACAACTTCTAGAGCCAGGGCTAAGTTATTACAGCAAAAAAAGTAAAGTTGAAAGCATGTCTGGAGGCGGCACAATTCTCGCCCCGTTAGATGCCCAGGACTTGCGAACTCGAGGTTTGCTTCATCCAAGCGGCACCAACGGAGCCCATCGGCTTCACAGGCGTCTGGTGAACGGAGATAGCGACGAGGAGTATAAGCACATCTCCCTGGACGTTCCTCTGGCATCCCCATTTGCTGATGAGGCCTATGTCGCCGTCCCTGACATGCTCATCTCACATCAAACCCTCCAATACCTCGGGCTATCTGACTCCAAGGCGGCTGAGCTGTGGGATTTATGGTGCCATTGGGATACTGATGACGGAATTGGGCGTTGGGAGATTGATGAAGACTGTGATATGTGGTGGGAATTCATCGATTTTGCAGTCAATAACACGGCCAAGTACCACCCAGACGTGGACGACGAGAGTGACGATGCCCAATGGCGTACGTATATAAGAGGCTGCGGCATCTCAGAAGAAGTGGAGAATGCTATCATGGATCCTGATTTCACATCTCTCCGGCTCTCCTGCTCTGGCTTTTACTGGATCGAAGATACGATGAGAATGCGCTATGCCGGCCTGGAGGAAATTCAACGCACGTCTCTCGCCAGGGTAGAAAAATCCTCTCATTCCGCCGGTCGAGGAGGCGACGGAGGACAGCACGAACGCTGCCAGGGAGACCACCAAACAACTAGTGACGGTTCGCAATCGCAGCAACCACTTGGCTTAGGACAAGGGCAAAGCAGCTGGACCAGCAGCACAGTAGAGATCTCGGCACTCGATGTCTCCGCAAGCGCAATTGCGGCACGTAATGCCCCCGGACATACAATCCTTTTCAAAGCGCTCGACAAGGGCCGCATTCATGGTTTATTCGACAATACCGGTACCGTCTCCAATCTTACCAAACTCGCAAGCCAACCTCCAACCGACTTTAGCGGCCGAAGCACTTTCTTCTATTTCACGCCAGACTATGCGATAGCCAAAAGGTACGCCGAATATGCCAAGGGACGGGCTGCATGCGAATCGGTAGTGCTTGTTTGTTTCCGTATAAGGAACGCAGCTATCGAGAATTTAAGCAATACGGTGGCGTTTCAACGTGTTTACTGGCCAAGCCCGGAGTGGAAGCAGGTAATCTGGTACTGTAGGACGGGAAAGCCCTTTCCGTCCCACTTATCCAAGTATCGAGACGCGCTTCTTGTGATAGGAACAATTTCCACGAAACCCAATAGCACATACGACAGGCTTTCGTCTTGGGAACAGGTATCGGAAAGGCATGTCCTGATGCAACCTAGCGACCAGCAGCAGCAGCAGCAACCTCAGCCTGGCGTTCAGTATGGCTTTTCTGGAAGTGCCGAGGGGGAGGCCTACTTACTAAAAAGTGGACTTCAGGAGAGCATCAAGGTTTTTCCATTCAACGGCACGACCGCTAACCAGCTAGAGTGGTGGATTGCCGAAAGCTCTTCTCTCGTCTGATGAAGTGAAAACAAACCACGCTGAACTCCGCCCGAAGCTAATTGGATACCTAGGGCCTCGGAACCCCCTCATTGTGGACATGATCCGTGTTCTGTGTTCAGAACTAATTCGCAGTGTCTGGGGGTGAAGGTGATTTGGCAAGCAACTGTAACCTCCTACCCCCTTACCTGACTTAACAATGAAGCTCGGTGACCAGTGGTCACTGAGCTAAGTATGAACAATACTGTCACGGCATCTGGCATTCCGGTGTCACCTGGCAACAGGTGTGGGCGCACAGGCCGCATAGTGCCCTAGTTCATAGCTTCCTCAACTAGTCCGCGCTTGCAGGCAGGCCTCTCCATTCCTCCTGCAAGCTTTCTATTCTCTACAATCCAGAACTATTCCACACAACGGCTCCGCGCGTGACAAATACATTTACTTTAGTAAGATGCTCTACTTGATAACATTCTCCACTTGGTGACATTCTCCACTTGGTGACATTCTCCACTTGGTGACATTCTCCACTTGATGACACGGCAGATATACTGAGAGAGATGTGACTATTGCCAGACATTATGATAGAAAGAGTAATACTAGGCACGGGAATTAGTTACTGCTTTAGATGCCGTTTACCAAGGCCGCGTCACTAAGATTAGATTATAAATTATTTACGTTATTAATAATGATTTAAATTAATTGTTTTATTTAAAGTTAATATAAGCTTTAACATTTTTAAAGTTTTTAAGAAACACTCTTAATTTATTAATTATTCTTAACATTTGGTTACAAATAACACTTGTTATAAAGTCTTTTAATTTCAATATTTCAATAATATAGTAAAAGATGATAAAGGTTTATAATACATATAATATAGGAAAGGGTTTAAAAAGCTTATCACAATACTTTTGTAACGCGCTTTCGCATCTCACATTTTGACGCAAAGCGTCTTGCCCATTTATTTCACGGACGTTCTCGACGCATCCGGCGACGCCTCGGGTCAGACAAAGAAACAGTCTTCTACAAATCAGCTCATTTTCTCTCCGTAGCTTTCCTCCATTCCGCTCTCACATCTTATCACAAAACAAGCAAAGAGTTCCACTTAGGTTCCAAAACATCATGTCTCAGCCACGCCGTTCACTCAGGCTCAAGCCTACAATCACCACCACCGCTGGGATGATCCAGATGGGACGAGCAGGTTCGAAAAAGGTCGAGTCGGCACCATCACCAGGCCGAGTCGGGCAGCAATCTCGCTTTCATATGATGGATGTCCTGCTCAACATAATGACTACCTGGATGACGACGATCCTGCAGATGATCCTCCTGTGGAAGGCACCGCCCACCATGCAGGCTATCGCCAGTTGTGCCTTCAATTGAACGACATTCACATCCTGAACCCATCTATCCCACTACCCGCCACTATCAAAATCCATCGGACACAGTTCACTCAGATTGTGTCTAAGATGCCCCAGCTTCCTTCTGATACAGTGGCTTCAGCAATCCGGGAGTTAGAGGAATTAGGGCTTCAGTCTACCGAGAACGACGTAGCTGACTTTTGGAGGAAATATATCTTCCCCAAGTCCAGTGAAAGCCTTCTAGCAGGATTGACGACAAAAGCTGGTATACATATGGCCAGACATCTCCTACCTAAGCTCCCAACAGCACCATTTCCAGTTCAGCAACCACGGCCTGATCTTCTATATGGCTACTCATTCGAGGCGTTTACTAGGATACAACTCGGCATGCTGATTTCACTCTACCCGGAAGCTCCCTTTGGCCTCTTACTCCCCTTTTTGGTTGTTGAATATAAGGCAGCGGGAGGCTGCCACGAGTGTCATGACGGTGAATATCGGCACAATGTTGCGCGCTACCGACGGCGCATGTTTCCACTCGTGCTTGGCAAACTTGATTATCCCCAACACCATGGGGCAGTCCAAAACCATCCAGACGGTGAAGATGAGTTGCACAAGGGGTGATTTGGCGAGGTAGAGCGCGTAGCCCATTTCCCATGAGGGCGATGGTGAAAAGTGGCATGCCATAGGATTGAGATTTGAAGGACTCCCGAACCAAAAGCAGATAGTATAGTGTTCACAAACCGCCGCCAATCTTGAGGAAGAGGTTGGACAAGGGGACCACGTGCGCAAGGACGTGGGGTGGGGGAACGTTGTTGGAACCCATTCTGAACAGTGAGGAAAACTGGCCGCAAGAAAGCGGGCTTGGTCAAGGGTGCTGTGGAAGGGCAGAAGCAAATCTCGAATTGGGGGAGGAATAAACGGAAGGTGGGAGGGTGGCGGGGTCGGGTTCCCATGCCAGCTGCTTTTAGGCAAGTTTCGGCGGTGGAACAGCCCTGCAGGGGTATATGCCGTGGAACATTCCCATCTGAGCTAACTGCCTACAAAAGTCACTCGAGCCTGCCGCAACCACTTCCACCTCCACAAGCTGCTCAGCGGCGCTCTGTCGGAACACAGTTCTTCAATTGGTAATTGAACGTAATGGGCTGGCTCATATGTCCAAGTCGTCCAGAACCCTTCCGCCTGACCGGAAGTCTCTGTCAGGACCGCGCACTACTTCGGCACGCTCCCGTCTCGTATCGCACAGCCTTGTCTCCCCCTCTACCTCAAGTATTGTGGAACGTTTCACTGAGGGTACGGAGTTCATGGGAGCAGCGGAAGTGCAGTTGCAAAGTGACTGGATTAGGTAGAAAGGGGGGGAGCAAAGCTCCCAGACTAAATACAAAAGAAAGCTCCCTGTGTGTGAGGAGAGCACATGACGAAAGGCTCCTGCGCTCCAGGCTAGGCTGGAGCGGTAAGGCGCCTGCGCGCCTTAGCGCCAAGAACTGCTGCTGTCCGGCGCTACGACGTAGTAAAACTGTCTTACATTTTCAGGCCCCGATCGTGCGGCTCGGCAGTGACTGGCAGACGAACGCAAAGGGGAGTTTGGCAGGCGCATGTCGTGGGCGGTCGCAAAGCTGTCATCCGAGGCCTGTGGTTAGCTGGCGCCCTGCCTTACTCAAAAGATCTCCCCGCTTAATTACGACCTTCTACCAACTACGCAATCTGGACAATCAATCGCAGCTGGCGTAGATGCGGAGACTGCCACCGGACGCACTCCTGAACGCAACGGATGTCTGCGGGCCTTAGGATGGCCGCAGGACGGCAGGGGCAAGCCTCGTAGTTCTTCGCTAGCCTGTCCCTGTCTACTCTAGTGAAAGCTGCCATGGTCTCTAGCGCGGCAAAGACGGCATGTCCGGGATTGACTGCTTGTCACACGAATCCAATCCCTGAATAGCCTCCATACCAGCGATCGGACTGATCGCTGGTATTCTGTTGAATTACTGCGTGGCTCATTCCAGGCCACAACAACAGAGGAATGGAACTACCCCATTGTACGCAGTATTTAGCGGTTGGAAGCCCTCGGCTTCCAACCGATCGAAGCAATCAACGCACTCGTTTTTCCATGACAGAGCCTTCGATCCACAGCGTTCAACACTGCTGGCTCGCTGTGGCTAAGTGTTGGAAAACACTGCACTCTGGATTCTGTGGAATTGAAGGGGTTGCAACTCCGTGATTGTATTGCTTGTCTTTTTCTTCCGCTTTCTGGCAGAGCCAGAAGGCGTCTGTTATATTTGTGAATGGTGTCAAGCCATTGCGCGTCAGTTTGCCCGGCTGTGGCAACCTATTACAACTCTGTAGTTCTAGTAGTTTCCAGATCCCACTGTCTGACAGTTCTGGCCTCCGGCCAGAACCCCCTTCTTTCTGACACTAAGAGTGCGACATACGCCGCGCCACTCGACTCGGGTGGTATCGTCCGCTGTAATAAAGCCCCTCCTTTCTGACAGATACTGACGAAAGCGCTTGCAAATGGGAATGGGAAACACGTATCAAAAAGTGGCGGGGGAAAGTATAGAGATACCCCCATTCCCAACGTGAAGATCTTGGCTGTCGGTTCTCTCGGCCTGGCCATCGTGGGGAGAATTGTCTTGAGTGTCTGGTCAGCGAAAGAGTACTGCACTCGAGGGGCTTTCTGCCCCCTGTCACCACATATCGAGGTAAAGTCTTAACCCTTGACGTCGATTATGAAGGCTGAGCTGACAGAGAGGTCAGACCCTGCTACAGAGCCATCCCCGCTTCAGTCATTACCTTCGCCATCCAGCCACGCTCATAACAGCTGCTATAACAGCCAGCTTCTCCCTGACCTTCCACCATTACCTTTTACAACAGAGCGGGAGACACCGAGATCTGTTTCTGATGGGAGTTGTTGGGATTGCCGTCCTCGCCGCGGTGTTACTGGGCCTGGATGGCACGTCAATTCTTCTTCGGGTGGCACCCTGGTTCGCCGTTGTCGGGTCTGTCCTCTGTTGGATCCCTATCAAGATGCGTAGGGATGGATGGGTGGATAGACGTGTCCTATGCGGCGGCAGTGGGACTAGTTTTATGCCTAGGCTGTCCGCGTTCGCTGCGAAGAGATGGCAAGCTTTTTAATAGATAACAGAAGGGCGAATATTAAGGTAACGGATAATAGAAGCCTTTTGCCATTTTTTACTTACTTTTAAGAGGGTTTTTTTTGGTTAAGAACAATCGTGAAGATTTTAGTAAAGGAAGGGGTAGATCTTAAGGTCCTGGATAGTAAAGGTAAGACGTCTTTATTCATTACGCATCAAGTTTCTAATTTAACACTCCACATAGGCAGTTCATATCAGCCGCAATCTTACCTAACTAACTCTCTTCCTATCCATCACTAGCCAACTTCAATCGTCCTCGTCTTCAAAATTACTCCTTGCATCGTGGAATTCCCCGTCTTCGAGATCACTTTTGCAATCGTAAAAGTCCTCGTCATCGTCAATGTCATTGTCGTGGTCCGTCAAAGGCCGGTTTTGCCTTTCAATGGCACCGAGGAGTTCTGCAAACGCGGCACGGACTTCGTCATGACAGTTTTGGCCATCTATGATATCCTGAGCCGACCTGCCATCTGCACTGCGATGACCGGGGTCGAGACCGGGGAGTCCATTGTTGGCCAGAAGTCCCAGAGTATGTGCGTCTCCACCAGTGGCGGCGTAGTGGAGGGTTGTCAGCCCCTTGAAATCTTGGATCCGGTAGTTTGCCCCTCTAGCCAAAAGAGCCACCGTTGTGTCGTGGCAGCTGAAGGTGACGGCGAGAGCCAGGGGGGTGGCGCCCTCTTTGTCCTGGGCGTCAATATCGGCACCGACGGACAACAGGTAATTGACGATGGAGATATGGTTGTTCATAGCCGCGGTGTGCAAGCAGGTCCTCCTGTAGTGCAGGTCGAGCGACCCAAGCGACGCACCATGCGAGACCAGGGTCTTCAGGGCTTCGAGGCAGCCGTAGTAACATGCCGTCTGGATGGGTTCCTGTCCCGCCATTCCAAAGAGAAATTTGGCCCCGCCATCACACAAAGCCTCTATGCAGTCGATTGCATTGTACTGCGTCGCGACGTGTAAAGGCGTCATCTTGGTAAGGCTCCTGCAGTTAGGGTCGGCCCCCTTCGCTAGCAGCTGCCGGACAGAGCTGGCTGCTTTGCGAACAATCGACCAGTGTAAGGCGTTGAGACCCAGAGCATCTAGTGCATTCAAGTCATGGCCATCAACGGATTCGTCTAATGCCGGGCCTGTGCGAGCGCGATCTTCTCGGAGCGGCTCGGCTCCCGGAAGTCCAAAGAGGGCCATTGTATGGCGGCTTAGAATGCCGCTACTGTAGACGTCGGTGACACGGAGCATGGCGGGGATGCCACTATGTAGATCCTGGGATTGGATGAGAGCGGATCGGGCTGCGAGCAGTCTCGGAGTGAATCCGAGGTCGTCTTCTGCATCTGGGTCTGCTCCAGCGCTGAGTAGGTCTCTCACAATGTCTCGGTAGCCCCCTTTCACGGCCCAGTACAGGGGGGAACTGCCATCCCGAAAGTACACATCATTGACGCGACTTGGAGCGGTGCTCAGGATCCGACGAACAAGCGGGGAATCGCCGCTGTTGGACGCGTGGATGAGACTATTCGCCTTCACTGCGACCCGATTCTTGAGGACTAAACCGACGTCGGGATTAGCGTGCCCAGTCCTCTCATACACAAATATGACGGAATACCAGATGAACCACGCTGGAAAGGTGTACCTTGCTTCGATACGGGCATGATGGCGACGGTGTTCCTGGCAGGCCAGAAAGTCGCAAGTTCCTGCATCTCGTGTGGGATACCCGGTGTAGCCGACAAAAAGTTGTCCTACGACGTTCCTGAAAGCGTAGGGAAGACGGTACTCGGACGAATGCGGACCCCTGGAGTGGCAATGGCAGGGACAGCCAGGAGCACAAGGAGCGACCCGTCTCCTGGCAGTGAAGCTAATCGCTGGGAAGGTGGATGATCCGACGCTGCGGAATTCGGTGAGTAGCCCCTGCAGTTGGCTGTTGATGGCTTCAACTCGTTCCATTTGAGAGGTTACTTCACGGAAAGCTAGGCTGACCCCCATATTCATCTCTGTGACAGAAGCGGACAGCGCTTGGGTGCTGTCTTGGAGAGTGACTAAATCACTACGCTGTTGTCTCTGTTCGCCGCTGAGTTGGCTCAGCGCGGTCGACGTGTCATTATGGTTCTGAGCCATGGCCGCTCGTATGGAAACAATCTCTAGCTCGATACGCGACGCTTTTGTCCTTTAGAATTCCATGAGGTTAGCAAGCAGTATTCGGCTGTCTAGCGTGCTGGTACGAACTAGTACATACACATTATGTGTAACAAGCAGGTCCTTGATTCGTTCTCGAACCACCCGGATCTGTTTCTGGATGCCGCTGATCTTGCCCTGCTCGCGGACCCACTGGAATTTCTTTTTGTACTTTTTCAAACGAGACATCTCATCGAGCGAGGATTCTAGCGTTTCGAAGTGTCGTCTGGCTTCTCGGATATATCCCTGTAGATTGGTGGCTACAGCTGTGTCGTGTTGCGAGGCTGCCACGATGCTTTGCTGACATGCCTGTATCTCATCAAGGACAAGGTTCAAGTCCTCGAGCTCGTTCTGAAGAGACAACATCTCTTGCGGTGCATTCTTCCACGTTTGGGTGATTTGACGTAGCCGCTTGGAGAGCCTCGTCCCGACGTCTAGGACTCCGAGAGCTCCTGCCGAAATAGAGAAGGGCTCCGCCATAGCTGGTAAATCAGCGTGCCACTGTACTGGAGATCGAAGATACTCGACTGAATGTAAATGCCCGCCGGTGTAGTAGCAATACTGGTGCTAAGACCAAGATAGCCCCGGATAGCATGGTTAGATGAGATAGAACTCAGCTTTAGAAGCGGGGTAGTCGAGCAAAAAGTGCAATTCCTGTCATTGGAGCCTGAACATGCCAAAAATGCCAAGGCGCTAAAATCAGCCCCCATACACACCGAGGATGAAGGATGTCCCCCATTCTGAATTCTGAACCAACCTACACAAAAGAGTTCAAAAAGATCACCTCCTTGGCAGCCTACTGTTTTGAAAATCCACCTCGATCTCCAGCCCAACGCCGGTAGATGTAGATGCTTGATTTAAGGCTATAACGTGCGTTATAAGCGAGCGGCGCACTTTTCAACGCGACGCGCCACCCCTGATTATTTACCACATTCCACTACCAAAAACCATAGCCAGCAATTCAAACGAAGCCAGGATTCTTCTAGCCATCCAGGCTACTCAGAAAGATCTAAAACTTAGTCAGCGAAAGGCAGCTGAGGTATATAATGTCCCAGAAACAATACTCTAGCTGTCAGAAGCACTGCACTCTGGATTCTATGGAATTAAAGGGGTTGCAACTGCGTGATTCTATTGCTTGTACTCGACCTTCTCCCTCTGGCTCTGGCTAGAAGCCAATGGCTTCTTTATAAACTGTTCTGCAGGATTTAGGTTTCGTCACTCCAGTGGCTGAGGCTCACTGGCGTTCTCGCAGTGCCAGGCATCCAGTCAGCTCCTCTGACTAGAAGCCCAGGGCCTCTGAACCTCCTTCTTTCTGACACTAGCAACGGCTTCACGGTAGACCTGCACGACGCGATATTCCAGCCAACTCACCCAAGCTTACGGATTTAGAAGAAAATACGATTATTCAGTACATAATTAAGCTATCTGCACGCGCATTCTACCCTTGGCTTCGTTACGTGGAAGATATAGCCAACTGACTGTTAAGTGGACGGGACGCGCCCCCTGTCGGTAAGCTCTGGGCTTACAACTTTGTGAAACACCAGCTAGAGCTCCGGACGCGTTTTACGTGTAAATACGACTACTAGAGGGCTAAATGCGAAGATCTAAAGGTTATTAGCAAGTGGTTTGCGCTTATGCATAATATAAACGCTAAATACAGTACCTATCACATTCACGGCACTCTTGGTTGCAACAGTGTTCTTTTATTACTCCTGTGGTTCTGGGTTCCAGACAGAACCTCATTCTCTATAGACTATTCTGTAAGATTCAGACTTCGTCACTACGTAGCTAAGGCTGACTGGCGTTCTGGCAGTGCTAGGCATCCAGTCAGCTCTGCTGACTAGATGGCTAGAGACCCCTACTTTCTAATAGTATCCTTGATAAAGATACGTACAATTTTAACAAGACTGGCTTTATAGTAGGCATTATTTATACTTATTATAATAGTAAACTAGTGCGGTGACGTAACAGGGAAGAAACCATAAAGAGAACCACACCTACTAAACGTCACAGTCGGCCTGGAAGGCTAACTCCCAGATTACTGGTCCTCCGATCGTAAGGACATAAATGCAATTGACGTAGAAAACAGATACGTACCTAGTATGGAACAAGACCTAGTTAGTGATAGTGTCTAGCATGAAACGGAGCCTAGCATGGAACAATAAAGGAAACGTAACCGTGGACTAGGTCATCTTCCTTCGATCAGAGGGCCAGAATGTCACTGGGCTTTTAATGGGAGGTTTTCGTGGTGAAGTCGTCGGATGATGAATTGAAGGAAGCACGGTTCAAAGAACCGCGCGGCGCGGCCTCTTTTTAACAGTGGCATGCGCTAGAGAACGCATCGCTATGTACAAAAGCGGCTACAGTAATATTACATACAGAGCTTAAAAAGAACGACAGGGTTGGCCTGAATAAGCGCTCCGAGTCAGTAGTTACTACCTTAAATAGTGTCAGATAGCACAGCACTCTGGATTGCAACAGTGTCCTTCTATTGCTTGTTGGTTCTCTGGCGAAGCCAGAGAGCTATTATTATAGTTGTGGCTAGTGGCAATGGTGGTGGAAATAGTGACCCACACTAGCTGAACTGACTACGTCAGCTCAGCTTCCATTGCCACACCTTTTATGGTGTTCTGGCCGGAGGCCAGAACCCCCCTTCTTTCTGACACC
>Ga0247760_1000031_pt1 | contig 118388 bp, 106 predicted proteins | sample UWRJL171409R4_FD_179936 | JGI IMG/M metagenome (GOLD analysis project Ga0247760, IMG submission 179936) | Plant litter microbial communities from Arlington Agricultural Research Station in Wisconsin, United States - UWRJ-L171-409R-4 | ecosystem: Environmental > Terrestrial > Plant litter >...
GCCCGCTGTTGTTCTGACTCGTTTAGGACATTCCCTCCCAAGCCCAAGTCTCCGTCTACACGGCTAGAGCCTTCTTGGTAGAGTCCCACGGCCCGGTTTGGCTCTGGGCCACCGCGCCGGAACACTCGACGCTGTATCAATACCGCTTCTACCATGCCGAGAACGTCTTCGGCGCCACCCTCCAGACCGAGACGCCCTACTACCAACCTCAACCAAAGGCCCCCGAGCCCTTCACCGGGGCCTATGCCCTACCCGATGATCCCACCTTCACCTACTGCTCCGCCAAGTCGGCCACGTGCGCATATGCGTGGGGAATGGAAGTCATCGGCTCGTCCAACCTCATGTTTTACGGAGCCGGTTTCTACTCTTGGTTCCAATGGTACAACCAAGCCTGCCTCCGGCTCGAAGCCTGCCAAGAGCGTCTGGTCCGCGTCATCAACAGCAATAACATCTTCATCATCAATCTCTACACTAAGGGCACCATCTCCATGATCCAGGCCAATAGTAACTCCGATGTCTTGGCGCTGCAGAATATGGACGGCTTTCTGGGCACCATCGTCGGATGGACCGGCCTGAACGTTGGCGGTGTTGTAGACCAGCCAGACAACGTGGTCCACCTGCCGCCGTGGATCTGGGACGTCCCGAATCCCACTGTCTCGTGCCACATTCCGTGCATGATCCAGCCGCCACCGACGCCGCTGCCGCCTATCAAGCCTCCGATGTATACCACCACGATTGCCGGTGTGGGGCCGGTCACTGTCGATCCGCCGGTGATTTCAACGCCGCGGATCACCGTCCAGCCGGTTAGCGTCAACGTGCCCATGTCGCAGGTCGTCACGCCCGTGATCGAGCCGTCGCCCGTGATCGACGTCCCGCCTATTGTTGCTGGGGACAACTTCCCCGGCGGTCCACCCAACATCAAGCCGCCTGTGATCCCCATCCCGATCCCGCCCACCTGGGTGCCGAACTGTCTCATCTTTTGCGGACCGGGTACCTTTCCGCCTATTCTGTAAGATTCCCCTTTTCCCCCTCCCCCAGCACGACAGCACACACACACACACACACACACAGACCTAACAAAGATATACAACCAAGACCACCCATCGTAGTAGTGGAAGGCCCCCCCATCCCCATCGGCGCCCCACCGCCCCCGCTCACGGGCGACCCGAACGACCCGGAGGACGATGACGACGACGAAGACGGCCCCAACTGCGGAACCTTGCTCCCGCAGCTTCCCACCGCCTACCCCAAGCCCAGCGACATCCCAGACTGGGCCAACAACCCAGGGGGTGGCGGGGGCGACCCGTGCGCATGGTCCGGCACCATCCAGGTGTTGAAGGAAGTCCTCACCATCGCGGTGGGAGCGGGACAGACTAGTTTCACGGCCAATCTGTTTGATCTGATCAGATTCGGCAGCAGCAGCTACGACATGGCCGGCTCGACCTTCCAGGTGTATTCGACCAGCGTGACCGGGTGGAGCGTTAGCTTCCAGCCGGCAACGGGAACCGTGGTGACGAGCGGGAATTTCTGGGTCAATTTTGATTTGCCGACGGGGCCGCCGTCCACTGTGATTTCGATCACCGGGCAGGTGGGAGGGGGTGTGTCGACGGTGAGATTGAATATTGAGATTCGGGTGAGTATCAGACCTTTTCAGACCTTTCTTCCGTGGGGAGTGCTCTTGATTCTGATGCTGTTTCCTTAGGCCAGCCAGCGATGCGGAGGAAACCCTATTCCGAACCCACCCGGTTCAGGGGGTGGCAGCGGCGGAGGCTCACTCGCTCCCATCTTCCCATCTAATGTCAACCAGATAGACTGCGCAAATGACGGAAACGGGGGCGGTGTTGATAGAATGACGGACTGTCTGTGGAGTTACGGAAGGTACGTCCCCATATACCCCCCCTCCCCTCCGCTCTCTGGCGGCTGCGGCGCGTAACGGCTAGTGTCTGACATAAAACAGCATCATTGTCCAAAGCCAGCTCCTCTCCGAAACTTCAAGCATCACGACTAACAACCCCTCTACGAATTGCATCCGCCACGGCGTCACCAGGTCGACCAATGGTATCGACTTGAACAACTGGTGCTTGGTGTATCAGAGAGGCGGCTGCGCCTTCGTCATCTCCGACAAGCTCCCATCCTTTGGCGGCTTCCCCGGCAACTCGGTCATTTCCGGCCAGGTGATGCGCAACTTTGTCATCACGGCGGCGAATCAGTGCGCCGGCAACGAGAAGACGGCTATTGCTGTTGGGCCATTCCAGCCCTTTGGCGTGGCGGCGCAGACCCTGTGTCTGACGCATCCTGATCATCCGGAAATCTGCGGCGTAAATTAAACTGTATTTTCCTTCGAGCAAGTAAACCTTTTTTTTTCTTCCTTTTTCGCTCCATGTTGTGTGCCTCAGGTATCTCATTCGATGCCGTACTGCATGTCTTTTCCCATCTACCGGCTGCGTAATCCCGCCTACTCGCGATCCACTCTAGCCATCATATAAAAGCGGCCATTCGATGAATAGCGGAGCGGACACTACCATCCCCCTCGTCCCACTCAATATCCAAGTCCAGTGAGATGTAGCATGGATAAAATCACCACCACCAAGCCCCAAACTTAGGCCTCCAGCATCTTTGTCTTTGTCCCGCCTCTTCATGTACAGCAGCCGTCGCTCGCATCGTGTGTTTGTTCATCGCCACTTCCATCATCTCTGCTACGAGGTTGCTCAATCATGTTTCCATCATCATTGTTGTCGTCACCGTCGTCATCGAAATCCGGTGCCGCTTTACTTCATTCTACCTGGTCTTGGTCCCCTTGGCTTGGGTCGGTACCGCTAAGGGGAAGCATTGGATACATCAGTCTCTCTGACATGTTGACCCCCCTTTCTCTTAACCTATCATGCAGCGAGATCCAATCGTCCGCGGCCTGGCGGTCGGGTTCGGGATTGGCCCCATCGCACTGTCTCACCGCGACCTCGGTCAGGTTAGGAAAGCGGCCCTGTTCCACCGCTGCCACCAGTTGCTCTAGCTCCGCGAGGGATGTACACGGGAAGTTGTCCAAATGCAACCTCTTGATCGACTCGGGCAGAATGTGGACCACAGACGCGGGCTTCGGTCTTCCGGCTCCCATCATTTCCACAGTCCGGTGATTGATCCACAGGCACTCCAGCTTCTCAAAGTCTTGCAGCGTGCGTATCGGGTCCTGCGATGCCGGCGCAGACGAAGACCACCTTGTGTCGTCAAAATCAAGGCCAAGGCTGGTCAGCGACTCCTTGTGACTATTGCGTAGAACACGGAGAACATCATTCGAAGTACAGCGCGCCCCGCGCGCCCAATCGGGGCTTTGGGAATCCCGAGACCACATGTTGAAGACCTCTAGGTTGCGACACGACCTGATGAGTTCTGTCACTTCCTCTTGCGGCAAGGAGGAGCAGCACTCTAGGCGGAGGTGGAATACGCTCGTCAGGCTGATCGGGCCTGTGAACCTGGAGCAGTTGCTAAGGTAGAGCGTCCCCAGGTTTGGCGAGGCTTCGATGAGGCTCTTTGTATTGTCCAGAGTGAAGCCGCCTTCGGTGTCATAGTGCTGCAGGTGCAGAGTCTTGAGGGCCGGGAACGAGGGAGCGGCTGACGAGGGGCTAGAGCGAGTAGTAAGGTGAGCGAAGCGCAACGAGGGATCCGTTGTGATGCTGAATGTGCTGGCGTGGCGAGCGTGCAGGAGGAAGAGCTCCATGAGGACTCCGTGCTTGAGCCTTCGGTTGCCATGCCAACCATGCGGGAGTAGGACATTGCACTGCGCTGCAGCGGATGAAAACTGATCCGCGAGTCCAGGTGAAACGTCGGGAGAGCCATAATTTCCTGTCTCAACCCATTTAATGTGGCTTGAGAGGTCATGCCTGGAGGTGGGAGGTCAGTATATAGTGCCAAGTCCTCCTAGTGTTTGGCTGGTTTCCCAATTCTCGACATACCTTGAGATCAGCGTCTTGATCAAGGAAGGGAAGGAGTGGCTTGTTGTGGTGTTCAAGTGAATAAAGTGGTAAAGGTACGGCTGTGCCACCTGGCAGAAGAGTTTCGACGATTGGCAAAGTGCGGCAAGCGCGGATTGCCGCTCGACAATCTCCTGTTGCACATGAATGAGGGTATGGGGACTGAACTGTCTTCCGTCCCCTGTCTCGATGCAGTGGGTGCAGAGCTTGGAGCATATTAGACTTAGGACCTCTGCAGGTATGTTAGCTAGGTATAGTTTTTCGCCCATTTTAGCACTCTTCAAACGCGGGCTTGCAAGCAGGGTGCGCAGAGTTTGGCAAAAGACAGTTCTGGTTTTAAAATGGAGAGCAGTTTAATGAAGTGGAAAAGCTGGAAGGTGGGGGATGAAAAGATAATGTCACATTAGTCAGCGCGCCAAGAGGCCGTGCCCGTCCCAGCCAGAGATTTAAATCTATGGGTCAGAAAGCCAAGAAGAGGTGACACGAATCAAAAGCAAGCAGTGTACCAGGTCAGCTGATGATGTCCGGCAGGGGTGCCTAATGCAGACACAGAATGTACATAGGTTCCGTTGTCCTCCTAGCCTCTGTTACCCACAGAGGCTTCCCTCACAGAGGCACCCCTATGTTCATTCTCCTGGGCCTCTGTTGTCAGAAGCAAGGCTTGGCACAGAGGCCACAGTGCGCGTACAGTGTTGCACTGTTCGCCACATAGAAGCGAACGTACCACGGGGTTTCCTTCGAGCCGTGCCGACCCAAGTGTCGACTAGGGTCGCCATATAGACGTTTGGACCCGCTAACCGATCCCCCTGCTAGCCGATCACGATTCTCCACTAAAATTGAGGAAAATCGTCTTTATAATCCCTATCATTCCACATTACGTAAGGTAAAAAAATATAATTAAAAAAAGCATGTAGCACATTATTAATAGTGGTACTTTAAAATAATTTTTATACTTTCATATTTATATATATAGATATTATATGCTGTATTAAAAAAGTAACCAGATTAAATATATATTACATATTTTCCTCTTTATTAACATATTATATTATTAGTATGTAATTTAATTTATCATAATCTATAGGTTTTAAACCTTATAACATATTATTAAATTTAGTTTGAATTTATTAACTTAAATCTTATAAATATTAATAGAATATTTAACATAAAGTTACAATATTAAATATACCCTGCGTATATATTATAAGCGTGGTCATTTTCATTAATGATAACTTATTTCAATATATATTGGTGTTAATTTTCTAGCCACTGAGTACCCTGTACCGGGTACCCTGTAGTGTGGTTGCGTACCCCGAACCACCAGCCGAATCTTCTGGAATTCAAGGGGGTAGAACCCCCTGAATCCAGTGGGGCTACTACCCCACAGAATCAACTAGAACGTCACAGTGGCCACGTCAGCTACTGCGTCAACAGAACCATGTAGAATAGTTCAGAACAGTACTATTCCATTATTATATTAGTTAGTTCCACTTTACAGAAGGCTCTGGAATTTTCCAGAGCCTCCCACAGCCTATAACAGGCCCTCTCCTCTCCTGTATGTAATTCTAGTTAAGTAAGCAACTCTACTCTTTTCCAGCCATTATATAAGGCACTGCCTTCCGGATCCTCTTGTTTCCAGCGTTAATATTCGCTGTAACACCTTTATTTATAGTGGCACTGCCCTGTAATTCAGGCCGTCATTTGCTTCCTACAGTGCTTACAGCGCTGTAGTACGGCTGGACTGGTACGCACTTCTTCCTCTGAGCCACAGCGCTGTACTACAGCCCTGTGGGCTCCTGAAGTTTAACAATTAGTATTGGAATTAAAAATTTATTAAATACCTTTGATAAAACTTAAAGTTTCCTAATATTAACTTTGAATTAACTGTAGTTAAATATATTATAAAAATGATTATTATAGTAAGTTAAAAGTTTAATTGTATTATGTAATGTAGTGGAGAAATTAAGGTGGTAAAATCTTATGATCGGCTAGCAAGGGGATCGGTTTGGGGGCCTAAACTTCTACTAACATAAGAGCTTGAATTAAAGGTTAGTTACGTTTATTTTATAGAAATGAAGAAGATAGATAGCTAATAGTCTGAAATATCTACTTAGAGTGATAGAAAATATGTTTTTTTATTTTTTTTGTCTTACATCGTAGGGGCTGAAGGCCTCGCCTGTAAGGGTAAGTGGTCCCTTTACATCTAAATCTCAATCTATAGGTTGTGTCGGCGAGGCGCTAGCGTGTCGCTCTCGATACTCGTCTGGTCTATTTTACAGAAATCCAAGTGGTTTGGTCTCGACTACTAAACGCGGTGACAGGTCAGGAGTTGTGCCGTGTGCGGCGTGTTTGTCACAAAAGAGATGGGGGCGCAAGCGGGTCGATATCGACCCACAGTTTACACTTGCGCCTATTATGACCTGTACCCGACACAGGCCTCGAGAGGACTGGCGCGGGTTAAGACAGAACGTATGGCGGGACGCTAACAGGTAAAGGGCGTTCTAAAGACGGCTTGTTGAGCTAGCACTTCTAGACGGGGGTTCAATGTCACTGTAGGTTGTTGTCACTATAATGCACAGAGGTGAGTCTGAACAGTAGGACATAAATGAACAATTGAATACTAGCGTGAGGAACCAGAGTCCCTTACGGTGGTTGTGGGCACGACTATAGCTATCTATACTAACTAACTAAGAGGTACTTTGTACCTTGCTTGTGGCGTCGCAAGTGCTTGTTGTGCGAGCACCTTGCACTGCGTGAGTGTTCTGCTTATGAGGTTTCTCTTGCTTGCGATGCAAGCACTCGGCATGCTGCAAGCAGCACCTTATTGGTCGTAGGGGCTTCGGGTCTTTGCACCCCTGGCCCAGTGCGCCCAGACGGTGTACACTGTCTTTCTGCACTGTTCCTTCTGCGGGGAATTTGTCGGGCTGCCCTGGCCTAGGTGACGGCCTGCAGGGTCGTCACAGCGCCCCAGGCTGTGTTAGCTCGGAGGTCCTACGCTACCTCCTTTTTCCATCTAGAGGTTTCTAACCTTCTATCCAGGGCAAGTTCCCAGGGATCAGCTGGGATTAAAGAGCTTTCAGCTTGGTGTTGGCTTTGTGATAATGTTTTTTTAAATAAAAACAGTTACTTATAAGAATTATAAGCTTATATATTATTATAGTTGTTAAAAGATATTAATATTATTATAACACTGGTTATATTAAGTAATATTTACTGTAATTAGGTCTTTTTTACTAAGAAGATGTAAAACTAGTTTTATAAGTGATTAAAAGTTATTTTTAAAATAGATTATTTTTAAAAAAATAAAACTTTTTATTAGCTGCCTCCTTTATTTAAAATATGGGTAGTGTAAAGGAGAAATATTATAAAATTACTATATAAGAACATGTAACGACCCTACAGGCCGTCACTTGGGCCGGGGCGGCCTAGCGAATCCCCTGTAGAAGGAACAGTGCAGGAGGACGGTGTACACTGTCCGGACGCACTGGGCCAGGGGTGTAAAGACCCGAAGCCCTTATAACTAGTAAGAAAGCGCTTAGTGGTCCATAAGGACTGATAATACTAAGTACTGCTCTGTCCGCTGCTTAGCTATAACTATATGGTGCACTATTAATTATAACAGACTAAGTAAGGTACGAAGTACTTCTTAATTAGTTAGTATATATAGCTATAGTTATAACCACAACCACTATAAGGGACTCTGGTTCCTCACACTAATATTTAATTGTTTATTTATGTCTTACTGTTTAGACTCACCTCTGTGCATTATAGTGACAACAACCTACAGTGACATTGAACCCCTGTCTAGGAGTGCTAGCTTAATAAGCCGTCTTCGGAACGCCCCTTACCTGTTGGCGTCCTGCTATACGTTCTGTCTTAACCCGTGCCAGTCCTCTTGAGGCCTGTGTCGGGTGCAGGTTGTAATAGAACAGTAAGGAAACAAATTACCATATAAGATAGTGAAGAGATGGAAGGTATGAGTAAACATAAACGGTTAGCTGCTAAAAATAAATAGCGAAGAAATGGAATTTTTTAAAAAATAAACCATCGGCACTAATAGCGTAAGCGAGGGTGGGGTATTAATTTAAAGTTGTTTAATCCCACACCTTTAAGGTAGCCGAAAACGGTAAAGAATTTACAGAGAAATGATATTACACCGCCAGGGCTATAACGATAACGCTAATGCCAGTTCCAGCTTGCCATCTCCATCTGGAATGGGCTATCAAGTTCCCTGAAGTGTACTACGTCAACTAAAACCTTCCGGACATGTTTCGATGCGACTTTCGAGAAGTAGGCCAATATGACTGGGGGAGTGGATTTAAAATATTTTCTATATCCCCTGGGGCCGCGACTTCGATAGCACAAATCCCAAGATCGTTCAAAACCAGACCATACTAATGATAGCTTGCCGCCGCCGCGCTTATCATTTGGAAGGCGCTAAATGCATTCACAAAATCCACTTACTCGACCAAGTGGGCTTTTTGAAACCGGGATACTATCTCTTCTATGTCTGGTTCGAAGTAGGAGACTACCTGGAACGCAGCGGGAGGGTCACCGCCACAGGCACACTTGACTCTGGCTGGTTTACAATACTGCCAAGCCCTAGAGATAGACCGCCAAGCCCTACACCTACGAGACATCTTACGACGGAGGATTTTCAGAGTCTGAATGAAGATAAACAGTGGGCATATCATAAGCCTAACTCCACCCGATATTTTCGCCGACCACGCCTATTTTGAAACATAAATACTCAGGCCCTGGGTCTCCCTACGTGGCCGACAAGGATCCAGACCGTGATTTTATCGATATTCCATGTGATACACTAGATTACTTTAGCACACCTGAATTGTATCAGGTACGATTCCAGCTTATAGTAGGAAACGCAGGGACCAGCAGGCCCAAAGCCAGAGCTGATATTTTGTCCCATTGGATCCAAGTAGCTAAGGCCCCGAGGAATACACTATAAGAGGTGGATGAGAGTAGAAATACGTTTCCACTAGAGTGGTATTCTGGGAGTCTGTTTTTCAAAGAGTATTACGCTTCCAATGACACCCAAACGGCAACCATTCAGTTCCAATATGCCAGCGTAAGACAGCCTTTTTACTGGATGGCTACCAGAACAGAGCTATGGTGGGTACCCAGAAAGGGGGAAGTAAAGATAGTAGAGTGTATTAAGGTAGACGCCCAACCATCCAGCGAAGGATGGGGCAAAGATGTACTTTGTAAGTCACGCCTTGAATTTAACGTCCCCGGACGCTACAGTGCCTCTTTAAAAGTCTGTGTGCACAAGCCACCCCACTAATCTCCCCCATCCTAACACCCATTCTTCAAACATCTATTTCTCAGCCATTATTCCAATAATCCAAGTAAAAGTACTATCAAAATAAAGCCAACAAGACACTATTCAATATTTAGTATACTAGCCTCTAGCCCTACAGACCGCAAGCCGCCAATAAGGAATCAAGTCCAAAAGGTCCCTAATAAAGTCCAGATTTATAACATCCCACGCCTCCTTAATCCACACTTTTGCAAGCTCTTTATCTGCCTCATTCTCCTTCAGATCTTAAAATTCAGGATATATTTAATACACCAGCTCTTTCAAACGCTTCTAAATATGCTCTATCGGGTTTAGGTCTAAGCTATAAGGTGGTTAATTAATAAGCTTAATCCCGTAACTCTCCAGATATGTTAAAAAGTCCTTAAAACGATAAATAAATACACTATCTTATTAAAATAACCTCCCTTAGCTCCACTAGAGTTTAATACAGGGAGTAAACCTTCTTCTAATACCTAAATATAGCTAAAAAAGCTATATTCTTACTTTAGAGAGTCCTTATCCCTCTCTATAAAGATAAGTTTAAATTTACTACCTTTCTAAATAGCTACTTATATTATAAATGAAAAAGTAACAGCTTATTAAGTCTAGTTAACAAATTAACAATTAAACTTCTTATAGTTAAATCGAAAAACCTATTTAAAGCCTTTATTCGGATCGTTTTAAATAAAGCATTCGTCGGTATAAATCGCATTAATAAGCTCCTGCTCTTATAGCCTCCAGGTATGATAATAGGCATATTGACGGCGTGCACAATACTTAGAGAGCTTCAGCCATTCTATAGAACGTTAATAGCTTAACCTAGAAGCCTAAATAACACGTTAAAGAGTGCTGAAAGAGATATTGACACTATCTTAGTGTATAAAACGGCGAAATGATTTCCACTTAATTTTCAGATTCTAACGGATATAATAAATAACCTTACGCTTATCTATAGCGCTGAATTTCGTAAGGCAGCCACTTCTAGGCAGAGAATCTAAGGTGTGGTGGTGTTACACGCGTTCTAAGGTCCTGGTAATAATATTGCGGTAGACATAATGATCGTATACGATTTCAGCCTTTAGTGTGCCGGCTAATACAGCCGAGATAATGGACGAACGAGCTTCCTTTGATAGTTCCTAGTTAGGGCCGCGATTTCCGGTTATTTCAGTGCTAAAGGCTCTGGAATTGAGTGCCATGGCGGATAATTGTGGGTGGTAGAAAAAAAAGGGTGGTCGCGACGCGTCGCGAGATTTGTTTGTGGGGTGGCCTGTGCACACAGACTTTTGGACAGGGATTGTACATCGTTGTCGTCAAGGTTAGGCTGGTTATGAAAGGAGACAAACGCTTTTCCGAGAAAGCCATAGTGCGTTCCCATAGAATCAAGGTCAGGGATCAGGCACCTAGCCACCGCGTCAATGAGAAATACGATGTACTGGGACAAAAACGGTATAGATAGGGGGTTGCCTTCTGTAGCTAGCAGGTTTGGGGCTTCTCCTTAGATACTAACTCTAGATTGCTGACTGGGTACGACAGGAATAATATTCTGGGCGTTTACAGATGAGTTGTTCATTAAGGGTGGATGGCCATCGCTGTACATTTCGGCCGGGTTAGGTTTTCACCGGGGAGTCGTCATTTCAGGGGCAAATTCCGTGATACTTTGTTATGTTGCACCAAACTATATCATCCCAACTTCGTGTCGGTTTCAGTGCGTCATCTCGAGGAATCTAGGCAAGACCGCAATGGAGAGGTGACTTGGAAAGCTGGAAGTTAGAGTGTGTGCATGTGATCGATGTGAGATAGCCAGGTAACTTGATGAACGATGATGCAACTCACACGGTCTGCTGACAGCCACTCAGGGGCGGCATCTTGTTTTTCTTCGAGTCAGCACAATTTCCGTTTTTAAGTTAAGGTAGGGACATGTTTTCTTGGTCTGTAAATTGCGGCGACGTCGTGTACGCGTCGAGGTAGACACCCTTGTCACCCCCGTGCCCGTTCCCTTCTCGTACCGCTGCATTGCCTACTGTCCCGCCTTCGAGGTCAGAGCTATAGCAAGCGCATGTGATTAAGCTTGATTGAGACCTTCATCTAATCACGCCGTGCTTATTTTGGCGCCTCACGGCGATACGATAGAGCGAGGGCTTCACAATGACTTGACAGTAGGAGGCCGGACCAAATATATTGAGGACGCTATGCCTATCAAATCGGTAGATGGCTGGATGTTCGGATGGCACTACCAATTTCAGTGCGTTACCTCAAGAAACCAGAGCGAAGTCGCAACGAAGGAGTGACTCAGGTTGGCAGGTCGGGGTGCGCGCACTTGGTGTGATCTCTTGCAAGGCCGGGTAGGTATATATATTTCCCCAGCATCACTGCCTTTCAACACGTCTTTCTTTGCACCAACATCAGCTTCTCGAACGATCCAATCAGCACCACTTACATCCACCCTTCATTATCTCAGCCACACACTATCCCACCGTCATGTCGGCAACCCCGGTCACCCTTTCCCTGACATGGCAAGGAGAGCCACTCAGTGAATGGGGGAAAAACATGGCGCTACCCGTAGAAAAACCCTTTATTGTAGAGTTCGACCTTACCGAAGCCCCCGAATTCGAATGGGTGAGAGCCGACACCTCGCTGTGGAAGCCAGACAATACGCGCTCGTTTCGGCGTGCATTTCAACTTCCGACAACCTCCGGAACCAAGGCCGTGTTCGACTGTGGTGCTCTTAGGTTCAAAGCCCACGGCACCCACATTGTTCACGTTGAAATAGAGGTCGGACTAATGGAGGACATTGTCAATCTGGTTGCCAAGGGCGATATCAGCTGGCATGTTGTGTGCGTGCCGAGGGAGGAACTGGCTGAGGAGTAAGAGACTGAGGAGGGAGAGACGTGTCGTACTTCCCCAATCGGGTAAGCCCTTTAGCTACCCTTACGGCTGGTAGTGATTAGTTTCTAACCAATAATATAGGAGGACACTGCTGAGGTACTGATAAGTGGGTAAGGTGGAAAGGAGTTTTGACGGTGTAGTTGATGGTTAGGCAGGTACCTACCTACCTTACTTATCTTTGTTTGAGAAGAAGAGTGAATGGATGGTTTACATTTGCGGTGCACTTCTTCTGGGATCTTGTTGTTTATATTATGTACTTCGGGCAACGCGCGTCAGGCCCGCTCCACCCGACACAGATAGAAGGGATACGATCAGCCTGATGAATACAATAGGAAACCAGCGCGGGCCTCAAGGCCCCTTTTGTAAAAGAGCTCGAATTCGTATCCGGGCCATTCAAGGTAGCTACTGTAAAGGTTGAAATTTGCTGTTTGGTTGGCCATAATGTTTTATTGTTTTGGGAAGACAGGGGAAGCGCGCACCATTGCACCTAACACGCCTTACATACTAAAGCAAAGGCGTAGTGTTACACCAATACGAGTAGGAAGCGTCGAGGGGTGACGGCAGTGGTACTCGCATGGAGCCGCAGGTGGGATCCGAACTGCGGGTGTCTACTGACAAAGAACTCGTCGAGCAGGGTTCGAAATTGCGCCGAACAACCGCGGCTGTCAGCAGGCTATGTGCATTTTACATTGCTTGTCACAACACAAAACAACTCTGGTCGTCGCCGTACGAGATCTTCCACAGGGTCAGCCTGCCACCCAATCTCGATCCTGGATTCGTCATCGACATCTACCGTAGGTTCTCTTGGTAACGGAATCAGTGTGTGGTGGGTTGACCAGCTCCATGTTTGTTCCTTCTGCCTCCCCTCAAGTGTCTCCCACGCTTTCAACGGCACATCAGATTTGACGAAGTAGCAAAATCCAAATCTCCCGGCCCTTTTGAAACATTGCCTCAAAGATGGATATTCTCACAGACCCCACCATTAACATCGTGTTGGAGAATAAAACCGACCATAAAATCAAGGTCAATCCGTCTTGGTCTATAGGTAGAGAACCCAATTACGACCCCATGAGCGACAGGTTGGTTAAAAGAGGAGCTGTGGCTGTGCGATTTGACATCGGTCAGATTCGCGATTACAGTTCAGCGAAAGCCATAACAACAGTTAGCAGGTTACTAGAACGAGATGGGCTGGATCCCGAGGATGTCACCGAGAAGTTCGATTTGTTGGAACTTGAGAAGCCTTGAGAAGCCCGATTCAAAGGGCAAGCCAGTCAGCGATAACCCGGACCTGCTCGAGTTCAAGTGCGGTCGAATTTACTATCCCTAAGCTGGTTACTATTGCATGAAGGTCGACGTCAAGGTTAAAACGATTCGGGCAAGGTTGTTTCCGGCGCCATCAGATCGGCCAGGGACTGGATTAGAGTGACGTAGAAATAACCGGAGCGGGACAGGAAATGGGATGTCTAGGGCTGTCTTGGGTGAGTGGGTAGGCTCCCAGATTCATTTACATTCCTGTGTTATGCAGCTGGACGAAGATGAGTTTCTGACCATGAAAGCAGGGGCACCGTACCTAGATACCACAAAGTGAGCGGAAAGGGAATTGTGTTCTTAAATGTAAAGCACCGATTCTGACCTCAACTCGAAACAAAATGACTGTCGACTAAATCTCCCATTCTTCTTTGCGGTGACATGGACGTAGAAGCGCGAGTTCTAGGTTTGGAAGGCGGTGATTCGGGGGTTCGGTTTCAGGTGTGGCTGGTGGCGAGGACGTGGAGGGTAGACTTGTGGTGAGAAAGGGAGTGGTGGGGAGGCACGAGGGGGAGGGTAAAGAGAGTGGCGGTGCGGGTGAGTATTTGAGAGTTTGGTGGTTGGGGACGGTTGTTGCTGGGTTGATGTCTTGGTTTGGTTGTTGAGGAGCTTGTCCGAGGAGTCCTGGTGAAGATCGGCAGCGTCCGGGGTGAGCTCGGGTTGCCGATGAGTGTGCCAGGGCCAAGTGAGAATGGAGAGGTGCTGATTTGTGTGAAGATGGCGTGGACTTCGGGTCTCGAACTGGCATGAGCGGTTCGTGGAGTTGGGACGGCACTGAGCTATGAGGTGAGGTGAGGTGAGTCATTCGGGCTGCTCGTGTTGGCATTTGGGTCTTCGCTCCCCTTGTGCGGTATCGCCCCAAGAGATGACACGGCGTCGTCGACGTCGGCCGCACTTGAGGCAATGCATTCTTGCCTCGCGGTCGTTTGAGGCGAAGGAAGAGGAATACAGGAAGCAGCAAAGAAAGCATTAAACATAAATAGATTGCCGCCCAATGCCGTGTTGTTACATGAGAAACCATATGTACACGAGACCGTTGTCTCGAAGTCCCTCGCCATATGCAAGTCGTTGCCGTCCTCCCACACCGGATATCTAACCTCTCAACTCCCTCCCTTCGTATATGCTGCACTTCCACCAAGTTGCCCCCTTGAGTCTGTATCTACACCCGTTGATGGTGCTCACCCGCTTGTACTGAAGTAATAGTTCTCCCAGAGGTACTCATAGTCCTCCAAGATACCTGACACCAGGCTCGGCATCCTCCTCCTAACACCGGCGACGGCATTCTTCGTCACGTTCTCATAGAATGCCCCGCGCATAGCCCACCAACCCATGCTCCAACCGCGGCGGCCCCACTCCTCCCTCTCAAGCGGCGTCGTCCGCAGTCCGCGGTCCCGCAGCTGTCGCGCCGCCAGCTCAACCGCCAGACCCAGCATCCACGGCGACCACGCCTTGCGCTTATTCCTGCTGCGCGCCAGCGCAATTGCATACACCAGTGGCGCTAGGATATGTAGCACCTCGGCCACATGCGCCGACCCCTGCAGCTTGTTCAGCAACTTCGACGCCGGCTTAATGTCATCCGCTGTCAGCACTCGCGACAGCAGATAGCCACTGATATCTCCCGGCGCCGGCAGCGAAGGCAGCGACATCCCCGTGCGCGGCATGATCCACTCCCCGTTCGGCCCTTGTTGCGAGTAGCCGCCGTGGGGCGCAGAGCCATTGGGATGGCCGTTTGCGCGATCGACATCGTCCTCCTCGAGGGCGCGAAGCTCCGCCTCCTCCGGATCTTCAGGCGGCTCTTCGGGAAGCGGCCCCCGCTCGGGAAGCACAGGGGTGACGAGCGGCCGGGTGCTTGTTATCCGCAGCAGCAGGAGCTTGCAGACGGCCTTGATGGCCTCGAGCAGAATGACGGCGCGCCAGCGTGTGCGCTCGCCTCGCCGCTTGGCGGCCATCTCGCAGAGGAGTTCGACATAGGAAACGATCTGTAGGACGTAGGCGACGCGGCGGTAGAGGGGGGACTTGTGTGTCCAAAAGCGGGTGTATCGGCTGTGCGGGGAGGGGATGCTCGGGATCGCGGTGGGGGGGTTCTTGGAGATGGTGAGGGCCCGTCGGAGGAGGGCGTCGTGGTAGAGGGAGAGGAGTTGTACACCGCTGTGGATGGATTCAGAGGCGATCTCGGCATCGCGGAAGCGTCCTACATTGCCACATGTTAGCGCATTGCGACCAGCGCGGGGATTGCTGCGGGCACGTACCGGGAATGATGTAGGTTAGCGACCGCAGGGCGGATTCGATCTGTGATACCTGGTGCGCATTCTTGGTGATGAAGTCGTCGTACAGGTGCATCCATCGCGGCGATGGTGACGGCGACGGGGGAGCTTTGCCTCCGGAGCTCCCTGCCGGGTGCGACCCGGAGGTCTTCTGCATGTCGGGAGCGCTCGACATTGGGAGCGCGCTCAGGTGGAGCGGCGCAACATCTAGCGAGGGATAAACAGCCGGTGGAGGAAAACGGTGGTGCGAGAGTGCTGGACGGAAGTGCCAATTGATGGCGGTCTGGAGCTTGATCAAGGGATGACGAAATGCATTGTTGGGCGATGGGGCTGGGAACGAGCATCTGGCATCGTCCTTGGCGTTGACGGCTCCAGCGTGTCTGGGCCTCGGCTCATGGTGGGCGGGCCGAGAGTTGCTGCCTCAGGCGAAAGCCTTGGCAACAGCTGATTTCAGCTGCCAGCGATGGGACCTACGAGCGCCGAGCTTCCGGTCCACGACATATATCGCCAGGCAAAATGCCATGACAAATCTCAGGGTTAGTTCAAGAGGGGCTTCTCATTGTAATCTATCTCTTCTCGTGCTCCGGCATCATCGTCCACAATGCCGCTGTGCCCAGAATCGGTGAAGGGCCTCCACGCTAGTCGGCACTGGTGGGTGGCTTGCTGCACAGCCCGGTCTCGCCTTCCCTGCCTGGCTCACAGTTTCAGCTTCAGCTGAGGGGTCAGTTTTTGCGCAGCCGCCTGAGTTCCTTGCCGACTTCGCGACTCCCAACATGTCGGGCTAAGCTCACCGACGGCGCTCCTCGCATTTCTGCTCTGATAGTTAGCACATACCTTTTGTGGTTCCTTGATCTCGTAGCGCAATGGATCCCGTTTCTCTTATCGCCGGCGCGGCAGGCATCATCTCGCTGGGCATTCAAGTCACCTAGTCGCTTATCTAGTTCTATTAGAGTTCGAAAACCGATGTCACGCGGACACTCTAGAAACTCGATCAGCTCGTCAAGATTCTCGAACACCTGCAGGAACACTTGCAGAATCGCAAATTCCAACACGACGAGCAGCCACTACTCGGCGGGATTGACGACCTCATCACGAAATGCGACACATCTATCCGTGAGCTAAAAGGGCAGTCTGAGAAGCTTAACGACGACTCTAAGAGGGCCCGAGCCGTCGTTCGTTCAGTGTCCCGCCGGCTCACCTTCCATTTTCGTGGCGACACTCCAGATAATCGAAAAGGACGTCGACGAGATCATCACACACTTGTCTTTAGCTATGCAGATACTCCAACAGAAGGTCGTCGACCAGGTCCACGGTGATATCAAATCTTTACTTTCAAAGATCACCTCCATTGGCGCAGATTCAAAAACAGCGAGACCACCAAAATGGCTCAAAGCCCCCGATATTGCTTTCCACTCACGGTTTACGCCGCGCAGAGCTGGTACGCTCATTTTCAAGATGGGGACTGCGAGAAACACAACGTGCAGCAACACATTCTCCGCCTCTTCCAAGGAGGTGAAGATGCGTTCAAATGTTGGGTAAAGCTCTGGGACCCGGGTGAACGCGACGGTACAAACAGCCATGGCAACGTCGAATCGCCTGTCTATTATGCGGCACTCCTCGGTCTCGATTTTGTCATCGCCAGCATGTTTTCTGTCTATTCTTCCACATCACCAAAGGTTTTTGGGTCAGTGGAGGCATCCGCCATGATCAATATGCAGGGAGGGCTAGATGGAAACGCACTCCAAGCTGCATCTCCTAAGGGGTGCGAAGAAGCTGTTCGGATGCTTATTGACAACGGCGCCGATGTTAATATGAAAGGTGGCCATTTTGGAAGCGCGTTGCAAGCGGCGGCAGCTGGAGGCCATGAGGGGTGGTTGGTATTCTGCTAGCCAGTGGTGCTGATGTCAACCTTCAAGGAGGGTGGTACGGACGGTCCCTCCAAGCAGCAGCAGCCAGAGGGCACGAGAAAGTGGCTAGGTGTCTCATCGTTCATGGCGCTGAGGTCAACGCCCAAGTCGAGGACGGTTATGGGAATGCCTTGCAAGCTGCGTCAGCCATGGGCCACGAAGGTATTGTCAAACTGCTGCTGGAAGCAGGCGCCAACGTCAACGCGACGGGCGGAACTTACGGGAGCGCTCTGCAAGCGGCGAAGCATGGAGACCAGAAGAATTTTATCCAGATACTTGTGAGCAAGGAGGCTAAGGACGCCGCTTCGGCGGAGAAGTCTACCAACTTGCAGAGTCGAGGAAGCGGCGGCGGATACTTGGGACACGGGTTCTTCATGAGTTATCTTCAAAGTAAGCTATGCAATCCGCTAAACCTTTTCACACTTTCAATTGACGCAACCCAGGCCTCTGCCGTCGCCTTGGTTGGGCCGATCCAATGTACGAGTGTTACCGGGAAGACCCACACAGCTATACATGTCTGGTGGTGGTGAACGGTCGAGAGTTTCAGACCGACCTGGCTTATGAGTCGGGTGCCTTGGCCTAGGAGAACGCTGCCATGCGTGCCTTCTTCGTTTATCGGAATTTCTTTATCTAGGGAAAAAAGCGCGCTCGCCAAGGAATTTCCGAGGGCGTGCCTGCCGGTTGATGCAATTGCGTTGTTATGTCCGCTGAAAGATCGTCTTACTCACTGCCTGTCTACGAAAGGGCGGTAACGGACAGAAACTACTCAATCGATCTTGTTACGCTGTTCGGCATTCTATCATGGTCTACTGCTCTCGGGCCGCCGTTGTCGTTGATTTGTTTCGAGAATCCACTTGGATTTGTTCTTGTGCCGGCGGTGGCGGAGTCAAATCGGGTCCTTCTAGTCATGTCTTTTCTGGCAGGAGGGACGCATCCCGGCGATTGATGGGCTGCGGCCAAGGTATGTTGGTAGGCACCTATAGTTGGTACCTTAGCCTGGAGTACCGTATTGGCCTCTTTGGCTGAGTCGTTACATCCTATTGGTCTAAAGCTGAAGCAGGCTGGGAAATGAGGAGTCTCCAGGATCCAACGAGACGCTGGTCTTCAATGTTGTGCAGTCGAAAATGCACGCACATGACGCCCAGTTGCTGTGATTGCCCAGCGGTCAAAAGATGCTTTTCATGCAAAAAGAGGAGAAGTCCGGCCAACATGACTTTCAGGGTGGACGGGGACCCTAGCGCCACGAGCTGAGTATCGTTTCGGCTCGTGCAGCTATTCCACACCACACTGCCGCCCTTTACCCCGTTTTCGGCGTCGTACTCACGTCCTCCCGTGTTAGCCACACAGTGCACCAGCTGACATCTCGATAAGGTATCATGACTCTCAATCAAGCATCTTGGTGCTGGCCTGCGATATTCTGGTGGCTCTTCTCCGCGTCAAGGTCCGTCCACGTTGCAGCACTGGTGTCGGACACACCACCGGTTAAAAACTTTGTGCGATCGGGACAAGCGCGGGACTTCGTCCTCGGCAACTATCTCTACCTCCACGGTGAAGAAATATCGCAGCTTGACGACGAAAACGGGCGTTTGCACGAAAGGTTGCCTGGGCGGCCAGCAACTCGAATGAACTCCTCCATCTGTATCCACCTCAGCACCTCATGGACTACGGCTAACGCCGTCCGCTACGCTATCTAAAAACCAGAGGAAGTGCCGAAGACCTCATAGTCCGTCATCTGGACTGATACTCTGGCCGGTCACGGTGTCTTCTGCTCGTGGGGCGGCAAACATGTTCCGTCTAGAGCGTCCCGTCCTGTCTCTGGGAATATTCTTTATGCATGAGGTTGTTTCGCGTAATGGCCCTGCGCTGTACATCACCCAGAGTCTGCCCTGACGGTATGTCTAATTATCATTGTGCTGGACGTCGCCGACCATGTATCTCAGGACGGGATGATCGTGCGACAGGACTTTCTTCTTGTACTCGGCCTCCATTTCTTGGAGTTGGTTGGGTGACATTATGGCTTGGCCATTCCTTGATAAGATCATGTAGTTTTTCATCATTAGCTGCACTCCCAAGTTATCAATCCACATGCCTCTGAGACCTATGTTGTTCATTGCCGTGATTTGCGTGTGGATGGCATCATGTAAGTTGCTCCTATACCCGATTTTGCAGACATGGAATCCTCACACAGTCTTGTTCCGGAATGGTGGGGCCTGTAATTCTCACATCACAGGCCCTTTCAACATACAGGAAGGCCTTTCAGTATTTATATGTGTCTTAAATGTAGGAATGCATTTTCCAAATGTAGGAGAGCTTTTCAGAATGCTGGAAAGCTGTTTCAGAATGTCGAAAGGCTTCTTCAGAATGCAGAAAGGTCTTATCAGTAATATAAATGGGCCTAAACTGAACGCTCAAAAAAAGAGTCTATGGCCTGTCAGATATGACAGCAATTACCACTTGCCAGAGTAATGAACGTTCCGTGCTTTTTAGTGTAGTGGTAATGCGCGACATGGCCCACTTGAACGAAAGTGACTTCACGGTCACAGCCCATTTCTACTGTAAACACTCCTTAATTCCCAGGTGTCAGAAAGGAGGGGTTCTGGCCAGAGGCCAGAACACCATAGATGTGTGACCAACTGAGCTGAGCTCTGGTGTGGGCATCTGAGCTGAAAGGGGCTCAGAGGAGCTGAACTGACGTGGTCAGTTCAGCTGGTGTGAACCACCCTTTGCCACCTACTTTGCCACCATTCCCAACTATAATAGTAGGCTCTCTAGCTTTGCCAGAGAGCCACACGGGGAGGAATTCTCACAAGAAATACAATCACAGTGTTGCAGCCAAGAGTGCCGTGCATCTGACACCAGGCCCAAATAATCGTATGATGGAAAAAGAGTTATGCCGAAGATGGTGTGAAGCTAAGGATTCTGAATCTGAAGTTGGATTTTTATTTGGAGATTCCGACGAGATTCTGAACACAGCCACTTCAACAAGTCCAGAGGATCAGCTCAGAAAAGAGGCTGTAGTCAGGCAGCGTACTCTACATGAACTTATTCTCGATTTGATAATCTGCAACATCGCAGTCACAAAGGCCCCGCTCCCTCACACAATGCTTGCAAATATAGCGGACCAAGCTGTATGGGTTGTTGTATTCCATGTCCCACGCTTGTTGTTTCATGGCCCGCATGGAAGCGTCAGCTGTAGATTTCGCCACAGCTTGTCTTTTGCGCTGTGCCGCCGCTGCGTCGGTCTTGATGTCGGCAGCCAACTTCTCAAGGACAGGCTGGCACTTGTCTGGAAGGCCTTCGACAACGAGAATATCGTCGATGAGCAAGGCGAACGAGCTCCTTTTGAACGGATTCAGCGCAATGGCCTGCAAGAGAGATTAGTTGGGTACTGGCCAGTACCCACATGGCAACCAAGAACACGGGCACACTGACCTTGAGATCCCCAAGTCTTTTCATTTCCAAAATCACCTTGATGTTGGCTTCCGTCTCAGGGTAGTTGGTCAGACTCCACGAAATCTCCACGGTCGAGCCGGTCTCGGTCATCATGATGTAGTCGTCGCCGAGCCCAAGAGTGACGATTTTCGGGGTCGCAGCGAATCCCCCCGTATTGTTCCTGATGCTTGCGACCTTCTCCCCGAGCTTCTCGGGGAGACCCCCCCATATCCAGCCGTTGCCATCGGTCGCCCAGTAACTGCCGGCTTTGGGCCCGAGCGATATTTTCACGTCTGCGAAAGTCCTCGCGACATCCCCGTCGGCCTTCTTCTCGAACAGCCATGTTTTCAACGTCGGGTCCAGGCCAATTGCCTCCAGGGTTGGGCCCCGACCGCAAGGTGGGTTGTAGGCAATGACATAGCCGCCGCCGGGTGCAAATGCCACGTCGACTGTCGAAGAAACATCGCCATCCTGCAAGCTCTCGACGACGCCAGCCGGAAGACCGTTTCTACACAATGTCAGCAAGGGGATGATCATGTGTAGGGTAAACATACACGATCCGTCGGCTAGGACATTCCAAGTAATAGCTACCATCAGTTTCCCCGAAGGCAAAGACAACGTCACACATGGTGGTGGCCAAGCTTGGGGACGAGAAGTTGCAAAGTCCGACGACTATGGGTGGTAATATGGCTCCAAAGGAATGTGCAACTCGGCCAGCACACCCTTTTTGCTGGTTCAGTAGGCACTCGGCTGCATTTACGCTCTGGAGTGAGCGGGTAACGCGGCGCAGTTTTCCTACAGCGTAGGCGCAGCGAGAAATGCTAGCATGGTGGCGGCAGGTGACGCCCAATTATCTAGCACAGCTGACACTTCCATCGAGGCAGTGCCAAAGGCAGTAGACGCCACTTTCGATAACTCAATGTTTGATCCTGAATCCGGCAGCAACCGTGCGGCTGATTCGGCAAAGATTAGGGCACATGGACGTGCAATCTGCGGCTGAAACAGCTGAGAATGTCCGCAGAAATAATCCATGCCCGCTTCTTAAGGTAACCCGGATGTACGGGTTATTTGTGGCAACGGCAACGGCGACGTTGCGTATCGTGTCAGAGTTGACATTGGCTGCTACAACCGAGAGGCCAAGCCAACAGCTTAGCAGCGTTTATTATCGCGACAGGCAATACCCAACGACTGGCAACATGCTGTGCCGGCCTCGAACACGCCCAGGAAAAGCCTTACAGCAGACGTTTAGCTGGTGTTAACACATCACTGACTAAACACAGCGGCCTGGCACTTGAAGAGGATGAAACCAAAAAATACCGGCAGGATCGTGCAGTATCAACAAACGTGAAAAAGCGGAGATGACTCGGGAGCATTGCATTTACCTACGGATACGGCTGCTTTAAATATTCTGTAAATCTACGATGAGGCCAGAGCCTCTTTCGCCGTCATCTAAATCCTGTCCTTGAAACCGGGTTCGGATTTTCAAATTACCACCTTGAATAATGCCATGAAGCTCGTACTCGATGAGATAATACGGCCCAACATTGCCATAAAACTTGCGGAAGCAAGAGTTGGGTTCCATTCTTGAGAAGTCGCTTACGACTAAGCCAAGCAAACGGCAGCCTGCCCCGTGTTAACACTATTGACCACTGAAGAAAAGGTGCCAACTTACGTGAATCAGTGGTAAACACGGGGTGGCCGTTACTGTTCACCGAGTAAATCGGGTCCTGTAACAGTAGAGTTTGGAAGGTGCTCGTGCCGCCAGGGAGGTAGAACTTTGTTAGGCGAATCACGAAATGTTGTTCGTCCAGTATTTGCTGGCCTTCCTGGATGACCACTCGAGTGGTGCAAGTGAGTCGTCGTTGGTTGTCTGGATACAGGTTGTTCCATTGCCACATACTCCGGCCTGACATTGTGGTGGGGTCGAAGGCTTGTGGGTCGGCAACCACGATGGATGTCTTCAAGATTCGGGGGCTAGCGGTTATGCTTGAGCTGGGAGGGAAGGTATGGAGAATCCATGCCGACACCGCCCCCTTGACCACGGATGATACACTGTCCACGGGCCGGAGGACCGCCCGTTGGAACTGCGGCGGGGCGTGTAACTTGATTTCCTGAAACAGGTATTCGTTGTGGCTGAACTCGCTAGTGATGATGATATTCTACATGTATTGAGTTAGCTTCGTCCTGTGCCCGTTCCGGGAAAGAAGAACCGCGGTGCCCACCTTCAACACCTTGTGCTGGCTCTCCACGGCAACAATCTGATTCCGCACCAGCTTAAGCACCCTGCCAATGACTGGCTCAAAACACCGAAGAATCTCTTGGTTAGTAAAGACCATAAAACCTTCCTCAATGTCAGCCAGAGGGAAGTCGGCCTCGATGTCGACGTCGACCGCCCATTTCTGGCCGTTGTTACGGAAGTCGCTCTTGATACGGTTCTTAAAGTCCATGATGGAATTGGCGTAGACACGGTCAGCAGTTTTGGGGCTATCTGGGAGCCCCATTCTTTGAATCTTTGCTCGTAATACATTGCTGAAGTTGCGGTTCAACGCCGATGAGCTACAGAGACTGGTTAGTTGCGGCGTGACTCTTGGGGAATGGAGTAATGCTAAACATACCCACAACTGTCTCCTGATCTGGCGGTAAGTTCTTTGATGGCAAGGGGGTTCTCGTTGGCGACCCCATAAGCAACCAAGTCAACAGTTCCCTTACCCGCATCCACAATCAGGACCGCATCAGGCGGTGCGAGGCTGAGAAGACCATTCTTGGCACAATGCAGAACAGTGGCTTCGGGTTCAGTAACAAGATGAAGTCTGTCGTTCGCATCGTTGTCATCTCGCAGAAATTCGACCTGGATGATGGCGGCTCGAAGGGCGGCTTTCCCAGCGTCGTTCCAGATAGCTGGGATTGTAAAACACCACTTAATGTTCCTTTCGTGACGGCTAAATACGTCGCCGAGAGTCTTCAGAAGTGCTATGCGGATACCTTGTCGTACCCGAAACAGAAAGTCGGCGGAGACATCAATCTCGGTTTTCCCCGGGGGCATGGGCGGGAGGTTAATAGGGTCAATGTATTTGTTTCCGCTAAGCATCAACTGTTTCGTGCGACGAATCTGGGCACACCAATTTTCCCTTTTCGTGCCTCGCTCACGTGACGTTGCTTACCCTGGCTCAGGCCCGGCTCAGGATTTGCTCAGGATTTGCTCAGGCCTGCTCAGCCTAAGAACCATTTCCGGAAGGCTGCGCCGCAGCATGCACAATTATTCAATTCTAGCCGAGCGAGCCCAGAATTGGTCCCATATATAAAAATGGCCTTGGTCCCCGTCTTTCGGAAGCGAATGGTTCCGCCTTCACCTAGCCTTTGCCCTCGACATCTCGCACCTATACCTAACTGCATTATTTCTCCCTTCAAATTCCAATAGTCCCGCCATTCGCACTCACAGTGCTGCCCGTCACCCACCGGCTTTCCTCGCTCGCCAGGAAAGCCACGAACCGCGCAGCATTGTCAATCATTCCCGACCGAGCCGCCCCCACCATTCTCAAACATTCCCCTCACGAACCCGCCGCTCCTACTCTAAGCCAGAACCGAACCCACCACACCATTAAACCAACATCTTACACCCCCTTACCCGCCAACTCGCCGCAAAAAACCCCAACGTAAAACTCCCCGCCGCACAAACACTCTTCACAGCCGCTGCCCCCGTCCCCGTGCACTCCTCATTAGCATAGACATCAATACAGCACGAATCGTGCGCCACAGTCCCGTCGTCATACCCAAAGTACACGACATCCCCCTTGGCGAGACCGTCCATCAGCCCGCTCGTCGAGGTGTGCCGTCCGGGCGTGATGCCCGTGTTGAAGAAGGTGGTGCACACGGTGTTGACAGTGGCGCGGCCGGACGCGTCTTTGATAAAGTAGGACGAGGTGACGGAGGCGAGGTGCGCGGGGGTTTCGGAATAGGCGTCCCCCGCGGCGGAGGAGGTGGTGCGGAAGACCCAGGGCTCGAGCGTTACGGCGGGGGAGGTGGTGCTAGACTTGGGAGCAGCGTTGCTGGTCTTGCTGGTAGTAGCAGCGGGGGGTTTGGTGATGGACGTCTTGGGCGTGGCGCTTGACTTGCTGGGCGTCGCGGGCTTGGGCAGCACTGCGGATCCGCCGGGCCGGGGAAGCTGTAGCTGGCAGATGGCGTTGCCGAGGCAGACGCGGGTGTTGCAGCGGGGGGACGCGGCGCAGATCTGGCCCACGGGGCAGTCCTCGTGGCGGAAGCAGGAGTCGGAGACGGCGCCGACGGCGAGGCACGGTCCCTTATCGGCGTTGACGCAAAAGGAGCCGTCGGTCTCGCTGTAGGCGCACATGCATCGCGATCCGTCTCCGCAGCCGCTGAAGGTATTTCCGGCGTAGTGGTCGGCGTTGCAGCCGTCGCTGAGGCAGTAGCCGTGGATGCACTGGTTGGAAGGGCACTGGTTTTTTTGGTTTTTTTTGTTAGACACAACCAAGTTAAGTAACTAGGTAAGGTAGGCAGACTGACCTTGTTCCCGCAGGCGCCGCAGTTATTGGCATCGTTCAGGATATCCGCTTTGCACGGCCACTTGCCGGTGCACAGGTAGTTGCTTAGGTCCTCCGTCCAGGGGAAGATGACCGAGGTGGCGTAGTCGCAGAATAGCACGGTGGCAGCCATGGCGGCCATGGGGACGAGAAGGGCCTCCCTCTCGAGGGCTTCGGCCGCGGCCAGACCGGCTTCCTCGGCGGCGACCTCGGCGGCCGCCTCGGCCGACGCGACAACCTGGGGCCGGCCGGCCATGGCGGCTTCGGCGATCTCAGTGCATATCTTGTTGAATTGCCCGACGGTAGATTTGAACATGCCCTCCTGGATGAGCTTGCCGGCACCCACGCTGCAGAGGCTGTCCAGCAGCTGGGCGCTGAGCGTGGTTGTTTCCTCGTCTGCTTCCGTGTCGGTCAGAACCGTCTTTAGGTTTTCGATCATGACATCCCACGTCAACTTAGATGTGGCGTCGATCACCGCTTCCACTTTCGAGTCCCGGGGCTGGAGGGGAAGGCCGCCTGGATGGAACGCGTCCGCGGCAATGGCTTGGGCCAGGGGCAAGGCGAGCATGAGCAGCAGCAAAATGCACACGCCCGAGAGGCGGAGCGGCCGTGCAACTTGAAATATGCCGCCGCTAGCCAGAGGAGGCGAAGCGGAGGGAGGCAGCGGTTCGTCGGGAAAGAGACCCTTGGCGTCCGATTTGGGGCCGCTCAGAAACGTCGGCTTTCCGTTCTGTATCTGCCACGGCTGCATGGTGATGCCGTGCTGAGAGCCGTTGCTGGTAAGGACGTACCCGAAGCCCCCCCAGAGCGTGACGTTGCTCGTTCGTCGCACCAGCCGCCCCTGGGCGTTGAGCTGGTAGGAAAACTGATTTGCGTAGTTGGAGGGGCCGGAGCACATGACGTCGTTGGAACATCGCAGCGTGGACGACGACACCGTGGTGCAATGTGCGCTTGGCAGCTTCTCGAGCACCGAGCATCTGGTGCCCGAGCACTCGAATGTGTACGAATACGTGGGCGTGTCGCCTGGGCAAACTTGGTACGTTCCCTTGACTGCCGCCATTTTGTGTTAATCTAATGTGCAAGTCAAGGTCATTGTTAGTATGGCTTGTACGGATACCACCCTCGCTTGCCTGCCATCTCCGAGTTATTATAAGCGACCTAACTCAACCCTACATGGCCTCGGCCTCCTTTGTGGCTTTCCAGCGGCGTGATGATTGTACGATTGTAAGCAAATATTGGCTTTGGTGCTTCCCGATCGGTCTTTGGGCGCGGATGTGTTGCATGTAGAGGATCATGATACTACCGTGACATTTACGTCTTTTCGATCAATATGGTTAGAATTTCCGGATTTAGAACATAATTGGTCTTGCAGCAGGTGATGGCAAGTGCCCGATTTGGTTGGTTAGTTGGGTGGCAAGAGGATTTGCTGGGTGCGCTGGAGTGTTGGAAACCAATCACGCCACCGAGAACAAGAACGGATGTGGCGTACCTGCCTTTTGTTGCAGGCCGCGTCAACGCGTCTAAATAAAGGCGGGGCAGTTTTGCTGGAGGTAGGTGCTTCGTGTGCTTCTTCACAGCAGTGATGTCTCAAGATCCTGTAACGCTGGAATTGGCCCTTTGGAAGGAACAACCACTTTAGCCCCACCTAGAACAGCCGGATTTTAGGTGGCCAGAGCAGCCAGACGGCTTGCATAATCAAGCATTGTGGGAAGCCCAAGGCTCCCAGGCCACTACGTGGCCCAAGCTCCAGGCTGGCCCCTCCATTTCTTTGGCCAAAGCCGTTTGTTGTTTCTTTCTTTCTTTAGCCACAAATACACGCTTATTGCGCCCATTTGGTTTTGTGTGCTCAGTTTCCGTCTTTCAGACCTCCAACAAGCATCCTTACCATCACTTCTTCAATCATCATCAACCAACCAAACAGCACACCACCTGCCTCACTGCAACCCACGCTCCCCCAAACAATGGTCGTCCATCTCCCGCTCATCGGCTGCATGTGCCTCCCATTCGCAATCATGCGAGACCGTATCTTGAGTGCAGTAGCTATTGTCAACCTGGACATGCTGATCGAGGATCTGCTAACCATTGGGCTCCACCTGCTGGGGCCGCCGGCCTTGAGATCCAAGAGGGCGGGGAATTTCTGATGTGTTTGTCGAGAAGCGGTGGTGGCTGCTTGACTAGGATATTGTCACCATGACGAACTTTCAGCGGGAGGAACGGGCTGATTAGTACAACCCACTACAACCGACCCCGCAACCGCTCCAGCATCCACCACACCATACTACACCACACTACACCACACTATACTACACCACTACCATGGCCGACGGCTTGTACGCAGCTGCTGAGGGCTGCGCTCAGGAGGCTCGGAGGGCCGGCTTGCAGGCTAGGAGGGATGAGCAACCAGCCAACACGACGAGGAGCTGCGCGGCCAAGCAACGCGAGTGGAGGGCTTGGTGCAGCACGCCGCGCGCGGCGCTGGATGACACCCTCTTCACCTGGCCGGATGGCGAGCTCGTTACGCCCGACAAGCTAGCCGCGTGGCTTAAGGAGGATATCCTGTTGCGGCGGGTCAAGGTACCCAAGAAGAACCGGGGCCGTACGGAGCAACCGGTGCTCCTGCCGCCAGCCGAGGAGCAGACCGCCCTCCAGGAAGCTAAGGAACTCGCTACGGTACTGGGCGTTCCGGTGGCAGATGCGGTACAGGTCCTGGCCAACGATCGCGAGAGTTATATGCCGCCGCCTACCTATACGGCTACCGATAACGATGGGGACCACGATGGGGGGCAGGAAGGCCAGCTCCTTACCAAGGGTACGGTAGATGCGTATATCGCAGCCGTGATCGAGCTCTGGCGGGTGCAGGTAGCTCAGTGCGGCAAGAATACGGAGAACCCGCGTGGCCGCCAACGGAGCCGTCTCAACAGGGCCAGTTTCAAGGACCGGGGTTCTGAGGGTATTCAGGCTGGCTATTCAACTTCTGAGTGGCTTGCGATTCAGGAGCACCTACTCTGTGGAGCAGCTATTACGCAACAGAATTTTCGGACCCGGGTCGACCTTCTTTTCGGTCATTATTACCTTCTACACGGGGAAAACCGGCGGAAGATGGAGCTTGCGGACCTCTCCCTCCTCGATTGCCCTTCTACCGAGGGCCCTACGCAATGCGACTGCCTGGTATCGCTTTTATAGGATGGCAAGATGAACAAAACAGCCAGAAAGGAGTTTATGGGGTCCTTACACCATAAAAACCCCCTCCTCTGCTCCCAAGGCGCCTTGGCACAACTCTTCTTCTGGCGATGGTATATAGCGGGCGAGCTGTACCCTTCCTTTTGCCGCCGCCAGGATTGGTACAGGATCAAGGTCTTAACTAGTAAAAATCGCAAGGAAGAGCTTTCCTACAGCACGCAATTACAAGATACCTGGCGGGTCTTCGGGGCTGTTGGCCTATCAACAGCAAAGAAAATACACCTACCACAGCGGATCGGAACGCGAGATGCTAAGACCCATGGCACCTCACTCGCACAGATATCACAGGCCGGTCGTTGGAATCAAAGCGTGCTTTGCCAGGCGTATCTTGCCCATCTACCACGCCAATTTATGCGTATCATGGCTGGATTTTCTGGTACTCCAAGGGATTATTTTCTGGCGCGCGCCGCCGCCAGTTGGCACAAGGCGGCCTGGATGAAGACGATCTTGCCGGCGACGGCTTTATTAAGCTGATGAGGCGCCTTCGGATTGTATTATTACAGGACTTGGCAGTCTTGCAACCACGATTTCCATCGGTGCCCTTTTTTTTAATTACGCCCCTTTTCATGGCCACGAGTGGGATGGTTTCGCACGCAAAGTACAGGCTAGTATCACGGATACAGAGTTTTCCAGAGCAGTCGAACTCACACAACGCAATACAGTCTGGTGTCAATTCACTCTATCTACGTGCAAGTGATCCAATCCAACAGTTGCGAGAGGCGTCAAAGGCAACTGGACACCGTCGTCGGATGGAGTGCTTTCCTCGCAGTCCTGATTATAGCTACTTCGATTCAATTGCCGCAACATGTTCCTGAAAGAAAGAGGTGCTATAGTGTATTGTCGTGGCTCGCGCTTCTGCTTTTCACGGGCCGCTTCACTCTTCCCGAATTCTTCTAGACATCGCAAATACGTGGATACTGTGCTGAAGACGGGGGGCTCGGGGGGCCGTTATTCATGGGTAGCTGTTGCGGGTCGCTCGGGTGTGCCGGCTAGGGCGGTGGAAGTCAGGGTCTTTTGCGGTACGTGTTGACCGGGGAGCCGGGGCGGGGAGCCAGCGGAAGGGGGGCTGCGTCAGAGAGGTACATCTCCGCCGGCGCTGTGATTTCTATGTCGCAATCCAGATCTCCGTGCCATGTAATACGGACGGAGCACCATAGCCACAGGCCAGAGCCACAGCTTGCTGATAGACTCTTTAGGGGCGTCTTGTAAAAAGGATTCGCACTTTTGGGCTGTGGTACAAAACCACTGCACTAAACACCCAGCAAAAGTGAATCCACTGATACTAGCATTTAGTAACAGCAACTGTGGAACACAAAACAGAGCGGTTTTCTGGCCGTTCGGCAAAAGAAGGATGGAATTGCTTATTCTAGATAAAAAGGAGAGGGTGGCAGAGAGCCAGTAATATAGTGGTGGAAGGTGGCGAGTCACGTGGCCAACCAGGTGACCATATTGTATCACAGCAACTATATTCCACACGTTCCACATGGGCGGAGTTCACAGCGGGGAGGTACTCAGCAGTCACGTTGCACACCGTGGTCGTCCTGGTGCCCGGAGGGTATTAGCCTGACCATCCTGCTGACCACCAGGTCCAGGCCAGATAGCTTGGTGGTGTCATAGACTACTACCGCACGCTCGTAGTCGGGGGGCGAACACTTCCTGCGCCGCCAAGGGCAACCAGGTTTTGGCCCACTACGACTGACCACCCGATTCAACAGCCAGTCACTTGATTTAATCATCCTCACTTGACACCAAGCATGCCTTTAACCTTGCCAAAGAACGGTCTCCGTCAACCTTGAGCTTGCCTGATTCGCGCTCCCGCCGTACGTCCGTTAGCCCGCACAGCGCACCGTTGAACCGAGTCAGTACCGACCTGGTTTGCGAGGTATACTATCCGAAGCAGGAGGAGTCCCATGATACCACTCTGGCCCTTCCCAGACACCTGTAAGCAGATTCATCACTAGACCAGCCAAACCCTTCTTCATTTATTTGCAGCTGCTGCTGTGCTGCCTTGATATAGCATATAAATCGGAAATATGCAAAACTGCCGGTATTTACTCTAGCGGCAGATAATGTGGGCACTCCCTCACCTAGCTGCTGGAGGGAAGCGGTTGACATAAAGAAAAGCATGCGCCCTGAAGCTATAGGGGTCGGGCGCGAAGTGGAGAAGTTATGATAAGGTAGCAGAAACAAGATCTAGGCCTGGGATGAGAACTGGGTCGCTTACGCTGGGCGGTAAATTTCTGCCGGTAGAAAAGGTATGTAGCGCCACGGGGACTAAATATGGGCTCATGGCCGAGAACTGGGTCACTGACACTGGGCGGTAAATTTCTGCCGGCAGAAAAGGTACATAGCCTACCGTAGCAGGAATAAAATATAGGCTTAGGTCTTATATTCTGCCGGTAGAAATGGTGCAGAATACAGAGGAACAAGCGTTTAACGCTTGTTCCTCTGTATTCTGCTGATATCTGCTCGGCTTCCACGTCCTTGTTCACCCACAGCATGCTCCGGATGGGCTATCTACCTTCCCTCCACGTCGACGGGACCATCTTTTTCCATTGGTGATGACCCATGGGGGTCGTCAAGAGCTGTCCTTGAATCCTCCGCGCTTTGGGTTCCTGAATAGCCACAAATGTGGCGTCCCGCTTTTCTACGTTGTGGAACGTTTGACTGAGGAACGAAGGGCTCGCGAGCAGCGGAAATGCAGTTGCAAAGTGACTTGATTAGGTAGAAAGTCTGGGAGCGAAGCTCCCAGACTAAATACAAAAGAAAGCTCCCAGTGTGTGAGGAGAGCACATGACCAAAGGCTCCTGCGCTCCAGCCTAGCCCGGAGCGGTAAGGCGCCTGCGCGCCTGAGCGCCAAGAACTGCCGCCGCAGTTCGACATACGTCGTTCATCAAGCTGTCGTGCACTTCTCCTTGCTTCCTCACGTTCAGTTGGGCCACCCGGAGTGTCCTAATCATGACGTGATGGGTAGAGTTTCCGGCAGTTTTTGCTGAACGATTCGTGCGGACCTCCACACGGAACGCATTTCAACATAGCTTCCGTGCACCAATGCCAAGCACATGGTTGGGCGGGTCAAAATAGCCGTAGTATAACCCGGGGACTCTGCAGCCCAATGGACAGACTCGTAAGAGATCTCGGATTACAAATCTGGGCGCCTTGTAGGCCCGAAATTTGCAAGCACGTAAGAGAGGAGCGGGCTCTGTGTGATGTGCGGTCGCTTGGAAGAAGTGGGGTGTAGAAGGCTGGGGTTAATTAATATTGAGAACATACGGATCTATTGATACCAGCGGCTTCATGCACGGATCGACTCCCTAGGACGTCACGGTATGCCGGCGTGGGTTTGGAGGAGACTAGCGTTACAAGAGAAATATTGTCAAAATTTATAGACGGAGGGGGCGACGGGAGGCTTGATGGTACGGGCCGTTGAGCCCGCCCTATCGAAGTTGATCGTCCTTGCAAATAGTGATAGACTCTTCTTATAGACCCTTCTCGTTCCTTGATTTGATCACAGATGTTTACCAGCTTACCCCAAGCTCCGTCCGGGGTCTCCGCGAAAGGGTCGTCACCGCCGTTCGGACTAGAGTGAGAAAGCCGACACGGATCTTCTTAGGCGATCAAGTTTGCAGAGAAGCGGCGGTTGACATCTCCTTGGAAGATAAGAAAGCATTCCATCTCAAGGGTGAGGGAACGGCAAGAGCATCACCAAGCTCAAGTTGAAACCGGCAAGACTTACCAAATACCTTGGATAGGTATTGTCATATTAAAATTACTCTCGCCCGGTTTTCTAACCATCTAAAGTTGGCCCATTCCCCTTAGCGACATGTGGACGTTGTCGGTGTAGCTTCTCCGCTTGCCAATATCGTGCTAAAGTCACGTTATGGAGCTGAGAACGTGAGACAAGCTGGATGTCCCATCAGGTGTGTGGGCGGGGTAACGTGTCAACGGCATGACGTCACTTGGCTTGTTAGGTTCACTGACCTCCACATGGTAATTACATTGTTGGGTCGTTGCATCGTCAGGTCGCGCCTTTTATATGGGGATTGCCCACTGTATCCATGCTTCCCAGCTGCCGCCACCATTTGATCACTTTAACCAACGCCAACGACGTACAGAACGACCGCAGCCACCATGGAAGACGCTACAAACCAACGCCGCGAGAATGACGGAAAGCCAGAGCCCGACGCTGCTGCTAGTTCAAAGACACAGGGTAAACATCCCACTGGTGCCAAGACGAGAGACTGAACCAGGCTGATCGCGAGGTCATAGCAGACCCCGCCAACGTCGAAGTCCACTGCGGCGTCCCATTGTCAAGCGGGGAGCCCTGTCGCAGATCACTCGCGTGCAAAAGACACGGCTTCAAGGCAAAGCGAGCCGTGACCGGCAGATCGGCGCCATTCGACGACCTTCTCAATCGACGCCGCGCCGAGAAAGCCAAAGCTGCTGAAGCAACCAACACCGCCGCCACCGCCACATAGAAAACTACTCCATGTTCCTAAGGAGATAGCACACGCTGGTGTAGGCCTTCTGGCCGCTCGGCAGCTACAGCTGGTCACTAGTTTAACTGTAGATAAATCTTTTGTCTGTTAGTAAGAGGAAAAAGGAAGCGCTAGCAGGGAAATGTATTATCTAGATAGCAACGGGAAAAAAAGATAAAATCTTATTTATTAAAGAACCCCTAACCTCAGATGTCGCCGAGTTTGTTAACAGATTGTAGGCAAAGTACTTGACGACTATGGTCGAGATCCACTCCTGTGCGTGGACAGTGTCCTTGCCGGAGCTGCCCCAGAAGTGGATGCCGGTGATGGGTCTGCCGTTCAGCGAGTTGCCGGCCGAGACGACCTGGGACTGGCTGGGATACTGCGACTGGAGATTGCTGAGGAACTAGTGGTGATCCTCATAGCTGTGGTACGACTCGAACCACGTGGCGTTTGCCGACCCGGCTGCTCAGGTTAGTGACGACAAGACGTGATGGACCAAGCATCTCACCTGCGTAAGGACTGAACGTGGTCGGGTCGTCGATAGAGCGGCCAAAGTCCTCGTGCATGGTGATGATGTTCATGCCGGCTGTCGCCGTTGCCAACGCAGCCACTTGGGAGGCCGACACGACAATGTCAGAATTCTTCCCGGCCCGGGATGCTCCTATCTATGTCGTCAGATCAAGCTTCTCGATGATGCCGCTGACCTTGGCAACATCCTGCCCCACCGCGAGACGGAACACCTTGAACCCGTCGTACGACTTTCTCTGCGACGTCTGCAGGGTGGCAGTCAATATGTCGACGGGTGTGGCTTGCTGTCTGGGCATGCAACCGTTTTATGGCCACCCGGGCCCGAACATAGCGGAGAGGGTCGAGAAGCGACAAGAGAACTGAGGGGACGTTTTGCGCTGGGGGATGGAGACTGACGCCCCGAGAACAGACCATTTAGCCCTAGCCTCTCCCTCGACGTGACGGCCCGCGACTCGGCGCTGGGGCACGGCATCCCCAACTTTTACTTTCACCTCGCCACGGCTGATAGCATCCTGCAGAGCAAGTGCGTGCCGCTGGGCAAGAAGGACTGGATCATCGAATTTTTCAGGCCGAAGGGCCTTGCCTCGTAAGGCATTGGGAGCATCACTGGAGGCCCGAGGGATGAGGATACGGGGTTATCATAAACAGCAGAACAACCTCTAATTAAGTACTTAAACCAACAGCGTATCTTCTGTGTGATGGAATAATTCTGCCCCAATGCGCCGTGATTGACGATAACGGATAAGTTCAAGCACCTGGAAACGGAACACTACCTGAAGCGGAACAATAGCGCCACACAAAACCCACAAATTCCTACCCCCACAACACAACCGTTACTTAGTCAATCAAGCCCAAACTTAAAACATAACTTTTATATACAAGGGTAACATAAAAACAAAGTTTTAGATTTTTAGAATTTTTTTCCATGACGAAATATCAGTTTTGAAGTCTTAAAAGTTAACATCTGTTAAGACTTGCATTATATATATTATGTAAATATTATTAAAGTAAATAATATGAAGAAGAATAATAATGTTATAGTTAAATTAACGTATTTAAAAGTAAGAAACATATAAGTGAGAAATATTTATAAACCAGTTATTTTATTATTAATATAATTAGGTTTTTAATATAAGTATAGATATAAAAGAATTAATAATAAAATCACTATAATTGCTATATGTTTAGAAACTTATATATAGTAATATATCCACTATAGAATCTTAAAAACATTTTCCATTTCATTTTTACTACTTAGTTTAATAATATTACTATTTTTAACTTGTTTTTTTCGCAAATAACCCCTACACTATCATACACTGACTAAACTATTACGACCTGCACCCGACACAGGCCTTAAGAGGACTGGTGCGGGTTAAGACAGAACATATGGCAGGACGCTAACAGGTAAGGGGCGTTCCGAAGACTGCTTATTAAGCTAGCACTCCTAGACGGGGGGTTTAATGTCACTATAGGTCGCTGTCATTATAATACACAGAGGTAAGTCTGAACAGTAGGATATAAATGAATAATTAAATACTAGCGTGAGGAATTAAAGTCCCTCACGGTGGTTATAGACATAACTATAACTATCTATACTAACTTAGCCAGAGGTACCTTATACCTTACTTAGTTACCCGTTACTTAATAAGGAACTAAGCACCTTATTACTAAGCACCTTTTACTTAAAAGTCTTACAGATACTTAGTAAGTAAACACTTTTATTAAGACTAAGCAGACGCTGGTTAGTCGTAGGGGCTTTAAGTCTTTACACCCCTGGCCTAATGTGTAGTACTATACGTACTGTCTTCCTACACTATTCCTTATACAGGGGATTTATTAAGCCGCCCCAGCCTAAGTGACAGCCTATAAGGTCGTTATATAATTCCCCCTCTTTAACATTCTTTTCCCATAAAGAATCTTAATAAAAGCGTTCCTTCTTTCTTAACGTAACTATACCTGCTAACTGTGTGTAAAAGCGCATTTTAAAAAACAGCACCTTTTATTACCATAACCTTATAAACTTTACTTTAACTTTTAAATTGTAAATATTACCTTATAATCGTTATTCTTTAAAATCACTTTCTTATCTTATTACTGTATAATTAGACAGTTATTCTAAATACTTACTAATAAGGGCTTTATTTTTATGTGACGTGTTTAGTTATAACAACGCCTTCCTTTAACAACTCCTTTTTAAGAAGTACCGTTTTAACGTAAAGTATAACGTTACTACGTGAAACTTAAAGCTGAAAACTTAAGAGCTTTATAAAGCTACTACCTAACTTAAACGGATTAAAGTCCAGCGTTATAAAATAGAAGAGTAAGCTTTTTTTACATTTAATTAAGAGGTAGAGATCCTTTACTTCTAGGAGTAAAAGGAGGCCTATCTGGCTGCTCCTCTTAAAATTAGCAAATCCTTTAACTAAGGAGGCTTTCTAGTAGGAACGCCTACTGGTTCTTTTCCTAAGGGGTTACTATAATTGATAACTTCTTTTTAACTTAATTTATAGCTCCTTTTTCCAGTACGTGAAAGGTGGCCCTTTTTTACTAATTTATTTTTACATAAAGCTTACTAGGAGCTCTAGAGGCCTAGCCTCCTTATTAGGTTTAAGGTCCTTATAACCCTGGTTAAAGGTCCTGATAAATGTCCTTCCGTACTTATTAAGGAGTTTCCTGCCACTTTTTAAGCTTTAAATCCCATAGTAATCTTACTTTTCAGTATGGTAATTTAAATGTCAGATCTTATCTTATTTTTAATTCTTATTATTAGCTTTAATTAATCTGGATTCTTTTAATAAAACTTTATAATTAGGTTTAGGCATTTAAGGTTTTTAACAGGCTCTTATAAGTTACCTTTAGGGCTGTAATCTAGCCATTTAATAAGATACTTAAATATGTTCTTTCCCTTTTATAAATTTATAACTTCCTTAACGTTATACTTATCCTCATTAATATTAACCTTAATCTTCTTTTCCAAAGGAACTCCCTTTAAGGTAGGTTTTAAAAGTAAGATATGAAAAACCTTAATCCACACCTTTATACTAATGGGTAAATCTAATTTATAATTAAAGGTGGCGACCTTTTTCTTAATTTAGAACAGTCTGTACCTTTTAAAGTTAAGCTTCTTATTAAGTCGTTTTAAATACAGGTTTTATAAAAAAAGGTAAATGTGGTCCCCCTTTTAAAGAGTTAATCCCTTAATTTATTTACCATTATAATAAAGTCCTTTTTTAAACATTAATTACTTAATTTAATGTTTATTAGTAAACTTTTTTATTTATTTACGTATAAACTTAAGTTTAACTTATAAATAGTTATGTAACTTTTATATTTAATCTGTGTGAACTATGGTTTAAGGGGTGCTGGTAAATAGGCCTTAATGGAGTTTAAGCTCTTTACTGTAATTGGTGAAGAATAGTGATATACCTGTTAACTTAACTAATATTATATTATAGGTTATCTGTGCTGTTAGTAACAGTTTAAGCTAATTATCTTATTTAAAGTTAACGTAAGTTTAAAGATACGTTATAAGTATCTGGTTAATTTACTTTATTTAACTATTTATCTGTAGGTGGAATACTGTTAAAAGCTTACTTTTCACACTTATTCTTTACATTAGTCTTTATTAAAACTTTAATACGATTAGCTTATCTTAATCTGTAATAATGTTATCTGGCTAAAGGTGTTATAAAACTACCTTTTTCTTAAAGATATAAGTAAGTTACTTTACTGTTATATCCTTTAAGGTTAGTAAAAAGTAGGCCTACTTTGTTAATCTGTTAACTATTATAAGGATCTGGTTATAAGTAGCTCCTGTAATAGGGTCCTTAAACTCTGGAATTCTAGTGACAAAGTTAAGTAAGATGGAGTTTTATAACGCTTATAGTACAGGGAGTGGTTTAAGAAGTTTATATAATTTGTAACGTTAATTCTACTTTTTATAACAGATGTTATAATTATTAACCACTTCCTTAACCAGCTTCTTTATTCCTAGGAAGGTGTACGCTTATTAAGCCTGTATTAAAGTCTTAACTTAGCCTATATATCCTTTAAGTTAAGACTTATAAACTTATTAGACGTACTCCTTTCTCTTAACTAAGTTGTAAATATACAGTTTCTTTTAATACTAAAGCCTTACTCCTGGTTTAAGCACACCGTCTACACCTTCTAGTAGTTATTCTAGCTAATAACCAGTTTTGTTATAATTTAGATATATTAGGCACTCTTTATTATAATTTTATAAATACCTTAAAAAGTCTCTTAAAGGGCATTTATACTTACAGGTTCTTTTTATTAACCTTTTTACTTAAAAGTCCTGTTATTACTAATAAACGTTATATTCTATTTATAAGTTTATATAGATGTTAATAATTTATTTTAATATCTAGTTATCTGACACTTATAATATATGTTTTAATATACCGTTCTTTACTTTATTAAATATAGTAACGGGGATTAAGACTGGATTAGTATCCTTATAATCCTGTCTCTAATTAAGAGTATTAACTTACTTATTATCTTTTCCTTTAACATAGTAAATCTAAAAGTGGAATAGGGCTATTAATTCTACTTATTATGTTTATTATAGGTTAAGTTCCTTTATTAAGAAGTATTAAAGGTTATTATAGTTTAAAAAGACTTAAATTAGTTCTTTTATACCACTTAAATATAATACCCACTTAGTAAAGTATTAAATAATCGCTATTAGTTTCTTATTATAAATTAGGTATTATAAGGCTAGGCTGTAGATCCCTTTTAATAAGAAGGTAATTAGGTAATGTTTCCCATTATCCTAGACTTAATTAAGTTCTCTATTAATTATAAACTTTAAAAAGTCTGTTTTTACTTAAAAAGGCTTTAAGAAATTAGGGAGGGTTAAAATTAGTACTGTAATAAAGGTGTGTTTAAAGTCTTTAAACGCCTTTTATTATTTATCAGTTTACTTAAACGGCTTTCCCTTACTTATAAGTTTATAAAATAGTTTTACGATTTTTATAAAGTACTTAATAAAATATTAATAAAAGTTTATAAAACTAATAAAGGCTTATAACTCTTTTTAATTCTTTAAAGTAAACTAATCCCTAATCGCCTTTATCTTCTCTAGTTACATTTTAAGCTTTTTAAAGGTTACTTTAAACCTTAAATAGTTCAGTTCCTAAACGTAGAAGTGGCTCTTCTTCAGGTTTACTGTTAACTTTACCTTTTTAAAAGCTGTTAAAACTTATTATATATACTTTTAATATTCTTTTAAAGTTTTAAAATAAATTAAAACGTCATTTAAGTATATAAAGATAAACTTATTAAGGAAGGGGTGGAGAATATTATTAATAAGGTGTTAAAAGGTTACAGGGGTGTTTATTAATCCCATTAACATAATATAATACTGGTAATACCTATTATAAGTCTAAAAGGCCGTTTTATACTTATCTTCTTCCTTTATTTTAATATAATTAAATCCCATAGGGAAATTAAGGCTAAAGAACTAATTTACCTTAATAATCTGTTCTTACATTTTTATAATAAGTGGTAATAGATAACGGTTCTTAATTATATCTTCATTTAACATTTAGTAATTAATAACTATATATAACTTACCATCTCCCTTTTATAGGATAAACAGCATTAGGTACCCCACTGGGGATTAGGACTTTATAATAAACCTGTTTTTTAAATTCTTATTAACATACTTTTATAAGGCCTTAACCTATTAGGGGTTTAAATAATAAGGCTAGAAGTTACGGAGCTTTACTCCCAGTTTTAACTTAATTTCGTGGTCTTATAATTTATAATCTGGTAATTACAGTATCTTTTTTCAAAACAGGGTAAACTTCCTATATTCCACAGGTACTTTAAATAAATTAACTTCTTCACTTATCTGTAAATTAGCTTTTAGCTTCTTTCCACCTTTTAAATCGTCATTTAGGTAATATAATAGACCTTCTAGTCCTTTAACCGTCTTAATAAACCTGATTTAAACTGTGCTTAATTTTAAGGGTTTAATGTACTTTTAAGTGCTTTATATAACTTTAAAGCAGTTTAATACCTTCTTAACTTCCTTTAAATAATAATCACAGCTAGGGGGCTTACTAAAGGTAAGGTGGCCACTCCTTTAGTTAATTACAGGGTTATACTTTTCCAGCCAGGGTAGACTTAAGATTATGTTATAACTTATAACTAATATAATATTAAAGTCCACTTATTATTCATCCCTGTCCATTTTAATTAAAAGTAGTAAATGGTGGGTAACTTTACCGTTATTATACTAATATAGGCCTTCTTCTCCATTTTATATGGGAATAACCTTTTTATACTCTTTATTAAGGAGTTTCCTTTAATTAATTAATAAGGGGTGTATTAGGTTAGAAGCACTCCTGTTATTAATCACTACTTTTACCCTAAATAACCTCCCTTTTCCATCTGTTATATTAACACTAACAGAATAATACTTATACTCTTTTAACATCTAAGTTATAATAATTATCTGTCCTTAAAGTCTTATTTAGCCTAACCTTTAAATACCTCTCCTTTTTTTTAAGGTTTTTATTAACTAGTAAACTACTAGTTTCTGGCCCTTTTAAAGGGCCTACAGCCTTTTCCTAATTCCTTTTAGAAAAACAGGCAGCTTTAATAGACCTAATAGTTAACCTTTTCTAGGTTTTCACGCCTTAACGTCCAGTTAACTTTAAATAATATAATGTTCCTAAAGTCCTTAATAAGTTAATAATACACTTTACAGGCTTAAATTACAGTAATGTCTCTTTACTCTTAAATCTGTTAATAATCTTCCCGCTTTTACTATTCCCTGGCTTTTCTATTAAGATACAGTAAACACGTTATAATTAAGCAGTTATTAAGTACCCCTCCTTACCAGCATGTAACAGGGGCCTAGTTAACTACGGTAACCTTCCACTTATGGCTAGACTCTTTTATTAAGGAGTAGGAGACTTAGTAGTGAGCCGGTTTTAACTTTACTCTTATAACAGTGTAATCCTATCTTTATATATTAGGGAAGTGGTTATAAAAGGCCTTAAGTTTATAATGTCGGTTAAAAGTGTAGTTATTATACATATAGTTAATCTACAGTATATCCCTATAATTAAGGTGGTTAATATTAACTGTAGGTGTTATAATTATAAAGTATAGGGCGGGAAGAGCAGTGCCTTGTTTCTTTTCTTCTTCCACCTACCTTTAAGTCTGTTATTTCTCCTAAACTTCTTCTTAAAACTTAAGTAATAATAACCTAACTTATTCTTCTATAAAGTAGCCTTCCTTAATAAGTCGGTGCTTAAGTTAATTAATAAAGCGAACTTTATTATAAAACTATAACCTAATTTCCACTACTTTATCTTTAAACGTTACAGTAAAACCCTTAACTTATAAATCCTTTACTTTATCTACCAGCTCTTAATATTTCTCCTTTAACTTTTAAACCCTTTATTAATATACTTACTTTATACCTTCTTAGGGGACCTTTAAGGTACCAGTCTAAGGCACACTAGCCTTAATATAAGGCAGTTATTTAAACTATCCTTTTTCCAGGGAGGTAAGGGTGCTAATCCACTTAGTGTGCTTAAAGTGTTTAAGAGTTTTAAAAGGTATTATTAAGAAGAACTTCCACTTCTCTAACTTAATTCTTTCAGCTTACTCTCTTTCACCTTTTAAGGCTTACTTTACCATTTAAGTGGCCTAGAGGGCTAGTTCTTTAACTCCCTTTACTATTTTAGTAATTTCTAAGTTAGGGTCCTTCTTAAACTTCCTTAATTCCTAAGCTTACAGGGTAAGGTTTTTAAAGCCTGTAACAGCTAACCGGAACATTTCTTCCTGGAGTCGGTCTTTTATAACCTATACCTCTAGTGGTTCTAAGTTTCCACCTTAAAGTTAATCTTTTATAACCTACACCTTTATAACTAACTCTTTTAAGACACCCTTAAGGACTAGGTATATTACATCTTAGGGTTCTTCCTCTTCTTTTTCCTTATCTTTTAAGTTATACTTATCTATTTAAGTGTAGTCTTCTTTATTACTTACTATCCTAATATAAATATCTCCTAAGTTAAATCTGACGTGCTTTCCTCCTTTTAAGACAGGTTTTTAACTGACTTGTTTTAATAACGGGTACTGCCATACTATATAGCCTTTCTTATTGTAGTTAAAGTATTAGACCTGTAATAGGTCTTTAGGCTGCTTTTACTGCTATTATCGTTAAGGCTTGTTACAGTTAGGTTAATTTTAGCGGTTCATTATACTAATGTCTATTAGCTTAGGATAATGACCTGTTACGGTTAACTGGTTCCCCTTCTTTAATTTACTTAACTAAGGGGTTTGCTCTTTTTAAAAGTTCTTTTAATAATGGTGATTATAATAACAGTTATTAACCTTAATAACTATCTTAATTAACTTTTAAAGACGGTCCGGTTAGTCCTTTTAATAAAGGTCTCTAGTGACGTGCTCCTTTAAACCACTTTAAAATAGTATTACCAGGGCCTTTTAGCCGAGCTTAGTTTTTACTGCTTTTAGTTTAAAGCGTGTGGAGAACTTAAGGATTAAGGACGTTTATCTTAAGGCTATAAGGCGTTACTTAACCTGCCTGGGGGCGTTTAGTTCTTTAAACTTAATCTGGAGTTAGTTAATAAAAACGTTAAAGTTATTAAAGATGGCTTACGTCTTAGGGGCCTTTTTATATACTCTGTTTAAGGAGAGGTTATTAATTATTTTCACATAGGGTTTATACTAGTAAACAGTTACTCTATCCAGTAGGGCTCTGGCGAACCTAACCTTTCCTTCTTCTTTAAAGAACTACTTATCGTAATAGGTGACATAACTTTAAAGCTAGGCTATCTAGGACTCTAGTTACGTAAAGTCTCCCTTAAAGTGTAAGGGTAGAGGGAGCTTTACTTATTTCTTTTATAAGCCTTTAAGGTTATTATTCTCCAGTTTAATAATATTAAATTATACTTAAAGTTTCTTAATAAGACTAATATAGCTTTTAATATCTCCGGGGAAGGTTTTGTTAAGTTCCTTAACTAATCCCTACTAGTTAAGGTTTAAGTTTTTAAAGTGTGCAGCTAACTTATTAATAATAGGGAGTTAAAGCTAAGCTTACGCTTCCTTAATCTCCTTACCTTTTCTGGAAATTAACATGTTAATGGGAGAGAGGTGGTGTTTGGGAATTTAATAATCAGCGTTTAGAATTTAATATTAATATTGTATTATAACCTGCATCTAATATAAGCCTTAAGAGGACTGGTGTAAGTTAAGACAGAACGTATAGCAGGACACTAATAGGTAAAGGGCGTTCTAAAGACTGCTTATTAAACTAACACTCTTAGACAGGGGGTTTAATATTACTGTAAGTCACTATCATTATAATACACAAAGGTGAGTCTGAACAGTAAGATATAAATAAATAATTAAATACTAATATAAGGAACTAAAGTCCCTTACAGTAGTTATAGATATAACTATAACTATTTATATTAACTTAACCAAAGGTACCTTATACCTTACTTAATGGCCTATTACTTAATAAGGAACTAAACACCCTGCTATTAAGCACCTTCTGCTTAAAAGTCTTACAGATGTTTAATAGGTGAGCACTCCTGCTAAGACTAAGCAGACGCTGGTTAGTTATAAGGGCTTTAGGTCTTTACACCCCTGGCCCAGTGCGTAGTACTGTGCGTACTGTCTTCCTGCACTGTTCCTTGTGCGGGGGATTTGTCAGGCCGCCCCGGCCCAAGTGACGGCCTGCAGGGTCGTCACACAAACGCAGCCACCACCACCAACTCAAAGACCGTTAGGTGGAGGACGGTTCCGGTCCCGGGCGTCATTAATAGCAACCTATAACGACAGTTAGCAGCGAACGAACCACAGACAGACCGCAATCAACGTGTACTTACATCCTAACTGGCCTACTACTAAGTAATCTAGCCCTCCAGACTAGCAAGACCGCTAAGTATAGTCAGATAACGTTAGATAAGGTCTAAGCACATCTTAAGACGCTAGGCCTAAGTAAGTGGAGCGACATTAACCTGTAAGCCACCTGTAGGAGTGGCAGGTAAAGGTACCTAAGCAGCCTAAGCTGGCGTTACAGGACCGCCACTAGGACTGCCGCGAATTATAACAGATAAACCTAAGCCAGAGGGAGTGGGAGGGACGCTCTAACTACAGCCTAAACGCTTAGTAGCCTATTATTTGGCCATCCTAACATTAGGGTGGAGAGATAACCAGACCTACCAGACTGTATTAAACTAATTAATCAGCTATCACACTGTTAATAACCTATATATAACTTAACAGAAGAAATTACTTACATCTTAATAAGCTAAAGTAATAACCAGCTTATAAAACGTACAGATCACCATAATAGTAACGTAACACTTTAAGGTGTAGGTAAAGCCTAAACCTTAAACAGTTTAACAGATAGTAAACAGAGTGTAAGCGACACGAGAACTTATTATATAAAGATAATTACTATAACTGTCACTACACTTTTAATAATAAGCTAAGTTTATAATCAGTTAGTAAACGCCTTGTAAACGGTAAAAACAGTCACCTACTTTAAACAGGATAGCACTTATAATAATCTAAGGGGGAGTCTAAATAAGTATAGTTATTTAATAAGTTAACATAAGTTAAGTAGGGTAACTTATTAGCGTTATTACTAACGATACGTTAACGATACGATAAAAAGGGGATAACGTGGATAATTAACAGGGTGTTAATAAAATGGTTACAAATAGTGGTAGTAAGAGGGTTATAATTAAAGCGGCTAAAGTTACACTTATAAGGGCTTAGGATAAATATAATAACAGTAAAAGTGAGCAAGCGAGGGTATAAAAAGGTAATTATAAGGTGTGTAAAGCTTAAAACTTAAAAGGAGGAAGTTAGTAATTAAAGGAAGAAAAGTTTTAAAGGAAGGCTGGAGAGGAAGGAAGAATTTATAAAGGTTAGAGAGTGGAGCCGTAAGAACCGTAAAGGCCAGCCAGCCTTAATAAAAAGGTTAGATGGAAGCCACGAGGCCATTAAAGGAGGTACATAAAGGTTAGCCAGCCATACCAGTAACTTTAAACAGAAGGAATAAAGTGATAACGGCTTAAAGGAAGTAAGTTAACAGAGTGCAGAACTGAAAGTTATAATAAATAAAGAACCACAAACTGGTAATAACTAAAGTGGTGTAAAGAAGACCAGACTAAAAGGGGGAGATATCACAGAGTTACCCCTAAGCCGTTAGCGCCTTAGTCCCAGTTAAACCCCAGGGAGTTACCCTAGGCCAAAGGGGTCTCCCTTTCTACCCCGGATAAAAAAGGAGGTGACGTAAGACCTTTAAGCCATCACAACCAAGGGGCGTAAGTGTAACAGAACTAAAAACAACCCACTTACACCCCCATCTCACTTATAACACAGGCTAATATAAGGCACTAACCCTATAACCTGTCACTGTGTTTAATAGTTAAGATTAAACCACATGTATTTTAGTAGGATAAAACAGAAGAGTGGGCGGGGTGGAAACGCCCCGACCACGCCCCGACAGTAAATAGTTAGCAGTAGAGGGACCGCTTGCCCTCACGGGCGGAGCTTTCAGCTCCTACAGTGTAAGACAAATAATAAATAACTTGTTTTTTTCTCTATATTTAAAATTATATAATAAATTATATAATTTAGTTATTAATAAAGGAAAAGTAAAATATTATTTTAAAAGTACTAAAGTATTAATATATATAAGAAGAATTCATCTTGCTTACATAATACATATAATGCAAGTCTTAATAGATGTTAACTTTCAAGACTTCAAAATTGATATTTCGTCATGGAAAGAAATTCTAAAAATCTAAAACTTTGTTTTTATGTTACCCTTATATATAAAAGTTATGTTTTAAGTTTGGGCTTAATTGACTAAGTAATGGTTATGTTGTGGGGGTAGGAATTTGTAGGTTTTGTGTGGCGCTATTGTTCCGCTTCAGGTAGTGTTCCGTTTCCGGGTGTATGAACTTATACTGCGGGGTAATATCGACCTGGCGGGGGGACCTATCGCGATGTCACCTTTGGATTTCTTCTCTTCACACTCCCGCAAAATGCCTCCCGCCGCCGAACTCTGCGAGGAATGCGCCCACATCCCCTTCGACGATCTCATGCGTGACGATGGCGACCTCAGGAGCTCGAAGTACATCCTCAGCCCACTATCTGATTTACAGGACAGGCAGTGCCCGTTCTGCCGACTCGTCACCATGGCGATACTTTGGGCCTGGAGAACAGACCTCGTCCGCAGCGATGGCAAGTGGCAAGGGAAAATCGAGCTCAGATGGGACAACTCAGCGGTTCCCGGGTTCCGCCCTGCTTTCACCCCCCCCACGCCCGTGGTAGCTGCCTGGCCTTCGGCACGCCAGGGACCTCTCCGGCACACCCAAGGGGGTTTGAAACTTCGTACCTGCTGCCCGAGCTCTCCGCTCAAGTTGATATTACACGAATATCGAGGTGGATTGACAACTGCACGGCCACACACAATTGCGTCTTATTCCCGTCGCTTTTGGACTTTTCTGTCACGTTTCCGGGCCTGAAAATGCTCCGTTTCATCGACGTGGTGCAAAACCGACTGGTTGAGAAGCGGGATCCCGTGCAGTACGTTCCGTACGTGGCACTGAGTCATGTGTGGGGATCGGTCTCCAACTTCAGGCTGACAAAAGCCAACCGGCCCAAGTTGATGTCGCGTGGCGCCCTGCAGGATGTCTTCACCGACCTGCCGATGACAATCCGCAACGCCATCACGCTTGTCCAGAAGCTGAATCTGCGCTACCTCTGGGTGGATTCGCTCTGTCTGCTGCAGAACGGTCCGGAAGACCTCGAGCTCGGCGTCGGAGTCATGGACCAGATATATGAGCATGCATGGATTACCATCATCGCTGCTCACGGCCACGATGCGGACGCCGGTTTGCCGGGGATAGCGATAAATCACCGAGAAAAGTGACCCCTTCTGCGGAAAATAAAGAAGGGAACCTACGTCGGGTTGCTGATGGACCCGGATATCCGTCTCAAGAAAACGGTCTACGAGACGAGAGCCTGGACATAAGTTCAGCGTTCGGTTTGACAAACGGATGGGCTCCCTTGGACTAACACGAGCACCAGTTTCCAAGAGAATCTACTCTCCAGACGTAAGCTGTATTTTTTCGAAAATGAGGTCACGTTTTGGTGCCGCCGGTGCGAGTGCCTGGAGACTTGTCACGATGATTCTGAGGCGAGGATGCGGTCCACCAATCATTCATCGCTGCTCTCGTACAGCGTGGACATGAAGAACCCCCTGACCGACTACATGGTGCTACTGTTCTACTACACGGCACGCACCCTGAAAAACCAGTCGGATGTCCTACGGGCCATGGCGGGCATCATCCGGCGGATTTCGAGCAAGTTGAGATATAGGATGTTGGAAGGGCTACCGACTGGGGCGTTTGACTACTTCATTCTGTTCTCTGGCGCTCGAATCCGCCGTCGGCGTGGTTTCCCAAGCTACTCCTGGGCGGGATGGATAGGCCGGATAGACTTCAACACAAGAACTACATACAACTACAATGTCTGGCTCCGGGACCGAACTTGGATTATCTGGTACAAGCAGAGCTCCAGCGGCGTTATAAACCTGGTATGGGACCCTGAAGCAAATCCTTCGTTCCCTGTCTCAGATATGGACTTTGAAGGCTATCGGCCGAGAACCTGCTTCCAGTGCTCGATACCCGGAAGCAACACCTCAAAGATAGTACCACCAGAGGAGCCACCAGCACTGGTAAACGTTCCATCATACGCGCTTCTTCAGTTCTACACAATGGTTGTATTCCTGAAACTTGGAGCCCTGGACGTGTTTAACCCGCAAGCCGAGCTCATCGGGAAGAATGAGAAATCGTATGGGCGAGTGGTCCTCGACGGCTTCGAGGAGACAACAGTTTTTGAATCCGAACACCCCGTTGAAGTTATCTTGCTCTCAGAAAAATACGGATTCGACGGGTTGCAGGGGTTCGATCGATACGATGAGGATTTGTGGAGCTTCTATAACGTGATGGTGCTAGAGTGGGAACATGGGCTAGCCGAGCGTCGGGGGATTGGGGCTCTGCGAAAAGAGGCTATCCATCAGAGCTTCCCACCTGGACCTCTTTGGAAGTAGATCGTGCTTGGATAGTTGGGCCGTAGCCGGTAGGTACATTGAATGGAAGAGTGGCGCTGTGCCGTCCGGTTCCAATTTATGACAGTGATGGTGTCAGAACACATGTAGTCCGCTGCTTACGTTTCGTTATATATGTGCGTAGTCTACCATAACATGCTCCGTTAACTAATTAACTCATGCCTCTTTCAAGACCGCCAATGCCTCATGTAGCTTATGTAGAAGTAGACTCATGTGCGCTTCATCACACTCAATCCGTATCTCGGACCCCGCCAACATGGCATGCGCCTTCTCCGCCATGGCCAGCGGACTATTCACGTCTTTCTTGCCATGCCAAAGTACCAACCTGCCCTCGCCCATCTTCACATCCGTAAGCTCGAATCCCCACTCGCAGCCGAGCAGCTTAGCCTCCCACGCAGCTCCCCTTGCGCCGCCGCCGCCGCCGCCGCCGCCGCTGTCGGCTGGAAAGGCATTCTGCACGCTCGTGACGAGCATGTCGCGCAACCCGCCTTCATTCTCCTCCCATGCGCGCCTGTCTGGGCCGGGCCGAGCTCGCATGGCATGATCCATCAGCATCTCCAGCTTGTTGCCGGAATTGGCATCCGACGTCGTCGTCGCCGCCGCCGCCGCCGCGCCTATGCTCCAGTCCAGCATCCTTTGCACCAGCCCCGTCGACCACGGCGCCAGCCACAGCAGCAGCCGCGCCTCCAGCAGCATACCCTGCAGGCCGAGCGACGCAGGGTATAAGCCCGAAAGGATGCCCGCGGCGCGTAGGCGAGACGCGGGGAGGGCGGCGCAGCATGCCAGCACGTACGGCGCGCCGCCCGAGGCGCCCAGCACACCAAAGGTGTCGGCGCGGATCGCGGCGTGGTCGGCCAGCGCCAGCACGTCGGTCGGCCAGTGCGTGATGGCCCGGTCGGGCTGGAAGGTTGAGCGATACATGCCGGGGCGAGACGGCGCTACGATGCGGACGTCGGCAGCCCGCGCGGCATCATCGAGGACTGCGGCTTCGTGGTGCGAGGCGGGGAAGCCGTGGAAATAGAAAACGGTCAGGGCGCCGGGGGCTATCGCGCCGTAGATCCCGTACGACAGCGTGCGGCCGTCGGGCAGCGAAATGGAGAGTGTTTTGCTATCGCTTCCTTGCGCCGCCATTGCATGCTGGCATCACTCGGGGGAGAGAAATTGGCGTTGCACCTCAGTGTTGCACCTCGGTGGATTGAACTGCCCTTATAATACCCATTGTCAATCCTTGCAGGTCATCAACGCAAGGGGGCGGCGTACATCAGGCAGCGAACTCGCGAAAACCAAATTAGTTTGTGGCACCCCATCCCTATTGTTGTTTTCTTTTCTTCTATTCTTTTCTTCTCACAATTAGGTAAGCTGCGTTCCGGAACCATAAGAAGGTTCGGGCGTGTTTTCCAGGCAAAGAATGCCAAAACCAGTAACTCGTCCTGGCAACAATTATTATTGGTTCTCAGGCGGATTAAACAGCCTGAATGCCTCCCCGCCAAACCAACCCCAACCGGAATTCCCATTGGGAGCATCGCTTACAGCCCGCATAAATTGCGGAGAAGGCCCCCTTGTAGGTGACACACAAACGTCAGCGCCGCACCAAGAGATTACCTGACACGTTCCCAACGCAGCTCACAAGAGGCTCATTGGACACGAGTCACGCAGTACACCTTACCCAGAAACAATTACCACTCACTCTTACAAGGTCAACGATGTCGCCGCCCACCAGACAGCCATCGCGTCCAGCATGCGACAGATGTCACAGCATGAAAGAGAAATGCGTTTACGACTCCACTGTTGCACTCAGTCAGAACCTTACATGCACCCGATGCGCAAAGCTCGATTGACCGTGTACCATTTCCCGCAAGAAACAAACCATCGGACGCCGACGGAAAATAGACCCCGCAACTTCAGTACTACCTCAAGCTTGTCAATAGTTAGTATGGCAACCCACAACCACCGAAAACTAGCAGCTGCCAGACCCAACCTCATGGCCTTCCAACCATCTACTCGCGACACGATCCTCACCGGAAATTTCATTGTTGTATGCATTGTTTGGCAAGGACGACAAAGAAAAAGGGAAAGGTCAGACGAGGACGAGCTTCATGAGCCGGTTCGTCATCGGGCCGTCTTTTGCTGAGCAGGAACTGGCGGGCATTTCGTTCATGCTTACTAGCTTTCCCGACATGACGGATGCGGTACCCAATGGGCTGTTTGCCTGCTCGGGGAGGTTTTTCGCCTTGCTAGAGGAGGATAACAGGTCGAAAAAAGAGGACAGGAACGAGGACTACAGGTATAGCGCCAAAGCGGTGAAGGAGCTGCGGAAAAGGGGTGAAACAAAGGCGAATTCGAGCCCGCGGGGGATGGCGGATTTGACTCTCGCCATGTCGCTTGCGCTGGGCATCATCACTTTTGACCTGCTCGATTCGGGTTTGCACGCGCATTCGATTTGTCGGTACGCGCTGGGGTTGATCAGCAGCGGCACTTACTCGGAAGCCGTGACAAGGGGCGGCGGACTGGGAAGGCAGATGCTGCCGCTGATACACATGGACACGTGCAACTGCCTTGTCAGGAGAGAGATTCCGATGTATCGACTCCAGTCAGGAGGAGGAGGAAAACGCGGCAGCGACGGTGTCGATCACTACATCGGCCGTTGCGTGTCTCTTTTTTCCATCCTTTACGACGTCTGCTGCGTGAATCAGAAACTCAAGCTTGGCTCACGCGAAGGACATGATATAGCAAGGAGACAGGAGAATTTCGAAGAACTCGCACAAGTCGAAGCCGCCGTGCGAGATTGGAGCGCCGAATTGAACGAAGAGGACACGACAAGGTTAACACTGAGGGAAATTGAGGTCATCACCACGCAGGCCCCGGTCCATCGAAAAGCCATTCTCCTCTTCATCCATCGACTTCGGTTTCCCTTTGGTACCGAGGACGACGCGGCGACCCACATGGCAGCTGCTGTTCTTGACGATATTGCCAATCTGTACTACTGCTCAGGGGGCTCAGGGGAGGGCGCAGATCGATGCCGTTTGAATACCGAATGGCGCTGCCGTTTCTCATCGCCGTGGCTGAGCTGCAAGATCCTGTCCAAAAGGCCCGGGCACTGAAGTTGCTGGATTTAATCATGTGGAAGAGAATGTACTACAAAGCTGCGGGGCTCTTGGCACGGTTTATTTTTCACGTCTGGGAAGCTCGAGATCACGGCTGGAGCGGGCAATGGGTTGACCTAACGGAAGACGGGCCCCCGTTTGTGTTGTTTTGACTATCGAGACAATTGAACAAAGATGATTTACGGATCAACATATTGGTAGCATAGGAAGTCGCCTTGAATGTCCAACACGTCACCGATAGTCTTGTTCGGACTGTTGCCATACATGTTCATGACGTGGCCCAGCGTAGTCATGGTACCGGGGCCACCAGCTGCCCCTGTCGGTTTCCTGCGAGATGTCAGCGTCTGTGTGCGCAATAAAAGGCAATAAAAGAAAAGAAAAAACCCACGGAATGCTAGCCGGCCGCGGCGGGAACCCCGGAGCAAAGTCGGGCCCGATATTCGTCCCCCCAACTCTCTTCACCCTCGCCGCCTTATCCTTGGCCTGCCAATCCCAAAAAGCCTTATCCAGCCAAGTATGATGCAAATAAAACAGCGGATCGCCCGGACTCGACACCCCGTTCCCCATCTGCCCCCCGATTCCAGCATGTCCACCCGTATGCGGCTGCCCTTCGATACACGGCCACGCAGTTTCAAAGGTGGTCATGGCAAGACAGGCATCGACATAGGCTTGCGCTGAGCCGACACTGATGGCATCGTTGACGCGTCGGTCGATGCAGTGGTTGGTAATTTCGTAGCCGGGGCCGAGCGAGTTCGTGTAGTTCGCAAAGGGGCCGTTGGTAACGCAGCCTGTGGTGCGGGAACCGTCGCCTCCAAAGCCGTAGACTGGGTCGAGGATGGAGGCACGGCTGAATTTGCCGGCGTCTAGTTGTTCTTGCCAGTATCTAATTGGGGAGGTATGTTAGAGATTCGACGGGCACTTAGGTTGGTACAGAGGCAAATGGACGGGAAAGGTCATTGCTACTAGACTGAATGGGACTTACGGCTGGTACCCTGTGTACCCGCACTCGTTCCGCAGCGCCGGTTTCGTGTGCGTAGAGCATCAGTCTGTGGAAGGGCAGGAAGGAACCCTTTGATTGTGGTCATGGAGGCTAGCGTTGACAGTCTTTCGGGCTAAAAGAGACACGTAATTTAAGGTATGGATGGACTTACCACAAAATGCGTTGAATACGCCTGGAGCTGATGGATAGACTGGAACTCGTCAAACCGCGTCTTGGCGCTGCGGAGACCAAGGGTTGCCGGCTTCTTCATCAAACATAGTTCGGCGTTGATGTAGGCCGACTTTTCGGCGTTGGTGAGCTTGTGCCTGGCAGATGTCGTGGTCAGCTGTCATCCGTAATAACAATTGGAAGGAAAATTAGCAGCTACCATGCTTTCCGCTGCGCTAGGTTGGTACACGGCTCAGCGGACACCGCCAAGAACAGGAGCAGGTGGAACAGGATGTCGGGAAACAAAGCCATGTTCGCAAGATTGGTAATAGGAAAACCTGCGCCCAACCCTTCAGTGATCTCAACAGATGTCAAAGATTTATACTCCAGGCTGTCGTTCAACCTGTTCCCATGGACCGCATGTTTTTCGTGGCCGGGTCTATGGCCCAGTCTAGTGTGGCCGGTTAAACGCAGCTCCAGCTTGTTACCGCAGCCACCCTTCCAGATACCCTGTTGCTAGAAGCAGCAGGAAGGACAGAAATGGAGTATAACAATAAACGTCTTCTTTAGAATAATGCACTTCTTTCTTAGCATTGGGCTTCAAACACTAATTCTAATTATTGCAGTTAAGGTTTTTCCCACTATATATTGGGGCACATTTTACGGTGTTGCTGGCGCAGTGGGCAAGGTCGGCAGCATTGCAATCCTGCCTATTATTGGACGGACGGCAAAGCTCAATATAGGTCTCGGGATTAGGCTGCTCGTTGCAGTAGTGCTGATGGCAATATGCGCAAAGCTAACTTGTCTTCTCCCGAAGACTCAAAGCGCTCAGCCGAGAACTCCCGATGTGGAAATACCGGCGGGCGGGGGGCCGGATGCGGAACGTGACGGGACAGTAACCACTACGGAGAAAGGAATCCGGAGAATCCTACTATGGGTCCACCCCCTGATGTTCCAGAAACTTGAGTCGAGAAAGCTAGAAGATATCTCGCAAGCCCGCGAAGACTATTAAGAGAGGCAGAAAAGGTAAGGGGCGAAGAACATGAGATGGGAGGTTTGGTTGTTTAGTTATCCCCAGCTGCTGTTCTATTGAGCCACCTTATTAGAAAGGCGCGAATACGAAATAATTAGTTTTAGCGTATATAATTCACTTACTTAGAAACAAGATGAATATAGTTTATCTTCCAGTTGGAAAGGATGTAAGTCTCTAAAAGATCCTCTCTTACAGTTGTGTTTTCCACGAGGTCATGTAGCTTTTTCCCGTTGTTCTCTATCTCCCTAATCTAATCTTTAAGTCTTCTCTGCGACACACTTTCTAAGATATTTTTGACAACGTAAACAACCTCGCGCTTTGAAGGTCGTGTTACTAGGATCGAAGAGCTGCTCGGTGCTGGTGATCACGCGAGAATTTACTGTCACAGCGTCGCTTCGTCCGCGCGCTACTCTTAAGCTCCAGTACATCGGGTTCAAGGTCCCATCTGATTCCTGCCTTATCTTCTCTAGTAACTACAGCACTGAAAAAATAATCTAGTGAGCTTCTATTAATGATGATGCAACCAAAACGCCCCAGATTACTTCCTGTCTAATGGCCGGTGTGATTCACCAAGTTCACTACCGTGAGACCCAACTTCCGATCTACAATCCCCAAATCCGTATCCAAAAGGTCCATTTCCACCACAACTCGCGATGAGTGGTTCAAAGTACCGTCCCTGCGCTGCATCCACCCGGGTAACTGGGGCAGTAGACCTTGTACGAATGAACACGGCCATCCGGGTTCCAGCAGGCACCCGGGCCGGCGTCGGCACCTGGGTCCGAGCAGTCCCGTGTCTGGAAAAGAATGACCTGACACCTTGGGTCCTTCTTCAACATCTGAATGGAGCTAAGAGGGACAATTCCTGGGGTCTTCTGCGAGCTTGGGGAACGGCCGGGAGCCCAAGTACACTGGCCGCATGCGTTCCCGTCGAGAACATCGACTCTGGCATAGCTGTCACCACACTTGTCGTCGTAGGATAGAGTGAAGCTTGCGAGGGTGTCGCGCTTGGTGATGGCGGCGGCGGATGTGCTGCCTAGAAGGCCTGCGAGGGTTGCCAGGGTGATGAGGCTAGATTGCAGCTGCATGATGGCTAATGTTTGACCTCGGAGTGTGTGATCGTGGAAACCGGAGAAAAGAAAGTTGAGGGTTTCGTTGGTTGTGGTGCTATGGGTGGATGCAAATAGAGATTTGGATGGTTCCTCAGATCTCTTAAAAAGTGTGGCTGTATTGTTGAAGGTGCTGGAACTGATGATGATGAATTAGACTGAATAAACGTCGAGGACTATTGCATGTTAAATACTTCCTAATTTTCGGGCAACCCTCGGCTGGGCATCCGCTCAGTAGCTTCTGATAGGTACAGCGTCTCAGCACCCTCCCAGCAATCCAATGGCAGAGCCATAACGCCAGAGGCCAAGAAGAGCTGCGGCCGTGATTTGAGGCTTAAGGCTCAGCCCAAAAGGGACGACGCAATTGGCCATTTTAGGGCACAAGCTATTAATAGGGCTATTGTCTTCCCGGATTCGTCGAAGTCCGGGCGCAGCCCACAGCACCCTGCGGTTCTGTCAACGCTAGGCATGTGCCCCCGATACAGCCGCCTTCACTTCACGTTGTGTGACGCTGCGACCGAACCAAGCCTCGGGAGAGGGCTGGAGGCACATGAGAGAGGGTAAGGAAAATTTTCTCTCTGTGGCTCCTAGCCTTCTACACTGAAGAATTCCGGCATGTGGCCATCAAGGGGTCTCTCCTACTAGGCAACTGCATCGTTCTCCAATTGAAAATTAAACAACATACCAAACCCCGTTGATGATGACTCAAGACTGCGTCGTACATCTTCCTCTTTGCAGCAGCCGGCGCTGCTGTTAATGCGGCGGCGCCGCCTGTGCGCGATCGGGTTCCCATGAGCGAGTATTCCACCACCGAAATGGCTTTCATGATGTCTCACTCACTTGTAAAACTACCTAGTCCTAGATTCCCTCCCGATTGAGCTCGCAAAATGAACTCGCCTCCCTTGCCGTAAAGACCTTCGTTGACCCCCAAATCCAAGGTCACACCAAAACCTTTACTAAATACCCGGCACAAATTTCCAAGCCACCCTGCGACAATTACTTGGCCCAAGCCCCCCACACTTGACCTCTAACCGCCTCTCATCATGCATACACCGATGTACCAAAAGCAGCGTCATCCCAACCGCGTACGTCCACACTACTGCTTTAGAGCCGCACACAAACGCACACCTGCTGTAGCTCATGATCAAATCTCTACCTAGCGTAGTTCGCATGGCGCGAGCGCGTATTATTTGGCAGCAAAGATTCTTGCCAGAGACAGTGGAATACTTGGATAGATATAACTCTTCTCCGTTTCCAGGGTGGTGGATAAAACCGAGTCAAAGTTTACTTGCCACCTGCCTTAAACCTGGTGATCGGACCCCCTTGATGTTGTCACCATCGACCAGAAATATAAGTTCGTCAATGGGAAGCCCCGCGTATCGGAAATCATCCACGCGGAACCATGTTTCGCATGCCAGATCAAACATACTCTGCCGAACCTCCTTTCCTCGGCGAGGAGTCTCGAACGTGAGCCGCCACCGATTTTCCTCACCGACGGGATACGCTCTCACATCCAAAGCCGTGGCATCGCCATCTCCCTCGTCCACACCTACAATTGCAGCCGCAATCCCGGCCCATCGTCAACGTCGAAGTTAGTCCCCGTGATTTTTTCTAGGGCGTAGCCGAGTAATATGTAAGCGGCGTTCGAGTAGGCCGCCTTATCACCTGGCTGCCAGGCCAGTGTGCTCTGGCTCCCGTTGAGCCATTCGAAAACTCTGATTCGGTCAGCTTAGTACCTCAATAAGCTTTTCCTAGCCAAAACTGACGAGCGCGTGTGCAGGCTGGAGTGTCTGTCGTGGTATCGCAGGTTGTTAATTCAGACTGTAGCGGTGGAGGGAAGCCTAGACCTTCTAGCTGTTGTCCTCTGGTAGTGTGCAGGTCAAACAAGTTGCCTAGGAGTAGGGCGCGTTGGTTAGCCATCTCCACAGTAATCTGTGTAACTAGGTTGACCTACCCCATTGAGGTGTGCCGCTTAGCTGACTGGAAAGCATTCTCAGCGTGACATCCTTATATCGGCTGGCGTTGAGTTCTGGGAGATAGCCGGAAACGGGCTAATCCAATATGTCTCCGGCAGTAAGTAAATGAGTCAGGACATTGAAGACTTTCGTCACGGATGCTACACGGTAAACGGTGTTACCCTGAACCTCGCTGAATACTAGAGGGGTTCTGTATGGGCGCCGTGTAGTGGTACTCAAAAAAAATGCCTTGCCGAGATGTCATCTGCACGGAGAAGGACGTCGTCGATGCATTCCAGGCGGTGTAGCTGCATTAATTGAGATATCTATCAATGCTATGAGCTTGTCCAGACGAAAAGACTTGGCCATATCTGGCGGCGGGAGAGTTGGGCCGGTGGGCGGGCAGAACCCTACCGCAACCGAGGCGAGTACTGAGAAGAGTAACGCTTTGTAGAGACCCATGTTGAAAGATAGGATGGATTTACTCTAGGAATCGTTTCCCTATGGCTTTCGATCGAAGTTTAAGTGTGGGCGGACTGAAGACGGCCTGTCTTATAGTATTTAGTCAAACCATGTATTCTAGCTTGGGCTTTATGACGCGTCCATATTCAGATGCTGTCGCGCTACACGCAAGATATACGAGATACATAGGATGCGCTGCAAAACATGTAAGACCAGGAAGAAATCTCTAGCACGAATTGATACACCTCCCTACCTTACCCAACTCCGTCCGGCGTTGATTGGCAGGGGCGCTCCCAATTGACTGATTAGGCCCAGATCTGCAGTGCCGTTTGTCCATATGCCACCCCGACTCACTCTTTCTTGAGCGGACCACCACGGTCACGACACCAATTTCGCCCGATCTGCCAAAGAGGGAAATTTTGGCGCAGCTTCCAATCAGCTTCGATCTCAACAAAGCTTCAAACGATAGCTACCATTCCCAAGAAGCCGCAGAGCTGCCTAACTTGCCGGATCCGGAAGAAAGGCGGCGTACGTTCCATGTGCATGGGCCAGTCGCTAGCAGCCTACTGATAAACGACAGTGCGACCTAAAGGCCCTTGTCGCCAAGCACCCCGAAGTCCCAGTCGACGCCCTAGTCCGCTCGGAGCAGGAAGGTAATACCTTCAAGACGTTATATCCCAATGTCGTCCCGGTTCTCGGAGCCCTCGGGGATCTGTCGCTGCTAGAGGAGTACCCCTGCCCAGGTGAAAGTCCCGATCTGGCACAGTCAGCTCCTGTCGCAACGGTGGCTAACCTCGTGTTTTTCCTGTTCTGGCAGACAAGCGATCGAGCGGTGTATGGGGCGAAGGGTGGGTTTCAGGAGTTTATTGTTGAGGCGGTGGAGGGGAAGATGGTAAGGGTGACGTATGTCTCGGTTGAGGCGACGCAGATGCAGCCCGGGGAAGAGGGGAGGAGGAATTTTGGGAGGCTGCCGTGGTTGTTGGTTGAGATGCATATTATGTATGCGCAGTCTTTGCTGTGGGGTGCTGTGGGGAGGCTGGGGAGGCTGGGGTCTTGATGGTGATACTTTTGTTACGTCACGATGCATGGTTGAATGGTGAATGTTTTGTCTGATACTGGATCGGTGACAAAGGGGGAAGGAGCGGAGTGCGCGATGCGCCTTGACCGAGTCATAGCCGACAACCATGCATGGTATGTGGTGGTAAAAACCGGAGCAGATCGGTTCCAACCGGTTGGAAGACGGCAGAAATCGGAACTATGGATCGATATTGGTACCCCAATCCACGAAACCTTCTCCCGCGAGGGGCTTCCACACCTTCTGGAGCCCTAAATGCCTCTGGTCCCCCTTTTGGGCCCCTTTCATTCTGCCATAACGGCAGTCGGAACACCCAGGCGGTGCCATGTGCGCGATTTGCGTGACCGCCGGCTGTGCGTCACAGCGGTTTTACCGTGCCCCTGGCTTGTAGTCGGTATCTGAGCCAAGTCAGTGCGCAGTGCCAAGGCAGATTTGCATGGGATACATATACCGGGCCGACGGCAGGCATGGCTTCCCGAAAACTCAAGACTCCACCATTCGACGCCTGTGAACTCAGAGAGAATCAGCTCGCGCGAAGCCACTCCGCACAGAACGCACTGAAACTGCACAGTATCATGCAGGTTATTACCCCCAAACAGTCCACAGACGGTCCTTCCCCGATGGAAGTGGCCGAATGCGTGTGGGGCCGACGGCCCAACCACAAGTACGAAGACAGCGACATAGACGCCTACCTCAATTACTACCAGCGACAGTGGGACTACTACCATTCCGAGCAGGGACTCAGCATATTCCAGAATTTCGGTGACTTTGCCAAGGTCGTCGAGCAGATCAAGAATGGCGCAACGCCAGGCGACATCATTTCCCAGTTGGAGGAGGAGCACCAGGGCAAAGAATACGCGAAGCATATCTTCCAAGACTCGGTGGAGCTAGCAGCGCGCACCCTCACGATGGTGCGCGTTGGCAATCCAGAATTATCCTGGACGGAAAAGGAGTCACTGCGGCGGTTTCTCGACCGACAATTCTCTAAGGCGCCAGTTCTTAATTGCGAGAAAACGACACTAATGAACAAAGCTTTCGACGCATGGGCAATTGAGAACTGGGGCGGCATCTTGATCGAGCTGACAGATAACCTGGCCGATCACCTTCACCTTATCAGGAACGGGTCAGCTGTGCTTGTTTTCCATCACATCTCGTTTCTCAAGTACCAGGATAGCAGGCACGTCTCTCCAGTGCATAGTCCATCCCCTACACCCTTTTCCAACCCCCAAAGTCTAACAAGATGTCCCTATAGCAACTCTGAACTACTCCCCCCCGAACTTGTAAAGGAAACCCTCAAGACCCTCTCAATGCTCTTCCCGCATAAAGAATTCAGCTCCCGGGTCGGAGTTGGCTTTAAGCACCAGAAAGGGAAATGGCTCAAGGCCACCTGTGGCACCTGGGAGGCCAAGACTGGTGGCAAGGTTGACTCGCAGCTGTTCAGTTGCCCAGCTCTGGTGCCTTTTGAGGGCCGGAGAATCAAGACGTTTCAATACTGGAGGGACCGGCTGGTGGCGTTGAAGCAGAAGTATGATGAGGGACCGGTGCCGCAGCAGAGCGTGCTGAGTGCACCTTTGTCTCGTCATCGGTTCAGTCCGCTTGGGGTCCCTGACCAGGGGATTGCGTAAGGTCAGGATTCAGGTACTAGCTGGGGCTTGGACGTAATGGTATAGGGGTTTATTGTGGACAGTTATTAAAGCGATAATGCAGCCTACTCCTTAGCAGTGGATAGTAGTACCTACTGCCTAGGTACCTTTTTTAATATTAATAGACTAACTGCTTGCAACTTATCGCGTTCTGATTCACCGTCCCTAACAACTTGAAGTCCAACCGTGCGCAGGTCCTCTTACTCTGCATTCAGACTGATGACCGATCTCTGACCACTGACCTTTCCATACTTGAGGAGCTCCCATGCTGCCTGTACTTGTGATAGACCGCCCAACTCTCGAACGGGGACTATTTTGAGCTCCCCCGACTGTAAAGCGCCCTCCATGTATTCCCACCATACCCATTTAGTAAACTCCTCGTTCTTCGGGTCCAGAGAGTCGTCCAGATATTGGGCAAAATGGCCCGTGACACCCTCCGGCAATTTCACCCCTGGCCGTACGCCCATTGTCAACAGAAAAGAGCCACCTCCCAGGGCGGCCAAGACCCCCTTATCACGACCTGGTCCTCGGCCGAATCGGCAGCTGCAAGCACAGCCTTGTACAGCCCAAGCGCAATGAGCTCTTTGGACGCCTCCGGTGCTTTCCGGTCAACAAAGTACGTTGTGCCCGAGGAGCGGACCATTGGACTACTGAGATTCACGACGCCGCCTACACAACATTGGTGTAGAGTGACGTTAAGTCCCAACTTAACGAGGATTTCCCAACCGCAACCGTAACTGTAACAACCGCCAGCCCAGCCTCCTCGGGCACCACCGATGTCTAGAGCCTCTACACGTGGGAGTGCTCAGGCGGTGGCTCGGCCTCTATCAAGTACCACGTCAGTAAAACGAGCGCCGGCTTATGCACATCCAGAGACAACGAGATTACCGATGACCCGGCCAACCTGCCGATACCCTATACCATCTGTAGCGCGGCGCACTCATTGATTGATTAGTATTTTGACGACAACGGGTTCGCTTGCGATCATACTAGTACTGGCGGTGTATGTTGCGTTGGGTCTTTTGGGTCATCGACATCATGCATAAACGCTAGAGGCCAGTCATGCATGGTCTGAAAAGCCCTCTCGTGCCATGACGTGTGCACTGGATGAAGGGCTAGCATTAGTAAGTTGTAAAAGAGAGAGGGCTTTTTTTGCGACTAATGTTTAGATAAATGGATACAATGTGCTAGTTGAGACAGAAGATGCCAGTGACCCCTTTCGTAATTGCACTCCCTGTCCACCTATGTATGATCATCTTTCACCCGGCACATTCGCCTGCCTTTCTTTCGAGACTTTGCACAACTGTTAGCTCCGTATCATGCTGATTCACTCCCGTGATGCCCGTGTCCTTCAGCCTCTTCCAATAGAAATTTCTGCTCATCTGCCGTGGCCAACCGATGCTTCTCGTCGTCCACCAAATCCTTGTTCCTGTCGACGTAGCGCGCGTTTCCCCTCCACCGGGTTGTCACCCAGTCCCGCAAATATGTGAATGAGCGGCATACATGTTGTTGGTCTGAATCAATGTACTGATGCTGGAGGCCGTCCATGAATTTGGTGGGGATTAGTGTTGTGCTGCCGTAGGATTAGATGGATTGGCGGATGATGTCAAGACAGTGTTCTGCAGATGTCAGCTTAAACTTTTATTCCTGGCATCATGAAGGTGAACAACACATACCGGTATGGAGATGTCCATGGATCATCCAGGGTGCGAGCGAGAGAATGAATCTAAGTCTCTTGCGGCTTTTCGGCAAGCGAGGGGCAGAAAGAGCCTGAGTGCAGTGAGGACAAGATTGGAGAAAGCTGGAATTCTCGTCTTCGGAGCCCACGGGGCTGTATTCCGCTGATCCCATTATTGTGCTGGAGTTGCGGCCGTTCTAAGCCGTAGGAAAGATGATGATGATTAGGGTTCAGCAATTCTGCATCGGATTGTTGCTAGTGGTTGTCGCTTCAGGCAAGCGATTTGAGAGCAAAGTGAGTGATATCAGGGATCTGGACATGGAGATGGGGCTCAAGAATCTGGGAAGTCCTCCTAATGTGGGCACAATTCAAGACCTATCTATTGGTACCCAGGTGGTCTTTGGCTGGGTGTGCCCACCTGGCACTAACATTCAACCAGCCTTCCTCCTGCAGCTTCAGCAAGGCACACACCATTAATGGCCCCTATCTGCACCACTTTAGTTCTGCCGCCGAGAAAGCTGCGCCCTTTTCATTGGTCCTGTCAGCAAACAAAAGCTGTTGGTTAATGCTGATTGCCATCCGTGTGCTCCAGAAATGCCGCGTGGACGAAGTTTGCTGCACGGGTTCCCACCAAGGATGTTTCACCCCGATTGTTCCCTCTCTAATTGAGCCTGGCCACTCTTTGGATGTTGGCCATCAAGCAACAGATGCCATAATGAAGCGGGGTTACTATGTGATTATGACCAGACGTGAGCGGTTCTTTGATTAATTGGCTACTGCTTGCGGTTCTGGCGGATAATTCCGCGACAGGTGCCGGAAGAAATCGTTAGATCTCGGAAACGAGTGCCCTCTAATGAAACAAGTACGCTACGTGGCTATAGAGCTAAGAGGACATAACGGCACATCCCTGGGCTGCTTCCTCTGTAACTTAAATAAAGACTGTTATTGCTATAGCTATGTGTTTACTCTTATTACGGCAATTGCGAAGGAAGTTTAATATATAGCGGTTTACTCTATTACTAAGACTGACTTAATGCCATACCTTTTATTTCTTTACAAAAGAACTACTTAAGACTAAGGAATACAAACTGCTAGGGTTAGATGACTTAGCAAGGTCTATTATTCTTAACTAGCAGAGGCGCTAGCTTGCTGGCTAGCCTTGCCTCTAATGCGCTTAATAAGGGACGTTAGCGGGGAATGACTGTCTAATTAGGTCTTAGTTAGGAAGAGCTTTCTACGCAGTGCGGCTAGTAATACTAGAGTATAAAGATTAAGTTCTTAGATTAGGAATATTATCACCTGTTAGGTTAATTATAGCTCTAGACTAAGTGGAAATATTGTCATTAAGCTAGCTAAGGTTCATCTTCTTAGCTAACCAGCGCGCTTGCTCCTTAGCTGAGCGGACTTCTCAGTTATGTCTCTCTTCTTAATTATCGAAAAGTAGATAATTTCCTCTTTTACTGCTTTAATATAAGTTAATAAAGTGATTATATCCGTTACAGAACTTAAAGCAGACGTAACATTAGATATTGCTGCAGTTTAAAGCTGTATAGACTATTTTATTACAGCCTTCTGCTTTAATGAAAGGCGTTCTGTTTGCCTTTGCGTTAGCTATATGTAAAAGCTAGCATTAACAACTTATAATTATTACACTTTTAAATTAAAGCCTTTAATATAACTTCTTTAATCTAGTAGTGCGCGTTATAGACTTTATTCTAAGCTATCTCCTTACACATTTTAGGGATATGCTTTTCTTAGCAGCATAGTGTTACAACCTGCACCTGACACAGGCCTTAAGAGGATTGGACAGGTTAAGACAGAGCGTATAGCAGGACGCTAAAGGTAAAGGGGGCGTTCCAAAGACGGCTTATTAAGCTAGCACTCCTAGACGGGGGTATAATGTCACTGTAGGTCGCTGTTACTATAATGCACAGAGGTGGGTCTGAACAGTAGGACACAAATGAACAATTGAATACTAGCGTGAGGAACCAGAGTCCCTCACGGTGGTTGTGGGCACAACCATGACTATTCATACTAACTGACTAAGAGGTACTTCGTACCTTGCTTGGTCCACTGTGCTTGGTGGTGCACCACGCAGTTGCGGCCAAGCAGTCGACTGAACGGTGCTTGGTGTTGCCAGTCCTTGTGGACCACCAAGCTCTTTCTCACTTGTCGTAGGGGCTTCGGGTCTTTGCACCCCTGGCCCAGTGCGTTTGGACAGTGCGCACCGTCCTCCTGCACTGTTCCTCCTGCGGGGGATTCGTCAGGCCGCCCCGGCCCAGGTGACGGCCTGCAGGGTCGTCACAAGTATAAATATCAATTTTGGAAAATTTTGGCTTGAAAATGTTAAGGTTTGTTAGACATTTATACGTATATGCTAGTAAATACTTAAAATTAATTATAAAACTAACAAAAATTTATAAAATTTTAAATAAAATATTTTTAGTCTTTAGATAGCTAATAAAGCTTATTAGGGAGTACTTCTTACTAATACTACTTTAATGTTAATAATTTAATATTTTAACTATATAAAATTTAACTTAAATACACTGTAAGAAATACTTGTAAATTCATAACACTTTATATCTCTAAAATAATCTAAGTTTACATATCTTATTAGAAACTCAGTTTTAGTCATATATTTTACATAATTTTAATATAAAAGTTAATAAATTTAATATATTTTATCGATACTTTTAACGACTTTCCAAAAATTACTATAAATTAACTAAGCAGTCTACTAAGTTTAAAACTAGTTATAAATTATCTTTATCCATGTGAATAGCTATACATTCATGACTTATAAATATTGATTACGTAATACAGTATACGCAGACCTTAACAGATGATATATATTGAATGGTAAAATGTTAAATATCTCCACTAAAAAACCTTACAAAAAATATCTAACTGCATTATAGTATATCATTCATAAGTTAATAATTGTTATATTTTTCATTCAATTTTAAGTTACGTATTGGTGGTGTTGTCAATATGGGAATCTACTTTATATTATATGGCGCTAACGTTCGGATTCCCTGCGTTCGGAAACCCCCCCACTTAACTTAAGCTGGGTTCTACGAGCTGAGGCACTCTAGCGAGTGCGCAAAGCCTAGCTCAACCTGAGGTCATTGGCGGCCAGCAAAGGAGGCCTCCACAAAAGCGGGTAACCTGCATGACAGATCTGCACATCGCTCAACCCGTTCGTATCTTCGTCAAAGTGCTTCAGCATCGTCAACGATTGACAATGATGGATGGGACCACGCCCGAGGAGGTCATACCGACGAGAAAAATTGCCAACACAACGTCACAACTCCTCGCTGCCCGTTTCCAAGCCACCAGGTCTTGTTCCATCCACGAATTTTGCGACGCGAGTTGCGCAGAAAATGCCGCAGACGTGACCTGCACACCGCTCCTGTCCCTGCCGTACGAGCCAGTCAACGTGGAAGTCAAATCGCCGCCTCCGCGTGCCCGGGACGAGCCGCTTCCTCCGTCGGATGCGTCTACTCAGTTCTCCTACAATTCCCTTGTGGCAGAAACTAGGGAGTTCCGGCTCGTCTGCGTGAAAAGAAGCATATTCCGCGCCGACTATGCTGACTGCGAGCTCCTGACCTTCTCCCTCGACAGCCCTCCGCCTTACACGGCCCTATCATACTGTTGGGGGACCGACCCGCCCAACAGGAGCATCGTGTGCAACGGAAGCATATTCGCGGCGCCCCCGTCCCTCGAGGGCGCACTAAAGCGGTTTCGCTCCTTGGACCACGACAGCGACGAGGTGCCCTACCCTTGGATCGACGCCATCTGTATCGACCAGACGAACACAACAGAGAAGAGTCAGCAGCTCATGATGATGCAAGACATCTACCGCAAGGCGGACACGGTTATGTGGACCTGGGAGATGTCTCTCCGTCCTGGTATCCAGGCTACGACCTCCTAAACCGTGTCGTTGCCTTGTCAGACCAATCCGCCGCGGCCAGGGAGGCGGCATTGCCCAGGCCCGACGACCCGTCCAACTGCTGGCCGGCGTACTGGAGCATCCTAGCCACCCCTTGGTTTACACGCCTGTGGATCCTACAAGAGATCGTCCTCGCTCGCTCGTGCGTAGTCATGTACGGGCGGTATAGTTTCCCGTGGGAGCGGTGGGAGAAGTCGTTTGACATGCTCTGCAGCAGCCCGACCCTTCGCGATTACATGGAGCAATCGGGCCGACTCGGACATGGCTTCGGGAACTTCCTCAAGATCCTGGATATCCGAAACAGCTACTTGCTTTTCCGTGCTGACAAGTCAGACCCAGGGGCCGCCTTGCGAATTCGACAGATCGGATTCCGTGATCTGAGGAGGCTGCTTTCTGAAGGCCCTTACGACGCGTTGAAACTCGTGTCGCTGGCGCGAGAACTGGAGTGCGCGGAGCCGAAGGACAGGATATTTGCCCTCGCCGCTCTGATGAACGACAGCGAGCTTTCAGCCATTGGCGATTACTCTTTGCCTGCGGTCGAGATATACACGCGGTTTGCGAGATACCAGGTCCAGCGTGGAAATCTCTTTGCGATTCTGGATGTTGCCGGCCTTGCCAAGCACAAGAACCCTCAACATTCACTTCCGTCCTGGGTTCCTGATTGGACTTCGCAGAGAGTCCTGGATGGTGCTCTCCGACCACTCTCAGTCATGCGGAACTTGCCTTACGCCGCGTCTGGGCAGGGCACACGTCAGCCGCCAGACGTCAAGATCCTTGACGGTGGACTGGTCATCTCGCATCAAGCCATGATTCTCGATACTATCCGGGACGTTCATGGGCAAAAACAGAGGGAGCTGGGGGGCACCACAACCGGGCCAGTCACCGAGTTGGCCAGCTTTCTCAGGTGGGTCGAGTCCATACAGCAAATGATAGCCGGCTCCACTTCTGTCTTTGCATCCCTTTATCCGGACATCGATGACGCGTTGGCGAGACTCCTCATCATCGACGACCAATACACAGGCACGAACGCAGTAGTATGGAGCGTCCCAATTAACGACCCGGCGGCAGAGCTCAAAAAGGCCATCAAGCTTCTCAGGTCCCGCCTCCACGATACATCAGACCAGGTATCATCCGTGTCGAGGTCGTCTACAGAGACGTATATCCACCAAATGAAGGCTGCCACGAGGTGGAGAAGCTTTGCCGTGACTGATACGGGACTCATCGTGTTGGTGCCTGAGGTTGCTATGGCTGGCGACAAGGTTGCCATCTTTCGAGGCGCCGCGGTTCCCTACATCCTCCGACAGCTATGTCCAGGGGGTTATGTACGGGGAAGCCCTCGGCGATGGCACAGCGGTGATGTCGGATGTCCTCGTTGTCTGATGATAGCAATGGGGGACCTGAGGCTACCAAACGTGTTGACACCAATACACCCAGCAATCTACAGTAAACACCTATGCGTCTCTTCAAACGTCTCATCCTCCCCAAAACAGACCCTGTATGACGTCTTCGCGTATCCCTCTGCTGCACCCGCTAGTCCAGGGGCCACCATACTGTACGCGTCCTGCAGAAACATTCAGCAGTCGACGACACATACCGCCCGTGTCTCTGCTCGGTAAGCCGGGCGATAGCTCGGTCAAGCTACCTAACTGCGGCAGTGTTGCTGGGAGACTTGAAGTGAAGAACCTTGAGAATTTCGCAGCATTCTCAAAATTTCTTGAGGCCGTACAGTGCCTGAGCTTCGCGGAAGAGCGCCTTTTCGGTTGGCTGAACGGAGGGCATGATTGTCTCGGCATCGGAAAGCGCCGAGCCGAAGGCCTTTGATCTGAGGGAAGCCAAGAAGCGGTTGAGCAGGATGGTTCAGGACTCCTCTGCCGTAAGATGGATCACCTGAGGTTTTTGTAGAACATCAGAATTGCAGATAGTGACTGGAACTTCTCTGTTTTCAAACATCAACTTAATTAAAAGAAGACTGGTATTGTTAGGAATGGTGATAAGTAATTACCTAGGTAACATGTGTAGCTCCGGCGAGTTTGCACCAGTACCGGAAACTTGAAGTCTCGGCAAAGTTGACCAGCTGCCTCTCCTCGCTGCCTTGACATTTTTATGGGAGGAAGCTGGTGGTTGTGGGCCAGGACCGAGTTCCACACATCGAAGTTGGTTGCTATTGGACTTCAGGACTGGAGAAATAGCATCAGTTCGTTACTCTCCATTCATAAAACACTCTTCTTTTTAGCCTCTTCCGCTTCTCGCCCTTTCTCGTCACGCACCGCTGCCCTTAGTTATTTCCTAGTGGTCACTTCTACGTCAACTCCCCCACACATATATCAGGTCGTCATATTAGAATCCTTCCTATACATATTAACACATCTTTACTACCGTTCCCCATCCAAAATTTAATCCTTCCACTTAATCAACATGCAGCCAAACACCACCGCCTTCAGGCAAATCCCCCTTCTCAGAAAGAGTTGACAATGTACGGATACTCATCGCCGTCTCAGCTGCCGTCTTAGCTGCCAGATCCGCCGCATCAGCCGCCGTATTGCAGTACAGCTATCAGTATCCATTGACTCGGGGCGCTCGTTTAGGTCGACCCTGTTGTTCTTTTTCGGTTTTTGTAATATCACTGTAACCACTTTTTACATAGCGATGCTTTCTCAGGCGCATGCCTCCCTCGAAAAGGGGCCGCGCCGCGCGGTTCTTCGAACCGTGCCCTCTCTCAATTAACATCCGACGGTTTCACCACGAAAACCTCCCGCAAGAAGACCAGTGAGCCTCTGGCCCTCCGATCGAAGGAAGATGATCTAATCCGCGGTCTCCCGTTTCCTTTGTTGTTCTATGCTAGGCACCGTCTCATACTAGGTTTTGTTCCATGCTAGGCACCGTTCCATTCTAAGCACCGTCTACTAAGTATATCTCTATTTTTCTATATCAATTTTATTCATGTCCCTCTGATCGAAGGTCCAGTAACCTGGAAGTCGGCCTTCCAGGCCGACTGCAAGTTCCTGTAGGCGTGGTTCCTTTTATAGTTTCTTTCATGGTGCGTCACCGCACCAGCTCAATAGTTTACTAATAATATTAAACTAGGCGTCTTTAGTTGACTAATCAAGTATTATTATATTTATAATATTATTACCAAGCTAAATCGAAGTTTATAGAGTTATATATGCAATATTCAGAGTTAACTTTTAGAATTTTCAAGGTTATATATGGAGAAAAAAGTGTTTCACTCGCTTGTCTGTTTCACTCGCTTATCATGCACATTACAGATTTGGAAGGAACGATTATGGTACTCCAGGGCAGATTAGAGTTGCAGAAGCTTTATAATATGATTCCAAAAACTGAGAGAGGACTCCGTTGATGATGCTGTGTCTATAATGCTGTATTTAGTTCCCTAGCCGTCTCTAAATGCAGCCTCCGCTCCCAACACTCTATAAGTAATACCCATTTCCAACCAAAAACGCCAATGAAAATAATGCTCGCAACATTCGCGTGTTCTTTTTACACTCTCACCCACACCATTAGCAAGTATGCTTCATATAAAACCCCAAACTCCCCTTTTCATCCACCTCCCTAACATCCTGCACCCACCAAACAGCCTGCATCGCCTGGTCATTCCCCTCCGGAACCCTCACAAACACATCCGTCCCAATCTCGCTGCACGGCTGCGAATGAATCACCTGTTCTCCCGGCTTCACAGCAACCACCCCATACGGCCCAGGCTTCACTTTGACATCCCCAATCGTCCCACCCGCTTTGAAACTCCCATCCACTCCTGAGAAGGAAAGATGGACTGGCCCCCCGTGCTCCGGTGTTTTTTGGTAGATATTCGACGCATCATACCGCTCGGCGGGAAGGTTCAGAATCCAGCTGCACGTGCCGGAGGAGGGTGTGTCGAAGCGGAGGAGTTGGCGGAATGTGAGTTCGGATGAGGTGTATTGGAAGAAGAGAGGGACGGCGGGGGACACGCCTGGGGCGGAGGGGTTGGTGAGGTCGAAGGTGATGATTTCGGTAGGGGGGAGGATTTGGGTGGCGCCGGAACCGGAGGTGCAGCGCTTGACGCGGGTCGTGAGGGTGGGGTTTTTTGGAGAGGTGAGAGTTGAAGTTGGGAATGCGGAGGTGATAGAGGCAAGAAGGGTGATGGTGGTAAGGAGGGTAATGAGAAGTGTCATTTTTTTGATGTTTGATAAACGTCCGAGATCTGATAACAGTGACTTGGACGTTGCAAGGTGGGTGTAGATGAGTTGTTTGGAATGATGCTTGTCCTACAGCTTTGATGCTTGATCTGGATGCCGATGTGAGTGATGATGTATTTAGACCGGAAAACATTGCAAAGGTGTTCGTTTATATATCTGTGGTGCGTTGAGGTAGAGAGTATGTGGCTTGAATGCTGTGGTGGTGATTCTGGGCAGTGGTGTTGTGCAGTGCCGAGCTGCGCAAGTCGACATGGCCACCTCCGCATCTTTCGTGTCCTCCTATTGGTGACATCAAACTGAACAGCCGAGATCTTTCCTCGCCCTTCTGGCCAGAGTGGGGCTTGGTTCAGCCCTATCAAGCTTGCGTGACGGTTGTCTGGTCCAGTCGGCATTGAGAGCCAACAGCTGGTGGCGTCGACGACGGCTTCCAAGAGGTTGTCATTGCCACCTTGCATCGAGCCAAGACCAAAAATAGCAGCACACAGCTGCTTAATTGTATTGGGACTGCCATTACCCCGCCTCCACGTCTCGAACCACCAGAAGAGGCCTCTCGTTGGCATTGCCTGATGAGCTAAACAAAATAAATAAATAAAAACCGTCACGTGATTGCTATACCTGAAGAAGGCGAACCGTTTCTTGGTGAGCCACATTGTCAGCATTCCGAAGACGGGAATGGAGACCATTGAAGGATCCGTTCATTAGGTACACGTACGTTCTGTATGCCAAGTCCCTCATGGACTCGGGCGCGCGCGGGCGGCAAGTGGCTGAGAGGTACGTGGCCGAGACCAACAAGATGTTGGAATTGCTACTGTACATGGCCACCCTCAACGACACCACCTACCCTCGGGACAAGGTGTACGGGATGCTGGGGGGAGGGGGGGTATAAAGGCTGTGGTGCCGTTGGAGGTGCATCTACCGGTCGTCGACTACGCCAAGCCGTTCCAAAACGTGTTTGACGAGTTTGCGTACCACATGATGTGGGCGACTGATACGCCGTTCCGAACCGGGCTCAAGAGATATGTGCGGCACAACTATGAGTTGCATCTTCCAGACGAGTAGCAGCCTGGCAGGCTGCAAGTGCGGGCTCGCTACGTCGCTAGCGTGGTGGAGGTGTTCAAGCGCATGCCTCGCTTTGAATTCGGCACAGACCCCAAATGCGTGGACCCAATTTTGAGACACTGGTCCACCGCCAAGTATTACCGTTTCCTTCATATATAAAGCAACCAGAACAGACCTATTGAAACTAGTGTTAGTTTTCAGAGCGTAACTCTAAAGCTGGAGTAGACGTGGTCCAGTTTGGTAGGTCTCGCTCTCCGGACCAGCCTGGCATGCTGGACAATGTATCTCTGTCGCATCTCTGTGGCAAGTGAACTAGGTCGCCTTGTATCTCGCTCAGACCGTCCAAGTTCTGACCACCCAGGTGTTCCTAATCCTCCTCGTGGCCAGCCTCTATGCTACAATACTCCGACAAGCCTCGCCGAAAACACAACCTCGCGTTTCGAGTTCGAGTAATCATACTGGGAGGCTTTGCACTCCTTTTGTGGGATTTACATCCTGTCTAGCTAGCCTAAACGTCTTCGGTAGAGTGCAATCGCGCACACACAGGCGACGTAGAGAAGAAAAAACACGGCAGAGGCGACAACATAAACAATCGGCGACGGCCATGGATCATCTACAAGGCTCTGAACCGACGCCGGCCTCTTCGGCCCACCTCCGAGCTTCGACAGACACACCGGCCAGAGAGCAACAGAGTACACTGTCGCAGTGATGAACCCGGAGATGTTGACCGCTTTAGAGCCCCGCGCTTCGATGGCGAGGATGACCATGAAGTACATGGCTGAGGGAAGCGTGATGAAAAGCCAAGGGAAATATGACCTCAGTGCCGCTGTCGGCCTGTCTGGACTGATCGAGTACCACAGTAACGACGAAATGGAGGCGTACCATGCCTGCAACATGAGCAGGAGAAAGGCCCATCCGATCCTAATCTTGTGTTGGTGGTTGCAGGTGCGCCAATGCGTGTAAGAAGCCGCACTAGCGGAAGGACTCGGGTCAAGTCCCGCGGTTTGGTGTTGTATGTCGCTACTATTGCTTTCCTGCCCCCGACCCTCGTATTCCTCCCGTAGAGCTTGGATTGAATAAACCGTCTTCGCTTCATCTTCCCGTGCGATACCTCCAAGGGCGGAGAATCGCTTCTTGACCTCGGGATCGCCAGCCGCCGCCGAGATGATCTCCACCACGATCACAAGCAGAGGAACTGCAAGAAGCATGGTGGACAGTATCTGGCCAAAGGTGAAAGAGCTGCCCCGGATCTCGGGTTCGGCGCTGATTATGAGTGTGATAAGATTGAAAGTTAGAAATCCTACGTTGTGGAACAGAGACGATATCTTTAACCCTAGGCCAATGCTGGCCTTGGAGGTGGGTTTTTAGGAACGAGGACGGTGGTAGATTCGTTCTGGCAAGTTCCAGTAAAAGTCGCCGTCGCGACGCAAGGCTCTGAGCAATAGCCTCGACAGCCGGTTCCGGCAAAAATACGCAGACGTTATCTTCGAACCCGTCCCAGTAACAGCCGGCGTCTAACAGGACGTTGATGTAATCGATGTTCTTGAAGTGAAGAGCAAAATCTAATGCAGTCCACGGACGCTCGGTTACATGAACGGTCGCGTTGATCGTCGTCTCAGTCATGATTTTGGATTTCAATAAAATCCTCAGGCCATCGGGCCAGTTCGAGCATAGATGCAAGGCGGTCATGCCGTAGATTCTTTCTTCCGCGGCTCCTGGCGATTCTTGCAGGATCAAAAGAAGGTTCTGCTCACGCTGGTTCAGAATCGCGATTGCTAAAGGGGATAAGTCAAGATCTGCGTCACATGATTAGCCACTGCGGTCACTCAGCGCCATCTGTCAGCGACGACGGCCAAGAATATGCCCTCCCTTACATGCGTGGATAGCTGGTGCGGCGAGTAGAAGTTCAAGTGCTGCTAGTTCGTTGAAGAAGTTGAGCTGGTTATCTGGGTGAAGAGGAACAATGGTGTTTGCTACTTCTCCCCAGAACTGACCGACGTCACCAGATTCAAATAGCCGACTCCAGGCGCAGGAATTTCCAATTTTGCCCAAGCAAGTCCTAGAGAAATCTTAGAATAGTGCGCCTTGGCCACGCAGAGGCAGGTAGGTAGATACTGGGGGTATCCAAGCTCAATGTCTTCCCTATGTGGACTTAGGTACATCTAGATTCGGAACGGCTCGGCAAAAACTCACCAGTAGCCACTACCCTTATGACCAAGTACAGCTCTAGAGCCACTTAACGTCGTTCTCAGAAGGCGAATAATTGCGTCCATCACCTCAAAAGATGTGAAGATGAAGGGGTATCGTGCCGGCAGACGCAGACCATCAAGAAGATACTATCATCTGATAAGTTCGGGGATCAAGGATGGGTTATAGGGTAAGGCCAGTTGCGCTCGCTCACCTCAAAATGGGTTCTGCCCCGGCTGTTGACTTCATATGGAGAAGCCTGGCCCGTTTGGTAAAGGATCGCAACAGTCCTGTCTACAGTTGTAAAGGTTTTAACAATATCGCCGGCAGTAGGCGGTCTCCCCATAGTAAACCCCATTGTGAAACTAGCCGCATCGAGGGCCTTCAGTGCCGCGCTTTCTTCGACAACTACTATGACATGGAGCATCTGACCGATGGAGAAGCCGCCAGCGCCGGTTTTCAACGAGATGCTGATCTCCACGAGATAGGAGAGCGCCTTGGTGAAGGGGACGCGGAAGCGGCCGCCGACGATCTGCCGGTTTTCAGATGTCGTGTACAGGGGACAGTAGGACGAATGCCTGGAGGACTGTTGGTGCTGGCCAAAGAGAATGTGGCTGCCGAATGAAAATCGCTTCTGTGCTACCGAATGAGTCCGCTCCTTGAGATCGCAGCGACACGTAGTCGACTGCGTGCCAGATGTCTGCACGGAGTGCCTTGGGAGCCCATGAAGATAAGGGGCAGCATCGCAGACATTGCGAAGTGCGGCGGGCTTTTCAAGCAGACGAATCTGCACCGTTATCAGAACCAAATTGAGTTGCTCAAAGAGTCGCCCAAAGACGCAAAAGCTTAGTACCTACAATGCTTGTGAGCTGTCGCGCCTGCTGTTGCTGGGATGTTCGGATGAGGGTCTCCAGGGACTCAAGCCTAGCTTGAACGTCAAAGCCTGCTTTCTGTGTAACAGTCCCAATGGCGTCAAGGATAGCACGAGAGCGTTTCTCAAGGTTTGTTTCTATGCCGGCTATACTAGCATTGGACGCCTCGACTTTGTGGTTAATCGCATCAAGCCTGCAGTTTAGGGAGGTTTGCTGAGTTTCGACGGAGATTCGCAGTTTCGACAGTTCGTGAAGACATTCGACCCCGAGGTCCCTAGAGCAGGGGGTTTAGCCATGTGACTTCCAAGGAATATCAGAGGGAGGCTTGCCGTACATGTCTATCGTTTGAATGGCCCTAACAACACCTTTATAAAGATTAAGAAGATCCGGAGCTCACAGAGGGTGCTGGAGGAGATAGTTGCGGAGGTATCGGCAAGTAAGGCCGAGGAAGAGGTCCAGGAGGTTATTGTCATTAACTAGATTGATTTTACGTATATAAACTACGTGCTTGCCCAGTTTGGAATGAAATAGACTTAATTTAGCTGCGAAATTTGGTGATGAAAATGTTAGGTTAGGTTTATTGTCGAGTTAGAATTGCGCCATTAGTGGGGGGATGCCGGAGGTCTACTTAAGGAGTCTAGGTGGAAGACCACGTGGTTCTACGGCTTTTGCTAGCTACCCCAATGCACCAAGGCTTACGGAACCGCTTCCCCAGGGCAGCCAGGCTGTTAGTCCGGCTACACAGCCGCCCCAGGAGGCTTAGGGGCCCCCTAAGGAACCCCCTACACCAGTGGGCTCCTCGATTATAGTGGCCAGCCAACCAGTTAGCCAGCGGTGGAGTGGTGTGGCCGTGGAGGTAGTGTACGGCCCCTCTATACAGCGTGAGCCCTCCCAGTGGGAGGGGGTTGCGCTTGAGGAGCCAGATAACGGCTATAAGGGATGGCCAAGCGGTTCCAACGCCCAGCAACGGCGCTAGCGAGGCTGTGAATGGCGGAAAGGCGAGATGAGGGCCTAGAAAAGCGTCTGGATCAACCAAGGCAAGGCATTGTTAACTGCGGGCGTGACGAAAAAAACGCGTACTAGTAGCCAAACCAAACGTTCTGGCCAATCAGGCGACGGAGGAGCTGCTTAGTAAGCAACTAGTAGTAGGTATTCGATTGTAATTTTATTGCAGAATCAGTGGATTTGGGCCTAATTGCGTTAGTTTCGCTAGTTCAGTTAATTTCGCGCATTCAATTGAAATGTAGTTGCAAAATGCGACTGTGGATGCAATCGTTGATTCTGGAGCGGGCGGGGGTTAGGGTTCTGTATAGGGGTTTAAGTGGGGTACGGTACAAATAGACCGGGACTACGGTATAAATAGACATTCTTTTATATATAGAGGATATTTATAGTACATTTTACTAGCGCTTATAGCTTCCACATTACTACTATTAATATAGGATTGTATTACAAAAGCTTAGAAAATTTAGCAAAATCTGTATGGTAGTATCTGAATGTAAGGCTGACTATCTGTTAGATATCTAATATCTGTCAGATCGCTTTATTAATGGATGATGGGCTTTCAGTAGCTAAGCGACACTTTTAAGAGGCCGCGAAAGAATAGGGCTTACACTGGCATTGATGATTAGTAAGTGGTAGCTAGGTTCTGGCGGAGATGGGACTACACTCTAAATTAAAATTCTCTCTAACGGTTTAAAAAGGCATTAGAATCTTCTCTTCTCCCTTTACCTTTACTACTATTTATATAAAGTTATGGTCAGCTAAAGTAGGTTTTAAACGTTTTCCAATAACCTGGAAGACTGGATTTAATATACGTTATAATACGTAAGTAAATAACTTAGTAACCTTATAAGCTATATTAACAGCTAGATTAATCTAAGTAAAAGGTGTTATAATTTACCTAACACTTTATTACGCTTCTTTATACTACCTGTAATAGGGTGTGTATATAAGGCAGATATACGTTTTCGTTATGATAGCTAGCTAATATATAGTAAAGGTAAGGATACTAAGCGTTAATATAAAATAAGTAACTAACACACATTATAAAGTTATAGGACTTAACTTTATCTACTATTCTTACTATAATAATATATAATGTTAATAAACTTAGCTAACAGTCTATACTATGTATATAATAACCACTGTACATATAATTAAGATTTTATTCTTATTACTATATAGGTAAGCTACCGCTTCTATCTAAGGGTAGGACTTTAGGTTAAGGTTATCCCTATAGATGTAAAGGATATTATTTATAGTTTAGTACGACAGTAGGGTAACAGTAACCTTTACAGTAATCTTAGTAATAAATATAATAATAATACACCCTTAAAATAACCACTACCTTTTAAAAGGGTTAAAGTATGCATTTAAAGAAAGATTAGCGTTCTACTGTGTAAGAGTGATAATCTGGCAAATAATGGCGCTCTCGTATGGCTTAATATCTAGCTGATACTGCTGGGCGTAATAAGTAAGATAAATAGCTATGTAAAATAGAATATTTATTTATATTACTTTCTCGTATAGTCTTTTTATCTAGTGTAGTAGAGAGTGTTTAATATTGGGTTAAAATGCGCAGAGCAGCTTTAAGCTTATAAATTAAATAAGACGGAAAAGTATAGTAAAGAATAGCTATACGTAATATAATATAATAGCCTTATAATTATATTAGTTAAATAGTATTCTTATTAATATATAAGGTAAGGATAAAGCTTTAAGTATATATTCCTGTTCTAGTAAGGTTAAGCTAACCGTTTCCACTTATTACTAAGCAGATAGTAGGATAATTAAGGACAACCTTACGTAATTAATTATCTGGTAGTTTTAAGGTAGTTAATTTCATTACACTTCTAACGGAGTAAGCTAATACGCTTATATTTAAGGCACTATACGTGCTGACAGTGCTGGAACGAAGGGTAACTAAAGACGAAAAGACAGCTAGGAACATATAGAACTTATTTTTATTTAATTTTATAAGGTTAGAAACGTTACGGCGGAGATTAGTATTAATTCAAAGCTTTAATAAGACTTCTAACTTACTATAAAAGAGATGGTACGTTATTATATATCTCTGCTATAATTATTACCATTGCTGTTCTAATTGCTAAAGCTTAAAGTATTAAGAAGACAAGAGTAATAACACATCCCCTAAGGGCTCTATTCTTAGGGCTAGAATGTAGTAGCTGGAAAGAGGTTTACTTAGATTTATAAAGTTCAGGTTAACCTAATGTAAAGTTAAATGTAGATTAATAGACCAACGGTTATTTATAATAGCACCTTAGTAAGCTTAAAGACGTTAAACTGGATGTTATAAGGCTGCCGAAAAATAGTTTTTACTAAATAGAAAATATAGTTACTTAAATTAAGGTTTCTGTTCTTATCTTAATTAAAGGTAGGTTATTAAAGTTTAAGAGTAAGGAGATTATAATTAAAATAAGAAGAGCGTAAATATTTAATTACTTACTTATAGTAAGCCCCTTTTAAGCTTAATCGTATATTATAAAGTAACTATAAATACTTAAAGTAAGTAAGCGGTCCGATAATGTAGTTAAACATTAAAGTTGAAAATGGGGAGTAGGCTAGGGGAATTAATTTATATCTAAATATAGATAATAAAGCTAAGTTAAGTATATTTACTGTATGTACCTCTCTCTCCCTCTCCTAACGCTTATCTTAATACCCTTAATAATTAAAATCTGCATTAAGCCCGGGAGTTATCAAGTCTACTATTACTATACATACCTAGCTTACTGAAATCCATGCCAGGCACGCCTTAGTGTCGGACAGATGGCTGGTATACCTACCTTATTATAATACGTGTCATCTATAGTATACTTATACGTGCTGCTATTTAGTACTTAACTAGACTTATATATAGCCGTAAAGAAGGGTGCGCTGCCGCTATTTGGAAGCCGGGCCAGGGTCCTAGCTTAAAAAGGCGAATAAATCCAATCTCGAAGCTGGCCACCCTAACCGTAGTGCGAAGGGCAAGGGCCTGTGGGGCGGTGGGATATAAAACATTAGCTGTAGTGCAGGTGGAAACTGCGCTTAATAAGCAAGCTAACTTACGGTTTACTTATAAGGCTAAGATTGCTAAGGGTCTGGCTATATGGCTTGTCCTTCCAGAAACATATTAGAGTATCTTATTAAAGTGGGCCTTTTCAATAAAACTCTACGCTTTGCCTTACCTTAGGAGATTTAACGTCGACAAATGTACATTAAGCTTAACTGAAATAGAAGCTTTTATCTTAGCTAGAATCCCCTAACTCTTTTATTTTAATAATTATACCCTTACTTTAGCGTAACTATTTAACCCGCAATTAGTGGTTACGTGCATGATAAGCAAGTCGCGCGGACAAGCGAGTCGCGTACCCTAATAAAATTTGGTGGTCTGCACGCGAAAAGATGATAGTAAATTGTTAGTGACCTTATCAATTTCTTATCACCTTTTTCACATTTCGGCTACCAAATTTTGTTAGGGTGCGCGACTCGCTTGTCCGCGCGACTCGCTTATCATGCACGTTATTACAGCCTGGCTTACTTACTGTAATAATTTAGGGAATTACTATAAAAAAAAAGGTTAACGTATACTGAGACTCGCAGCCAACCAAGTGCCTTAATCGTCAACAGCACCCGGAGCTTCTACTTGGAGCTATGTTAGATGCGGGTATTAGACGCTAAGAAGGTACAGCGATGGGGATTTGCTCTTCAATTCGGAGTTACCATCTCCAAAGTTATACTGCTAACTCCTTACCCTAGGTTCCGGATCGCAGCTGCACAGACTAGCCACCCTGGCTAACTAGGCTAACAGAAGGCACAGCCTCGACAATGGGAAAAGGGATGTAGTGCAGCCGCTACAATGGGTCACCCACTTTCCAGGAACATTTCGCAATCCCAAAAAGCTGTAACTGCTGCTCTTTCGTCTAGAGACCGGTGACGCCGTCTAGGCCCCCGCCTTAAAGCTACAGGGCGTGCCAAATGGGTTAAGAGAGACAGTACTAGACCCTCTGTACCTAAACTGCATGGCCTGGCAGCTGAGGCAAAAATCTATCTTTCGGCCAGGGAGAGGCCAAGTAAGCGCTTATTACCTAATAAGTGGCGATCTAGCCCTGTGTAACGTCGGTAACAGGGTATCCCTATTAGTTGGCGTTACAGAGAACGTGTTTTCTATCCCCGGCTTTAATAATAAGTTGTCCCTAATAATACGCTAGGGGGTATATCCCTTTTCCATCAATGCTATTTAATATATGGACCCTGCCTTATTATATCCTAAATATTATGACCGAATCCCTAAAACCTAAAGCAGCAACTCGTTATATAACTAATTAAATCTAAGACACCTTTAGTTACCATTTCTACCTCAGCGCACCCCCTGACTTTAACCTTCGCTCCCGGCCACCATTTATAAAAAGGTTAAAGCCGGCTGAGTGACACACATTCACAAATACTGCCACACCTTTTGGCATAACGAAAAGCATAGCCCGGGGAGCCATTATCTTTGCTACTTATTTATAAAATCGTGATCAGTCCAGCCTCAGACCGTGGCTTTTCTTTAACGACTATCCAGGGCCGTTTCTCAATATACCCTTCCCCTGACAAGCGGTGTAGATATATTTCATCTTAAGAGGCGACACCGTCCTTCTTTTAAAGAATAAACGGAAACCTGGCGCTGGCAAACTAATACACCTCGTCGCCTGCCTCCGCTTCCGCTGGTGCCAGCCCTATATACCCAGTATCTATCACAAAGAACCTAGGCGAGTGACAGTGGCGCAGCACGTGCTGCACATAACGCTGGGACCCGGCCTAATCTCCTTGGCGGCACGATGAAAGGGGATTTCGGCGTAGGGGACCGGCTTATCCTCCTCGAGCGTCCCTGTAGCGCGCATGGCATCGGCAGTTTCGCGGATCAGCTGCTCGAAGCGATCTTGGGGGTTCTCACGGGTCTTATTACCGTGGGCACGATGCTTGCCCACGTTTCGAAGTTAATAGGGTTCATGCAGTCCAGGTCGCGGAGCCTGGACTTAAGGAAAATGGTCATGCCCATGTTTGAGAAGCTAGCGACACTTAGCACGCACTTGAAGACATGCTGGTTGGGGGCGTTCTTGTAGTTAAGGGCTATATCGGTGAAGCTAGGCGGTAACTGTAGGTCGTAAAACCCCTGTAGCGGCAGTAGGGTATAGATTTTGTCGCGGGGATTTGAAGCATTGCAGTGCTGCACCTTAGAGAGGATGGTTAGCAGCGAAGTTGTCGGTGATGGCTCGGGCCTCCTCTTGCTGGAAGTGGAAACTATATACGGGATCCGGGCCAGCCATTTCTCTGTCACGTTCCAGTGGTTGAAAGACTCAATGGTAGTCTAAGGGATTGTCTTGTCTCCGCAATATGCGACGGAATCTCGCGAGAGGAGGACTTCCTGAAGTACCTAGACGCGGCTGAATTACGTCTGGTGGTAGTAGCAGTTGAGCGAGCGTAGGAGCTGATCGGTTCTGCTGTGTGATACTTTGCTGACTGAGCTCTTATTGTTAATAAGAAAGTCTACGGTGGTATCGCTATTATGTTCCGTATTACTAAGATAAATTACTACGCTGGTTGTCTGTGAGTAGATGTGAGACATGAGTGTGACCTGATGGTTCCTCTCGGGCACGTTGGCCTGGCTGATGGACATGGCATCGATCCAGTGTCCGTGGCCGGTCTCGGAGCCGTAGACGGCGGAGCGCACGTAAGCAGCTGGAAGTGACGGAGGGTTAGCTGAAAGAACCGGTCGCGGGGATCTGGACCGAACGGCTGCGACATCCGAAGAGTCTCCCCAGGTGTACGGCAGGGCTTCGTAAGGCGGCGCTGTGTTGAGTTCGCGCAGCGCAACTCGCAGACGGCATCCTCTCTTCCGTTCCAGGCAGCAGAGATCAGCCGAATGTGCTCCGGGCCATCGAGGTATGGGCCGGGATGGGGCGCCCATCGCGGTGTTGTTGGGGCTCTCCACACTGTGCTGCAGCATCTCGCGGAGAGCAACTCTTCCACGATAGGCATTTAGTGTCTGAGAGACCTCGATCCGCGATTTGAGGAGCCGGTTCCCTTGTGGTGTCCGGCGCATCGCCTAGCCGCTCGTATTTCGCACCTCTACTTCAGCGCCGACGACATACAACGGCCTGAGCAGAAGGTGCTCAAAGGAAGGAATCGGGATCGGAGCAACCATCTTCTTTTGGTTACGTTGTTGTCAATATAGGTACTTTATACCACTTTGACGGTGCCTACCTGCTTACAAGGGGCATCGCAGTGGTTTTTGCATGATCTCTGGAAGCCGAAATCGTCCCCATCCCGCGCAGTTTCCTGCAGGCCCTACGATATTTTCAAAAACCGGACACTAACACAAGGCCGGCGATAGGTTACTTGTAAGTGCTAGGTAGACAAACCAGACTACTCGCATGAGACCAAAACTTACGCGACGGAGGACGACCTTCCATTTTAGACTGCACAGCCTATCAGTGGAGCTTCGAACAAGACGTCCTTTGGTGAGCCTCGCAGGCCTCGCGGGTTCTGCCGTCATTTATGCGTCTTGATCGTTAATGGAAAAGGCCTAGAAAGGTGCGGGGTTCATCGATGATTATTTACGTTGTCATTAGACTCTCTCATCCCTTGCAATGGAGGCTGTCGGCGTTACAGCAGCGGTCCTTTCCATCGCCAAACCTGTCAGGACACTCTCTTAATTCGGGAGGAGCGTGAGTTACCGGACGATATTGTTGCAATAGAGGACGTGGAATGAGACTAAGGGAGGCGGGGAGAGGAGGGCGGGATTCAATAAGTTGGAGGGGGTCATTCGCCAACGCCGGCTGAGGTTTACAGTGGAGGAGAACTTGGGGATTGTTTATGGGGTGAGCGGTATGTGTAGCACCTGACTAAAGGATATACAGACACCTCAGCTGTGGTGCTAAAGGGGAGGGAGACGAAGTGCTCGAGGGGGGACTTGTGGAGGTGCAGGACTGTGTGGGAGGGAGGGGGATGGTCCGGCGATGAGGCTATTTATGGTAGGTACTGGTTGAGTGGAGGTTCTCACAAGACGGCGAAGGCAGAAAGCTTTAAGGTGCGATATGCCTGCCGATTACAGCCAGATAAGCTCCTAAATTCTAGAATATCATGACCAGCTGAAAGTCACCACGTCCACGCTATTCCGTCACTGCACTCCTGGCCCAACACAGAGTGAAATAAACAACTACTCGTTGCGCCGGCTGAGTTGGGTTTTGCTTGTTTCATGAAGAAAACAAACCCTTCTGACGAAATAGGATGGGGTTTGGTGCTCTCGCTGTATGTGGCTACCTATACTTAGGTCTTGTTGGTAAGCGGTAGGTGGAGATGCTATGTAAGACGGAAGTTGGATAGCCGAGAGCCTCGACCAGCCCTTCGCTAAGGGGGCAGCTCACGTCAGCGACTTTGCCTCGCTAAACCCCTGCTAGAATACCACCTACAGTTTCATACAGTAGAGATAACACCAAAGCGCAGAGTGTCAAAACTTACCATGTATTCTGTGCAACCAAACTCGAAGGCTTTTCATTTGATTCAAAATGGTACATTATAGTGCCGAGCCCGGATTTCGGAGTATCATAAATAGGCAGCTTTTGCTGATATACAGATGAAGGCTCCCCTTTGTAAACGCTACATTGAGATTGGCAACACAATAGTATACGATACAGGACGGGGCCTTGGTTGCATTGATCATAAACTTCAAAACAAATCTCATGGTTTAGACGGCAAACCAGGCTGTAGCTCTGGACGCCCTCCTGAAGTAATTCTGCTGCCTGTGCATCACTTTTGACGAAGCTTGGCAACCCCCTCGCTAATATTCAAGCGCCTTAGCGTTAACCAACACTGCCGCTCCACCTAGCATTGAACGCGGCTGTGTCTGGCGCTAGGCCAGCCGCGACGATCCGCTTCCCTGGAAATTAAGTTCTCATGCAATGGACCACTGCGGCTTAAGATAGACACAGTTCCTGAATCCTAGATGTTGCGACATTGGGACCGCTAGGAAGAAACCTATAAAGACGTGATGTCCTCATCAACATCACAAATACTTGGAAAGGACAACAGCATCAACTTCTTCGCCACTCAAGCCATTTCAACTTCACAAGATCAAGCCGCATTTCACCAGCTATCAAATTTGCGTCACACTGGTTCCCATCCATTCCAACTTCACCATGTATCCCTCCAGTTTTCTCACGGTCCTTGGGGCTATCGTTATCCCCGCTACCGGCACCGTCCTTACAGCCGCTCCCTGGCTTACCCTTGGGTACGCTGAATGCCCAACAACCACCTTTTTTGGCGGCCAGCTCGTTACTGGCGAGCGCAAGGACCTTTATGTTGTTCCTGGCCACATTGAACCCAAGTGCGGCGACTGGCGCGACAAGCCGCTCGGCCGCGGCGAGAACTACCAAGACAAAGCCTGGTTTCAGTACAGCGTGTGCGGCAAGACGCTCAACTTTGCGCCAAGCGATAAGTTTGACGGCTACGACATTTACCAGGATGGCCAGTACAATACCATTGGGTACTGCGTCCCCCACGAAGGAAACAAGAATTTCTGTGCCGACTTTTTGAACGGTGGGACATGCACCCTGGAGGCCAAATTTTGGTGCGGTTGGACTGGCCCGAAGGACCAGAAACCGTGCTGAATGAGGGGGATCAAGGGTAAAGAAAGAACCAGTTGGTGGGCGTGGTATGGGAAGTATTTACAGTGGTTAGAGTTTTCGTATGTTCGGACAGGAGAAGGGTTGCGTTTGGGGGTTTGCAGAAACCTGGCGAGGTACATGGCTTTGGTGTTTTTCTGCTCAGTTTTGCGCGCGATGCATAGATGTATAGATATAGATTCAACGCAAAGGAAAGAGAACACGAGCAATACAACCACGCAGTTGCAACAGCATCAATTCCACCGGACTCAGTGTGCCATATTTCTGACACCAACAATGCATTCAGAGATTCAATCCAGACAGCCTGCGGAAGTCATGATTGCCAACCACGGCTAATCCCTCAATACTTTGGAAACCTGGTCCACCGATTTCCTTGTCCCACTTTCCCATTGCCACCTCTACCAGAAACTTGCCCAGCGGCTGCGACGGGCTGCATCGGCTAGGCAATGCGGTGCGATAGACCGGGCCCAGCAGGGTTATCGCCGTCTGCTTTAGTATAGGCCTCGGCGGTACGTAGGGCTTGATCGCATCGTGGCTGGCCAAATCGACGAATCCTGGCCGCACCGTGTACCCATACAGCTGCGGATGGGCTTTAGACACCTCGGCGAGAGCCATCTCCGTCTCCCCCTTGACGCGAGCATAAAGAGGGGTAAAGGGTCCTGGCTCAAACGTGGCACCGTCCCCAGATACGAAGACGAATCGGAACGGATGACTGTTGGAGGCGAGGGTCGAGATGGCCTCCGCTGCCTTGACAGCAAATGTGGTTGTGATGTTGACGTACTCCCTGTTTGGTTAGCTCTGAGCTCGGTATTTCCGCGTGAATAGAAAAAAGTACGCACTCCCTCGAGACGGCATTCTGGCCAGTTCCTAGGGCCCATACTAACCCACTGGCACCCTTCAGCTGTGCTAGAACTTCTGCGCCGTACTTTGTGAAGTCGTGATGCAGGATTATGTTGATGCGGGGGTCTTTGGCATCTTCAGCCATCTTAACGGGACGCCGGCTAAGTACTGAGATTCCAGACACCTCTGGCATATTGATCATTGCGTTCAGTGCGGCCGAGCCGACCAGCCCGGTCGCGCCGGTGAGAATAAGATGCATTCGGAAGTCGATGATGCTCTGCGATTCCCAGTGGGTTGGGTGGATTTGGGGGCAAAAGGAAGCGGGGTCCAAGGTTTTACCGCCCCCCTTGGAGAACAAGCCAGCCCGGGTAAATTTTGTTCGGTCTGCGCTACCACAGTATGTACCTCTGTCCACGTGATTGCCATACTCCCAGGAGAGTGAACCCCGACAGCTGGTATGCTGATTGCTAAAGGTGTTCTCCAATCAGGGCCACGAACGATTTTGGCAATCGTGAGTGTGCGGTCCTTGTCTGAATCTCCGTCGACCTACTCCGATTATTCCAATTCCGAGTCGCACTTGTAATCCTCGATAAATTTTCTACCCCCTTTTCTCTCTTAACGTTCTAATACCCTAATTTTGAAACCCAGGGAAACATAAACCGAACTAGCTCAACACATTCTAGGGGCCTATGTAGCATAAAGTGCTCAAAATCAAGCAAAATACGATCCTGGGAACGTGTTTTCGGTGAGAGCTGGGCTGTCAGGGGCGGATTGAAGGTGTACAAGTTGTAGGATAACTGGCACTGCCGATCTCAACTTAGAAGGTAGATGCACGAACTTGTCCGATCTTTCTGCTGCCGGTAAATGTATCTTCTATACATGTACCCATCCCTCGGGGACGCGGCGCGCTGCACACTAGCGACGGAGCTGGGAGACGTGATCAGACAAATGCTTGCTACGTAGTCCCCCTTCCCGGCCGTTCCTACACTCCCGTCGTAGGCATCGGGCGAGGAGGATACAGTCGATATCGAGCCTCTTGGCCCACCGTTTCTCCCGCCGCCCTCCGCATCACCATTATAGACGGGAGGGGGAAGGCGGCCATGGCCATGTACCAAACCATCCTTGCGATGCTTAACCACTGGCAGGCTGCTAAAATCGCAGCGTGCGGTGGTGGCAACGATTACGTCTCCACGTACAGCGCCCCTGCGTGAGATAGCGCGCGAGATAGATGAGGAGGGGCCTTTTTGGGGGATGACTGGAGGACGAAGGCGAGAACAAGAGGACAGCAAATGACGTCCCCGACGAGGAAGCGAACAGGGAGATCAAGCGCTGTTCGAGGCCGCCACAGGATCCGACTATCTCCGCTTTTCGTATCTCTCAGAATATCGCCTGGTGAGAGCCCTCATGCAATTCGCGCTGTGGCCGCTACGATCGAGTGAGATGTGTAAAATATGAGACGTGGCGAAGAAGGAGTGGAGGCAGATGCTCACGAAGAGCAGCAGAATCAAATCCGTAACCACCCACATGGTGGGGGGGTAACTCCGTTGACGCTCTTTCAACGGGTTATCATGCAGACCTAGGGATTCCAGCTCACAGTTCGCGATGAAATTTGTCTCTAGTGGTCGTTGGAGTGCTGTAGGACACCAACTTACCTTCATTGCTGACCGCATCCTTAAGGAAGCATAGCCGTTAATGTGGTCACGATCTCAATCGCCGAAGCAGCATGATGCTCCTCACCGTTCCGGAAGGATTTTCAGAAGCCGCTATAAGGCTTAGCGCTGTAAATGCTTTTTATACGAAAAGTCTCACAGTCATATAAAATATGAGACTACCGACACCAGTTGTCCATCTTTTCCGTACTCCGTGGAGTATTATTATAATAATTTCAACTCCGTTGCTGAGAAGGCCTAAATTTGGTCTAGTTCAATAGGCTAGCCCCAAAATTAGGACCGGCCCAAAACATGGACAGACCAGTGCAGGTCAGCCTATGCAAAAGTATCGACTTGATGACTTTTTGCCCCTGCCCGGTACCTCCTTTCCCTTTTTCTCTCCGCTTGTGAGTTGATACTGTAGAGACCGAAACGAGCGTCTAGAGTTTTAACGTCTAAAGATTTCTATAAGGCCAGTTTTTCAGCCTACTGTAACTCATACGGTGCACATCCCATGCCTTTGTACCCGCACTCAGCTGACATTCGAAGTGCTCGGAAGACAAAGATGCATATAAGCTACAATAAGGTTAAGCATATGGTGAAAACTGGTTAATTACATATCGTGGATTAATCGAAATGACGAATAAGCAGCAGCGACGGCCACGTGACCTCGCGAGCAATGCCACGTCACTCTATTATCAGCCCCTCATCCGGCACAATAATCTTCTGCCTCTCTCAACCTCTGTAGCAGCTCTTATCAGCCCATTTCGATATTCTTCCCGATATTGACATCGACCTTGGATAGCGACCGTCATCCTCAATCCACCCGACCCCAACCGATGACAAGCTCCGCCCAAAATCATGCGGCTCCTAGAATGCAGCGAGAGCGGGTTTAAACTGACGACATTTCGCGATATACCCCAGTATGCCATACTGTCCCACACATAGGGTCAAGATAATAAAGAAATTACCTTCAGAGACTTGGTTGACGGCACGGGGAAAGACAAGACGGGCTACGAGAAGATCCGGTTCTGCGCGGCACAAGCGAGACGTGATGGTCTGCAATATTTCTGGGTAGACACGTGCTGTATCGACAAGTCGAACAACAGCGAGTTATCTACGGCGATTAATTCCATGTTTCGCTGGTACAAAAATGCGGCTTGATGCTACGTATACTTGTCGGATATCGAAGAGGATGGTTGATCTGAGCTTACATGGGAGCCGGCTTTTCGGGCGAGCAGGTGGTTCACTCGAGGCTGGACGCTCCAGGAGCTACTAGCACCGGCATCGGTCGAATTTTTCACAAAGGAGGGCTAGCGGCTTGGCGATAAGAGGTCTCTTGAGAAACAAATCCACGAAATCACTGGCATTGCTGTTGCAGCACTTCGGGGAAGTGCCCTTACTCAGTTTGGCATCGTGGAGCGTTTCAAATGGGCAGAGACAAGACAGACCACGCAAGAAGAGGACTCGGCATACTGTCTCCTAGGTATTTTCGGGATTTTCATGCCACTTATATATGGCGAAGGGAAGGCACATGCACTTCGTCGATTGAAAAAGGAGATTGCCGAAGCTTCGAACTGCGACATTACGCCTAGCCACCAAGGGGGTATGCCGTCGTATTATTTCTGTTTTATTTGTTGACCCAACTTGGCTAATTCCTCAAAAGCTAGGAGTTATACTGGGATAGTACTGTTTAAACAATATCCCTCCATCGACCGTGAGGCCGAGCCGAAATGGACCTCCGACGCGGTTTCATGCTAATGTTCCGTGCGCAGAACAATCAGAAAGCCCGCCGCAGCCATTTACAATAATTCCCTTCTGCCGCGACCCCGATTTTGTCAATCGTGGAGACATCCTCGACCAGATCAATCGACGATGTTCTGAGCTTTCTGGTCGCGTGGCCCTTGTGGGCCTCGGCGGTGTGGGGTAAGTGCTACGTAGTTGGGATCAAGGGATACCGTCCATGGCTGACCATCAGCAGCAAATCGCAGCTAGCCATCGAATATGCCCACCGAGTAGCCGCGGAACAGACTGATAAATGGATCTTTTGGGTTCATGCTGCCACCCAGGCGCGTGTGGAAGAGGGCTTCCAGGCGATTGCTGACGCCGTCAAGCTGCCCGGCCGGAAGCAGCCCAAGGCAGACATACTTCAGCTTGTGTCCAGCTGGCTGTCCAACCAGCGGAACGGCAGATGGATTATGGTCTTCGATAGCGCCGATGACTACGACTTGTACTACAGTGCGAACGATAACGCGGGCGGTTACGCGAGCGGATCTACCCAAGGCAAGAAGCCGTTAGCAGCATACCTCCCACAAAGTCAAAGCGGATTCATCCTTATCACAACACGCAACAAAGACCTAGGTCGCAGGCTAACTGGGAGCGACAAGAATATACTCGAAGTCGGGCCGATGGTACAAGGCGATGCTCTCTCGCTTCTTGAGAATAAGTTAGGGTCGCTCTCAGATGTAAATGCGGCGATTGAACTAGTGCGAGCTTTCGACCACATTCCGCTTGCCATCAGCCAGGCGGCTGCATACATACGAGCAAGGGAGCCGCGAAGCTCTCTTAAGAAGTATTTGGCCGAGTTTCACAATGGCGAACGCAGGAGAATGCGGCTTTTGGGGTATGACGGCGGTGACTTCCGACGGGATGGAAGCGCGCCGAACGCGATCCTAATGACGTGGCAGATCTCATTTGAGCATATTCGCTCTAAGAGACCTTCTGCGGCAGATCTGCTTTCATTGATGAGCTTCTTCGATCGCCAAGGTATCCCCGAGTCAGCCTTAAAGCCTTCCCCGGATCTCTTGGAAATTAAGGAGGAAGATCCAGGGTCTGAGGGGTTAGAGGACTCGGAATCTGACAATAGCGCCGGCGAGACGGAGGGCGCATTCGAAGATGACGTGGAAATGCTGAGAAACTACTGTCTTATCACGCCGAACAAGGACGGGAACGTGTTTGAGATGCATGGGTTGGTACAGCTGTCGACAAGGAAGTGGTTGGAAGGCTGTGGACTATATGAGAAGTTCAAGCAGCGGTTTGTAACCCAGATGGCTGCATCTTTTCCAACTGGGGACTATAGCAATTGGGCCACTTGTCAGAGGCTTTTCGCACATGTCGAGGTCGCAGCGGATTATCCACTAGCTACTGCGGCTACAACACGGCTTGGTAGAATCTCCGAACACCCTCGCCGGCCTGATTGACCTCATTCGCAAGCATCTCCAAACTAGTTTCCCATACGGTGTGCTACAGACACTCAATGTGGCCTTCAAGAAGGGCGACTTTGCAACTTATTTCAAAGTGCAAGAAGTCCTCCACAGCGTGTGCGCATCGACAGGCCTCATCAAGGAGAAGATCCTCCGCGAAATCCAGCTGCTCGCCGTTCTCAATGCTGGCTCGAGTGATGCTGGCAAGGTGCTGGAGCTTGGCCAAAAGTTGTACGAGGAATGTCTCCGCCACAAGTATTGGATGCCGGCGTATCTGACGGGCCGCATTTTGTCTCTGACCCTCATGCAACTTGCCAACTTGGACGAATCTCAACGCCTGGCCCTTGAGATTTACAAGTTGTCTTCTCGGGAAAGCTTGACATGTGAGTCGCAAGCAGAATATCACCTAGCGCACATACAGAGCGCTGGAGCCAGATTTGAGAGAAACCCATCGATGCCACATAAGTTCCGAAGCATTGTCGACTGGCTGCTCACAACCATCCCGGATAATGCTCATCTACATAGTGATCCAGAAGAGTTGGAAGTAGCTGCTGACAAGCTATGTCTCATCTCCAGCCTTCAGCTGAAAATTTCGAGAAACGGTGCGCCGGATGGGGAGACGTTGGCAGAGAAAGCGATGGAGTCAATCGCCCGAGCACGACTCCTTGCCGAGAGCCTACCAGATGACGAATCCTTACGAATAAATGCCAACTGCAACGATTTACTCGTCATTCAGCTTCTCCACGATGGTAGGAAGGGGATCACGGACGAAAGCAAAGAATTAGAGGCCATTCGCATTTGTGACAGGCTCATCGCTCAGTACCAGTCCCGTGGCCCCAAATTCGCCGAGGCCATAAAACACCAGATGAAGGCCAACTGCCAGTTGCAAAGGTTTCAGAAGGAGACAGATCTGATAAAACAAGTCACCTACCTCGGGTTAGCCGAGGCTGATATTCTACAAGCCGAGGCTATTTTTGCATCCCTCCGTAACCGGCAGCAAGTCATGGTTGCCCGCCACTCTCTCTGTCGGCTGTACCTGATAGCTGGAGGGCTCGGTCGTGGCCTCGTTTCAGACGAGACCGTCTTGGGCACTCTGGAAAGCCTGGAATCAGCCTGTGATATGCTGCGGCGGGAGCTCTCTGCGCTCGGCAGCCTCGAAGCATTGTGCCAAAAACAAAAGTTTGTTGCTGTCAGCGAGGTACGCGATCTTTATCAGTGGGCCATCAGCAAAAGCATCAGCAGCCGGAATGAAGCGGCGACTTGGTGGTGGAGCCAGAAGCGCAAGGCAAGATGCTTGAGTGATATCCTCGGCATCGGCATTATGGTGCCAGCCACGGTCCGGGAGAGGATAGCACGCGACAACGTAGCCGATGAGCTATACCAGAAACTCGTGTCACTTCAGACAGCTCTCAGCACAGCGGAAGAAACGGAGAGAGTGTATATCCGGCAAAATCTCGAAGAGACCAAGGACGAAATACACAACCTTGACGCGTTCCGGGAATTTGTCTTGCTGAGGGACGGCGCAGTTCAGAGTATTGCCGATCTCAGATCAATCACAGCACCACAGCGGGCTGATATCCCCGCAGAAAGGAGCATCATCTTCGTGGACTGGATCCTCCACAACGACTCTGTCTTTGTCTTGACAGCAGATTGTTCACGCCCTGGCGAGACCTGCAAGTTGACTGTCCTACCGTTTGGCAAGTCTTACATCGATGAATGGATCCAGCAACATTGGGGAACTGCAGAGGGACGGAGAGAATGCCTTCGACGTGACAACCCAAAAGATCCATCCAAGCCGATGCGGCGACTCGATCGTTTGATCACACCGGTTGTCGATGCCACCAAGCCGGGAGATCTGCTGATATTTTCTCCAACCGGGTTTCTCTCCTCGCTGCCACTGCACGCCTTGAGGGCTAACGGCGGTGGGGGCAGCAACGACAACATGCACCTGATTGAGCGCAACCCGGTAGTCTACGCACCGAGCGTCTCCATCTTGCAAATCTGTCTCACCAGAAGCAGAGAAGTCACGGAGCCACACTCGCGGCCTTCAGTATTCTTTGGCATTCTAGATGATGCCGATTGCGAGGGTCAGCTGATTTACGAGCAATTGGGGCGCCTGGCGAGGCAGGACGAAAGTGGACGCGCGTTTTGTGACAAGCGAGCTAACAAGAAAATCTTTGCTGAGGTTACGCCGGGGGCTGGACTGATTCACTTTCACGGGCACTGTAGATTCACGGCCGATAATCCGTTGAAGCAATGTCTTGTGCTAGCCTCAGAAGGTCCAAGTCCTGGTAGCCAACTCCCAGCTCATCAGGGGAAAAGTGGCGCCGGTGGTAGCGAGCTCCACCGCTCAACCGGGCTGACCGAAGGCGGCAATAATCGCGAACTAGCTGGGACAAATCTCCTGGAGGCTATGGGTGACCTAAAAAGCGCCGCCCAAATAACCTCCCAGCTGGAAGGCATGTTATCAACAGAGTCGATCTCGGACCCGGGCAGTGGCCATGAAGTCCTTCTGTCGCTGCAAGAGGACGACAACGCCGCTGACAACTTGCTTCTGGTCCCCGAGGTATTCAAGCTAGGCCTCGCAGCGCCGTTGGTAGTGCTGATAGGGTGCGACTCGACCTCGCAAGTGGGGTCGACCGGTGATGAATACCTCGGACTCGTCAGCGACTTGCTCTGTGCCGGCGCTGCGTCCGTCATTGGCGCCTCTTGGCCGATTCCCGGTGCTGCCGGTCGGGATTTTTCCGATGTATTATATGCGAATATGAAGTCCTCGGGTCTTTGCGGGCATGGATTGATTGACCTGGCTGAGGCGCTTCAGGAAGCGGCATTGAGTATCATGGACGACCCGATTACCTCGACGCCGTATTATTGGGCGGGCTTTTGCTTTTACGGGTCATAGGTCTTTCGAAAATAACCACCATGAGCAGTGACGCAGGAGGTACCCTTAAAACAGGCCCGGATTTCACTATTCACTCTTAAACAATCAGGACTAGATCTAAAGCCTCGAATTATCTTGATTAGATTATGCGGAACTTCTGAGGCTGAGGCTTGAGTTGGTAATATAGCCACTGGCCTCATCACAAGAGGAGAGGGAGGGGAGCTTATGACTGTTCTTAAGTTCTTTGAACCCAAATATAAAATTCGATGAAGCTATTACTTTTCATCTACTTTTAACCGCTCTCTTCCACTCTGGATTGTTTCTTAAGTCGCTCAAGTCAAATCTTTGCTAGACCAGTATACTTATTACAACTTCCATCTAACACAAGCCTATGAGGACGATTTATTAAGTTTCTGGAGCATCTTGTAAAGCTTAACTAAGGATTCCCTCCGCGTACCGGTGCTAACTATGGTTTGAGCTAATAGTTACGTGATGCCAATTATCTAGCCTGTTCCTCATCCCCAGTTGACGGATCTCGTCAACCCTGAAGCCTGTAAGTCTCGGTGGACACCCTGTCGCGATGGTTTACTGCGGTTGACTGTGTTAGCAGTACCGAATGAGAGTGAGAACCAATGTGTAAAGAAGTACGAGACCATTCAACCCCAGAGGTGCTTGCACGCAATGTTCTCTACATTGAAATTACGCCTTCTTATGCACAATAAGTGGTCTTGGGAATGTCAGCTGCCATCGGCTGGCAACTTGAGAGGGGTTGTGCCAATTCGCTTGTTGTCTATAATCTTCAATTACAAGGCTCTTTACCCGAACAAACCCTTGTTACCGTGACTAAGCTATCCGAATACGACAGTGACCTTTGTGCCGTACACTCGCACACTCCCTTTGCAACAGTTCGCCCACAGAATTTAATTTCCCAAGAATCCTAGCCTCGAGAACAGTCCTGCCAAGTCTCTGCCGCTACCACCACCAGCTCGGCGATCGAGGTTCGTATTCATACGGCAAAGCTGATACATGGTGTTAGCTTCCTGGGCTTCCTTGGAATGAACACCTTGGTACGACCGCACGAGGCGCTCGTAATACCGCTCCGCCTCGAAGTACTTTTTCTCTGAGATGTAGGCAATGGCCAACTTGTTGAGTGCCGAGCGCGTCTCGGGGATGTTGAGGCCGGCGCGTTTCTCGAGCCATAGGGCGTACCGCTCCAGCCACGGCCGCATTGCCGGTGACGCGACCCCGGTGATCGATACGCTGCCGCTGCCGTCCTGCCGGCTGCAGAGAAGGATCATCCTGGCGACGACAGCTATGGTTTCGGGGTGGTCGCGCCCAAGCAGAACTTCCGCGTTGGACAGTGCACGGCGGAGCATATCCGACGCCGCGGTTGTATCCCCCCGGAGGACCCTGACCTCGCCGCAAACCCTGAGTGCGCGGATTGTGACTCGGTCCTGCAACCCGCGTGAGGCCCTGAGACGTTGGTAAATGTCGTCTACTAGCATGGCCGCCTGGTCGAGCTGAGTGTTGGTGGCCGATACAGCACGGTGGCTTGCTGGCTGGGCGTAGAGCACGACGCAGAGGAGGTCGATAGTGGCCGCGGTGACGTGGATGTGGTTTTCGCCGAGGGTTCTCGTCATGGTTTCCAAACGATACCGGAGCCTTGTTTCGGCGTCCTGCATCCTGCCCATCTCGCGGCATAACATGGCGACTTCCTTTACCGTCTCGAGCGTGTCGGGGTGATCGTCGCCGAGGATGTCTTGTTGGTCCACCAGGGTGCTGGCGAGGATGTCCTCGGCCTCCTGATGCCGACCACGGAGGTTGAGGATCTCCCCCCGTATGCGGTTCACCTTAAGCGTGATAGGGTCTTTTAGGCCGAGCGCGCTGCTGCTGGTTTGGAATGTCCAGTCTGCCCACCGAGAGGCGTCTTCAAGGTAGCCGAGATCGTTGCTGGTCGCTGTGTAGTCGTACGCAGCAGCCAACGATGTGCGGTGGGCGACGCCGAGGGTTCGCTGATACTCGTTCAGCATCTGCTGCTCGAGCTCTCAAGCTTGCTCCCAGCGACCCGCGTTCTTGTGGTCCGCCACTTGGATAGAGCTGGCATCCGTGCCGGTGGGTTCGTACATGACGCCGGTGAGGGGCTGCATGCCGCCGGCATGGGTGCCAACATCTGGCGTTATCCCGGACGAAGGGGGCGGCACGAATCGTGGAGGGAGGGGAGGCGGCTGAGGGGTTGAGGATCCTGCTGCTCCCTGTTGGGGGGGTGGGGGTCTGGGGTAACCTCCTTGCGGATGATCCGGAGCCCAACCGTGGAAACCCGGCGCAAGCGTCAGCATGGGCTTCTGGAGCGCCTTTTTGTAGATGTCCTTGATGTTGAACTGCACATATTCCAAGTTGTCCTGGTCCGTCTGGCTCGCACCATACTTGCACACGCCGCTGTGGTCCGCGTTCAGCTTCACAACGTTCTCGCGGTCGCCGGGCATCCCCAGGCGGGCGCTGTCGGGCGGCACCATGTCATCCCAAGCGCCCCAGAATGAAATGATATCGTATTTCATCAGCTGCTGCCGGAACTGCTCTTGCATAATGTCGGAGAAGATGCTCCCCCGTTTTAGCGTCTCCAGTATGTCGTCTCCTTGTTGGATCCCGGCGGCCACGGCAATCTTAGCTGCCATGGATCCAAGGCTCAAGAGCTTCCAGTCGCCCCCGTTGTGCGGCGTCGCGAAAAACGCTAGACCTGTCGTGGCTTCCTTGATCGGCGTATATTTTGGGTTGTTGTGCGCGTTTATCAGCGCTTGCTTGATCAGGAGTCCCCCCAAACTGTGGCCGAGGAACAAGATGGGCCTTGATTCGGCGCCGTCGGGCCGCTTAATCCGGATGGATTCGAGGAGCTCGTTGGCTTTTCCGACGAAGGTATCCTTGTCCTTTCCGTATACCACCGTCGAGTTATATTCGTAAATGAAAATGCGTACATCGGGCATGTACTGCGGGAGGTCGTCGCGGAGCCACAGGTGTCCCTGGGGTCCGGCTGGGGTGCGCCATGTGTCCCAAGCATGTGCGGCATCGGCCTTGCTACGAGGATTTAAGCCGTGGACAGCGAAGATACTAGGGCATGTCGAGTTAGCACAGAGGCCGAAAACCTGATGAGTCTAACAAACTACTTGCTCAACTTTCGCCGCGTCGCCCAAGTCCGATTTGCGAGATTGAAGCGCGGGGTATATCTGACGAAGAGGCTAGAGCCTGACGTGAGTGCAAGATTCGGAAGAGCGTAGAGCCGCAGACTTCTACCGACCATCGTCTAGTGCCCGTCATCCAGTCGTCGCTTATTGTTACACTGTCGTAGCCGCTTGATCGATTTGCTTTAAGAAGATTCCAGGTAGATCTTTGGACAGACCCAGGAGGACAACGGGCCATTTTTGAGCGAGGCCCAGGAAATAGGGGTAAGGCGCCGAGCTGAAACATTTCTTATGCCGCCCACTGCAAGCCACCTCGCTAACCAACCATAGAGTCCAATAGATTAGAAGCCACTGCGACACAACAGCCGCCACATTTCCCCTTCCAGAGGCTGGCTAGCCATATGTAGGGCATCACCTGTCACCTAAGACACCGCTCTCTCTGGCTTCCTGATCTGGCGGCCAGAGTTGACTAGTTGGAGCCACGGGTTGATAAAGAGTGGAGAGCGTGCAGTACACCGCGCTCTTGTGTCAGAAAAGCATGGAGACGGTGGCGGTCACACGGCACTGCGATTTCGCACACACCCATTTGAGGCTGGCCCCACTTAGGATCTCCGAAGGCTCGCATTCAGCCGTTCGAGGATTGGTGTGTGCCCGGACCAACGCAACTGGCAATGCCGGCTTCCCCTGGCTCCACCCCTGACTTGTTCAACCGCCAAGTTTGCTGGAGCTCGGCGGCCGGTCGACCATTGTCTTGAAGCTGCCGCGCAACAATCCAAACAGGTCAAGCTTCCGGCTGGGAAAGTTGGCTGAGTGCGGACGCTTCAACCATCGTTCGCCCCTCAATGTTTGCTTTTTGTACGTCAACGAAAAGACGGGAGAGAGTGGACCGTCTCGACTAGTAGAGGGGGGAGTCACTTCAGGTTAGCAGCTATTTATTGTATTAGTTATACAGAAGCGTCACTGGGGAGTTTCAGAGGCTTCATCATCGTGATCGAAATTGTAATTGTCACATAGCTTTGTGACGACGGAATTGGCAGCAACGTCGCCGAGCCGTTCCGAACAATGCTGGTGCTATGCGTGACGGGTTGTCGAAAGGGAACTGCTGGAAAAGCGCGAAGCGGCGAAGGTAGCTGTTCGAGCTCGAGAAGGCCGCCGGTGGGCGTGAAGCTACCTATTTGGGCAGTTATCTAAATCCGAGCGCAAAATACTTCTGGTCCGCGCTCTGTGTATGTATACCTACATTCTTCGTGGCTGGGCTGCAAGTTGCTTGATGTGGCAGGTTGCGCCAGCATTTCGGTCGAATTGCCAACTCCAGATTGCCGTGCATCTGACGGTACTACGTATGCTTCGAACCGTCATTGAGCTCACACCTCTTTTCTCTAAAGTGTTGTGTTTATAGGGTGCAGGGTTCGGAGTCTGAGGTTTTTCGAAGAAAGGGGCAAGTTAAAAGAAGGTTCGAACTGATATGGCCAATGTTAGAACTTTTGTTGACATAACCAAGAGCTCGACGACAAATGACCCATTGGTGCTACAGTGTCTGGTACAAACTATACCGTGGTGGCAGGAGTCCGTCCTCCTCGGGCCTGCCCTGTGTGAAGACACTGCAAGCTCCCGGACCGTCTCTAGCTTCATATAGCACGAATATCACAATAGCATGTGTCATTTCTAGCGAAGTAGCTCACATGACTAAGGATTCGAGGCAGGAAAATGACCTTAGGGCGAGATGTCTGTGTATTCTCTGCATGAGGGAGGAGAAATCTTTCACGTCCTATTGGCGCGAACTAATCTATAGAGGGCTACTGGTGACCGGGCTGGGATGAGAGGGCTGGGATGAGAGGGCTGGGGAGTTAGGCGGTAGTAGAGCCAACTGACCAGACAAACACCTAGCTTGAAAATAATAAAAGGAAATTCGAAAGGGGGGGCTTACCGTCTATATTCATTTGTTATTAAATGATTATTATTTGTTACCTTTTAAAAACAGATGTAGTATGTTCAGCCTAGTATTTTTAATATACCTCTTTAATTACTCAAAATAGAGATTTACGTAATACTCTTAACTTATGCTATTATTACTTTGTACTTTATGACTTGGGAAACGCGTTTCTATGCTGAGACCGCTTCAGCATCGATAACAGAATGACGAATATTGGAAGATATTCCAGTTGGCCTCCACCCAGCTATCCACAGCCCCGTAAAAAGTAAATAGCAGCTACCCAAAGGTTCATATCCTCCTCAAAGTCATCTCGTCTTCCAGCCCAACCTCATACAGGGTGAGGTCCCGGACTGGTATATCGAGAAGAAGGCCCTCGATGGCAAGGCCTACAGCCTGGAGAAGAAGGTATAGATGGCTCAAAATCTTGCATAACCGTTAGTGTTGCCCGGCTTGATAGATATGGCAAAGCTGTGGATGGCCCCAGAGATGATGAAACCTGCCCAGACATGGAAGATCCCGGCGAGTTGAGTGCGACGACGAACCCAGCACATAAAGTTGCGATAGTCTTTGAACATTTCTGCACTCGGTACAGTGTCTGAGAGGGACTGATCGAGCTAAGACAGAGCGTATGGCAGGACGCCAATGTAAAAGGGGCGATCCAAAGACTGAATAATAAGACTAGCACTCTTAGATAGGGGTTACAATGTTACTGTAGGTTGTTGTACTATAAAAGATAGTTAAGGACTGATTAGTAGTGCATAAATGAACAATGTAATTGCTAGCATAAGGAGCTAGAGTCCTTACGCTTTATTATAAGCACAATGATAGTATCTATACTAGCTATCTAATAGGTAACTTATACCTTGCTTAGAAAGAACTATTTAGTAGTGCACTAAGCAGTTTACACTAAGCATTACACTTAAGGGTGCTTAGTAATTAACTATATAATAAGCTACTAAGCACATACTGATTAGTTCATAAGGGCTTTAAGTCTTTACACCCCTAGCTTAGTGCACAACATAGTATGTGTCAGAAAGAAAGGGGTTCTGGCTAGAGGCCAGAACTGTCAAAAAGAAGAGTCTGGAAACAACCAGAACAATAGATTTGTAACCATTGCCACAGACGCGCAATTGTAGCCGCGTGGCTTTGCCACACGGCTTGCCACTATTCACAGCTCGCCCAGGCCGTGTTAGCCCACTGGGCGTTTCCATAATCTCATCCTGCGACGCTCCCTTCAGGTTTACACGCTACCATCAGGAGGAGTCGTTACCTAGTTATTGATCCTTTCGCACCACCAAAGTGTCGCTGCATGTGGATCTAGCCACCAGCCATTAGTACCAAGACAAAAAGGTAGGCAGGCCGTACGCTGATAGTAATTTTGATATCGATGGCGTAGCGGGTGGGTAAATGCGTTCTTCTCCCACCATCCCGCTAAAACTCCACACCTGACCGTGACACTGCCGAACAGCCGGAGCTGAGCATTTCACGGCATCCAATCTTTATGTGGTGAATCTTCGAATTTTTGATGAAGCCCTGTCCCGACAACGCGGCGGCAACGAGCCCGAGGCGTTAGGTAAGATGCGTGCTGTGACCGCTCCGCTCGCGCTGTTGGCTGCCCACATGCTATGTTGCAAACCATGGTAGTTGGTGATAGTTGGTGCCCAGGTACCTAGGTAGCATCGGTCGGCGAGCCAAGTTTCTTATTCGAGGTACCTTGCATTTATTTATAAGTAGGTAAAAGGATTTAGTGGAGCTGGGAGGATCACAAGACCGAGAAATAGTGGAGAGGATGCTCCTTGGAGGCGGACTCGCAGGCTGTCATTGCCAACCGTGGTCTGGCGACCGCCGCGCTCTCCCTTCTTTTTATCCTTCCAAAGGTTCTCAGTGTCAGCTTATATAAGCAATTGGAGCCATTCGCGGAAGTAGCCGGCTTGGCAATAGGGGACCCTGTAGGCCAGAGATTCTCTTCTACAGAACAACAACAATACACAACAATCACCACAATTGGCCATGAGTGCTAGATTCTGACACTCAGTCGGCCCTGAGTTTTGGCAACCTCAACCTTCCTTTCAGGTGTGACGTTGAGAAATAAAGCTCTTCTTAACCTAGTTCTAGGTAATTGTTACCACCGTGGTCGTTGGCTGCAGTGGTCCACCGCCTTCCATTGGCAGAATACGGCTCACTGATAATCCCTCCCCTCCTTCCTTTCTCGCCATCGCAATCATCCGTCATCCTCAAACAAAGCCCAACGCCATCATTGAAAGCAGATAAAATCGGCGCATAGCATCATTCACCGCGGGATACTGTCGGTACGACCACCACATGTCCTCTGTTCCACCACTCTCCGGATGGCGCAGTCCGCTTCGCAGCTTGGCTGTCGTTCTACTCCTTCTAGTAGCCGTCCCACCATGCATCGCACGGGCCGAGAGCCACAAGGCCTTGCCGACGACATCACCAGACAAAATATTGCCGGGCTCGGTCGCTTTTGGCTTTGATCTGGGCTAGTCATACGGGTGCGTCTGATCCTGTGGAAATCGAGCACATTGATACTACGCTCATGACGTTCGTCACTAACAATACGGCTTTCCCGTTATCAGCGCATCCGCCGCCCGCTTCGAGAATGGCACAACTATCCCCCTGGTCAAGATCCGCGGGTCAGCCGACTACGTAGCCCTGATGGAAAGCCTAGTCGGGCAGCCCACGACGCCGCACTGGCTCTCCTACGCAGGCACCGTCGGCCGCTTGCTCGGCCTGTTCCGAGCCCTCACACGGAGCCTGGGCCTTGCCCCCACCAACGAGAGCCAGGTTCTGGCCGAGATGATAGTCGCGCTTAAGACGGCTTCTGAGACCGCCCTGCAGACTCAGGTCAACGCAGTCGCGGTGACTGCGCCGTGGATGGCGGCCTGGGACAACCAGATCCCCGCTGACAGTGTCCAACGACGCCCTGCTGCTCGCCGGCCTGAAGCCGTGGAGTCGGTGGGCCGACGCGGAAAACTACCTCGGCGAGATTAGCACTGCCTTGGCCAGCGAGGAGAGATGGACGTGTCCAAGAAACTGGTGCGCGGGCCACTGGATGGAGGTGGAAGGAGAGGCGACCGAGGGGGGTCCCATATTTCTTGTCAGGTTGGCCATTCTTTTCCAAGACGGGGATCAATCTCGAGACTAACGACTTGCACGACCCGCACAGCTTCACTAACCGCTCGCTGTATACATCTTTCCAACTCAGCGAGTGCTATTACTTCGGCTCAGTGGATAACCGCTTCGCATCGATAGACCCTCAGTACGGCCTCAATCAGGCGAGCCAAGCGGAGTCGCCGATACAATTCTGGACCGAACTGAGACTGCACCTTATCTCTCTCGCCAAGAAACATAAGGCGCAAGACCTACGAGGTCACGCTCAACTTCCATTGACAATTCTCGTGACGGGAGAGGCAGCAGATACCCCGAAGTTCCTGGATGTGATACATGATGTCGCCCGGGACATACAACAGCTTTGCACAAGCGAGCCTAAGGCCGTGGGATGCAAGGAAAACAGAGTGGGGGAAGGTGTCGAGCTCGTGATCCTGAATGACCGGACGTACGGGCCCGCCAAAGGCGCCGCGTTCTGGTTGTGGACGAGAATGAGTCGGACGTATTGCGCAGAGATCGATGCTGCGGAAGGCATCGTAGACCAATATGAGATGATAAGGGAGGCTCATGGGGAGCTATAGTGGTCGAATTTCAAGGCCACTACGATGGAATATCGGAATATCCTTGTCAAGGGAGGGATGCGTGCTCGCCCGGGGATTTCTGCGGGGCGTGGCTGCTGGTTAATGCATTGGCGCTGGTTGTATCCGCTGGAAAGTTGCTGTCCTACTCGCCGCCTACGAACGGGTGGTAACGGGTATAAACTGTTTCGAACGGGGGCTCCGACCTCCGTGGACGGTCCAAATCAGGCTTACTGCTCGGCTCCAAGCGCAAGCAGGATATTCCATGAGACAGCGATCCCACAACATTCTCCAACCATTCGCTTATCCACCTTGCTTTCTTATACTTGGTGAGAGCTGTTGCTTTGGACTAACTCATCATCCATCTTCCAAAAAAAAAACCGTATGCAGAAGGGAAATCTAGAACAACATCGACCTGGTTCCGGTTTGCGACGGGGAGGCCTCCCAGCTCCACCCTCGTGCAAGTGCAGCAACACGTTGAAGTATTTCTTTTCCAGTCTTAGATAGGCCAACACAATACCACAGGCTTAGGTACGACATACCTTAGCGGCCGCTCATCGATCGCCGGGATGCGTCCCGACTGGAGGAGCTATGATGATGAGGACCTTGTCTGACTGCGCCACCCGTGGATCGGCAGAGGACAGCTCCTACAGCATGTAAATTCCCGGAACGAATCAACCACAACGGCGGCCCGAGAGCACTAGACCACGATAGGGATCCCGACGCAGTGTAACAAGATCGATTGGTTCGGAGAAAAAAGGCTTGTCCGTTCCCCACGACGCCATCCCCCCTGCCGGACCTGCATGTCACCACCAAGCTGAGCCGCCATATCAAAGATACATGCCCACATCATCAGATTGCAGACACGGAAAATTTCACCGTGGGGCTGTCCGAAAATGCACCACCAACAGAAATTCGATTTGCTAACTAATATGTAATGGATTCCTCCCCTGCCTGGCCATCCACGTCACTTTCCCACGCTTTCTGTTTCGTGTACCCACGCCATCAATCACCATGCAATTCCCGCAACGGGCCCGCCCGGGAACAGTCGCACAAGCAGCTTCCTCATCTCGTCCATGCAGAGCACCGCAAGCGCCAGCGGCAGGGGGATGAACCAAAACTCGAGCGGGACCGACGCCGTGCCAAACAAGTTCTGGATGGCTGGGACCTCGGTTACGAACACAGCAATGACGAGACTGATGGCCATGCTGAGCAGCAGCCACGGGTTGCGGCGCTTGGCCGTGAACGGGTCCGACTGCACGATGCTGAGGCGCCGGCTCCTCACGGCCAGGATGTTGCCCCACTGCAGCAGCACCAGCGTGACGAAGTAGACGCACTGTCCCGTGGCGTTGAAGTGCGCCAGCTCGGCCGCCGTGTACCCGTGGAAGCCGTCGGTGTAGCCCTCGAAGAGCAGGAACAGCTCGCGGGTGGGCATCCCGGCGTGCTTCCACATGTACAGGAAGAACATGGCGTGCGCCGTGACGGTCTCCATGAAGCCCATGAACAGGTAGGCTTGGATGTAGATGCGCGCCGTGATGAGGTGGTTCTTGCGATGGTCGCGCGGCGGGATCGAGAGCAGGTCGAATTCTTCTTTTTCCATGATGAGCGACAGCGACAGGAACAGGTCGGTGAACACGCAGATGATGATCATGAGGAAGGCGCTCAGGGGCAGCGGCACCCCGAAGAAGACATTCATCAGCACGGGCCAGATCTCAGACCAGCTGCCGGCCGACAGGAGGTACGCGATGACCTTTTGCAGGTTCTGGAACACGAGGCGCCCGAGCCGGATGGCGTCGACGATGGAGCTGATTTTGGAATCGAGCAGCACCAGATCGGCCGCGTCGAGGGCCACGTCGCTGCCGGCTGCGATGGCCACGCCGACATCGGCTGCCCGGAGCGCGGGCGCGTCGTTGACACCGTCGCCCGTCACAGCAACAACATATCCACGGGCGCGGAACTCGTTGACGATGCGGAGCTTCTGCTCGGGCGTCGTGCGCGCGAACACGATTTCCTCGTACTGCGTCACCAGGTTCCAGTCCGGCTCGACCAGCCGGGCAATGGCATTGCCTTCGAGAAGGAGACTGGACTTGCTGCTGGTGGTGATGGGGGCGGAAGGTTGAGCTTTGTCGCCGCCGCAGATGGCGTCTAAGCCATGTAGCTCTTCATCGGCTGGGCCCGTGAAAATACCGATGTTTCGAGCTACAGCTGCCGCGGTCAGGCTGTAGTCGCCCGTGACCATGAAGAAGCGGACGCCGGCGCGGCGGCACGCCTCCACGGTGTCCTTGGCTTCCGGGCGAGGCGGGTCGACGATACCGAGAATGCCGACAACGACGAGATCGGCAATGGCCGCGCCCGCCACCTCGTCGCTGAAGGCGTTGGTGCCCGGCGGGCTGCGCACGGCCATCTCTTTCTCGCAGAGCACCAGCACGCGCTCGGCATTGCGGGAGAGCTTGTCCTGGATGGATTCGAAGGACTGGCGAGCGCCGGCATCCAACGGTTGGACCGAGTCCGACGCGGCCGACCAGAAGTGGGAACAGGCGGGGAGGAGCACGTCGGGTGCGCCCTTGACGATGACGCGGTACCGGGACTCGTCGCCGGCGAGACGTGTCATGGACAGCATCCACTTGTTCTTGGAGTTGAACGGAATCTCGTGGACCCGCGGCGTCACCTTGCGCACGGCATCGCTGCGCTCAACCTCCCTGCTGTCCCTTTCCGCAGCGAACCGCAAAACCGCAGCGTCGGTGGCGTTGCCTTGCACGCCCCGCTCGGCGATGGGACGGCCAAGGGACGTCGGCTCAAATGAAGCGTCGTTGCAGAGCAGCGCCGCCCGCAAGAGAGCACCCGAGCCCCCCTCGCCTGCCTCACGCCGCCAGTCGTCGGGCGACGCAAACAGCCGGTCCGCCGTTGCCACCGAGGCCACGGTCATCTTTCCCTGCGTCAGCGTCCCCGTCTTGTCCGAGCACAGCACATTGACGCACCCCAGCGTCTCGACCGTGGCCAGCCCCTTGGGCAGGATATTAACCGCCTTCATGCGGCCCGCCACCACCATCAGCGTCAGCGCCACGGCTACCGGCATGCCCTCGGGGATAAAGGCCACCACGCAGCCCATGACGTTGTTGAGCATGGCCACGACGTTCATGTACGCAAAGTGTTGCACGCGCAGCCACCCGACCCACGTCAGCAAGATCAGCAGCGCCAAACACACCGTCAGACACACAATAATCCGCACAAACCGCCAGATCTCGCGCTGGATCAACGTCGGCGTGTCCCCCGTCGCCGACGCCGCAACCGCCACGCGGCCCATCGCCGAGCGCGCCCCCGTCAGCACCACAACCCCAACACCGCTCCCATTCACCACCGCCGTGCCCATCAGCGCAATATTCCGCGACTCCAGGAAACTCTCATCCGTCGCCTCCACCGCCGCCTCCACATCATCCGCCTCGCCCGTCAAAACCTCCCTGCCGAACCGCATATCCGCCGAGTGGCTCAGCAGCCTCAGATCCGCCGGCACTCGGCTCCCAATCTTCAGATGCACCACATCGCCCGCCACTAGCTCTGACGCAGGCACCCCACACACCTCCCCGTCGCGCACCACGAGCGTCTCGGCCGGCAGCAGGTCCAGAATCGACTTGATGGTGCGGCTGGTCGACCAGTCCTGAAACGCCGAGAAGCTCGCCTGCAAGGCAATCACAATGAGCACCAGTATCGCGAGCGCCAGATTCGTTGCCGACGGCGGGTCACTAAGCGGACGCCAGCACAGGAAGAAAATCACCACGCCGACCCAGAGCACCGAGCAGAATCCGCCGAATACGTAGGAGAGGAGCTTGGCGAGGTAGTTGGTGCGTGCGGCCGGGAGGGTGTTGGGGCCGTCGCGGCGCAGACGGGTTAAAGCCACCGAGGGGGAGAGGCCCTCCTTGGGGGAGACGTTGAGGCGCTGCAGGACTTGCGAGGAGGAGAGGGTGTGCCAGGGGAGAGTGGCAAAGTAGTCGCTGTCGTTTTCAGTGGGGACGGCGTCCTTGGCCTTGACGGGGTCGTCGTCGCGCTGGCGAGACTCGGAGACGTGGATTGATAGCGTACGGAACTCGGTCTGCACCCCGGAATAGGGGGAGGCCGGTGCGCGGTGGATCGAGCTGTGGCGGCTCAGGGAGCGGCGGCGGGAGAGGGAGCGGGAGAGCCGTCTGCCGTGGCTGGGTCCTTGGGGCTTGTCGGCGTGGCCTTGTCCGTGTTTGTGTCCAGGCTGGGGAGGGTCGAAGGTGATGCGGCCTGGCCGGCCGCGGTTGGCTTCGATGTCGAGATCGCCGGCCTCTTTCTCAGGGGCATCGCCGCCCCCTGGTGTAGTGGTGCTGCTCATGATTTGGGTTGGAAGGGGAGTTGGTCTTGAAGAAAAACAAAGGTATGGTAGGAGGTGGAATCTGAGTGATTGCTAACACGAGACGACGGCGAACGATGTCTCTTTATCGGCTCTTTCTCGCAGAAATAAACATCGCGGCGCAGCGGTAGATGTAGTGCTCTTGAATTCGCGCCAGAAGACTCAACATGGTGAGGGTTCCACAGATCGGCCAACCAAGACGAAGGCGAAGCGGGACGCGGGATTTTTTCCAGTCAGTGAGAATTTGCAGCATCGCGGAATCCACGGCAATTACGTGAATTTTACCTAAGGTAAACAAATGGGCACGTACCGGCTTATACCCGGCCTGTTTTCCCATTTGGGCCTCCCGGAGGCACAGCCCGGTCCAGGCCTTGCGCGATTTGATGTCTAGGTACCTGGGCTGGGGGCACAGGGGATGCGGATGCGAGAGGTGTCACAGCGTACCGGGCATGGAGGTGGACAGCATGACATACATAACCAGCACTAAGGAGGGAATGTTGACGGTCAAGGCCCGGACACAGTGAGAAGAGGCCGCCCGAGGAGTATTGCTAATGAGACCAGCACGACCAGTTTCCTCGACCAGACTCTCTGTCTCCTTCATCAGCAGTCCCTGCCAAGGAGACCTCTATTCGTGTCTGTCTCTTCTTTCTTTTCTTCTCATCCTCCTTCATCCATCCCTTCAATGTTCCGAACCATGGCTCCCGCCACTTCCACCAACAGTCCTGCTCCCGCCAACTCCAGCCCTCCTCCCGTCAACGCCGTCACGCCCACCATCGCCACCATCGTCTGCATCATCGTCGCCGCCGTGGTTGGCATCATTGCCTGTGCCCTCCACCGCTATGCATTCCCTCGCCTCGCAGCAGCCCACTCGCCCACAGCAGCAGCAGCGAACACGCATCCGCACCACCCGAATCCAGACCTCCCAGTTCGTCGCAGTAGCAGCCGCAAGCACCTCAACGCTGAGACGGTCGAGTCTATCCCCATTGTTCCCTACAAGGAGGCAAGTGGACAAGACGACAACGACCACGTCTGTCCTATCTGCACCGATCGGCTGGATGTTGGTCTGAACGATGGGAGGAGCGGACAGCCCGTCAAGCAGCTTGCGTGTGGACATTGCTTCCACCCGGGGTGTATCGAGCCGTGGCTGTTGGGGTTTGCGGTGACTTGTCCCTTGTGGCGCGTATCCCCAGTCCCATTCTTCCTTTCTAGGCTTTCTAGGGGGCATACCTCGGTTGCGGGGGGGATTTCCACGGGTGGCTGAGTGGTTGATGGGTGATGATTGATGATTGCTTGCTAACTTGGTGGCTGGGGGGGTCTAGTCGCGTCGATTTAAGGGCTGTGTATGTCCCGGGAGGGGGCGGTGAAGGCTCCTGATCTTGTTTGGAAAGGGGTTGGGTAATAGCCCGACTGGCTACCTGGTCTGGGTGTACACAAAAGATCCTCTGTTCGTGAACCTGGCTGGAGCTAAGTGACGCTGATTCAAGGGACTCGGACGAATCTGACCTGTCTGTCATCCAGTCGCGTGGCTACCTCATGCCGAGGAACTAGAATTGAAGCCGTCGCAGGCGAGAGGCAACGCCGGACACAAGCCTGGGGACCAGCCTTCATTATTACCGCTGTGGCTGGGCATGCTCCCGCGAGATTTACCGGGATCGGGACCGTTATCTGGTATTAATCGACGGCTGATACTACCTACCTATCAGGCCGATTTTCCTGCGAGGCTGAGATCTTGGCAACAGAGAGCGCGGCTATGCAGGTACTTGGTCACTCATCCTCCTCTGGATTATCTGTTTCTCAAAGTAGGCGAACCTCTTGTAGGTCCGAGTGTCATGGAAGGTATGTCATCAACTCCCATCATTACTTCCATCATTTTCGCCGAACCGGGACAACTGCGCGTGTATCAAGGTCAAACAACTAACACATCTGTGTCAACGCTAGACAGCAAATTTCCCCAACCTAGACGATCTCATCACCATGTTCTGGCCCGAGTCCGAGAAACAGAGAGCAACCGAGTTTGCAGAATCGTGGGAAGCGTAGTTGACGCAGAGTGGTGCCGATGATACGAGGGGCGCAGATACGGGGGACGCTCAGGGGGAAATGGGCAAGGGTCCCGAAGAGGAGACAGAAAATTTCACGGAGAGAGAGGTTGGCGATGGCGGTAAACAAGAATAAGGCAGAGCGGTGAGTGTAGTAGGCGCTGGTATGACTGCGGCAAGCCTGTTGTGGGGTCTTTCAAAGTGAGGGCCCATGGGAGGACGAACGCAGAGAATTAAGTTCCGGGAAGACCATTCAAATAGACTGCGGCCTAGCTCAATCGTGCCCCTTCAACATTGAGATAGAGTGAAAATGGACATTCTATTTCCCAGGGTGTTGTGAGGTAATCTACCCGCACTCCGTGTTTTCATCCAATGTTTCCTCTCCTCTACGATTGAACGATCCTTATCAGGGAGCTTCGTTCCTTCCCTCGGCTTCTTTGTGTTCTTATCGCGATAAATATTTCCTCTACTTTCTTCTTCCCCAAGCAATCCGCAACTCTCGCTCAGGTTTGCAGCTGTCAACCAATCCTGAACACACGATGTCCGGCCGCAGCTCGGACTGGGTCTATTCGGCCTCGTCAAATGTGCAGTGAGTCGCGATTGCTCGCCTTGATGAACTGAATCCTGACAATCTGTGCCTTCTAGCGCGACCAACCACCGCGAGTGGCTCACCGGCCCTTACAAGGAATTTTCAGGCGACCTCGCAACTTTTGTGTACGACCAGAACATGAATCGCCTGGAGGTTCTCGGAATGGGAACCGTCGAGTTACCAATTGAGCGCCCGACAACCAATGGCCAAAGGATAAATGGCATCCTTCGCCTGCGGGGCGTGCTTCACGTCCCCGGCGCGGTTTGCAACGTCGTCAGCAAGAGCTTTCTCGCGCAGGCGCACAACGTCGTCGCGGGCACCGAGTCAACGCCTGAGGGGCCGGTGGCAACCTTGGTCAGAAACGGTGACGGCGTGAGAATTGCATCGCTGATCTCTCGCGAAAACTGCCTTTCGGGTCTGGAGTTTCTAAAGCTCAGCGAGCCGCCTGTGGGCCCGGATTTTATCGAAGGTGTGTGCTAGCGACCTAATGTAGCCGTCTACCCCCAACTAAACATCCAGGCATTTATTTTGCTAACATCTGCTGCCAGCAAAATATGATGATCTAGGCGCCTGTCAGCTCACCACTCTCTTCTGGCCACAGTCGGAGCAGGTTAAGCTTCACGAACTGTTGCTGCAGGATGTTGGAGACCGCAAAAGAGACGACGAAGTCAATACTGAGAAGGTTGCTAGCAAGGCTATCGACACGACGGTGGGCGGCATCCCGGCTGCCAAAGGCGTTTCTGAGAAGACCACCCACGGCAGCAGCAACCAAAAGACCGAAGGGCCCGCGGAGGATATTACATTGCCGACTGCCAGAAGGGTTTCCAAGACTGCCGCCGACGACAGTGGTCACAAGACGGTGAAGGGCTCTACCAGCGAGACGAGCCCGGAGGAGGAACTTGATGAACAAGAGCCAACCGGATGGCTCAAGATATACCGGAAGCGGTACGGACGTTTGGTTTGGGTAGACCGAGGTTGCTCGTGTCCCTTGTCTGCTGGGGATTCGGATACCTGAGGTGCTTTTCCCGGTCACCATTCGATTCGTAATGGATGGTTGATTGGCCTATCTACCTAGGAGCATCGGAAATTAACAGAAACTATTCTCAAAAGCAGTTTTTGGTCTTTCCTGTATTCCTCGTTCCTGGCAGTCACTCGATAAAAGTCGGGAGCGAGTTGCGACGTTGATATGTCCAAGTCCGACGCTCGCATTCCCGAGAACACATCGTTGTAAACCGGGTCCGCTACATCGCGATCTCTTTTGCCACGGCAATAGAAATCACGGGGCGTGCCTAATATCCACGGCGGATGCTGCCGAATTGGTTGCTGCCTAGGGGTATTTAGATCCATAAACCCCAGCTCCTCTCCCCCTTTTATCTCATCCAAGCCATCACCCCTCAACCACCAACTCAAAATGGCGGCCCTTTTTCCCATCTTCGTCCTCGCCCTCCTCCCACCATTCCTATCCGCCCCAACCCCCTCCTCTTCCTCCCCCTCCCCCTCCTGCGCCACCCTCTCCCGCCCTCCAACCTTCACGATCTCCTCCCTCCTCTACACGCGCATCTTTGTTGGCCACGCCTGTGTCGGCCCTTCCACCATCTGCCCGCCCTCAACCCTCTCCTACAGCTCCCTCTCCTTCATCCTCACCAACTCCGCCCTCTCCCCTGCCGCCCCCCTCAACTGCAACGCCCAAGTCATCGACCTAAACGACGTATACAACACCGATGGGGAATCTCCCTACTGCCAAGCCGGCGCGAAGCTTTGGTTGAAATGCGAGCAGGGGATGGTCTTTATCCCGGAGCAGCCTGACGAGGCGAGCTGGAAGGAGAGGGAGGTTACAACGTATTTTAAGTTTAGTCGTGTGGAGAATCGGTTGGAGGTCGAGCAGAGTTGGTATTGTGATGGGAGGGGGGAGGGAGGGAAAGAGGTTATGTTTAGGGCGGGGGCGACGGTGAGTCCGGCGTTGGAAAAGGAGGAGGGGGTGGTGGTGAGGGTGAGGGAGGGAAGGCTGGTTATAAAGGGGGAGGGGGGTGTAACGGGGACTGTGGTGATGCTAGATGGAGAGGGGATTTAACACACGTTATTTAAGTCTTGTAATTTAAACTACTAGCGCTGTAACTTAGCTATAGGTGGACGCTAGCGCTGGAGAACATAGGGCTTAATACTTGGTGGACCACTGAAATCTTGGACCGCAACATGAGCACATATGTTTTTAGTTTCTGGGAGTTCTTAAGTGTTTGTATGGTTTGCAAAGACGTGCTGCGGCTATCTGCAGCTGCGAAATCCGGCGACGGTAGCTACCGTACCCGTCGGCACCAAACAGCCTTTCCAGCTAGTGCACAGTTACACGCAGAACGCTTACCCAGCCGGCTCACCACCCCAAAATGGGAGCGTCTCGACCGTGACGTCCAGATTTTCTTTATGGGTCCATCTCAAGGAGCCTGTGGCTGAGTCAACCGACCTTTGATAGCCGCCCGGATGGTCGCCAAAGCTGGCCCCGTTGACTCTCCAGACGGGCCGTCCGCTAAAAAAAACTCGCGGGAATGCTCGCGCAGCTCGCCTACAGTCAGCTGGCCGGCCGCTGACATTCCCTGGCACCTTCTCCAGCCCTGTGCGAGGAGCCGGTATAGGGCGTATCGCAGCGTACAGTAACTGCTCGTTCTCGGGAGGACCCAACAGTCGACTAGGCAATCCTCATCAATAAACTTGTCCAGCTTCGGTGTCCGGAATTGGAGGAGAAGCAAGGTCTGGCCGTCAAAGCAGAAGATCTGGGGTCATCGATATTTGTGCGCATAACTATTATACTTAGCGTTATTATAACTGGAGCAATACGTGTAAGCAACGCACCCGCGGAGTTCTTGAGAGAGCTTTTTCTGGGAACCCTTAGATGAGATATCTCCAGTCTGCCAGTCCTGCGGAGTGATCAGGTTCCTTTTCATCTCACCTATGACGCTAGTGGCCTTCGTCGATGTATCGGGATAGACTTGTAAACTTCTGCGAACGTCAACATGCACCATCCCGAAATCTACCTTCCCAATCAATGATGGGTGGAAATTTTTGGATCGGCTTGCCAACCTGTTTTAATGACCATCCTACCAAGCAAGCTATCTCGCGGCGATTTACAGCTCTAGAAATTCCACCACGTACCACCTTGATTGCCTAAGCCTCTCGGAAAGTATATGGAAAGGTCTGCCGCTGGGGTAGCACCTTGAATGGCGAGCTGCCAACGGGGATCCCTAGGGTGCCGTCGGTTGGACAATATCGAGGGCAGGAAGTGCTTGATCTCGGTTACCATGGAGCGCCATCCTCTTGGCAGCTCCTGAGATGAAGTAATAGGCATCCCCCATGACCCATCATCGGCTGCGATAGAGACTAAGAGAAACCCGAAGTAGGCCGCAAAGGCTGCAGAGCGGCGGTAGGAGAGCCGGATGGTGGAGATCCTCCCGGGGACTCGTTTGTCTTTTGTCCGCCATCATCCCCATGCTCACTGATGAACGGTCTCTTCTTGCGGTTAGATAGTTGCCCGTACCCGCCGTTCAAAGCAGAAAGTTACCCAACACGCACTGCTCGCTCATCAGTACTATATCTGGAGATGGCATGGCTGAAGGGTTTGGACTGTTCACGATTTGTAGCTAAGAATTCTGACAGCATCAATTTGTCCTCTCGCCCCCTCAATCTGGGCCCCGGGCGCAAGCCTGGCTTCATGTCACCCCGTGTAAGGGCTTGAGAGGTCACCTTCCTAAAAGGGTGGGTCGCAGATCGAGAAACGGAGTGAAACCGATTTTGCAAGCGACTGTATTCTACATTGGCAAATATGTAAACTAGTCCATGGTGGCGACTATCGCACTACCTAGAATAGCTTCTTTTCCGGATGGTCTGTACACGCTAAAGGGCCTATTGCTTCTCCATGCTCGGACGCAGCCGTAGAAGACGCAGCCGATAGTGCATCGTTGATGAGATTGAGCACCGACTCATAGCGCCAAGCAAAAACCCCTTTTCGCTTCCGGGGCCGGCCCCTACGCTCGTCGTCCACATTAGCGGATACAGAGCTGCCGTCATCGCCCCCCCCCACCCTCTGCAGAGCGCATCCACCGTCTCATCCTTGTAATCCGTCTCATCCGGCTGCCGCCTCTTCTTTGGGCTGATGCTCCGGCTCCGCGAAAACGAAGCAAAAATGCCGGCCCGACCGACCGCCTGGCTGCCCTGCAGATGCTCTGTGGTCATGCGGCCCGTTGCGGGATCAAAGAGGAGGACGGCATACTTGTGCCGGTCGTGGAAAAAGGGCATGTTTTCGTCGGCAAAAACGGCCCAGGCGAAGCGCGCGAACAGAAACTGCAACGTAACCCCGGTTATGGGCTAGGGGAGGCGATTGTGATAGCGCGGCACCAGCTAGGCCGAGCCGTGCGGAAGGAGGACGTGCAGGACAAGCTAGCAGGGCGGCGGGCCGGCCCCGGACGTCTGCTTTTGTTTAGCCGCAAAGACGAGCCAGCGCGTGTCCAGGAGGCGGTGCACATCTTTGCATAGCACTAGCGCGTTTTTCTCGTCGTCGATGGCGCGATGATCGAAGCCCAGGCGGCAGTACTGCTCCATGTTATTGGATGCGAACCAGTGCCCGGCCACCAGGGGGACAAGGTGCCCAACCTCGCACGCGTCTACACGTGCCGTGATGCGACACGAGCCGTCGCGCGCAGCCGCAGCAATCTTGTGCTTGAGGAACGCGTTGGGCGGCGCGGGCGGGATGGTGACGCCGGACCATGGCGCGGGCATGCCGTTGTGGGGAAATCGCCAGTGGTCAAACGACGGCAGCACCGGGTACTGTTCGGCCACATCCGCACCGAGGCACAGGTAGTATGTGGCTTCGCGTAGGACGCCGTCGGGTGGTCGCGCGGCGCGCTGGAGCCGGCCGTCGGCGTCACGCGTTGCCAGCCATGCGCGGGCCCACGTGTTGCCCGTGACGATGCAGCAGGCTACAAAAGCTATGTCGTAGTCGACACCGCCGTCGTCGACCGCATTCAGTCGCAGCAGCGCGGGGTTGGTGTCGGGGTAGGCTGGATGCCGGATGTCAATACGTCGCAAGCTCGCATCGTCCGCTTCGGGCGCGGGCAGTGCTTGTCGAATGGCGACCATATTTGCAGGAGCAAGAATATCCCGCGCTTTGTCGCGCTTGAGGGTTATTTAATGAACAAGATTCAGATTATGTCTTGCACCAGACTGTCATACAGTCAGACCTCTCCAAAAGACATAGGAAGGGACGTGGATGATTTCCTTACCTAAATGAGTGACAGGCGGTTTGATGGCCGATCAGCCATCGGTGCTTAGTTGTTGATGGGGTAGAATTAGGGGGGGAAACGATAGCGGCTAAAAGTCAACATTTTACAAGCGCGCTTCGTTTATCATTTATCTCCAAAGCTTAGGCCAACGACTGATCCAGTGGGGTGGTGCAGCTAACGGCCCGTCTTGGCGCTAGGTGCAATTCTTTCCGGCGGGCCCCTGTAGCCCAACTCACCAAACAAAGAACGCCAAACGCCAAACGCCCAAACGCCCAAACGCCCAAACGCCCAAACGCCCAAACGCCCAAACGCCCATGGTTTCCCCGCAGCAACAAAACGCAGCAATGCGGCCCAACATTCTCGACGCATCTGTCTGCAATCATGTTCCGCGTCCCCGAGGCCATGCACAGCTGGCTTGCGCAGGTCAGCGACGACGCCTCGATCGGCCACGGCAACAATCGCGCGCACCGCTATCACGGCGACGACGACGGTTCGGACGGACGGCCGAGAAAACGACGCCGGTTTGGGTTCGACATGGTGACGCCTTCGTCGTCGGCCGCTCACAGCGCCTCTCCTTCCAAGAAGCGAAAGATGGACGACAAGAGCGCCAGCGACCCTGAGCCCGCGGCCGCGTCGTCCGGTCGCCTCACAAGGACGCTGCCGTCCTCACTCCCCGACGTCGCGACGTTGTCCACAAACCCGCCATTGATTGCGTCCTCGTGTCTAAATGACAGCGTTAAGGGCTCCCGCCGCTCGGGCAGCCCGATCAAAAACATCGCGGGCCTCAAGTGGCTGGAGAAGCCCGTCTACTTTGATTGCTTCCCTGAGGATGCCGCAAGCGCGCCCGAGCTACCCAACGACGTGCGCCAGTTGTATTCCGACATGTACAGCGCCATCCAGTACAAAAAGGGCATCTACCCGGCCGAGGTCCGCGCCCAGATCGAAGCAATCAAACGCGCCAACCATCCCCCCCCCTTGGGCGTTTCGGGAACCTAAACAACAACCACAACAGGGGTCGGAACAGGACCTTACGGGAGACTACCTGGACCACCTGCCTTTTTTTGTGCCCGCCAAGGGCACCACGATTGAGGCCGCCATCGCCTGTGCCGAGTTCTACAAGGTCTGTTCGATCCGCGACGTGACCAAGGAGTGTCTGGCCCTCCGCCGGAGCGAAGCGGCGTGGAATGCCATGGTCCACATCCCCTTGCTGCGTCTCGCGTTCACCCCGCAGCGGCAGCAGCGCCCGCCCGCCGTTCTGTTTGAAAATGCCACCGCGGCCAGGATTCTGCCTTGCTTCCTCCCCGCCCTGAGCGCCAGTGCGGGCAGCGGGGTGGTCGACGGCAAGCTGATCGATTTTGTCCTCATGCCCAACCTCGGGCCTGCGCTGGATGCCACGGCCCGGGATGTGCTCGGCCCGCTCTTGCAACGAAAGCCGGCGAGGACAGTGGCGGCAGCGGTAGCGGACCTTTGTGTCAACCCGACTGAGTACCTCCCGCTGCAGCGTTTTCCTGTCGCTGTATCCATCGAAACCAAGGTGGCCGGAGCAAGCGCGGAAGAGGGAAGACTGCAGCTCGCCATCTGGACAGCTGCTTGGCATAATCGGATGGAACAGCTCGGCCTGGGCGGTAGGAATGGTTTGTTTTTGCCTACCCTGCCACTGATCCTCACGCACGATCACAGATGGGAGCTCTTTCTTGCAGCCGATCGTATCGACAAGATTGTAAGTCTTTTTTTCTCTTTTCTCCGTACCTTGTTCTCCAAGGCTCATGCGTATTCATAGGAAATTTTCGGCCCGCAGCAGATTGGGACAACGGACCATCTAGAAGGGATTTACCAGCTCCTAACCGCACTCCGCCATATTGGAACGTGGGTGGATACAACATTTCGTACGCGGGCAGTCGACTCGTTTGAATAACGTAGTTGTCCCGCCAGTCAGTACCTCGAATTTGGATATGTCGTTACTATCCTCCGACAGTGACGATACAAAATGTACCGGGTGGTGTACAGATGTGCCGCCCGGCATCCCCGACATCTGGGCAACGTAAGGGGGTGGGTCATATCGCAATCAGCTGGTTGAGACGAGCGAGCGAGTGGTTGGTCGAGAGGGAAGTGCATCTATAGACGTTAGGAAAGCGTCCTCTAGGTGTGCTGTTGGTTCTGCCTGACGATAGTGTCTTGACTTATGTCATGTAGCGTTAAGAGCCTGGGCAAGGCAAAGAAAGTATGCAAGAGAAAGAATCTTGGTTTTTATATAATGTAATGGCTGCCCTCTAGCAATACACCTCGCGATGCTCTTACCTATTCTCAGTAAACTCCATCACCCCCGAAGAGGCAAAAAGAAATTTCTGGCCCACACACATCCTTTTGCTTAGGCGACAATTACTTCATACTTCCCTGACCCCTGGGAGGCCCGCAAACAGTCGAGGCACGGCCTCTTGGGAAGAACTAGAGTCCGCTTCAACTGCTGCACGCTCGACGTGGCCATCGCAAGACGGGCTTGCCAATTACCGCAGGCCCTCACAACCACGCTCGTGCCAGGTAAATCGAGGAATTCATCCCATGAGTCTACCAAAATCAGCTTGTCCAAACTCTCGTCGGCTATACGGTCTTTCCGCGCCAATGCCCCGTGCCCATGTAAAGCTGTGTGTTATTGCCATGACGTCCAAGCCCCCAAGGTGCTTAGCTTGGTCATTGATGGACACTAGCGACTCTATCAGCACAGTAAGGGTGTCACGGAGGCCACAAGTGCTAACGTCGACGGGTATCTTGAAGTCTGTGAAGGAAAGGTGTGGCGAGGTGCTGGAGAAATGGTCTTCGAATTTTCCGTTAAAAGGGAAGTGGTTAATGAGGTGCTATAAGGTGAGGTCGTGGTCCTTAAACCTGGGCGTCGAAGGAGGTACTAAGAAGGTTATTTCAGGACGGCCGAGATTCCTAAATACCTGGATAATAGGGGGACTCTGTACTCTTTCGTCTAGGTCAGAGACTAGGTTAGATATGACGTAGATGGAGTTACTGGTAAAGAGGGTTATTATGCTATAGAGGGATATAGGGTGGATGTTAAACTTACCTGTCTTAAACATTATAATATAGGCGAAGCAGACGGCAAGCTGGTCCTTGTTGGTTAGAGACTTTTAGCTTCTCGATGGCGGCTGCTCACGTGAATTAACGTTAGCTAGGTTATCTCTCAATTCGGCCAACAAAGGCGAACGGGCGCTCCTCGAGGCATCGGGGGTGGAATCATTACCCTGCGGTGACTTGGCGGCTACAAAGTCGCCCATCGCCAGAGAGGGCATCTCATTGGCAATCCCATCACATCCACTAGGGCTATAGCTGTTAGTATTAGTGGCATCATATGGCCTGGTATTGGGGGGTGTAGGGGTCTGGGGATGCCGGGGCACACAAGCGTCGGGGTATTACTCGCTCTGGTTCCTTCAAATAGCTAATGTTCACTCTGCCAAGCCTATGCCGCTTCGTGTAAGGATGTCTTCAATGTCTCGATGCTAATAGTCGCCTTTTCCAGATGTTAGTAAATCCGCGTTACATTAGCAAATGCTGTAAGGGAGCATTCCTGCTCTTTACTGCAGTGGTTATAAGAATTAATCCCCTTAAGCCACTAGCTCTAGATGGATAAGCGTAACTCATTAGTATTAATATTAGGGTTGTGAAGAATATTCTCTACTTCACAGATTAAGGGGGCTAAGCCACGTTCCGATGGACTTTCATATGTTTACTCTTAAATATCGCTATGCCATTTAAGCTTTCTGAAACGTGGTTATAAACAATAGGCTTGCCGTCTGTACTGGCCAAAATGAAGTGCCAGTTATTAATTCGCTCGAAGTCGCCAGGCTGTAAATAATACAATCCTCGCTAAGCTCTTTTATAAGAACTTTTACTTAAAGCATCGATTTAACGTGGAGAAATCTGTGCGTCTTGCTATTAAAGCAGTCTATCTTATATAACTTCCCGTCAAGGTATGTATTTCCAGAGCTCCATTATCGTATCTGATTTAAGCTGGGATAGTAATAAAACGTGTATCTTGGTGTAACCTTTAAGGTTAGACAGATGTATATAGGATTACGGAAGTCAGGAGAAGATGGATAGTAGTAATAAAACTCGTTACATTGAACTGGTACAGTGACGTAATAGGGAAGAAACTATAAAGAGAACCACACCTACAGAACGTCGTAGTCGGCCTGGAAGGCTGACACCCAGACTACTAGTCCTCCGATTGGAGGGACATAAATGCAACTAACATAGAAAAACAGATATGTACCTAATATGGAACAAGACCTAGTTAGTGATAGTGTCTAGCATAAAGCAGAGCCTAGCATAAAATAATAAAGGAAACCCGACTGTGGATTAAGTCATCTTCCTTCGATTGAAGAGCTAGAATGTTACTGGAGTTTTAATGAGAGGTTTTCATAATGGAAATCGTCGGATGATGAATTAGAAGAAGTATGGTTTAAAGAACTACGCGGCGTGGCATCTTTTTGACGGTGGCACGCACTAGAGAACGCATCGCTATGTACAAAAGCGGCTTCAGTAATATTACATATAGAGCTTAAAAAAACAAATAACGACAGGGTCGGCCTGAACGAGCGCCCCGAGTCACTAGTAATACTTCTTTCTCTAGGTAAAGGTGTTAAGCCGATATAGCTAAAATAATAGTGCCTTTTTAAACCTGTTAAGGTATCCCTTACACTGAACACTTCATCACAGTTATAGCTAAACCCCATACCTTAATAACCCTTTATAGGTCTTACTTAGAATTAACAGGTATGCGGATATTATTAATAATAAGTATTAGCTATGTCCGCTGGACTTAGTGGTCGGTATTAGCAGTTTAAAGTTATAACTATACGTTACTATCCTATAAGGCTAATTAGTAACGAGTAAAGGTCTAACGTGAAGCTATAATCGCTAAAGTTTCCACTAAGTTAGTACTTACGCATGTTTTCCCAATCTTAAGCTTCCTTCGCTCAACCAGTTTAACCCAGAGCGAAGTTACCTCCTGCTTCTTCCAGATTCTTACAATCATACAAGCCAGAAGATTCACAGCTAAGGTGCTACGTCTAGAGGTTGCTGCCGCCTAGATGCTGGTTCCGTTAACGCTAGCCTGGGCTGCAAAGATGCTAAACATTAGGCGCTTTTCTCGACTTGGCTGCCGAGCGTGTAGATATTGCGGATGCACGTTTTCTATAGGCTTAGATGAGATTTGAGATCGGTGGTACTATGGCCTCGAAAAGGGCGCTAAGCTTCCTAGCTGTGACATGCGGCTGTCTTCCTCAGCTTTGCCGTAGTGGTGGACGGAAAGCGAATCTCCAACGCCACGGAATTCCTTTGGCGCCTCGACTCGCATCAGTGAGAAGTCGAGATTGAAATTGGCAGCGGTGAGCTTCAATTTACTTGGCATGGACATAAACGCAGCGTTGAACTTGGAGATGGAGTCCATGATGGGTGATAATCGTTGTATCGACGAGATGGATGGAATCGCTTGGTCTTCGTTCCTCGTTCGTCAAGATGGGGTCGAAATGGTTCCCTTAAACCCCCAGGACTTGTGTAGCCACC
>Ga0247760_1000032_pt1 | contig 114988 bp, 100 predicted proteins | sample UWRJL171409R4_FD_179936 | JGI IMG/M metagenome (GOLD analysis project Ga0247760, IMG submission 179936) | Plant litter microbial communities from Arlington Agricultural Research Station in Wisconsin, United States - UWRJ-L171-409R-4 | ecosystem: Environmental > Terrestrial > Plant litter >...
GCGCATTGGCCGGGTTGGACGACGTTCGTGGGCAGGATGTGCGTGTCCCGAACTCGCGAGCCGTCGTTTATCAGGACGCGCGCCTGCTGCCGTGGAAAAGGGTCTGGCAGAACGTGGCCCTCGGCCTGCGCGGCCCGGAAATCGCCGAACGGGCGCGCGCCGCGCTGTACGAAGTGGGGCTCACCGAGCGGGTGGATGCCTGGCCACTGACCCTATCTGGCGGAGAAGCGCAGCGCGTAGCGCTGGCCCGTGCGCTCGTGCGTGAGCCGCAGCTGCTCTTGCTCGACGAACCGTTCGCCGCACTGGACGCGCTGACGCGCATCAAGATGCACGAGTTGGTCTTGAATCTGTGGCGCGTGCACCGACCCGCCGTCGTGCTGGTCACGCACGATGTCGATGAGGCCATCGCCATGGCCGATCGCGTTCTGGTTCTGGATAAAGGGCGCATCGCCGTCGAAGAGCGCATTCTGACGGCTCGCCCACGGGACCCGGCCTACGCAGAGGCGCTGCGCCAAACCTTGCTCGGCCATTTGGGCGTCGTGCCCCAGGTGACCTTGCCGGTGACCGAACCAACTCTCGCACCCGAGCGCGATGCCCAGTCAACCGTCCTACTCGCCCGGAACAGCCAGCATGACCCAGCCCCAGCGTGACCCGAGTTCGATTGCCCCCGCGAACGCCAACCGTCGCGCGTTGCTCCTAGGGGGAGGCGCGTTAGTCCTGCTCACCGCCGGCTTCAGCGCATTCACGCTGAAGGGCGGAGTGACCGCTTCGCGCGCGCTGCGCGTCGGCCGTACGGGCAAGGGCGGCTACGACGTGATCATGCGCGTGGCGGGCATCGAGCCCAAAGGCCTGAAGATTCAGTACAGCGACTTTCAGTCGGGCCACCTGCAGGTCGAGGCTTTCAACGGCGGTTCTTTGGATTTCGGCGGCATGAGCGAGATCCCGCCGGTGTTCGCCGCCGCTTCGTCCATTCAAAGCTTCAAGCAAATCGCGACCGTGAACGCGGACGTCAACAATCAGGTCATCCTCGTTCCGGGCAAGTCCGAGATCAAGACTCTGGCCGACCTCAAGGGCAAGAAGGTCGGCTACGTGCGCGCGACGACGGCGCAATACTTTCTAATTCAAATGCTGGCGTCGGTCGGCTTGACCTGGAACGATATCGAACCCGTGTCCTTGAGCGTGCCGGACGGCACCGCGGCCTTCTCGAGAGGATCGCTCGATGCCTGGGCCATCTACGGCTTTCCCATCCAGCGCGCGTTGGCCAACGATGGTGCGCGCGTATTGAAGACAGCGCTCGGATTTTTATCCGGCAACTACATCGTGAGCGCGCACGTGAACGCGCTGGCCGATCCTGCGCTCAGCCACGCTATTGGCGAGTACCTCGCTTCGTACAAGCGCGCCTTCGCTTGGCAAAACCAGCACTGGCAAGAGTGGAGCGAAGCACTGGCCAAGGAGATCGACGTGCCTCTTCCGTACGTCGTCGAGCAAGTGAAGGGCCGCAGCGCGCCCACCACCTTGCTGCCCGTGTCCGAAAACTCGATCAAATCTCAGCAGCAAGTCGCGGATGTTTTCTTCAAAGCGGGCCTGATACCGAAGCACGTCGACGTCAGGCCACTCTGGGACAATCGCTACAATTCCATCATCGAGCAAGTGAGCTAATCATGTCCGCACAAGCAGCCGCCCGTGAATCCGCAGCCGACAGCCCGATCCCGCAAGCCGTGCTGGACGACCTGACGCGCAAATTCGCGGCCACCGCGGAAGAGTATGACAGGCTCGCGGTCTTCCCACGAGCCAACTTCGAGGAGCTCCAGCGCGCGGGGCTGATCGGGCTGACCGTCGCCAAAGAGTATGGCGGACGCGGCGCCAACTTGAGCGAGGGCTTGCGCGTGCTCGGCGCCGTCGCCAAAGGCGAGCCTTCGACCGCGCTGATCTTGTTCATGACCTACGCCTATCACTCGAGTCCCAAACGCACGCAAACCTGGCCCAAGCAGGTATACGAGCGAATCGCGCGGGAAGCAGCCACGGAGGTGTCGCTGATCGGGGGGCTACGCGTCGAGCCCGAACTCGGCACGCCGGTGCGCGGCGGAATGCCGAAGACAGAGGCCAAGCGAAGCGCACGAGGCTGGCTTCTCAGCGGCAACAAGATCTATTCGACGGGCTCGACGGGCCTGCGCTGGTACGCGGTCTGGGCCAAGACGGATGAGCCGGAGCCACGCGTCGGCAATTTCTTGGTGCGCTCCGATAGTCCGGGGATCCGCATCGAGCCGGTCTGGGACCACCTGGGCATGCGCGCAACGGTCAGCCACGAAGTCATCTTCGACAACACGCCGGTACCGGAAGAACACGCGGTCGATGTGCGCGCCCCAGCGGCTTGGGCACCCAAGCCGGGCGAGACTGCGCTCTCGCTATGGAACGCCCTGTCGATCTCGACGATCTACGATGGTGTTGCCCGAGCGGCGCGCGATTGGCTCGCGCAATACCTCAAGGAGCGCGTGCCCACGAACCTCGGCGCGGCGCTCGCCACTTTGCCGCGCTTTCAAGAAAAATTTGGCGAAATCGAAGCGCTTCTGTACACAAACCGCGTGCTGATCGAAAGCGCCGCCGCGCGAGCCGATAGGGGTGAGGTCGTGTCACCCACCGAAGCCAACCTGGTGAAGTACGTCGCCACCGGCAACGCGATCCGCGCCGTCGAGATCGGCCTCGAGCTCACGGGCAATCCCGGTCTCAGCCGACAAAACCCGCTCGAACGCCACTATCGCGACGTGCTGTGCAGCCGTATTCACTCGCCCCAAAACGACACCATCCTCACCGGGGCCGGCCGCGCGGGCTTTGGGATTTGAGATGAGCTTCGTGATCGCAAGCCAGCTCGAGGGTGCCTTCAACGATCAATTGAGCGCGCACCCAGCGCGCCCAACCGTGATCGGCGTCTCCGATGAACGCCCCTGGGAGGCCGCGGCGCAAGCAGACGTGCTGCTGATCCGTCCGTCGCCCGCCTGGCGAGAACATCGCTCGATCCCGCGGCCCCCGGATTGGCCTGGGCGGCTGCGCTGGATCTACAGCGCGTCCTCGGGCATCGACTTCTACCCGCCCTGGTTGCTCGAAGGTCCACCCGTCTCGTGCGGGCGCGGTGTCGCTTCCAACGAGATCGCCGAGTACGTGATTGCAGCCATATTGGCGCAGACCAAGGATCTCGAGTCTGTCCGTGCTCGTTCTCGTGAGCAATGGAAGCAAGCGCGGCTCGGCCGCGTGCGCGGCAGCACCGTCGGAATCGTGGGGCTCGGAGCGATTGGAAGCGCGCTGGCGGATCGTGCGCTTTCGCTCGGCGCGCGCGTCACGGCGGTGCGCCGTCGCAATTTGCCGAGCCTAGTCGGCGGCGTCGAACTGCTGAACGACATCGAGAGCGTCGTCGCCAGCGCCGATCACCTGGTTTTGTGTCTGCCCGCGACGGCGTCGACGCGCGCGTTGATCGACGCAAAGCTACTGTCGCGCGCCAAGCCGGGCGCACATTTGATCAACATCGCGCGCGGCTCGATTGTCGATCAAGCAGCGCTGATCGACGCCCTGGACAATGGTCCCCTCGCCTTCGCGACGCTGGACGTGACCGACCCCGAGCCACTGCCCGAAGGGCATCCGCTCTACACGCACAGCAAAGTTCGACTCACGCCGCACGTGTCCTCGAACTATCAAGCCGTACGGCAGGTGCTATTCGACAAGGTGTCGGAGAACTTCAGCCGCTTCGTGCGCGGTGAGCCGCTCGCTGACCTGGTCGATCCCGCGCAGGGCTACTGAGCCCCTCGGAACGTCGAGCGCAAAACTCAGAGCTCGTGCGCCAAGTTCATTTTCTCCAGCAATTCGCGTCGCAGCGCGACGAATTTCGGATCGTCTCTATGGCGCGGATACGGCAGATCGACTGGCACGGTCTCCACGATGCGCGCTGGACGCTGAGAGAAGACGATCACGCGTTGGGAAAGTAGCAACGCCTCTTCCACATCGTGGGTGACCAGCAAACTCGTGAAGCCGGCGTTCTGCCAGAGCTTGAGCAACTCGGCCTGCATCGTCATGCGAGTCAGCGAATCCAGCTTGCCTAGCGGTTCGTCGAGCAGCAGGAGCCGCGGGTCATTGACCAGCACGCGAGCCAACGCGGCGCGCTGCGCCATGCCGCCCGACAGCTCATTGGGAAAAGCTTCGGCAAAGCCTTCCAACCCCACCAGGCGCAGGATTTCAGCCACTCGATGGCGCCCCTCCTGGAAGACTCCGCGAGCCTCCAAACCCAATGCCACGTTCTGATACACCGTGCGCCAAGGAAACAACGTGGGATCCTGGAAGACGAGTAAGCGCGACGGATCGGGCGCGACGATGCGCACGCCATCGGCGCCGATCTTGCCTTGCTTTGGCGGCTCGAGGCCGGCGATCAAGCGCAGCAAGGTCGACTTGCCGCAACCGCTGGGCCCCACCAGCGCAACGAAGGAACCGGGCTCGGCGGTGAAGGTGACGCGATCGAGCACGTCCAAACGCGCGCCCTTGGTCACGAAATGATGGCTGACTTGGCGGACTTGGACGCTCAACCCTCGCGCCGCCGACTCGAAGGCCGCTACCGCTGCTACCATCGAACGATGTTCCTTTGCCAGGCGAGTACGTAGTCGCGGATCCGGAACAATAGGCTGATCAAACCCGAGAACAGCAGTGCCATCAGGATCAGCGCACCGTAGAGGTTGGCGTACGCAGCCCAGCCTTGTGCCCATTGCAAGTACCAGCCAAGCCCCGCCTTCACGCCCATCATCTCGGCCACGATCAGCACGGCGAACGACGTGCCCAAGCCCATGAATAGGCCCACGAACACGTTGGGTAAGGCCGCCGGGATTGCCACCTTCACGATTAGAAAGCGAGTGTCCGCGCCCAGCGTGCGCGCAATGTCGTAGTAGCTCTTCATGACGCTGCTGACGCCCGAAGAAGTGAGGACCGCGACCGGGAAGGTCGATGCCAGAGCAATCAAGAAGGTACTGGCGGTGCGCGCCGAAGGCAGAAAAAAGAACGCGATCGGCAGCCAAGCGGTGGCCGGTAGTGGCCCGACGAAGCGCAAGATTGGATGTCCCCAGTAGTGCACCGCTTTGGACCAGCCAATCGCGACTCCGGCGCCGAACCCGATGACGCCCCCGAGCAGGTAGCCGGGCAGCAGCAAGAGCAGCGAGTGCAAAGTACTCTCGACGAGCCGCGACGAATCGTCCGTGTAGACCTCCAGGATGGATTGCGCCGGAGGGAAGAAGGGCAGCGGCAAGACTCCAGTCTTCGCGGTCAGCACTTCCCAGACAGTCAAGACCACGGCGATGGCGCAAAACCAACGTCCGGCCGGGGCGATGCGAGCGAGTAGTGCGCTACCACCAGCAAACGCCGCGAGCGCTGCCAACGAGACGCCGACGGCAGCTTCGATGCCCGCGAGCAGCGAGGTACGCGACCAGGGCGTGAGATCGGGCCAGGCGAGGGTCACGCCTGCAGCGGCCAACCACAGCGCGGCTGCGACGAAGCCGTACGCCCAGAACTCGGCCCGTTGTTGCTGCTGGACCGTTTCAGTGTCGCCCTGCAACGGCTTCGGCGATACGTCGTGCCCAGCGCTTCGGGCCAGTTTGAGCGAATCGGTCATGAGCTCTTCCCTGGTGGCGGCCGCTCAAGCAAACAGGTTTTCGACGACACGGTTCGAGAAGTCCTTGCCTGTGGTCGTGGGCTTCATCACGCCGACGTCACGCAGCTCGTTGGCGTAGAGCGCGATGTCGCCCTTCAGATCGAGCCCAACGGGGTGCCGCTGATGAGTCTGCGACTTGAGCACCCAGACGATGTCCTCCACGCTCGCTTTGGCGTACGGCGCGAAGACCTTGGCTACCGCTTCCGGATCCTGTGCGCACAACGAGGCCGCGCTGACCAGCGCCAGCGCCAGAGCCCTTGCAGTGTCTGGCTCCGACCGCAGCAGGCTGCCCGCGGCGCCGACCACGCAGCAAACTCGGTTTTGCCAGGGAGCCGACAGGTTGGTCAGGACCTCCACCAAGTCACCGTCCGACTGCTTTTGCATGATGTGCAGGATCGGATCCGAATCCGCGATGGCATCCACCTCACGCTTCTTGATTGCCTCACCCAGCAGCGGTTGCGGATAAGCGCGCCAGGTGACGTCACGCTCGGGGTCGACACCGTGCGCCTTGAGCAAGATTGAGAAGGTATTGCGTCCCGTGCCGGAGACTTCGCTCAGGCCGATCGTTTTCCCCTTGAGGCTCTTCGGGTCGTCGGTGATGCCGGCGCGGCGTGAACCTGCCATGCGCGCGCAGCCACCGTGCGTACCCGCGATCAACTTCACGTCGAAGCCCTGCTCGAGCGGCTTGATCCAACGCATGATCATGCCCACGCCTGCATCGGCCTTGCCGGTAGAGATCGCTTCCAGCAACTGATCGGTGGATCCGGCAAAGTTCACGAGCTCCACGTCCAAGCCATGCTTGGCGTAGAGACCGTACTCCTTGGCCAGCAGCGCGGGCGCTAGGCAAATGGCGGTGGCGTTCCAAGCGAGGCGCAACTTGCGCAGACCGCTCGCTGTGTGTGTTGCTTGCTTCCGGCTGAGAAACCCTGCCGTGAGCCCACCTGCGGCCAGCATGGTTGCACCCGCCATCAACTTTCGACGCGTCAAGAGGGGCTTCCGAACCGGCGCAGGCGGTTCGACGATATCGTCGAAATTCTCTTCGGTGCTCATGCGGTAAGCAGGCTCTTAAGCCGCCGCCAATCCTGCGTCAAGGACGCATTTCTGTTATAAGAGACACTCGAGGCAACGATTGGCTCTCCCGTTCCCCAATACGAAAGGCACGCGTGACAGTGGCTGGGTGCCTGCCGCATTGCTTGCGCTAGCCGTGGCGGCGGTCAGCTATGCGGCCGCCCGTAGCGCCGTCCCTCCCCCGCAAACGCCCGCCCCTCTGGGCGCGGCGCGCGAGGCGGCCGGGTCTCCCCCCGTGCTCTGGACCGCTCCGGAATTCTCGCTGGTCGACCAGCAGGGTAGGCTGATCTCGACGAGCGCATTGCGCGGACACGTCTGGATCGCGAACTTCATCTTCACGCGCTGCACCAGCGTGTGCCCGACGCTGACCGCGAAGATGCGGGTACTGCAGCGTGAGCTCGCTGGCGCCGATCTCCGCTTCCTGTCCTTCTCCGTGGATCCTGAGCATGATACGCCGTCAGCGCTTCGCGAATACGCCGAGGTTTGGGGCAAGCATGAAACTCGCTGGTCGCTCTTGCACACCGAACCCGGCTCGCTGCAGCACCTGAGTGACGGCATGCGCGTCGTAGCTCTGGCCAACGGCGATGGCCAAAGTCCCATCTTGCACACGAGCCTATTTTTCTTGATCGACCGCGCGGGCCGTGTCCGCGGGCAGTATGACAGCAACGATGGGCGGGCCATCCAGAAGTTGCTGGTCGACGCACGCGTGCTTGCGCCTAACTTGCCTGCGCTCTCCGAATCGCAACCCGCAGGCGGGGCCGGCAAAATACACTTCGACGCGCTCGGTTGCGCGGGCTGTCACGATGACCCCAAGCTGGCCCCGTCGTTGCTGGGCCTGTGGAACCAGGCAGTGTCACTAGCGGATAGTACGACGGTCCGGGTCGACGAGGCCTACGTGCGTGAGTCAATCAGCACGCCGAGCGCCCGGCTCGTCTCGGGGTTCCTCGACCTGATGCCTGCCTATGGCAGCGAATTGTCCGACGCCCAGCTCGACGAGCTCGTCGACTACGTGAGATCGCTGTCGCCAGCCGCGCTGCCACACGGTCGGGCAGCACTCCACACGCGATCCGGCTCCCGAGCAGTCGCGGCAGCACCGACCCGAACGCCGCCATCTGCGCCAGCCAGTGGGGTCGCCGAAGATCCAGTGTGCGGGATGAAGGTCCGCGTCGGCGCGGAAACGCCGCGCGCGACCCGCGACGGCCACTCGTACTATTTTTGCTCCGCAAGCTGCCGAGATCGGTTTCTTGCAGCACCTCACGCGCACTCGACGAGCGCGCCTTGACCTGACCCGACGCTACCCGAGCTTGAACCGAGTCATCCCAGCCGGCGCGCCGGGCCCGCACCGCCGCAATGTGCGGAGATTCGTGCGCTCTCGAAGGAGATGGCGTCGATTGAGTGGGACATTGAGCGCTGCCACAGCTTCAGGTTCACACAGCCTTGTCCACTGCGAGAGACGCGCTCCGAATACGAAAGGAGGCGCGAGGGTACGCCAATAATCACCGGGCGCTCACTCCTTCCAGACAATGTCTACTTTACAAGACAACGCGAAGCGGCTAATGGAAACGTATCGACCGCGTGTCGCTTGGGGAATCCTGAGCACGTCAGTGACCTCGCGTCATTTGGCGAACTTGCATCCTTAAAACTGGTGGACGGAAAATCGAATGACGCTTCCCGTTCTGCGCTCACTGCGCACGAAGAGAGTCTCGACGAGTTTATTGGTAGGTTTGTTAGTCACACGTTTGGCTGGCACCGCCAACGCGCAAGAGCCAGCACCAGCATCCCCACCTGCTCCCGTCGACACTCCCCCCGCCCCAGTCGACGCGCCCCCCGCCGCTTCGGAGCCTCAGCAAGCAACACCAGCCAACGCCGAAAGCAACCAATCAGACGCTCCACCGCCGACCCCAGCAGCAGCCGCGCCGACACAGCCTGAAGTTCCGAGCCCGCCGCCCGCCGCGGTGGTCGCGCCCGGCGCGAACGATACCGACTCAGCGCAGGCGGAGCAACTGTCCGGCGTCGTCGTCACCGGTACGCGCCGCACGACACGGACCGAGTTCGATTCGAGCGTGCCTATCGATGTCGTTACGGCAGCCGATCTCGGAACCGTCTCCTCGGGCAATTTGAACGACAAGCTGGCGCTCACGGTGCCGTCATTCAACGTGCAGCGCTTGCCGCTCGCGGACGGCGCGATCTTCAATCGCCCCGCCACTCTGCGCGGCCTCTCTCCCGATCAAACCTTGGTGCTGATCAACGGCAAGCGCCGGCACCGTTCGGCCTACATCGACGTCACGACCCAGGGCTCGCAGGCCGTAGATCTGTCCGAAATCCCGCTCGCCGCCATCGAGCGCGTGGAAGTGCTGCGTGACGGCGCCTCGGCTCAATACGGCTCGGATGCCATCGCCGGCGTGATCAACATCATTCTGAAGAGCAAGCCGGGCGCGAGCGGCTACCTGCAAGGCAGCATCTACCAGGAGGGTGACGGTGGTTCGTACCTCGCGGGCGTCAACGCGGGTTGGGCTTTGGGCAAGCGCGGCACCTTGAACTTGACCTTGGAAAGCAGCGCAGGCAACGCTACTTCGCGCAGCAACCAACGCCCGAACGCGGCCGCGCTGATCGACGCCGGTAATATCTACGTGCGCAGGCCCGCCGTTCAGCGCTTCGGTCAACCAGACACGCGCAGCTTCACCGCCTTCGTGAACGGCAAGTATGAGTTGAGCGAGTCCACGGAAGCCTATCTGTTCGGTAACTTCGGTTACCGCTGGGGAGAGAACGACTTCAACTACCGGAACCCGACACAAGGCGGAGTCTTTACTTCCACGCAGGCTGCGGATGTCTTCGAGCGGAACTTCGCCACGCTGCCGAAGCCGTACCAGGATTGGTACAACAACAATCCTGCGGTGCTGGCCGGCTATCCTGGCGGGTTCACGCCACGCTTTTCCGCCACCAGCCTCGATGGCTCAGCGGTCGCCGGAGTGCGCGGCGATGTTTCGCCGGATTTGACCTGGGACCTCAGCGGTCGCTACGGCGTCAACCACATCGACTACTACATTCGAGACACGATCAACGCTTCGCAAGGCCCGACCTCACTGAAGGCGTTCAACACCGGCACGAAGCAGCAGACCGAGCTGGGCGCGAACCTCGACTTGAACTATTCCTTGCGTGCGGGTCTGAAAGACCCGATCAACGTAGCCTTCGGTGGCGAGGTCCGACGTGAGTCCTACAAAGTCGGCACCGGTCACCCCGACTCCTATGCGATCGGGCCGCTCGGCGCGATCGGTCTCGCGGGCGGCTCCAACGGCTTCTTCGGTTCGGGTCCCAACCAGGCAGGAACTTGGGGCCGGAACAGCGTGGCTGGCTACGTGGACGTGGACGCCGATCTCACGCGACGCTTCAACGTCGGCGCGGCGGGTCGCGTAGAAAGTTACTCCGACGCAGGCTCTGCGCTGACTGGTAAAGTGTCGTCTCGCTTGACGGTGATCGACCAATTCAACCTGCGCGGTGCGCTCAGCACGGGCTTTCGAGCTCCAACGCCCGGCCAGTCCAACCTGACCAACACCAACCAGTTCCCCAGCCCCGATGGTTCCACCATCCAGACCAACGGAACGATCCCGCCCACCAACGCCATCTCTGCGCTGAAAGGTGGGGAGGCGCTCAAGCCGGAGAAGTCGGTCAACGTCAGCTTGGGCTTCGTCGCTCAGCCGCTCAAGAAGCTCAGCTTCTCGGCGGACGTGTACCGCATCGACATTCGTGATCGCATCGGCCTTTCTCAACGCTACACGCTCAGCCCCGAAGAGCAGGCGGACCTCGTAGCTGGGGGAGTGGCCGCAGCCCAAGGGCTCACGAGCTTCAACTTCTTCGTGAACGGCTACAAGACACGCACGCAGGGCTTGGACCTGGTTCTCGCTTACGGCATCGACCTGACCGCAAATAGCCAGCTCAACATCACCGGCGCTGCCAACTTCAACAAGACCAAGGTTCAAAGCTTCAACGCCGGCGTGATCGACGCCAGGCAGCGGCAATACATCGAGGATCGCTTGCCCAAGCGCACTGCGATCTTGTCCGTCGAGTACGTGCTCGGCAGAGCTAGTCTGCTCGCTCGCGCCCGCGAGTACGGAAGTTGGACCGAACCTCTGGATCCAACCACGGACGCTGCCGGGAACCTGATCTACAACCAGACGTTCAGCGAAGAGCTGTTCTTCGACTTGGCTGCCAGCTACGGCTTCACGAAGAACGCCAAATTCACTTTGGGCGCCGAGAACATCTTCAACAACTATCCGGACAAGGCGCGTTTTCCAAACACCGTAGATGCCGCCGGCGCGGGCGCGATCCCCAGCAATGGCCGCATCTACCCGAGCCAAAGGCCCTACGAAAGCGACGGCGCACGTTACTACGCACGCCTGAATTTCGACTTTTGACCGGGAGCACCCGCATGGCAACGCACGACCACGGTCCAACCAGGCGCCACTTTCTGACTCAGCTCGGTCATGCTGGCGGGGCGACCGCCGTCTACCACGCGATGACCGCGATGGGCTTGTTGGCGACCGTACCTGCCTACGCAGGTCCGCCCAAGCTCGTACCCAAGTCGGGCAACGGCGTGCGAGTGGTGATACTCGGAGCGGGGATCGCTGGTCTCGTCTCCGCGCTGGAGCTCGGCAGGGCCGGCTTTCACGTCACCGTCTTGGAAGCCCGCAATCGACCAGGCGGGCGCGTGTTCACCGTGCGCCGAGGCTCGGTAGTCGAAGAGATCGACAGCAGACAAGAGGTCCATTGGGACGACGACCCGGACCTCTTTTTGGACGCGGGCGCCGCCAGACTACCGCAACACCACCAGGGCATCATCGGCTACGCGCGAGATTTCGGTGTTCGGCTGGAAGTGCTGAGCAACGAGAACCGGAACGCCCTCTTGCACCAGGCCACAGCGTTCGCTGGCAAGCCCCAGCAAAACCGGCAAGTGAACGCGGACGCGCGCGGTTTCGTCGCAGAGCTGGCAGCCAAGGCGATTGACCAGGCACGCCTGGGGCGCCCGGTGACCGACGAAGACAAGCAGAAGCTGCGCGCTTTTCTGAAAGACTTCGGCGCGCTAGACAAGGACCTCGTCTATCGTGGCTCAGCGCGCGCCGGCTATCGCGAGCTCCCCGGCGGTGGTGGCGACTCCGGTCAGAACAAGGAACCGCTCGACCTCAATCAGTTGCTCACCGCCGGCTTCTGGAGCCAACTTGCAGAGGCTGGCGAAGGCCCGACTCAAGCGGCCACGATGCTGCGCCCCATCGGTGGCATGTCGAAGATCGCCGAGGCCATTGCGCGCGCCGTGGGGAACGACATTACCTACAACGCGGAGGTGACGCGCTTACGCCGCAGAGGAAGCGGAGCGCGCGTCGAGTGGAAAGATTCTCAGACCGGCAAGGCCTCCGCAATCGACGCGGACCACGTGATCGTCACCATCCAGCCGGGCCTGATCCCCTACCTCGATCACGATTTTTCGCCGCGCGTGAAGCAGGCTTTGGCTGCTCCGGCAAGCTCTCCGCTCGCCAAGGTGGGCTTTCAAGCCACACGCCGCTTTTGGGAGTTGGATCAGCAGATCTACGGCGGGATCTCCTGGACCGATCACTCGATCACGCAGATTTGGTATCCGAGCCAAGGGATTCACGCCCAAAAAGGCCTGCTCGTGGGCGCGTACGTGTTTCGTGGCGGGGAGGAATTCGCGAAGCTCTCTCCCGCGGCGCGCGTCGAATTGGCTCTGCAGGGCGGCGAAGTCTTGCACCCACAATATCGAAAATACCTGGAGCACGGCGTCGCGATCTCCTGGCGCAAGGTCAAATATTCGCACGGCGCCACCACACACTGGAGCGATGACGCGCGCAAAACGGAGTACCCCATCCTGCTCAAGCCGGATGGGCCTTACTTCTTCGCCGGAGAATACCTCAGCTACATCAACGGCTGGCAGGAAGGCGCGCTGCGTTCGGCACATTTCACGATTGAGCAACTCGCGTCCGTGCAAGCGCACAAATCAGGTTCTTTGTTCAAAGGGAAGTCCACATGAAAAAACTGATATCAGCACTCATCGCGTTGTCCGTTTCGGCTCCGCTGGTCCTGGCCGCCGCGCAAGCGATCGAGATCAAGCGAATCAAAGGCGCGGCAGCGTCGCCGATTTTGGCTGGCGTCATCGTGCCGGCGAGCGCGAACGTGTTCTATCTGAGTGGTCAGGTACCGCTGGTCGTCGACAAGGCCAAGCCCGCGGACAGTATCGAGGCCTACGGAGATACCAAGACCCAGGCCATCAGCGTCTTTACCAAGATCAAGGGGCTGCTCGCCGATCAGGGCCTGGCACTGGGCGACGTGGTGAAGTTGACCGTGTACTTGGTGGGCGATCCGAAGAACGGTGGCAAGTTGGATTTCAAAGGTTTCTCCGAAGCGTACGCGCAATTCTTCGGCACGGCGACGCAGCCGAACATCGTCGCCCGGACGACGGTGCAAGTGGCAGCCCTGGCAAACCCCGGCTTCTTGATTGAGGTCGAGGCGACCGCAGCCAAACTAGGACGTTGAAGCTTGAGTCGGAATCGAATGCAGCGTCGACCACGCTCGCGCGCAATGCTTTGGCTGCGCGGGCTACTCACGCTCTCAGTCCTGACACGACCAACACTGGCCGACGCTCCAGCCGCGAGCCTCGGACCTCAGGTTTCTGGCGCCGCGCGTGCTCTGCACGAGCAGCTGCTCACGCTCGATACGCACCTCGACACACCCGCCAACTTGGCGGTGACGGGCTGGAGTATCCGAGACGGCCACGACCGAACCCGAGACGGCAGCCAGGTCGATCTGCCCCGCCTCGTGCAGGGCGGGCTGGACGGCGGATTCTGGGCCATCTACACGCCACAGGGACCGCGCACGCCCGCGGGCGATCGAGCAGCGCGCGACTTTGCCATCGCGCGCGCGCTCGCCATCCGGGAAATGGTCGCGGCAAACCCCAGGTCCTTCGAGCTTGCGCTCAAGGCGGACGATGCAGCCGCGATCGCGGCTCGCCACAAACGCGTGGTCTTTCTGAGCCTCGAGAACGGCTACCCGCTGGAGGCTGATCTGAGCCTGCTCGAGACCTTCCATCAGCTCGGTGTGCGCCTCGCTGGGCTCGCGCATTTTTCGAACAACGATCTGGCAGACTCGTCGACTGATCCCAAGGGTCCGGAGTGGCACGGGCTGAGCGACCGTGGACGGGCATTCGTGAGCGAAGCCAACCGGCTCGGGATCGTGCTCGACGGCTCGCATGCTTCGGATCAGGTGCTCGATCAGCTGATCGCGCTCTCGAAGACGCCGGTGCTGCTCTCACATTCCGGAGTCAAGGCCGTCTTCGACCACCCGCGCAACATCGATGACCAGCGACTCCGTGCACTCGCGGCCAGCGGCGGAGTGATTCAAATCAACTTCTTGTCCGACTACTTGATAGCAAAACCCAAGATCCCAGAGCGAGAGGCAGCCTTGGCGGCGTTGTCGCAAAGCGCGCGCAAGTCGGACCTCACCCTCAGCGAACGCGAGCTGCGGATCGCTCGCAAACGCGAGATTGACCGGCGCTGGCCCGTACCGCGCGCGACCTTCGCCGATGCCTTCGCGCATCTGCTGCACGCCGTGCGCGTGGCAGGCGTCGATCACGTGGGGATCGGGGCCGATTTCGACGGCGGAGGCGGCGTGACCGGCTTCGAGGACGCGCGCGATTACCCGAAAATCACCGCCGCGCTGCTGGCGGAAGGTTATTCGCGCGAAGATATCCAAAAAATCTGGAGCGGAAACGTGCTGCGCGTCCTGCGCGCGGCAGAGGCCCAAGCTCGCGTGGCCTCGAGCCCGCAAGTCGCGTCGGCCGTCGGCCGTAGCCCCTGAAGTTGCCTCCAGGCCGACAGCGGGCGCCCGCGTCTGCTATAGGAGACGCAATGACCGACCACGAACTCTCGATCCGCCCCGCTGCCTTCGCTGACCGGCAAAGTGTCTGGCAAACGCTCGAACCGACGATCCGCGCCGGCGAGTCCGTCGCTCTGGATCGAGACATGACGCGCGCCAGCGCGCTCAACTATTGGTTTTCTGCACAGCACGAGGTGTTCGTCGCCGAGCAGGAGGGCACCGTCGTAGGCACTTATTTTCTGCGAGCGAACCAAGCCGGAGGTGGCGCGCACGTCGCCAACTCGGTGTACGTGGTCTCGCCGTCGGCGACGGGGCGCGGCATCGCCCAAGCGATGTGCGAGCACTCGCTCACGCGCGCACGTGAACGCGGCTTTTTGGCGATGCAGCTCGACTTCGTCCTCAGCAGCGAAGAGCGCCGCCTCAAGCTGTGGCAACGAGCCGGCTTCGCGGTTGTCGGCACTCTCCGCAAAGCCTTCCAGCACCCGTCATTGGGCCTAATCGATGCGCACGTCTTGTACCGGGAGCTGTGAAGGCGCACCGCTCACGACGCTTCCCGCTAGACCTTCAGGCCGCGGTCACCAATGAGGTGAATGTACACCTCCTCCAAGCTGGGAGGCGACGTGCGCACGGATGTAACGCCCGCGCTCACGAGCTGGGCGAGAACCGCGCTCAGCGTCGGCCGGTCGGCGACCTCGGCTCGATAGCTGTCCGGCTGGGGAAGGACGCTGACCTGAGTGACGCCGTCGATCGAGCGCACTGCTTCCGCAATCACGGCTGATGCACCGAAGTCGACGCGCTCGAATTGTGAGAGCAGCCTACCCAAGGTCGCTGGAGTCTCTACGGCGATCAATTTTCCGTGGTCGATGAGCGATACTCGATCGCATACGGCCTCAGCTTCAGCCATATCGTGGGTCGTGAGTAGGATCGTGCGACCTTCGTCGCGCAAGCCGGCGATCAACTTTCGGAAGTCGAGCGCTGCCAACGGGTCCATGCCGATCGTCGGTTCGTCGAGGAACAGCACAGGGGCATTGGCGATCAGCCCGCGCGCGAGGTGCAAGCGCTGCTTCATGCCGCGCGAGTACGTCTCCACCCAGGCATCGGCCCGTTCGGTCAGCCCCACCCGCTCGAGCAACGCCGCGACTCGGGACTTGCTCTCATGGCTGGGAACGCCGTACAGCGCGGCCCAGTACACCAGCGTCTCCCGCGCGCTCAGTTGCGAATGGAGCCCTTTGTCGCCACCCAGCACGATTCCAATTGAAGAACGGACGAACCGAAGCTCGCGCGTCACATCGCGACCAAGCACGAACGCCGAGCCCTTCGTAGGCAAGAGCAACGTGGACAGGATCTTGATGAAGGTTGTCTTGCCGGCTCCGTTTGGCCCAAGAAGCCCGTGAATCTCGCCTTTTTCTATTTGGATGGAAAAATCATCCAACGCGCGGATGGGAGTGCTGCGCCGCCTCGGCTCGTAGCTGCGTCCCAATGAAACGGCTTCGACTGCGATCATGGTAGCTCCTTCACGACAAATGGATGGACCCGTTGGCTCGCCCCGCCTCCGCAATTCGGTCGACGCTCAAGAGCGCTAGCGAGAGCCACCCGAGAGCCACCGCTACCTCGAGCGCGAACTCCTGACCGACGAGCCATGCGGAGCCGCCCGCCAGGGCGGAGCGGATACCAGCCAAGGCGTGCGTCGCCGGGAAGACTTCTGCGATCGCTCGCACCCAGCGAGGCCAAAACGACACGGGGACGATCGCGCCGGAGAGCACCAAAATGGCCGTAGTCAGGATGTTGATCGAGATGTTTCGCAGCGCGGGCATCAAGCCGATCCACGCGCCCAAAAGGAGCGACAGCGAATAGGTGCTCAGGGCCAGCAGCGTCACGCCCAGCGGGATCACGAGCAGCGCCGGAAACGGCAGATGCCAGCCGAACACCGTCAACAACACCGCGAACGTACACAAGGAGGAGGCGACCCAGTGGAAAATCCAGATCGCCATGCGGCCCATCATCGCCGGGGCCATGCTGCTCGGAGCCGCGACCAGCAGCGAATACGTTCCGTCCCAGCGCTCCCAGGCGGCCGCAGCTACCGCGAACGTGCCTACTCCGGCGATCGAAGCGTTGCCGATCAAGAGATAGTTCAGCCTCCCCGCGTCGCCTACGAGCTCACCCACGAGCACCCAGCTCGCAGCGCTCGTCAAGATGCGCGCCATCCAGCCGAACAGCCAAGTCCGCCAGTTCCAAAAGAGGCGAAAATCTCGCGTGCCGACCAGCAATGCCACCCGAAAGACGTGCCAATGGTTCATGTCAGACCAAGGGCGCCGTCTCGGCGCAGACGATAGAGCATTCGGCTTACGACCGCGATCCCGATCGCACCAAATAGGACGCCGAACGCCGCCACGATTCCGAGCCGCAGCCAGAGCCGATCCACCTCGCCTGCTCGAAACGAATCACGCAGCAGCCCGGCGGACCAATAGAAGAACGTAAAGGGTGAGAAGATCTGCAGCCAGCGCGGCAGAAATGTGATTGGCACCAGCACGCCTCCGAGCAGGTAAAATGGGCCGTTCATCGCGTGCTGAAAAGTGCGTGTAGTCCGCGCCAGGCCGAAGAGCGCGGAGAAAAGAATGGCAGTGCCGCTAGCAGCCACCACACTCGATAGCAGTGTGAGCAGCAACACGCCCGGGTGTGCGACCAACACTCGAACGCCGAATATCACGCGCACGATCAGCCACCCCTCCGCGACACCGAGCAATCCGAGAGCCGTGATGACCGCCACCCTGATCGCCAGGGTGATACCGTACGCCGTCGGGGCCGCGACCATCAGCTCGAGCAACTGATTGCGTCGATCCGCCGAGACCAGCTCGCTGCCCACGAAGAAGCCCATCTGCCCGACCGTGATGAGGGTGCAGGCGGTCAGCGCGTGACCAATCAGATCCAGACGCCCGGCATCCAAAAATATTGCCATGGACGCGAACGTGAGCAGCGGCATGACTATCACCGGCAAGAGATCCTCGACGTTGCGCCAGCTCTGTCGCAGCTGGGTGCGCGCGATCACCTGCCCACGTCTCAATAGGGCGGGAGCTCCGCCCCCAGAAGCTGCCGTCGAACCGAGAGCCACGACTGGCGGTAACTCTGCCCTGCGACTTTCGAGAGTCCCCTGACCCGCGTCGGACCGAAATGCGCACATCTGCGCCCATTTGTCTTCTTTAACAGACACAAGTCAAGCTAAAATCAGAACCATGACAGCTTACTGGCAAATTTGGCCCACCAACCACTCCGGCGCTAAGGCGCAAATCGAAAGACTATGGTCTACCATAACATCTATAGGGATGGGGGCATGGACCGATACGAGCCAGCATCGCTCACCGAGCGGCTACCCAGCACCGCCGGGACGATCCATCTCGTGACTACGACTTCCGCTCGCCGCGTTGAATGCGTGGGTCCGAGAGTCCATTGTCGATCCCGGCGTTCGATTGAAGCGCGGACGCGCCAGGAGTGCCCATGATACGAGCATTCCATTCACGATTGTGCGCGTGAAATCTGCATTCGGACGGACATCCTCCGGCGGCCGACCGCTCGCTGAGCGATCTGAGCGCGCGCGCTCGACTCTCGCTGCACCAGAGCTCCCGGAACGAGCTTCGCACGTTGCCGATGCTGAACTCCTGCTGCCCGACGGTTGGCGTGCATAGGTAAACCTCGCCACACGGGTCTACGATGGCGCCAAAACCGAGTCGATTGACCCAGCACTGTACGTGCGGTTGGTTGGCTTCCTCGACACTCGACAAAAATCTCTTCAGGCCATCGCTGGCACGATCACTCAAATTCGGCTTGAGTCGGCTAGCCATGTCCAACGGAGCCACCCTGCGCGCCGGGCTCCGCGACTCGTAGACCTTGAACTGTTTGTAGTAAATATCGTCGACTCCGAGGTCGGTGAATCGGCGATCAATCTCGGCCAGTTCGTTGATATTATCCATATTGGCGACGACCACGCAGAAGATGCGATAGCTCGAATAACGAGCGCGAGATGCGACGAGCGCCTCCAACAGCCCGCGAATATCTCGCCACGATGGACCGCCCGCAATCTGACGACGCAGGGAATCGTCGCTGATACCAGGGACGTTCAGGAGCACGGTGTCACAATGCCCGAGCACCGCGCGCGCCAACGTGGACAGCTCCCCCTGCTCTCTATCCCATAGCTGGTCACCGCTCGTGGTCAGCGTCACCGTGGCGAACGAACGCGCCGCTTGCATCGCGTGAGCTAGGTCACCGTTCCAGATCAGCGGCTCTCCTCCTCCGGAAAAGCAGACCGTGCGCGCGCCGAGCTCGCGCGCGTCATTCAGAACGCCCGCGACGGCTTCGCTCGTCATCTCGGATTGGCTCTGGTTTCGAATGATATGAGAGCAAAAGCTGCACGTTCGATGACACCTGGCCGTCGGCTGAATCTCCAACTGCTCGAGCGGGAGCAGAGCTCCGTCCAGCGTTCCCCATGTGTCGACCGTCGCGTGCTCGACTCTCTCGGCCATCGAAATGGTTCGTAGCGCTCGAGGCGCAGTGCGTTCGAGAGTCATTCTATACCGAGCTCCAAAAGTGAAGAATGACGCATCAGCGCTCGCTGGTAGCCTTCGTATCGAAATTTGAGGCCGTAGGAGAAGAGAAAAGCTCGAAGCCTTTCGGAGACGACCGACGACCTTCCGTACAATATCCGAGCGCCGAGCTCGAACAAGCAACCACATCGCTCACGGATGCCATCGGTTAGCCGTACGTTCGCAGAGGCCACGACCACGCTCTGACGAAGCCACCGTTCCTCCAAGCTCGACGAATCCGTCAAGCAAAGCAAGCGCGTGCCTTCGCGACTCAGCGTCGCAGTGAGCCCGCCGGCAATCGTTTCGACCGTAGCAGTCGGGTCAGTTGCGGCCACGAACTTACGGAACAGGTCAGTAACGAGGCTCCCCGGGGCGGGGGAAGGAAATGGCTCTCGAACGATGACCGCCGGTGCTCCGGCAACCAATACCTTGGCAGGCACGCTGCGTGTGACGACCGAACCAGCGGCCACAGTCGCGCCGTCGCCGATCGTCACCCCGGGCGAAACGATGCATCGCGAATAAACGGCAACGTCGGCTCCCAGAACCACGGGGCTCCTCAGGGTCGGATAGCCGAGTGTAGCAGGCTGCCAATGAGCGTGAGTAGCGATGGTGCAATCCATTCCAACCGCGGTGTCGTTGCCCAAGGTCACTCCTTCCGCGACGTTGATGTGCGTCGCTCTGCCAACATGGCAGCGGTCACCCGCTTTGAAAAAGCCCGCGCCCGAGCTCCAACCGCCTCCGCCAATTTCAGCGAACTTGTTCATCCAGAATTCGACGCCGATCTCGATGCCGTTGGCCATCAAGGAGGCTCCGCGGCTGATTTTGGAATAGTCCCCCAGCCGTACCGTGCCGGCGGCCATCATTCGTACGTCTTGGAACAAGATGCAGTTCGTCCCGAGGACGATCTCGTCGGCCTCGATTCGAACCGAATCGCCTAGATGGCAATCCGCTCCTAAAATGATACGCCGCGCCCGAAGCACTACTCCACGCCCGATGTGCACGCGATCTCCGATGTGCACGCTGTCGGCGGCAAGGACGGCTCCGCGAGAGATCACGACGTCGCGTCCCAATCGTCCTCCGGCCGCGCGGAGCCGGAGCGAACGCCAGGCCGAACTCAGCCGCGCGTCGCGCATAGCTCCCGCCACGTGCTGGATATCTGCTCTATGCTCCAGCGTACGGCTTGCTCGTCTTCGGAATGGGCCGCCGAGTACTCGAAAACTAGCTGAGCGCAGCGTCCGTTCCGCGCCACCAGACCAAGCAGACGCTCGAGGTCCATCCACCCGCCTCGCTCATCTTGGTCGGGCGTGGGCGGGCTGTGAAACCCCACCCGATACTGTTGAGGAGTGGCATTGTACACGTGCATCGACTCCACGTAAGGCGCGACGACTTCGGCGAAGCAATAAACACTCTCCGCGGCAGATGCAACGTGCGCGTGGCCAAAATCCAAGCACATCTTCAAGTTGGGGAAGGCTTCGAAAACCCGAACGAAGTCGTGCGAAAGAGAAAAGTACGGATTCGGGCCGACATTCTCCAGCAGGATCTGAATGCCATAGCGCTCCGATAGTTGGGACAGACGAGACGCCGCGCGCATCGCCAAGCTCGAAGCCAGTTCCGGCCGCAGCGCGCTGTCTCCGTGGCAAGCGAGTACGGTTGGGAAGTGGACGTTGACGTAGGCTGCACCTATTTCCGCGGCCGAATCCAATGTTCGACGCACCAAATCGAAAGCCTGCTCCTGACGCGCGGCGTCTGGCCCAGTGATCTCGAAATGACTGACCCAGCCGTCGAATGGAATTGGGCAATGGAGGCCAACCTTGAGCGGTAAGTTAGCAATGTACTGCTTGACGTCTCGCCAGTGTTGCTGACCAAGACCGCATATTTCGATGACGGTTGGCTCGCGCGCGACGAGCCGCTCGATCTGCTCCGGAGCGACCACCGTGGTCGAATACCCAATGACCGCTGCCCGTCCCAGGTTCACCATTCGAGCACCTGCCGGGCACATTGAAAGGCTTCTGCTGCGTCTAGCCCCACTCGCGCTCCCCAGTACGCTACGCTGGCAGCTTTGCGTTCGACATGGCGTGTTCCGGACACCTGGCTCACGTGCGCGCCGATTGCGCGGAATGCCACGTCCATGAAGTCGGAGACGTCGAAATATACGTTGGCATTGAGCAGCTCCGGGTTCGCGGCGCTCGAGTTGGGCTGATCACACATGAACACGTCGCATGCGCTATACCGAGAAGAAGCCAACGTCGCTTTTGCGACCAAGACGTGATCGAGGTGAGCGTCGTTGACCCAATGAGTGAATATCGAAGCGGGACGGAACGCGCGGATCTCACTGTCGATTGCGGCGACCAGCTCGTACTGCAAGATGTCTTCCACCTGCCACGTCGTGCGCCCGAATTCGAGCATCTTCGACTCGATGCCGAGAATGCTGGCCGCCGTTTGAGCTTCCTCGATACGCCGTGCGGGTTCGCTCGGAATCGAACAGATCACGGAGCGGACGTGGTGCCCGCGAGCCGAAAGTCGAGCCAGAGTCCCCCCCATGCATAGCTCCGCGTCGTCGGGATGCGCCAGAACGGCCAAGACCCGCCGTGCTCCTTGCGCTGAACGCTCGAATGAATCGGTCATGCCTCAGCCCGACTCACGGACGACGTCTCCGACTGCGAGCGCATTCTGGGAAAGACCAAGCCGAGGGAAAACGATTGCTCGACGATTGCCCGCACCATCAAGCCATAGCGATAGAATGCGGGAAACTGCGCCAAGCCGAACCGGTCGGCTTCGAGACGGCTAGAGCGCGTTACTCGCAGGTCCGTCAGGCCTTCCACGACGAAGCGGTTCTCGTCCACGCGAACCTCGATTGGCATGAGAAACCTGAGCGCAGTCGAGATTCCGGTAACAACGTGCCCTTTGTGATGCGCGTGTTCATTGTGATAGAGGCCGAGGCTGCCCAGGTTATCGTCCAAGCTAGCTTGCGAATTCGGGCCATATTTCGCCAAGTATTTGTTCGCAATCCGCGTCTTCTTCGCGGCATGGTGCGACAACATTGCCCTTTCAATCGTTGTTTCATCGGCCACGCCGTCTACCTTCGACGCGATGAAATCGCGCTTGAACACGACGTGCGCGATGAAGTCGTCCTTCTGCATTTCCCACGGGACCGCAAGGCGGGTCCCCCGCGGCGCGAGCAAAGTGGCATGGTCCGCACCTATCGCTGGGTCTTCACATGCGCAGCGCATCACTGCGTGCAAGAGCTTCAGCGGGTTCTCCTGACGGGCAACCATCGCGCGCGTTGCCGAGCGAGGGTAGTCGTCGAGCCGCGCGTCGCGAGCTACCACCCCGCTGACTTGCTGAAGCGACTCCAAAGCAAACTCGGGAATCACGTCGCGCTCCAACAGGTCCCTATCGACCAAGTGCTCCCGCCGGTACCAGGTCGCGCCGTCGATTTCCGCGATTCTGAGGTAGTATCGATCGACCAACTCGCGAAGCTCGCTGACTCTTCGCGCCACTTCCCACCATGGCAGCGCGCGCGCCGATGCGACCCCTCGTTGCTTGCTCTCGAGCGCCCCTTCGTACGACTCCAGGACCTCTAGGACGTGCGCAAATGCGCGCGACCTAGTCAAATGCATTTCGGTGTGCTCGAGTCTGATCCACGCTGTGCCCAGAATCGCCAACGCGCATAGGGCATCGACCTCGGACGAGCTGAGCTCACTCACGCGCCCGCGGCGCGCCTCCGACAGACGTTCTCGCAACGCCGCGACTCGGATCCGCTCCCCCTCGAAAACGACCGAGAGGTAGTCGCGATCCACCGCGAGAATACGGTCCACGGCCCGCTGGAACTCGCTCAATTCTCCCGTGCTCTCGAGGCGCTCCAGGTAACGGCGATCAGAATCAGCATCGCCATGTTCGTTCAATTCGCGGTTCATGATGCACCTTCAGTAAAAGTCTCGCCCGCCTACTTGACGATAGATCACGTTGCTCGGAAATTTTCTATCCCGCCAGTGTCCGCCGTTGTCGATGATAGTCACTGCTCGCGAGGTGTCGACCTTGGGCATCTGAGAGGCTAGATAGCTTCGATGCGCCGTCATGAGCACGATCGTGTCGAACTCGGCGAGATCGGACAAATCGAACGCTTTGGCTCCGGTCAGCGCCGACAGCTCGTCCGCAGAGTACAAAGGGTCATGCACGGCAACGGATCTGCTGCGAGTGCGAAGGTGCTCGCACAAAGTCAGGCTGGGGCTCCGAACATGAATCTTTAGCTCGGGTGCGTATGCGAGTCCGAGAATTGCGACGTCTCGCCCTGTCGTCCAACGCGCAACTGCGGTCATCGCGCGCTGAGTCAGCCCCGCCTCGCTCGCGCCGAGTAGGTCGAAATAGGACCGATCGTCGGGCAACGCCGAATCCGCTACGTAGTCCTTGGCCACCGGGATGCAGTAGCCCGCGACGCCAAGCCCAGGGTAGTATAGCGGCATATTCCACTTCGTTGCCGCGAGCCGCAGGACATTGGCCACGTCGAACCCCGTGTAGCTCGCAGCAACGAGGTTCGCGAGCGTCACGGCGCTGTACCGCATCATGTTCTCGACCACCTTCACCAGCATCGCTTCCTTGGCGTCAGTCGCTTGATGAAGTTCGGGCCAAATCGGCCCGTAAAGGTCCCGCATCAGCGCGATCATGCTCGGCGTATCTCCGCCAAAGACCTTGGATACACGCCCCAATGATCGGCTCTCGTCGCCGAAGACGTCACGACGCGCGGACGCACCCAAGTGAAGATCGACACCGCGACGCCAACCCCTCGCCTCGAAGATGTCGTACACGTCGTCTACCCAGGACGGCGCGACCGTCGATTCGATGACGACGTAGAGCGGGCGCGCGCGACTACCCTCGGCGAGTGTGGATACCACCGCGATCAACGCAGCTTTCGAGATCGTGCCATTGGCCTCGGTCGGGACGCAAATCATATGCACCGCCAGCTCTTCGCTCAACGCGTCTCGCGGCTCACTCGAGGCCGCGATGAGCGCCGAGCAAGTCACGCTGGGCTCACTGAGGAATGAAACTGGGTAGCCGAAAGGCATGGCCCCGTCGCCAATGCGCCGCACCTTGTCCTGGTCGATGTCAATCAGTAGACTTCGCACGCGAGCTTTCTCTGCGAAAGCTCGCGCGAGGGTGTATCCGGAGAGTCCGGCTCCCCATATGCAGACTCGGGAAACCTTCATGGCTGCACCACCGGCAGTGATCGCCTCTCGACGCCTGGCGCTCTCGTCACGCCGACTGGAGCCGTCGAAGTCTCAGCCACGCAATCTCGCTTATCGCCCGCGGTTGCGGCGGTTGCGGCGAGTGAGCTGACTAGGTTCGACTGCTTCGCAGACTGCTGGTGCAGTTCACGTTCTCGATCCCGCCGCGAGGCCTGCCGGATCATTTTTTTGATACTCTCTCTCTCGAAGTCCGTCATGACAAAGCGCATGAAACGCCAACGCACCCGCGCGGCGAGCTCAAACGGAGCGATTCGCAGGCGCTGAAAGCGTGGGAAGTTTTCATCGGTTCGATCACCCTTGCGACCGCGAAAACGCAGACCCGCGATGTAGTAGAGATCTCGCAGCTTTGGGTTCAGTTCGTTACTCAAGCTCAGATGCGCCCAGTCCCGCAAGCTGAGCGGGGGAGTAAATCCTCGCTCCAAGGCGTCCTTATAGAGCGGCGTTCCGGGGTATGGGGTGTAGGCATAAAACCCAATTCGCGCGCGCGTGTCCGTGCGATAGATCCACTCTGCCAGGCGCGCCGTATCGACCAGATCCTCTTCCGTTTCTCCGGGCACGTTGTACATGAAGCTGTACAGAGGAGTAATCCCTGCATCTCGGAGCGTGACTACGCAGCTACGGACGTCGGCCTCTCCGTTCTTGTAGTCTTTCACCAATGTCCCCTGCTGCACGGATTCCGAAGCTGACTCGACCCCCAGGAGCAAGAGTTGGCAATTACCATCCCGCAGGATACGCGCGCTCTCGGCGTTGACGTCGTTCACTCGAATGGACGAATGCCAGGTGAGACCGACGTTGCGAATCGAGCGAGAAATCGCCTCCAGGCGATCCAACCTGCGGCCGATGTAGTCATCGACCATGTACACATGGTCAAACGAGATTTCCTTGCGCAGCCGCCGCAGGTCTTCCTCGAGACGATCCGCTGGCAGCTGCCGCCACTTGCGCCGGTTGAAGACCAAGTTGTAGCAGAATGCGCAACGAAACGGACAACCTCTGGTCGTATAGTAGCTGAGGTGCCCGGTGCTCGCCGCTATCTCGAAGAGCCGTTTGTTCCTCGCCGTCAGCGGGAACACCGAGTCGGAGAGATCCGAGAACGCTCGCGGCGGATTGATCCGCGGTTCCCCCTCGGCTTTCCACGCCAGACCTTCAATCTCAGTTAGGTCACGCGCGTTGTCTCGGACGGCTTCCATCAGCCGGCACATCGTCTCCTCACCCTCGCCCACGACGATGAAGTCGATGTCTGGTTCTTGAATGCAAGATTCGGTCACCATGCTGCCATGGACGCCCCCCAGAATGGTCTTGGTCGCAGGAGAAGCCTGCTTGACCCATTCAAAAATTTCGGCCGCGGCCAAGCACTGTTCTCCGGTCATCGCCGAAACGCCAACCGTGCGGACCCCGCCGCGCACGATGTCTCGAAGGCGCGCCACGGTATCGAAGCGCAAATCGATGTATTCCACCGAGAAGCCGCGTTGCTCGAGCGCGGCGCCGACGATCATCACGCCCAACGCAAGATTCCGGTTTGGGCTATCCAAAGAGGGGTTCGGGTAGACGAGTACGCAATCGATCATTGCCAGTTACTTTCTGTGCTCTGAGCCCAGTCTGTGCAGATGTTCGAGTTTGGCGAACGCCGCAGGCGCGCCGGCCGCGATGCGATCGACCAGCCAAATCGCAGTCTTCGCCAAGTGCCGATCCACTTCGCACTTGAAGACGTCCGGACCACCGTGCAAATCACCGAAGAGCGTCTCGCCGTCGTGAAAGCAAGACCCGCCACATAGGGCGCGAATGTCGCAGACGGCGCAAGGGTTCGTAATCTCGTCGAGCATGGAGTCCGACAGGTTCGCGCCGTCGAGTTGATGGTGGCCCGCAGCGTTCGATCGAACCTGCGGCCCTCGTGCGCTGCCCTTCCGCTTGAGGCTAACCAGTCCGCCGTTCGTTGCCCCGCCGACTCCAGATGGCATCGACGGCATGACCTTTCTGAGTTGGTTCATGAGCAGAATGCTTTCATCGACGTTCGTCCCGCTGACGATGTTGCCGACCACCTGGGTCTTGTCAGCGGTGAAGCGATGGCAGAGATGTACGCTGCCACTCACGTCGACGTTAGCGTACGTGGTCCCCGCGCCGCAGCGGTGCCCTCGGCGTTTACGGTAGCGTAGTCCCTCGAAGTATTTGTAGAAGTCGGCGAGATACCAAACGTCACCGGCGAGAACGTCGGAAAGATACTTGTCGGCGACGCGATCATATTGCTCTCGCAGCGACTCGAGCAGCTCTTCGCGCCGTACGGCAACCCCGGCATCGGCGGTTCCGACCAGCGCGAATCGTATGGACGTGAAGCCCAAACGTCGAAATTCGACTATATAGTCGTAGATATTCAGATTCGACGAAGTGATCGTCCCGTTGACCATTGCCGTCGGGTCACTTGCGAGAAACTTCTCTACATTGTCGACGACCACGTCGTAAGTTCCCCGCCCAGAACGGAATATACGATGCACGTTGTGTGCCTCGCGCGTCCCGTCGATGCTAATCGACACTCTAAGTTTAAACTGCTCGAAGAGTTCTTGGATTTCCTTGTTGAAGAGCGTACCGTTGGTGTTGACGCTGAAGTGAACCTTCTTGCCACTCCGCGCGGCCACCTCGTTCGCGTACGACATCGTATCGCGCATGACACGCAGGTTCAGGAACGGCTCACCGCCCAAGAAACGAAGATAGCAGTCTGCTTTTTCTCCGGACTCCCGCAGTAGCCAGTCGACGGATCGGCGCGCGGTCTGTTCCGTCATCATTTCGCGCTCGCCGCCGTACAGCCCTTGCTTGGCGAAGCAGTATGGGCACGCCATATTGCAATCGTGAGCAATGTTCAGCGTGATGAAGTTGATGCCGCCGACCTCTGACGGTGCGTCGTTGAGTGTAAGCTCTCGAGCCGAGTGGCCAGCGTCGGGCGTGGCGACCGCGAGCGTCTCGGGGGAGAAGAGATAGCGCTTATCTCGGAAACCAAATTCAACCACATCTCGGTTCATAGTCTGCCTCCACTAGAATGCATCTCGAGGTCCAGTCACAAAGTCGACTCGTAAAGTTCTGAGAAACGACGAGCTCACGGAGCTGGTGCGTTCGGGTCATGAGCCAGCGAACGGTGCGGGCGAAATCGAGGGTCCTCGAGCAGCAACTCCTGGAGACCAACCGCCGGCGGGACCGGATCGAAGTCGAGTTCGCGACTCGCCTTTTCGATATCCAAGCCGCAATATTTGGGACGGATCGCGCCGCGTTGGAGCTCATGCCCAAGCACTGGGACGACTGCAGAGCTATCGAGCTCGAGAGTTTTAGCGACCATTCGCGCATAGTCATAACGGCTGGCGAGCTTCGGACCCGCGAGGTGGTAGATGCCGCTGGCGCGGCGCTTCACGAGTTCGAGCACCCCTCGCGCGAGGTCTTCTACAGACGTCGGGCACCCATACTGATCTTGTGCCGCGCGGACTACCTTGCCGTCGCGCAGAGCACGCACCAACACCAGCAGCGGATTCGGCTCTCCGTCCCTTGGTCCGTACACCATGCAGGTGCGCACAACCAGCGCGCGAACCACCGTGTCGAGCACGATTTGCTCCGCTTCGGCCTTGTGGCGGCCATAGACGTTGATTGGCGATGGTGGATCTTCTTCGCTGTACAAGCCTTCCTCTCCGTTGAACACATAGTCCGTTGACAAGAAGGCTAAAGCGCAATCCCGAGCTCTGCACCAGGCCGCCACCCGCTGAACGCCATCGACATTGATGGCTCTCGAGCGCCACGGGACCGCCTCGCACTCGTCGACGTTCGCCAACGCCGCGCTTAGGATGACGGTGCTCGGCCGGCATGCGTCGAGAGTTCGGCGCACGCTGCCGTCGTCCGTCAGGTCGAGCCGCCAAAGCGCCGGCCTTCGCCGTTCGAAGTAAGTTCCGACACCCTTGCCGCCAAGCAATGTCAGCAGGCGAGCGCCAACCATACCCGAGGCACCGACGACCAAGGTGCGCTCATCGCCATCGCCATGAATTGCGTCTTGGTCGCGTTTCGGCGAGGCTTCGCTCTCATCACTCGGTCGCTGCGTCAGGTTAGTCATGCGAATTGGGCGCTCCTTCGAACGGCACGTCTCGCAGTGCCCTGCACAGCAGCACGATCAAGTCCCAGTCGGAGAGGCTGGCCGCTCCTGGGAGTCGTGCTAGCTCGGAGAACGGATCAGCGGAATCGCCGGCCAGAATCCCTTCTAGTCTTCGGCGTGCTGCGAGTCGCTCCGCTTCATCGCGGGTACTCTCCGCCAAGGCCTGCTGGAAGTTTCGTGTCGCTTCGGCGAGACTCAGAGAGTGACGAGGCACTTCGTCATACAATCTGTCGCGAAGTCTCGATAGCTCGCCCGTGGTGGGGGGCACCAGCAAGCGCGCCCTTTGGGGCCGGCTCAGAAACACGCCCAGCTCCAGCAGGAAAGCGCGGTCGTTGTCTGGAGTGTGCACGAAGGCAAGCAAGGCGCTCTCACCTCCCAGCACGCCTCGGAGCTCGCCAATAACGCGCTTTGCCGGGGAGGAGGGACCTTTCAGCGCCCGCAGTAGTTCGGTCGCGCTCCGCGGTTCGTCCGCTGAGTGCTCTAGCAACAGCAAGAGGCTTTGCCCGGTAGACAGGTAGAAATCGACGAGGGCACGGAACACGAACGGGACTCGATGCAAGCCGCTCTCGCGCCACTGCTCCCGCACCATGTTCCGATTGAAATTCATGGACACCGCGCCGACGATCCGAAATCGGCGCGCCTCGAGAAACGCAACGATCGTGTCGAACGAGCGTGTCGCGAACACATCTGGGCGTAACACGATGAGCGAGTGCGAGCGTATCCACTCCGGGAGTTGCTCCCCGAGCAGAGACCGCAGGTGCTCTGTCGACTCTTCCAGATAGATGTTGGCCATGAACGCCTCGTAGTCCGCCCCACCCGTCAAATTTGGGGCTTGTCTTCTCGCGGATATGCCTGAACAGACAGATCCAATAGGGGTGCGGAGATTGCGCCCGCCATGGAAGGTGCATAGAAGTGCAAGGTCAGGCAACGCTTGTCGGAGGCGTTTCGCAGTTGATGGAAAGAACGGGGTTCTGTGGCGATCACCGTACCCGCGCGAGCTTGCCTGACGTCGACAGTGCCGGGGTTGACGGTGATTTCTCCCTCCAACACGAGCACCAGCGACTCCGAGTCACCGTGCTGATGTCGCGAGCTCTCTTGCCCGGGCTCCCAACCAACGACCAGCAACTCGGCCTTCTCGGAGCGGAATATTCGTGTCACAGCGCGGCCCTCCGGCGAAAACCAACGCGCTTCTGAAATCTCGAATACCTGTGCACCTAACATGGCGGCCTCCAACTGATGAGAGCGAGTATTTCGGTCAATCGAACGCGAGGGTCGGATCCGCTAGAAGGATCTGCGTCGTCCTGCCAGGCCCGCCGCAGCGGGTTCTTCCGTGGAGCCAGCGCCGATTGCTGAGGACGAGCAACTCCCCTGGCGCGAGCCTTACTGTGCCGTGTAGGTCCGTCCAACTCATGCACAGTTCTTGCACCTGCCGATAGGCCAGCCTTTCCGGATCGGTCAAGACGAGATGATCGCCGTTCGTTGCAGCTGTTATGTCGAACATCCTGACGGGCTCGTCGCCCCAGGGCATGATCGAGGCTGTCATGCCGCAGCGGTCGTCGCAGTTCAGCGACCGTCGCGCCGTCAGCATCCGCTGCAGTGCAGCGTGGCCTTCTTCCGCCAGGCGATTGAGAATTTCGTCTGCGCGCATGACAATGTTCGCTCCCCCGCAGAGCGAATGCGGATCCGGTTGAATGCAATAGATCATCACGATCGCCGGCGGCTCATGAAATCGACTCATGTCCGAGTGAAGGGAAAGCGCCTCGATTTTCTCGCCTGGCGCATAAGTATCCTGGCTCTGGCTGACTCGACAGGACCAGCTTGGCTTCCATTTGCGATGCCGAGTCCATAGGTCCACCGAAGGAAGAAGCCCGCGAACATATGATTCAATCGTATCCTTCGTATCTCTCTGCCCGGAGATCAAGAGTGCAGTCTCCTGCAGCATCGCGAGGATTGGCGTACCAGAGGCTCGACCGAGCTCGCGGACATCGTCAGGTCGCAGCCTTCGAATGTAGTGTGATTCGTTGAGCATCTTAGTCGTCGCCACGAACAGATCGCTGCTCGTCGTCGCTCGCCTCAGCCTGTATGTCTGCGCCCCGAATTATTGTCCTGCGAAGAAGACCAGCTGACCCGAAGCCGCCATTGTTTTCTTTGAGGCATCCTTGACCGTCCCCGCTATTCTCACGCCAAATGGCGACCGCCGCGCGGCATTCGAACCGCTATCGAGACACTGACACCGCGAAAGATTCGTGTCCAGTAAAAAAGAACGCCCAGTTCCCTGGAGCGGTTACGGAATCCGCCACCTGGACAGGTGCCGAACGAACCATCTGTGTGGCAAACCATCTCAGTGGACATGTGGAGATATCAACCATGAACGTTGCTTGACAGGCGTGATCCGTCGGCACTACTAATATCGAGCGTTGGGCGCGTTTGCCGGGGCGAGACACAGGAGTAACAAGACAATGGATAACGTCGAAGTGTTGCGTGAACGCCTATCGCCGTTTCAGATAGAGCTGAGCGAGTTGGAGCCACACCTGCGGGTGGACGATTCAGAAGCGATCCTTCTTCTAGTCGGAACGTTCAACGAGGGGTTGGCGAACGAGACATCTGACATCGATCTACTGCTCGTCTACCCGAGAGGTCGTTACGTGCGTGGCTTGAGCAAGGTAGAGAGTGAGACCGCGAAGGCGGTCTCGCCCGTCATTCAAGGAGACTCGTCGTTTGCCTCAGACAATGTATTGATTGTCAACCGAACGCTGGAGCATGGACAAAAGCTGCAAATAACCGTCACGACTGAGGAGTACGTGGTCGCCCTGCAAGACGGGATCGTCGCCCGGAACGACGGTTATCGGGAGCAAATTGCTGGCGTCGCAGCAGGCAAGCAGCGTCAGGGCCGCATTTTGAACACCATGGAGAGCCAGCTCGTGGTTCACCGGTTCTACTCGGGGCTGGTGCTACGCAATTCGCTCGCAGCGCAGCGCCTGCGCGCTCGTATGCCGCTTCAAGAAGCGGCCGACAGCGTTGCGATTCGCGGAACCAGCGCGCTCCAGATCTTGTCATTGGACGTCAAAGGGCTGCTCTTGAGCCATGGTCGAGAAGAGCTCGAGACCGTGCTCTTTTTGCACAATCAGATGCTCTTGCATTTGAGCTCTGTGTTGTTGGCGACGGTCGACAATATCACGCCGGGAGAGAAGCTTTTTTTTCGTCTTCTCAAACGTCACCGCGAGGAAATCGGCACCAGCATCGTCAGTGACGTATTGGATAGGTACGCGCAAGCCCCACGGTTCGCGCGGGAGGATCCAGGCGGCATCGTCCCATTCGTGAACGACGTGCTTGGACGCGCGCGCCTCAGTCCATTGGTGGCCGCGGAATACGCCAATTGGAGCGACGAGGCGACTTATCCGCTGTTCGCTCGGCGCCGATGACGAGCGTCATGGTAACCAATGCAAGCACCCCCGCATGACAGAGCCATCACAAATACTTGAGGAGTTTCGAGCGGAGCTCACGCAGGCCGACGACGCGCAACAGCTTCGCGAGCTGCGGGTTCGCTGGCTAGGGAAGAAGAGCAGCATCAAGAGCGCGCTCAAGACGCTGCGGGACGTTCCGAGCGAGCTGCGCACGGAGTTTGCGCGGCAGCTCAATCTCGTTCAGGCAACCGTCGAGCGAGAGCTTTCGGAGCGTGAAACGGCCGCACAGGCAGCCGAATCGAAGCGGCGGCTCGAGGCAGAGTGGGTCGACACCGGCTTGCCGGGCATCATTACCGAGCGAGGCGCGCGGCACCCGGTCCACGTCGTCGAAATGCGCTGCCTGGCGGTGCTTCGCCAGCTTGGCTTCCAAGTTGCCACCGGGCCGGAGGTCGAGAGCCCCTTCTACAATTTCGACGCGCTCAATATTCCGCCGCACCATCCCGCCCGCGACATGCAAGACACCTTTTGGGTACAGGGCGGCCTCGTACTCCGCTCGCACACCAGCACCATTCAGGCACGCACGCTAGAGAAACACCCTCCTTTGCCGTTGAAGGTCGCAGCGCCGGGTCGTGTGTACCGGAATGAGGCGGTAGATGCGACGCACTTGGCGATGTTTCATCAGCTCGAAGGCTTCTGGGTCGAACAGGGGCTAACCTTCTCACACCTGAAGGGGATTCTCTCGTTCGTGGTCGGAGCGCTCTACGAGAATCGAAAGTTTCGGTTCAAGCCGAAGTTCTATCCATATACGGAGCCCTCAATCGGCCTCGATATCGAGTGCTTGAGTTGCAGGAGTGAAGGCTGCGCGGCGTGCCACCAGGCCGGCTGGGTCACCATCATCGGCGCAGGCATGATCCACCCGAAGATCATGAAGAACTTCGGCTACACCGAACCCGGCGTGCGGGGTATCGCGTTCGGGTGGGGCACGACCCGGATGAGCAGCCAGTGGCTCGGGCTGAGCCGCGCCAAGAGTTTGTACGAGAAGGACATGCGTTTTTTGCGCAGCTTGAATCGAAGGCCGAGATGAGGATCTCTCATCAAGTTTTGCAGCGCTTTTGCGCAGGCACCCCGAGCGACCCCAAAGCGCTCCGCACGCTGCTCGATGACGTTGGCATCGAGGTAAAGCGGCTGGAGGCACAAGCTCAGGACGCGCTGCTGACCCTCGAGCTTCTCGCCAATCGCGGCGACCACCACTGCTACGCAGGCATCGCTCGCGAAATAGGCGCCCGTACCAAGACCGCCGTCAGCCTCCCGCCTACGCTGACGCTTTCGCGAGGCGAAGCCGCCGTGTCGCTCTCCGTCGACTCCGACAAGTGCCTCCTATACAGCGTGACCTCGTTCCAGGTGACCGGAGCGCTTTCATCTTCACTTGGCGCGGACACCGATCGGTTGCTGGGCGCCGCTGGCTTGCACAGCGGCAACGCCGTCGTCGACGCAACCAACGCCGTCAATCTCGAATTCGGTCAGCCATTACACGCCTTCGATCGCGCGCGCATCGAAGGCGGGATCACGGTCCGGATGTCCAGGCCGGGTGAAAAGGCATGGCTACTATTTTCGTCGGGCCCGCGAGAGATTCCGAGCGGAACGCTCGTGATCGCTGACCAGGAAAAGGTGCTGGCGATCGCTGGCGTCATTGGCTGCGAGGAGTCGAAAGTTCGTGATGACACGCGTGAGTTCCTGTTGGAATCTGCCGCGTTCGACCCGGTGGCAGTTCGCACAGGCGCTCGTTCGCTCGCGATCCACACGGACGCTTCGGCGCGCTTCGAGCGCGGCAGCGATCCGACGTTAGTCGCGCAGGCCGCAGGTCGGGTCGCGTACTTGCTACAGCACGCCAACGTCGCGAAAGCCACAGCTCCGCTGGGCAGCGTCGGAGCCTGGCAAGACCCGAAGCGCGTCATCCGTCTGAACAAAGGCGAACTCGAGCTCTTCCTATCACGTTCGTTCGAAGACGCGGAGGTGATCGAACGCCTGTCCGCCTACGGTTTTACGCACCTCGGCGGATTCGAATTTTTGGTTCCTCCTGCGCGCCTTTGGGATAGCGAATTCGAAGAAGACTTGTTCGAGGAGCTCGCCCGTTCGGTGGGCTTCAACGAGCTGTCGCAATCGCTTCCGCCAGTGAGCCTCGGAGCTCTGCCCTCGCCCAGGGAAGTCACCTTGCACACCGCCGAGGAGGTGCTGATCAGTGCGGGCTTCTACGAGGTCTACAGCGATGGCTTCTACTCTCGGGAGGTTCCCGAGCATTTGCTACAGGTTGAAGGGAGTCCGCTCTTTCGGCACGTCGAGACCGTCAACTCGCTCGACAATAGTTTTTCGCTGCTGAAGAACAACTGCCTCGCCCAAGCCCTGCAAGCCGTCGCCGACAACCTGAATGTAAAGGCCCAAGACGTTCGCCTCTATGAGTGGACCCGCACGTTCCACCCGGACGTGAAGGCTGCCAACGGTGTCTGCAGCGAGCGCGACATTCTATGGGGCGTGTGCTCGGGCAGTGAACGCCCCGGCTCTTGGGATGGCTCGGGCAGACCGGTCGACGTGTTTTTCCTCAAGGGCCTGTTCCAGGACCTGCGTCGCGAGCTCGATCTGCCTCTCGATTTCGACGATCCCGACCCCCGCTATCCACTGAGCGAACTGATGCACCCGCATCGAAGTCTGAGCCTAAAAATCGGCGGGGTGACTGTGGGCGTGTTGGGTGAAGTCTTGCCGCAGGTAGTGCAGAACTTTGGCATCAAGTTCGCGAAGGCCTGCTATTTCGAGCTGTCATGCGACGCTCTCGTCGCGCCGCCGCTCGGCGGTGCCGCGTTCCACGTCCCACCCGCAATGCCCGAAATCGAGCGCATGCTGAGCTTCACCGTGCCTCCTGGCACGAAGACGCGCGAGATCATTCCTCTGCTTCACGCCGCGAGCCCCGCGTGGCTCGAGTCAGCGCAGGTGGCCGACGTATTTCTGGGCAACACGGACGGACTCAAGCGTGCAGTCACTTTCCGGCTCTTGTTCCGCGCGACTGAAGCTCGCACACACGAGCAGCTGAACGAAGCCTGTACCGCTATGGTGAAGGGCGTCGTTCATGCGCTCGGCGCCCGAGGCGTCGAGCTGCGCTAGCTGCAATCACAGGCCGCTGAATGCGTAGCGGGCTGCAAGCTCTTCCTACAACGACACTAGCCAGCAATGAGTCCGAACCCTACGCGCTCCCCGCGGATGCGCGCTGTCCGCCGCGCTCCCAGCCGCGATAAAGCGCCGCGTACTGACCCTGCTGGGCGAGGAGCTCCACGTGACTGCCGAGTTCTGCGATCTGCCCATCTGCTACGACGGCGATGCGGTCGACCTGTTTCATGGTCGAGAGCCGGTGCGCAACCAGGACCACGGTGCGCTCTCGCATCAAGCTCTCGAGCGCGAGGTTTACCTCCTGCTCGGTGCCGGGATCGAGGCTCGATGTGGGCTCATCCAAGATCAAGACATCAGCCGACAGCAACGCGACCCGCGCCAGCGCGACGAGTTGCCGCTCGCCAGCCGAGAGCAGCGCGCCGCGCTCGCCCACGGGCGCGGCCAAACCACCAGGCTTGGCACGAAAACGTTCGTACGCGCCGATCTGCTGCAACGCTCCCTTCACCTCTGCGAAGGTCGCTTCCGGCCGCCCCGCGCGCACGTTGTCTGCCACGCTACCCTGGAACAGGTGTTCTTCCTGCGAGACCATCACGATTCGGCAGCGCAGCGATTCGAGCGAAGCCTGCCTCAGATCGACACCACCGTAGTAAACGGCGCCAAGCGACGGATCGTAGAGCCGAGCGAGCAGCTTGGCGAGCGTCGATTTGCCCGCGCCAGTGGGCCCGACCAACGCCAAGCGTTCACCATGCGCTAGCTCCAGCGCCACGTTCGATAGCACTGGAGCGAGTCCCGGCGCGTAACCAAAGCCGACGCCGCGCATCGACAACGTTTGCCGTGAGTCGAGGACGCGCGTGCCCTCGAGCAGGTCGATCGGTTCGTCCAACAACGCAAATAGCTTGGACAAGGCGGCCGCGGCCGATTGAATGGTGTTGAACAGGAAGCTCAACTGCTGCACGGGTTCGAACGCCATCAGCAAGTACAACGCGAACGCGCTGACGGTACCCAAGCTCGCTTGGCCATGCAAGACTAGCCAGCCGCCCCCGCCGATGGCGAGCGCCGTGCAAAGTGCGGTGGTGAGCTCCACGACGGGCAGGTAGCGTGCTTGAATCTGCACGGCAGCCAGGTTGGCTTCAAGCTGCGCTTGGTTCTCGCCGAGGAAGCGATCGATACGTGGCTGCTCCTGGCCGAAGGCCTGCACCACCTTCGCGCCAGCTAGGTTCTCGACCAGGGTGGAGGTGGTGGCGCTGACGCGTTCGCGCACCTCCAGGTATGCCGCGCGTGAACGCCGCTGAAAGGCGCGTGTCAGCACGACCAGCGCGGGCAGAGGCAACAGACTCAACAGGCTCAGCTTCCACGACAAAAGCAGGAGCGCGACCAACAAGGCGCCCAGTGTGAGCAGGCTTTGCACGAACTGCACGAGCCCCAACTGAATCAAGTCTTGCAGCGCGTCGATGTCGGAGGTCAAGCGCGCCACCAGGCGACCGCGCTGGTGGCGATCGAAATAGCGCTGCGACATCGAAAGCAGATGCGAAAAGACATCCTGCCGCAGGTCACGCACGAAACGTTCTCCGACCACGCCGGTGAGCCGCGTGTGTAAACGGCTCATCACCACCGACGACACGGCCAGCCCGAGGAAGAAGAGGCTGGCAGTGCGAATCACCCGCAGGTCCGGATGTCCGTCGCGGAGGCCGTGGTCGACTGCATAACGCAGGATCCAGGGACCGGACAGCGCACAGAGCGTAGTGCCGACCAGCAGCAGGACGGCCAACGAGGCCTGTCGCCACGACCTAGCCAGCCGCCGTAGCGCACGCAGCAAGATTGGTTGGCTGTTCGTGTCAGACATCGGGATGTACGAGCCCGAGTGAAGCAGGCAATGCGTCGAGCTCCGATTCGCGGGCGGACGCCAAGATCTTGCGGTACTTAGCGCTTTTTTCGAGCAGCTCGGCATGGCTTCCCGAAGCCGCGATGCGTCCTTCGTCGAGCAATAGCACTCGATCCGCCAAGCAGAGCGTAGAGGCTCGATGCGCGATCAGGATGGTGGTTCTGCCGCGCAGCACGAGCTCGAGCGCGCCGCGGATCTCATCCTCTTTGGCAGCATCGACCGCGCTGGTTGCGGCGTCCAGCACGAGCACACGGGGATTGGTCAATAGGGCGCGCGCTAGCGCAATGCGCTGACGCTGGCCGCCAGAGAGGCTCAAACCTCGCTCGCCCACCAAGGCCTGGTAGCCCGCTGGCTGTTGGACGATGAAGTCGTGAGCGCCCGCAGCGCGCGCCGCGCGTTCGACATCGCTATCCCGAGCGTCGGGAGCACCAAAGGCAATGTTGGCGCGGATCGAGCCGCTGAAGAGCAACGCATCTTCGAACACCATGCCGACGCTGGCTCGCAATTCGCGAAGTGGGAGCTGACGCACGTCCACGCCGTCGAGCAGCACTCGCCCGGCGTTCACGTCGTAGAAACGGGCGATCAGCGCGGTCAGGGTAGTCTTCCCCGAGCCCGTGGCGCCCACGAGCGCCACTGTTTCACCAGCGCGGATCCGGAGCTCGAGTCCTCGAAGGAGCGCATTACCCCCATCGTAAGAAAAGTCTACAGATTCGAACAGCACCTCTCCACCGCCAGGCGGCGTGAGAGCGGGGGCTCGTAGGCCGCTGTAATCGCTGCTCGGTCGCGGCGCGGGCAGTGCGTGCGCTGCATCAATGATCGTCCGGCGTGTCGACAACAAGGACTGAATCAACTCCGCCGACACGGTGGCGCGCTGAAATTGGGCAACCATGATCCCCGTAACGCGCAACGGACCGACTAGCATCAACAGGTAGTAGTTGAACTGCACCAGCTGACCTACGGTCATCGTCCCCGCCGACACGCGCTGGCCGCCAAACCACAGCACTGCCACGAGCCCGAGCGCTGGCAAGAACTCGATCCAGGGCATGAAACTCGAGCGAGTCTCGTTCATGCGCAGCGCGGCCTGGTACGCTTGCTCCGCCTGCGATCCGACTCGCTCGCGCTCCACTCGCTCGAGCCCGAGCCCCTTGATAGCGCGGATCCCGGCGATGCCCTCTTGAATCATGCTAGCGAGCACGCCCACGCTGCGCTGCAGAATTTGGGCACGCGGGGCCAGCTGAACCGTGAACTTGCGCGCGACCAGAAAGATCAGCAGCGCGGGCGTCAACGCAACGAAGGCCAACCACGGATCGATGCGCACGAGTAGGATCGCCGAACCAAGCAGCATGATGGCGTTCGAGACGGTCATCGGTACGCTGGCGAACGGCTGTTGGATTTGCTGCAAATCCGAGGCACAGCGCGAGACCAGCTGGCCCGCGGGGCTACGTGCGTGGAACGCCAAGTCGAGTCGCAGTACGTGCACGAACAAGCGAGCGCGCAGGTCGGCCTCCACGCGAGCCGCGAGTGAGATGGCGAAATAGCGCCGAAACCCAGCCAAGCCGGCCTGAATCAGCCCGACCAGCAGGAGGGCGCCAACAGCCACGGCCAATTGCCGGCTATCACGTCCCCGAATGCCGAGGTCGATGCCGCGGCGCACGAGCGTGGGCGCGGTCAGCTTGGCCAAACTCCACGCCACGCCGGCCAAGACGCCGAACAGCGCGGGGCGGTACTGGGCGCGCAGCGCGCCCAGCAACAACCTGGCGCCCGAGCGCGGGACGCTGGGTGCCGCAAGATCGAGGCCAAAACTGGCGGAGGATGTCATTTAGAGCCGTCGCTACGCCACGAGCCACTCAAGGCGACGAATAGCGGCCCTCGAAAGCAAACTCGGAGGTTCGCTTGCGGGCGTTGGGCTGCTCCTTCTCGTGCAAATCGTTGGGCAAGACCTCGCGCGCATCCGGATAGCCAATGGCGATGCCGATCATCGACTCGAAATCGTCCGCGGGGACACCCAACACCTCGTGGACACGGTCATGATGAATGCCGCCCATCGCGCGCGTCGAGAGCCCGAGCTTGTGCGCCTGCAATGCGAGCGATTGCCAGGCAGCACCCGTATCGAAGGCTGCCGTTCGAAGTGGCGCGAGCGTCTCCGGGTGACGCTTCCGGGCAAACACGAAGACCAAGAGCGGAGCGCGATTGGCCCAGCGTTGATTGGTTGGCAAGAGCAGCTCACGCGCCCGCGCGAGCGACTCCGAACGGCTGGCGTAGACGAAAAGCCACGGCTGAAAATTGTTCGCGGAGGGCGCCCAGCGCGCGGCCTCGAACAGCGACTGGATCTGCGTCGCCGCCAGCGGTCGATCGGAGAGTGCACGGCGCGACCAGCGTTCGACGAACTGCGCGTCGACCTCGGCATCTGGTGAGCGAACCGACGAAGCGGGAAACAGGATATTGGTGGCGGTGGCAGTCATGATCGAGACCTTTCCTTCGGCAGGCACTTAGCGCGGAAAGTGGCAGGCGACCGCGCGACCCGGTTCGAGCTCACGCAGCGCGGGCACTTCCTTGCGGCAACGTTCGGTGGCGGCTGGGCAACGCGGGTGAAAATGGCAGCCCGGCGGCGGCGCGGTGGGTGACGGGAGCTCTCCGAGCGGCGCGATGAACTCGCGTCTTCGAGTCGGATCGGGGATCGGGCTCGAGGCCAAGAGCGCGTGGCTGTAGTGATGCGCAGGGCGTAGAAACAGCGACTCGGCCGGTGCCACCTCGACCAATCGGCCGAGGTACATCACCCCCACGCGATCGGAGACGTGACGCACTAGGTGCAAGCCGTGGCCGATGAACAAACAGGTGAGCCCGAGCCGCTCTCTCAAATCGATAAACAGGTTGATAATCTGCGCCTGAACCGAAAGATCGAGCGCAGAGACGGCCTCATCGGCGAGGATGAACTTCGGGCGGAGCGCGATCGCGCGCGCGATTCCGATGCGTTGCCTCTGCCCGCCCGAGAACTCGTGTGCGTAGCGGGTACGGTAAGAGGGCTGCAAACCAACCAAGTTCAAAAGCTCATCGACCTGGGTCCTCAGCGTGGCTCGGTCAGGCTTGTCGAACGACAGCAATGGCTCGGCGATGACATCGCCGACGGTCCAGCGTGGATCGATCGATCCATACGGGTCCTGGAAGATCATCTGCATGTCGCGGCGCACGCGCTTTCTGTCGGCCCGGCCGCGTCCGAACAAGCTGCGCCCTTCGAATCGAATCTCACCGCTGCTCGCCGTGTCCAACTGCAGCAAAAGTCGCCCCAAGGTCGACTTGCCGCAGCCCGACTCGCCCACCAGGCCGATGGTCTCGCCCGGCTGGATTGCGAGCGAAAAATCGTCCACCGCGTGGACTCGACGGTTGCCGGCGAACAGGCCGCGACGGGTGTCGAAGGTTTTGGTCAGGTGCAGCGCTTCGACGAGCGGTCCACTCGACGCGGGCGCGCTGAGGACCGTATCTTGGTCATCACGCGCGGCGCGCGCGATCGGTAGCCGAACGCGTTCGATCGGATCCGGCTCGAAGGCGTGCCAGCACGAAACATCACGATCGCCGAGGCTCTGCAGGACCGGCGCCTGTTCGCGGCATTGTGCGCTCGCGAGCGAGCAGCGCGGATGAAAACGGCAACCGTCCGGCATCTCGTCCAAACGAGGCATCGAGCCCGGAATTGCGGCCAGCCTCGTGCCTCGCGGCTCACCTGCGGGGAGCACGGAAGATCGCAGCAAACCGCGCGTATAAGGATGCAGAGGCCTGGCAAAGAGTTCGTTGACCGAGGCTTGCTCGGCGATCCGCCCCGCGTACATTACGACCACGCGATCCGCCATCTCTGCCGCGACGCCCAGATCATGGGTGATGAGCAGGATGGCCATGCCTTCCTCGCGCTGCAGCTCTTTGAGCAGCGCTAAGATCTGTGCCTGAATCGTGACGTCGAGGGCCGTCGTGGGTTCATCGGCGATCAGCAGATCGGGCTTGCACGCGAGCGCCATGGCGATCATCGCTCTCTGACGCATCCCGCCCGAGAGCTCCTCGGGGATCTGCTTCATGCGCAGCTCGGCGTCGGGGATATGAACCCGCTCGAGCAAACCGACGGCCCGCCGCCAGGCATCTCCGCGGCTGACCCGCTCATGGCGTAAAATCGTTTCCACGATCTGCTCGCCGATGCTGAACACGGGATCGAAAGCCGTCATCGGCTCTTGGAAGATCATCGCGATGCGTTGACCGCGCAGCTCATCCAGCTCGCGCCGACCCAGCTCGACTAGTCCTTGGCCGTCGAACACGATCTCACCGGCCACGATCCTGCCGTGCCGGTGCACCTCGAGGCGCAACAAGGACAACGCGGTCACTGTCTTGCCGCAACCGGATTCCCCCACCAAACACACTGTCTCGCCGCGCGCGACGTCGAAGGTCGCGTCGTCGACTGCGCCCATCGGAGTCTTCAGACCTCCGAAGTCGATGGCGAGCCCGCTGACGCGAAGAAGCGGAGCCGGAGCGGCGGCCGAGGGCAACGTTCGCGCCGATGCCAGGTTGATCGTGGGTAAATTCATGGTCGATTCAGGACTCAGCGTGGCGCGCTGCGCGGGTCGAGGCGTCGACGTAGCGCATCGCCCAGGAGGTTTACGGACACGACCAAGGACGTGATGGCGAGTCCCGGAAAGGTCACGGTCCACCAGGCAACGCTCAAGTAGCTGCGGCCTTGAGTAAGCAAAAATCCCCAGTCGGGCCGCTCATCGTTGACGCCGAGGCCGAGAAAGCTGAGGCCCGAACCGATTAGGATCGAGCTACCGACTCCAAGTGTCGCCAGGACCATGATCTGAACCGAGCAATGTGGCAGAACGTGCCGACGCAAGATCGAAAAATGAGACGCGCCGGCGGCCCGTGAGGCCTCGATGAACGGCCGACTCCGCACCAACAGCGCTTGCCCGCGGAGGATGCGCGCGTACTTTGGAATGGCCGTAACGCTGATCGCGAAGATGGTGTTGACCAAGCTCGGGCCGAGCACCGTGGAAAGCGCGATCGCCAGCAGAATGTTCGGAATCGCCATCCAGATGTCGATGAAGCGCATCAACGCCATGTCTAGCCAGCCTCCGGCGTAGCCCGCCGTCAGCCCGATCGAGACCCCGATCGTACAACTGATCAAGACTGAAAAAATTCCGATCAGCACTGACTGGCGCGCACCATAAACCACCAACGAAAACACGTCCCGACCGAACTGATCGGTGCCGAACCAGTAAGTCCGACCAGGCTCCGATAGGATGGCATCGGTGTGCATGTCGGTCGGCAAATGAGGCGCGATCGCCGCTGGAAACGCAGCGCACAAAGCCACGAACAAGAGCAACGACAAAGACACAGGCACCAGCACGTCCAGCAGGCGCACTTGACTCATGCGGCTCGGAATCCGCTGTTCTCTGAGCCGCCTCCGCGCGCGCGGGCTCTCTGGAATGCTGCTGGGCGAGCGTGAGCTGGACTCCTCGAGCACCGAGGCCTCGAACATCATGTCGGGAAGAGCGCGAGGAGACGCACTCACGAGCTGGTCCACAGCGGGCTTCATCGCGTTCCTTTCGAGACAACGAGGCGTGTACGCGGATCGATCAAGGTGTACGAAAGATCGACGAGCAAATTAACCAAGACGTATGCCACAGACGAGATCAGGATCGCGCCTTGCACCACCGGCACGTCTTTTTGCCCGATCGCCTCGACCGTGGTGCGACCGATGCCCTGGCGAGCGAAGAGCGTCTCCATGATCACGGCGTTCGACAGCGATTCGCCCACGAGCACGCCGAGCATGGTGATGGTGGAGGTGACTGCGTTGCGCAGGACGTGCACGTAGAAGATGCGTCGCTCGCCCAAACCTTTGGCGCGCAGCGTCGTGACGTACGGCTCATGCAGGCCTTCGAGCATCCCGTCCCGCACCAGGCGTTGCAGCGGCACGCTGAGCCAGATACCCAAGGTGGCGACTGGCAATACCAAGGGCAATAGGCCTCCATTACCGATCACCGGCAACCAGCCGAGCCGTACTGAGAACAGCAAAATCATCAGCATTCCGAGCCAGAACGACGGCATCGAATGCACGAATAGCGACAGAGCTTGAATCCCTTGGTCGAGCCAGCGGCCGCGGTACAGCACCGACAGCACCCCCAGCGCAACTCCGAGCGTGATCGCCACCGAGCAAGCCGAAAAGGTCAGCATCAGTGTCGACGGCAGCTGAGCCGCAAGCCGCCGCACGACCGGCTCACGCGTCACGTACGAGGTGCCAAGGTCACCATGAATCACCCCGTTCAGATACGAACGGTACTGATCGCTCAGGGGGCGATCCGTGCCGAGCTTCACGCGCAGGTGATGCACGGTCTCCGGGCTGGCATCCTCTCCGGCGATCAGCGTCGCGGCGTCACCGGGCAACCAATTGAGCACTAGGAAGATCAGCGTCACCGCGCCGATGATGACGCCTAGCGAGACCAGAAACCGTTCCACGATTCGACGTAGCATGATTGGGTCGGCGCTTACTGAAGCCAGGCGTCGTTGAACACGGGGAACCCATGCACGTCGATCGCGAGCCCCTGCACGTTGCTTGCGGCTGCAACCGAATAGGTCAGGACATAGGCAGGAATGGAGTAGGTTTTATCGATGATGAGCCGCTGAGCCTGAGCATAGAGCTTCACGCGTTCCTCCGGTCGTAGGGCCTCGGAGCCCGCCACCAGCAAGCGGCTCAGCTCGGGATCAACGCCTTTGAACACGGCCAACAGTGACGGCTTTTCGGAAGCGTAGATGCGACGGAGCACGTCCGGGTCGGGAGCGAACAAGCTGCCGGCAATCAGATCGAAGTCACCCGCGCCCGCCTTCTCCAAGTAGGAGCCCATCGGCACGTTCTCCACACGCAGATCGAAGCCCGTATCGCGCAGCTGACGGCGGAAGATCGTGATCAGATCGAGGCGTTTCTCTCGGTTTCCTTGCGTGTCCAAGAAGGCAACGGTGAGGCGCCTGCCATCCTTCACTCGAACGCCGTCGCTTCCCAGCTTCCATCCGAGTTCGTCGAGCGCCCGATTCGCGGCTGCACGATCGGGCTTCCACGAGCCCTCCAGCGACTTGTCGTAGCCGAGGATCGAGGGGGACAAGGGCGCCCAAGCGCGTGCAGTGGTACCGAGGTAGATGGTCTTGACCGCGGCTTCGACGTCCAAGGACAGCTTGAACGCCTCGCGGACTCGCGCATCCTGCCAAGGTGCGCGAAGGACGTTCAGGTACAAGGAATAGTTGTGGTTGAGCAGCTCCCGCTCGACCAAACGGAACTTCTGCGATGCGCGCAGCTGCACCAAGTTCTGCGGTGGAATGAGATCGACGGCCCCTGCCTGACCGTTCTCGAGTACGGCTACCCGCGTGGCTTCCTCCGGCACGTTCTTGAACGTCAGGTGTTCGAGCCAGGCCGGGCCGCCGTGGAGCGCACCTGCCGGACCCCAGCGGTAGTCGGGGTTTCGCTCGAGTGCAATTTCCGTCCCGGGTGTGATCGACTTGAACTTGAATGGACCGGTACCAACCGGAAGCAGCCGAAACCCGTCGCCAGACTTCTCGGCCGCCGCAGGCGACACCATGCCCAAGCTTGGTTTGGAAAGATTCGCTAGAAATGCCGCGTAAGGACGCGAAAATTGCACTTGAACGGTGAAATCGTCGATCACCTTCGCTGACTCGTAGGGCCCAATATCGGACAGCCCGTAGAACGCGTTCTTCGGTTCCTTGATGCGGTCGAGATTGTATTTGACCGCGGCAGCGTCGAAGCGGGTGCCGTCGTGGAACTTCACGTCGTCGCGCAGATGAAACGTATAGCTGAGGCCGTCGCCGGATATTTCCCAGCTCTTGGCGAGCCAGGGACCAAACTGATGCCCCGGCAGCAAGACGACTAGGCTATCGAAAATCGAGCGGATGATGCGTGCGTGCGGCGCGAAAGCGGAGTTGTGCGGATCGAGCGCGAACTGCGTGTTGGAAGCACCGTCGAACCCAAATACGAGCTGCCCACCTGCGTGCGGTCGGCTCTTGAGCGGCCCCCCGGACTCACGCGCGCTCGCCTCACCGCTGTGCTTGCCGCAGGCGCACAGCCCCACCAACAGGGCGAAGGCCAACAGCGTTTGGCGTATCTCGAATCGCATCTGGAGGCGTTTTACCTTCGCGGCACCCTTCAGTCTATTAAAATAGACGCGACGCGGCTGCACACCGAAAATGTCGCGACGAAAGACACGCGTCCTTGCGTCTATCAGCCATAAGTTCGCCACAGTATCAGCCAAGTCTCCGCATTTCGGCAGTATGTCCACGGACCAGGACGTCTATTTACCAAGACATTCGTCCTTGACATTGGATTCTGGGCCTCGGCATACTCCCTCGAGTTGCAGGTGCGACACCGTGCGCGGCGCTCAAGTCGAGCGTTCCCAGCACGACCCGAAATCGACAGGAAGCGTTCATGGCTGAATTCGAGGCAATTGAGATAGACGAGCTGTCGGGCTCGGCGAGCTCATCGAGAGAGAGCACGAACCCCTCGTTCTTCGCGATCTCGCTCGATCCGGGGGTGCGTTCTTCACGTCGAGCGCTGGAGTGGGTGGTATTCGCGGGCTCCTTGGCGGTGCACGCGGCCCTCTACCTGAAGGTTCACAACAACGTGACACCTCAGGTGACTCGGTTCGTGACGTCCCAGGTCGACATCGAGTTGGCGCCACCCGTGATCGAAGAACCGAAGATCAAGGAGCCCGAGCCTCCGCCGGAGCCCCCGCCACCGGCGGACAAGCCGATCATCCCTCGCGTTCAGAGCCAAGCGCCTGTGGCCCAAGCGGCGGTGGAGCAGCCTGACAACAGCAACCTCCCCTCGGGCGACGAAGGGTTACTGGATCCCACACCGCCCGGCACGGGGCAGCCTGGGCCCGCGCTGGTTCAGGCTCCTCCACCTCCGCCGCCTCCACCTCCCCCACCACCAGCGCCCGTGATCCAGGCGAAGGTCGGCGCGGACTTCGCTCGCAAACCCGGCCTGGAGTACCCACGCCTCGCCCGACGCGAAGAGTGGGAAGGCACCGTAATCCTTCGCGCACAAGTCTTACCGAACGGAAAAGTGGGCACGGTGTCGGTACAGAAGAGCTCCGGTCACTCGGTATTGGATGACGCCGCAGTGTCCGCCGCGAAGACCTGGTCCTTCGTACCGGCAACCCAGGGAGGCAACCCGGTCGCTGGAGCCGTGACCTTCCCCGTTCAATTCAAACTCCAATAAAAACCGCGGAGCCAATCTCACCATGTCAGATGCAGTTACGCTTTATATCGTCAAAGCTACGTTCATTGTCCTGATCGCCGCATCCGCCCTCACCTGGGCAATCGTGATCGTGAAGGTCTTGCAAAATTGGCGCCTCAATCGCCAAACGCAAAGCTTCTACCGTACGTTCGAGAAGACCAGCGGACTACCCGCCGCCGACGACCTCGCCAAATACGCAGGTCCGGTCGCGCGCGTGGCGCAGGCAGGGCTCGACTCTTGGCAGACCAGCGGCAAGGACACGGACGGCACGTCGGTCGAGCTGCCCATTCGTCGTGACCTGCTCGAACGTCGCTTGATTCAACAGCTCCAACGCGAAAAGAAGGGGGTGGAAATCGGCCTGCCGATCCTGGCCAGCATCGGCTCGACCTCACCATTCGTCGGCTTGTTCGGCACCGTGCTCGGCATCATTCACGCGCTGCAACGCATCGGCGGATCCGGCTCCGCGAGCCTCGAGATCGTGGCCGGCCCGATCGGTGAAGCGCTCGAGGCTACGGCAGTGGGGATCGCGGTCGCCGTACCAGCGCTGATTGCCTACAACTTCTTCTTGCGCCGGCTCAAGTCCTTGGTCGGTGATTTGGAAGATTTCAGCAACACGTTCATCGGCCATGCAGTGCGAAGCTTCATTCGCGTCGCGCCGGAATCGCAACGTCGCAGCAGCCCGGGCTTGGCCATCGGTCAGGAAGCGAGCGCCTGATGGCGATGAGTTTGGGTGACAGCGAAGAAGTGGTCAGCGAGATCAACGTCACGCCACTCGTTGACGTGATGCTCGTGCTGCTCGTCGTGTTCATCGTCACCGCGCCGCTCTTGACCAACGCAATCAAGGTTCAGTTGCCGCAGACTTCCACGCGGGCACCAACCGAGCCAAAGCCAGCCGTCACCGTGAGTGTCGACGCAAAGGGCAAAGTCTACATCGACAAGACGGAAGTCTCGCTCGCCACTTTGGAGCCGCTGCTCAAAGGTCGTCGCGCCGTCGCCCCCGACTTGATCGTTCATTTGAGCGCCGACGAGGCCAGCAACTACGGCATCGTGGCCAAGACCATGTCTGCCATCGACCGCGCCGGCATCACCAAGTTGTCAGTGCTGACGATCAACTGACGACCGGGATCCAAGGGATGAGCGTCGTAGCGCCGTTTCTTTCGGCCAACAACCTCGCGCGCTTGCGCGTCCTCGTGGTCGGAATCGCCGAGCTCATCGAATCGACGAACGACGAGCAAACGATTCTGGATCGGGGCGCGGCGTTGCTCTCGGACCTGGTCCAGCACGACGACTGGTTACCCGCGGAGTATGCCAAGCCCGACCCGGCCCGGTACCAACAGTATCTCCTGCATTGCGACAGCCTCGAGCGCTTCTCGGTGGTCAGTTTCGTGTGGGGGCCAGGACAGGCCACACCCGTCCACGATCATCGGGTCTGGGGGCTGGTCGGCGTATTGCGCGGCTCGGAGTCGAATGAAGCGTTCGTGCGCGACCGCGCCGGAAACCTAGTGTCTGCGGGACCGCCGGAACGGCTCAACGCAGGCACCGTGGCCACGCTGTCGCCACGCATTGGCGATGTGCACCGCGTCGCCAACGCCGAACGAGATCGCACCTCGATTAGCATCCACGTCTACGGTGGAAACATCGGCGCCGTAGAGCGCGCCACCTACGACGCGCTCGGCACCCCCAAGCGATTCGTGTCGGGGTACGCGAACAGAAACGTTCCCAATCTGTGGGATAGGTCGTCCTTGTCATGAGTGCGCTGGTTTCGGTTGATGAAGTCCGAGCCGCCCTGCAGTTGCGGCAGGAGCTCGCGTTCATCGATCTCCGTGAGGAAGCATCGTTTGCGCTCGGTCACCCGCTGTTCGCGGCTCAACTGCCGCTCGACCGCATCGAGCTGGAGGCGCCCGTCCGCATCCCGCGAAAGGACACGCTGGTCGTGTTGTACGGCGATCACGGCGACGCCGAACGAGGAAAGGAAAAGTTCGAGCAGCTGGGCTACGGTCGCGTCGCGCTGCTACGAGGCGGGCTGGACGCCTGGAGATCCGCTGGCTTCGAGCTCTTCGAAGACGTCAACTCGTACAGCAAAGCCTTCGGGGAGCTGGTCGAAGCACGCAAGCACACGCCCTCGCTGTCCGCCGAAGAAGTCGGAGCACTGATCGCTCAAGACGCAGACATCGCGATTGTCGATGCTCGGCGCTTCGAAGAATACCAAACGATGAACATTCCGACGGGCATCAGCGTGCCAGGCGCGGAGCTGGTGCTGCGAGTCCCTGCGGTCGCGCCGGACGCGCACACGACCGTGATCGTCAATTGCGCGGGGCGAACTCGCAGCATCATCGGGGCGCAGTCTTTGATCAATGCGGGCCTACCGAACCGGGTAGTCGCCCTACGCAACGGCACGATCGGCTGGAAATTGGCTGGTCAAGCGCTCGAATCCGGGCAAGGACGCCGCGCGCTCGACCTGCCGACGAGCGTCGTCTCGGACGCGCGTCGCAAGGCACGCGACGTGGCCTATCGCAGCGGCGTGCGGCACATCGGGCGGGCCGAACTGCTCCGTTTGAACGAAGACAGCACGCGCACCTCGTACCAATTCGACGTGCGCACGCCCGAGGAGTACTTGGCCGGACACCTGCCGGGCTTTCGTAGTGCGCCGGGCGGGCAGCTGGTGCAGGAAACGGACTTCTTCGCCCCCGTGCGCGGTGCGCGCATCGTCCTCAGTGATGACCTCGGCGTGCGCGCCGAGATGACCGCGTCGTGGCTTTCGCAGATGGCTTGGGACGTGTACGTCGTCGACGACGCTCTGGAGGGTCTCGTTTCTGGCCAAGACCAACAGGCCGTGCCGCCACGCGCGAGCAAAGGCCGCTACAAGCGGCCCTACGAAGGCACCGACTCTCCTCCTGCGGCCATGCGCGCATATCTCGAGTGGGAGTTCGGGCTCGTCGAGCAGCTGAAGCGGGACGACACACACGGTTTCTTCGTCGTTTGACGAGAACGGGAGACTCGGATCATGGGCGTAAAATTCATCGGCTACATCGGCTTCAACAATAGTTCGGAGATCTACCCTGATTTCGGTCGCCAGATCGATCGGCGTCACGTCGAGGCCGCCGCCAAGGCCCAGGAGGCTGGCGGCTTCGATCGCGTGCTGATCCCCTTCGGTTCGTCGACACCCGAGAGTCAAATTGTCGCGGCGCACGCGGCGGCGATCACCAGCAAGCTCGGCTTTCTAATCGCGCATCGGCCTGGCTTCACTCAACCAACCTTGGCGGCGCGCCAACTCGCGACTCTGGATCAGTTGAGTGAAGGTCGCGTCGCAGTGCACATCATCACCGGCGGCGCCGACGCAGAAATGGCCCGTGACGGTGACACCTCGAACAAGGCCCAGCGCTACGCGCGCTCGGATGAGTACCTGAGCGTGCTCAAGCAGGAATGGACCGCCGAGCAGCCGTTCGATCACAGCGGTCGCTTCTACAACGTGCACCAAGGCTACAGCGTCGTGAAGCCCAGCAATCTGCCGATCTTCTTCGGCGGCGCCTCGGACGAGGCGATCGACGTCGCGGGTCGCCACGCCGACGTCTACGCTTATTGGGGAGAGACGCACGCGCAAACTCGTGAGCTCGTCGCGCGCGTGCGCGCGTCTGCTGCGCGCTACGGCCGCAGCCCGGGCTTCAGCATGTCGCTGCGGCCAATCATCGCCGGCACCGAAGAAGCAGCCTGGAAGCGCGCGGACGAGGTCGTGGAGCGCGTGCGCGCGATCCGTGAACAGAAGGGCATTGCGACGAGTGGGCACGAGCCCGTGAACGTAGGTTCGCAGCGACTGCTCCAAACCGCAGCCAATGGCTACCGCACCGACAAGCGCTTGTGGACCGGGCTGGCCGCCGTGGGCGGCGCTCAGGGCAACTCCACGGGCCTCGTGGGCACGCCCGAGCAGGTCGCCGATGCCTTGCTGGATTACTACGATCTCGGCATCGACCACTTTTTGATCCGCGGCTTCGAGCCGCTGGAAGACGCCATTGGCTACGGGCGCGATCTTCTGCCGCTGGTACACGAATTGGTCGCCAAGCGGGACGCCACTCGCGCGGTCGCGAGCTGAGCGCTCGTTCCAGACTCGATATTTCCCGGAAAATTCAGGAGCAAGCGAAGATGTCGGATAGACAATTGCGGCTGGGTGCGATCCTTCAGGGCGTCGGCATGACGCAAGACGGCTGGAAGCAGCCGGGTGTGCCGAGCAACGCCAGCATCAACATCGACTGGTACAAGGACGGCGCACGGCGCGCGGAAGCGGCCAAGTTCGACTTCGTCTTCATCGTCGACAGCCCCTACATTACGCCCGATTCTGCGCCGCACTTTCTGAACCGACTCGAGCCGTTGACCTTGCTGTCGGCCGTCGCGGGCGTCACTTCGCGCATTGGGCTCGTGGCGACGCTGACGACCTCGTACAACGAGCCATTCAACGTCGCGCGCGCGTTCGCCTCGCTCGATTTGATCAGCGATGGCCGGGCTGGTTGGAACGTGGTCACCACCGGTCTGGAAGGCGCGGCCGGCAACTATGGCCGCGAACAACATTTTCCGCACGCGGTGCGCTATCGACGAGCCAAAGAGCACCTCTCGGTCGTGCGCGCGCTCTGGGATTCATACGAAGATGACGCCTTCAGCCGTGACAAGACGAGCGCGAACTTTCTAGACCGCAGCAAACAGCACGCTCTGAACCACCGCGGCGAATTCTTCTCGGTTGCTGGGCCGCTGAATATCTCGCGCTCGAGGCAAGGTCACCCAGTGATCTTTCAGGCGGGGGGTTCGGAGGATGGTCGGGCGCTCGCAGCAACGAGCGCTGACGCCATCTTCACGGGTCAGGAGACCTTCGAAGAGGCCCAAGCTTTCTATCGCGACATCAAGACCCGCGCGCTGGCTGCTGGCCGGAATCCGGATGACATCCTGATTTTCCCCGGGATTAGCGTGATCATCGCGCCCTCGGACGAGCAAGCTCAGGCCATTCAGGCCGCGCGCAACGGCAACCTCGATCTGAAGAAGGCGCTCGCACAGCTCGGCCGCCCTTTCAACTATCACGACTTTACTCAATACGCGCTCGACGAGCCCTTTCCAGACTTGGGTGACTTGGGCGAAAACGGCTACCGCAGCCACGCGGAGCGGATCAAGCGCATCGCTCGTGAGGAGCGTCTCACCGTGCGCCAGGCGGCTGTCCGCTTCACGACGCGTCACTCGCCGTTCGTCGGTTCGCCGACTACGGTCGCCAATGAACTCGAACGATGGTTTCGCGAAGGTGCAGCCGACGGCTTCAACATCGGCGTCGGCGAGCCCGGTGAGCTAGAGAAATTCAGCAGCGAAGTCGTGCCGGTGCTGCAGGCACGCGGGCTGTTTCGCCGCGAGTACGAGGCCGACACCCTGCGCGGAAACTTGGGCCTAGCGATTCCGCAGAATCGCTACACCGCGGCGCGGAGCGCGGAGCAAGCAGAGCACGCTTCACGGCAAGCCGCGCGCCCGCCGGCTAGCGGCGTTCACAACACGCTCTGAAAGACAGCAGTTCAGACATCCTTCAGGAGATTTGTCATGAGTCAAAAAGAATCGCTTCATCAAATTTTCCGCGACCTTCACGCTGAGCGGATTCGCACGATGGATCCTGCGAAATTGCAGATCAACATCAACCAACGAAAGACTTTGGTCGACACTGCGGATCCTTCCAAGTGGGTCAAGGCCGGCGACAAAGTAAGACCGTTCGATTTGCCCGAGGTCGACGGCGGACGCGTCAAGCTGAACGAGCTGCTCGAACGCGGCCCCGCAGTCCTGATCTTTTTCCGCTTCGAGGGTTGCCCGGCGTGCAACCTGGCGCTGCCGTACTATGAGCGAAACCTGCTCCCCGGATTGCGTGAATTGGGGGCGACCCTGGTCGCCATCAGCCCGCAGGTCCCCGAGCGATTGCGCGCGATCAAGCAGCGGCATTCGCTGACGTTCTCAGTCGCCTCGGATCCGGGAAACCAGCTCGCGCGTGAGTTTGGCATTCTGTACACCTTCGACGAGGCTTCCCAGAAGTCCTCGCTCGCCAGCGGCAAGACGATCGGCGAGACAACCGGAACTGGCACGTGGGAGCTACCGCAGCCCACCGCGATCGTGATCGGCCAGAACGGCGTGGTGCGCTTCGCGGACGTACACCCCGATTGGCTATTGCGGACCGAAGCAGAGCCTATTTTGGCGGCAGTTTCCGGGCTTTCCGCGCCAAAGCAGAAGTCTTCGGCGGTCTCGCTCGGCGCCTGAAGCAACGCAGTCACTAGCTACCGATTGAAAGGGCTTCGCTTGATGTTTCTCGGTCACGGACTCCGCTTCTCTTCCTTTACTGCCCTTTCATTGCTTACCGCATTGAGTTGGAAGAGCGGGCTCGCTCAGGCCCAAGAGCCCGCTCGTCCGCCGCCTGCTGCTTCGGAGCCTGCTCCGCCCGCGCCCCCGGCTGCGAGCGACGACGCGCCCGCTGCGCCTCCCGCTGCCCCGCCCACAGCGAGTGAAGAACCGACGCAGCCCGCGGAGGCCACTCCGGCGCCTGCGGCTGATGCCACAGCCATCGACTCCGCAGCGCCCGCCGCAGAGGCAACGGAGGTAAAGGCCGAGGAAGAGCCCCATGACCTCTCCGGAGTGGTGGTCACTGGCGTGCGCGGCAATCGCCCTCGAACCGTTGCCAACAGCCCCTCGCCGATCGACGTGATTGGCCGCGAGGAGCTGCACGCCACTGGTCACGTTGGGCTCAAAGAGACACTCGGAGCGCTGGTCCCCTCTTTGACCATGCCCGCGCTCGGCGGTGGCGGAACTTCTGCTAGCGTGCGGCCCTACTCGTACCGCGGGTTGTCCGGCGACTATCTGCTGGTATTGGTCAATGGCAAGCGTCGCCATACGACGGCGCTGATCAACAATCTGTCGCGAGTCTCCGGCGGCAGCACGCCCATCGATTTGGATTTGATCCCCGCCGCCGCCGTCGGGCACATCGAAGTTCTGCGCGACGGTGCTGCTGCGCAATACGGCTCGGATGCAATCGCCGGGGTGATGAACATCATCTTGGACAAAGAGCCCGAGGGCTTGAGCTTCTCGCAGTCCATCGGTCAAACCTACGAGCATGGCGCGCCGCTCGTGCAGCAGACCTTGAGCTATGGCATTCCGCTCGGCAAAGAAGGCGGCTTCGTACGCTTGTCGGCCGAAGCCAAGTACCACGATTCGGCCACGTCTTCGGCAGACCCATACCCCGATCCGTTTCAGGGCAAGCCCAACCCCTACTACCCAACGCTCGACGGTGTAGAGGATCCGCGAGAAGCCGCCAAGAGAGGCACGGTGTACGCCGGTGGCTACGGACGTTCGAACCGCGACATCGTGATTTCCGGCGCTTACAACGCCGAGCTTCCAGTCACACCCAACCTGACTTTGTACAGTTTTTCGACGCTCGCCTACCGTGACGTCAAGGACGCACGCGGAGCCTTCGCAGCCAACAACATCGCGTCGCTCCCGGAGGTCTATCCAAACGGCTTCCAAGCCTATCGGCGCATCTGGGAGTGGGATGGCCAAGCTGCCATCGGCGGACGCGGCAAGTTGGCCAATTGGGACTGGGACCTCAGCACGGGCTTCGGGCGTGACAACGCCAAGTTGGGCGCGGTCAACACCCTCAATCCATCACTCGGCCCGACCAGTCCGACCTCGTTCGTGATGGGCCGACAGATCCAAGACCTATGGATCAACAATCTCGACGTGAGCCGGCCATTTGCCATCGGTTTGGCGGAACCGCTCACCGTGTCCGGTGGTCTCGAGCACCGCTACGAGCGCTTCAAGAACATCGCGGGCGACGCCGACAGCTATCGGGACGGCGGCTACATCATCCCGACTGGCACGGACCCGTTCCACGCGACTTTCGGCGGTCGCACGCCGTCGCCCGGCTTGGTTTCTTTCACCGGCACCTCGCCCGTGGACGCGCGCGGTCTAGACCGCAACAATGTCGCGGCCTACGTCGACCTTTCGACCAACCCGACCAAGAAGTGGTTCACGGGCGTCGCTGCCCGGGCTGAGCACTACGATGACAGCGCCGGCAATACCATCAGCGGCAAACTTTCGACGCGCTGGGAGTTCCTGCCTGGCCTCGCGCTGCGCGGCGGCGTGAACACCGGGTTCCGCGCTCCCTCTCTAGCTCAAACTGGCTTCTCAACTACTCAAAATACGGCCACGATCATCGGCGGCGAGCGCGTTCGCACGACATCCAAGTTCCTGGCCGTCGATAGCCCCGCGGCCATCGCCCTCGGCGCGGAACCGTTGAGGCCAGAGAAATCATTCAACGTCAGCGGCGGCCTGACCTACGAGCTGGCGCGCGCGCTGCACGTCACCGTCGATGGTTACTACCTCAACATCAAAGATCGCATCGTCAAGACCGACTTTCTGGGCACCGCCAACAACGGAGGCGCAGCGGTGGCGGGGATCCTGAGCGAGGCCGGCATCACCGGCGTCGACAGCGCGCAGTTTTTCATCAACGGGGTCGATACGCGGACGTTGGGCTTCGACATCGTCGCTGATTACACCCTTCGTCACGAAAAGCTCGGCACGTTCAAACCGAGCGTGGCCTACAGCTACTCGAATTCGAAGATCACGCACTTGGCCGACAACCCTCCCGAGCTCGCGTCCCTCAACGTGGTGCTGTTCGGTCGCCAAGGGCAAATCGATTTGGTGCGGAGCACGCCCAGAGCCAAACTCATCTTGACCGGAAACTGGAACATCTGGCGCTTGCACACCCTCGTGCGCCTCACCCGCTACGGCAAATACGTGGAAGCCAGCACCACGCCAGGCTTCGACACCACCTATGGCGCCAAGGCGATCACCGATATCGACGTTGGCTACGACTTGACCCAAAACGTCACGGTCGCGCTCGGCGCGTACAACGTATTCAACGTGTATCCCGACAAAAAAGGCCCGATCGCCGTCGACGGCTCGGGCGTCTACGGCAACTTCGCCCCGTTCGGATTGAGCGGTGGCTACTACTACGCGCGTCTGAGCGTGAATCTGTGACGATCCTCGGACGAGAACTCTGACGAGACCGGAAGAATAGCGACGAACGAAAACCATCGAAAGGGCACAGCCATGAGCACAGCACTGCAACTCAAGCGATTCGTAAACCCCGAAGCGGAGCTCATCATCCGCCCCCTCGAGCCGACGATCGGCGCAGAGATCAGCGGCATCGACCTGAGTCAACCGATCTCGGACGCCGTGCGCGACGAAATCAAGCGCACGCTGCTCGAATACAAGGTGGTGTTCTTCCGCGATCAACAGCTGAATACCGACCAGCACGCCGCGTTCGCCGCGCGCTTCGGCAAGCTGTACGTCCATCCGAACACCAAGCGCGACGAAAAGATCGCCAATATCCACAAGATCTCGGCGGAAGATTTCGCAAAATACGAGCGAGTGAAGGATCCGACCACGGTAGAAGCCGGCTACCACACCGACACCAGCTGGCGTCTGGTGCCGACTTGGGGCGCGGTCCTGCGCGCGGTAAACCTGCCGGAGGTCGGCGGCGACACGATTTGGGTCGACGCGGGAGCCGCCTACGAGGGCCTGTCCGAGGGCGTGAAGAAACGCCTCGAGGACCTTCACGTCACGCACGACTTCCGTACCGCGCTGCAGCGCGTCGGTCACGACTATCCGATCGTCGCCCACCCGGTGGTAAAGACACATCGCGAGACCGGAAAGAAAATTCTATGGGTGAACTTCACTCAGCGGCCGCACATCATCGGCGTCGATCTGGCCGAAGGGCGCGAGATCCTCGGGCTCGTTTTGGCCCAATACCAGAGGCCGGAGTACCAGGTTCGCTTCTCTTGGCGTCCGGGTTCCATTGCGTTCTGGGACAACCGCGCCGCGGTGCACATCGCGGTCCGCAACTACGGCGACTTCCCTCGCCTGCTCGATCGCGTGCTGATCGCCGACGAGCCGCAATACGCCGATCTTTGATGGCTCAAGCGCACTTTTCCGGTCCAGTGCTTCGAATACTGGACCGGATTTTTGTGTGCCAGAATTCACTAGGAGCACGGACAGACGATGGCCGAGAGACAATTGAAACTAGGGGCGATCTTGAGTGGCGTCGGCACGACGCAAAATGGCTGGCGACATCCGGATTTGCCGAGCGACGCGAGCGTCGACATCGACTGGTTCATCGAGAACGCGCAGAAGGCAGAAGCCGCCAAGTTCGACCTCGTGTTCATCGTCGATAGCCCGTACATCACCCCCGACTCCGCGCCACACTTCCTCAATCGCCTCGAACCGCTGACGCTGCTTTCGGCCATCGCGACCCACACCAAGCGTATCGGGCTCGTGGCGACGCTGACTACTTCGTACACCGAGCCCTTCAACGTGGCACGGCAGTTCGGCTCGCTGGATCTCATCAGCCGAGGCCGCGCCGGTTGGAACGTGGTGACCACCGGGCTCGAGGGCGCGGCCGGCAATTACGGCCTCGAGCAACACATCGACCACTCGGTTCGCTATCGTCGCGCGGCGGAGCACCTAGCCGTCGTGCAAGGCTTGTGGGACTCTTACGAGGACGACGCCTTTCCACGCGACAAAGACAGCGGCGTCTTTCTGGACAAGGCGAAGCTGCACCCGTTGAATCACCGCGGGGAGTTCTTCTCGGTGAGCGGCCCGTTGAACATCTCGCGTTCACGCCAGGGTCAGCCCGTGATCTTTCAAGCGGGGACCTCGGAAGAAGGGCGAGATCTGGCCGCTCGAGTCGCCAACGGCATCTACGCCAACGAAGAGACCTTCGAAGAGGCGCAAGAGTACTACCAGGACATCAAGCGCCGCGCGGTGGCCTACGGCCGCGATCCGAACGAGATCCTGATCTTCCCCGGACTCGTGCCGATCATCGCGGATACGGACGAGCAGGCCAAGCTTCGTGAAGAAGAAATCAACGGCAAGCTCGATCTCAAGAAGGCGCTGATCCAACTCGGTCGCCCCTTCAACTATCACGACTTCACGCAATACCCGCTGGACGATCCGTTCCCCGAACTCGGTGATTTGGGCCTGAATGGCTACCGCGGCGGGGCCGACCGGATCAAGCGCGTGGCCCGAGAAGGAAAGCTGACGCTGCGCGAAACCGCGTGGCGCTTCGCTGCTCGGCGCTCTCCCTTCGTGGGTTCGCCGCTCACCGTCGCCAACGAGATGGAGCGCTGGTTCCGGGAAGGCGCGGTGGACGGCTTCAATTTTCGCATCTCGAACCCGGCGGACTTCGACGATTTCGTGCAACGGGTACTGCCGATCCTGCGCGAGCGTGGGGTGATCCGCCGCGATTACGCGCATGACACGCTGCGCGGGCACCTCGGCTTGCCGATCCCCGCAAATCGGCACACGATCGCTCGTCGAGCTTCGGATTCGCCGCCCGGTCGGCACGCGGAATCGGGACGCGCCGTCGCCAGCGGCGGCGTCGCGCTGTCGGGGGACGTCGAATGAGCGAGCAATCGTTGCTGGCGGCGCGCGCGTCTTGAGCCACGGAGTGACCACGCCCGACGCGCCAACGAAAAGCTGGCTAGCCAGACTCTCGCCTCACGTCAGACCGTACCGCCGTTCGCTCGCTTGGAGCATCGCGCTGTCCGTGTTCAGTCAAATCTTGATCGGGCTCTTGCCATTGCTGCAGAAGGTCATCGTCGACGACGCAGTGATCGCTCAACGGCGATCGCTCTGGCCTTGGCTCGCGGGCCTGCTCGCGCTCGGCGCCGCCAGCTTCTGGCTGCAGTATTTCCGGCGCTACCTCAGCGCAAGAACGAGCTTGGATTTGCAGCACGATCTGCGGCTGGCAATTCACCGCCACCTGCACGCGCTCGACTTCGCGCGCCACGATCAGCTCTCCGCCGGCGACGTGATGTCGCGCGCCGCGGGCGACGTGACCTTGATTCAAATGTTCTTGAATCAAGTGCCCATGCTGGCCGCCAACCTGACATTGTTGATCGTCGCGCTGGGCGTGATGTTCGCGCTGTCGAAGACGCTATGCCTGGTAATCGCGATCTTCGTGCCTGTGTTCGTGTTCTTCGCGATCCGCTTCCGGGACCGCATTTTCCCTTCGAGCTGGAACGATCAACGCTTGCTCGGAGCCGTCGCCGGCGTCGTGGAAGAAGCAGTGTCTGGGGCGCGCGTGGTCAAGGCCTTCGCTCAAGAGGCACGCGAACTATCGCTCTTGATCGCAAACGCTCGGGAGCTGTTCCGCTCGCGTCTACGGACCACCCGCCTGACCGCGCGCTACTCTTCCACGTTGCAAGCCTTGCCTGCCTTTGCGCAGCTCGGGGTGCTGCTGCTGGGAGGATTCTTGGCTTTGCACGGCCGCGTCAGCCTAGGCGTGTTCCTGGCCTTCTCCAGCTACTTGATTCAGCTCCTCGCGCCAATCCGCCTGTTGTCCGGCATGCTCGCGAGCAGCCAACAGGCCCGGGCAGGCGCTGAGCGGGTGTTGGAGTTGCTCGATCTCGAGCCACGTATTGGCGATCATCCGCGCAGTCGTCCGCTCGCGCACTGTACCGGCCGCATCGAGCTCGACCACGTCGCCTTCGGCTACGCGGACAGCGAGCCTATCCTCGAAGACGTGACCTTGAGCATCGCGCCCGGCGAGCGCCTAGGGATCGTCGGCGGCTCGGGCTCGGGCAAGACCACGCTCGCGCTGCTCATCGCGCGCTTCTACGATCCGAAGTCCGGTCAGGTGCGGATCGACGGTCAAGACGTGCGCGACTACGCGCTCGATTCTCTGCGCCGCCAGGTCGGCATCGTGTTCGAGGACAGCTTTCTGTTTTCGACGACCATCGCCGAGAACATCGCGTTGGCTCGACCCGGCGCGAGCGCGAGCGAAATCGAGGCCGCGGCGCGCGCGGCGCAAGCGCATGGCTTCATCGCCGCCTTACCTCAGGGATACGCCACGCGTGTCGGAGAGCGCGGAGCCACGCTGTCTGGCGGACAACGACAGCGCATCTCGCTGGCTCGAGCGATTCTGGCGAACCCCAAGATCTTGATTTTGGACGATGCCACGTCCGCCATCGATGCCGACACCGAAGAAGACATCCATCGTTCACTCGAGTCGGTCATGAGCGAACGGACGACGGTGATCATCGCACACCGGCAATCGACGCTGCGTCTGGCGACGCGCGTCGTGGTCTTGGCGGAGGGACGCGTCGTCGCCCAAGGCACCAACGAGGAGCTGCTCGAATCATCCGAACTGTATCGACAGCTGCTCACCGGTCCGGATCCTGAGGCGGAGACGGAGAGCGACCCCCCACTGCCCCCGGCGACCGAGCTGGATCCCGCGGCGTGGCCCACCCAGACAGATTCTGCGAGTATCGGCCGCGTCGCCAGCGTCGAGAGTCAGGTCAGTTTCGCGGCCATGAGGAGCGCGAGCGCGAGCGGTGGCGGCGGTGGCGGACCCCGCGATCTGGGCGGAGCTCGGGCCGCGTTCGTAGCCGAAACCCCCGAACTCCTCGCCCGCGTCGCCGCTTTGCCTCCGCTCACCGGGGAGCCAGAGGTCGATGTCCAGGCGCTGACGCGCGCGCACACCGGCTTCTCTGTCAGGGCGTTTCTCCGCCCTTTTTGCGTCAGCTTGCTGCTCGGCCTGCTCTTGATCGTCGTCGACGCCCTGACCACGCTGTGCGCGCCGCTCTTGATTGGTCGCGGGGTCGATCGGGCCATCGTCGGGCACAGCCTGAAAGAGCTCCTGCTGGTGTCCGCTGCACTTTTTTTGGTGCAAGTCGTCAGCTGGGTCAACGCCAACGCGATGCAGTTCCAAACCGGCCGCACCGCAGAGCGCTTGCTGTTCGCTTTGCGCACACGGACATTCGCGCACCTGAGCTGGCTCTCTCTCGACTACTACGATCGTGAGCTGGGCGGGCGAATCATGACGCGCATGACCACGGACATCGAGGCCTTCGCGCAACTTTTGCAGCAAGGACTGCTGACCGCTGTCGTTAGCCTACTCAGCTGTAGCGGCGTACTAGCCCTGCTTTGGCTGATGGATCCTCGCCTGAGCCTCGCCGTGTTCGGCATCCTCCCGCTCCTGATCGCCGGAACGCTGGTCTTTCGTCGCTTATCGGCGAAGGCATACTTGCAAGCGCGCGAGCGGATCTCTGCCGCGAATGCCAATTTGCAGGAAGGTCTGGCTGGCGTGCGCGTTACCCAGGCCTGGTCACGTCAAGCCGAAGCCTTGTCGCACTTCACCGACCTTTCGCAGGGCTACCGTGACGCACGCCTGCGCTCCCTACAGCTGCTCTCGCTGTACTTTCCGTTCCTGCAGCTGCTCTCGGTGCTCGGTAAAGCCGCCACGCTCGCAATCGGCGCGGGGCAGATCGCGCGTGGGGAATTGAGCGCGGGTGTTTTGATCGCGTTCCTCTTGTACCTAGATCAGTTCTTCACGCCACTTCAGCAGCTGTCCATGGTCTTCGACCAGGGGATCCAAGCGCGCGTGTCCCTAGCTCGGATCCGCGATCTGCTCGGAACTCCGAGTCGCACGCCGGAGGTCCTCGAACCCGCTCCACTCGGGCGCCTGCGCGGCGCGCTCGGCTTCCAAAACGTGCGTTTCGCATATTCGGCCAGCGCTCCCGAGGCGCTTCGTGGGGTGACCCTGGACATCCTACCGGGTGAAGTGGTGGCATTGGTCGGCACGACGGGCGCGGGGAAATCGACCTTCGTCAAGCTCGCCGCGCGCTTCTACGACGCGACCTCGGGAACCGTATCGATCGACGGCATCCCGATCACGGACCTTTCGCTGCGTGCGTTCCGTGAGCAGCTCGGCTACGTCCCCCAGGACCCGTTCCTGTTCTCCGGGACCATTCGTTCGAACATCGCCTATGGCCGTCCCGACGCCACCGATCAGGAAGTGGAGTTTGCGGCGCGCGCCGTCGGCGCCCACGCTTTCATCGCCGCCCTGCCGAACGGCTACCTCACACCAATCAACTCCAGCGGGCACTCCCTTTCTGCTGGCCAGCGGCAACTTCTGTGTCTGGCCCGCGCGGAGCTGGTCGATCCTGCCTTGTTGATCCTCGATGAGGCGACCTCCAATCTCGACTTGCAGACCGAGGCCGAGGTACAGCGCGCGATGCGTCGCGTCGCGCGTGGGCGCACCACGTTGTTGATCGCTCACCGACTACAGACCGCTCGCGTTGCCGACCGAATCGTAGTGATCGAGGACGGCCTGATCGCCGAACAGGGTAAGCACGAAGAGTTGATTCGCGCGCGCGGACGCTACGCCAAGCTATGGGAAGCGTTCCGCCGCGCGGAGCGCCGCGCGGCGTAGCCTGCCCCGACGCTATAGTTGATACTTGAGCGTTACCAAGAACGTGCGCGGGTCGGGAAAATTGACGAAACGCACGCCCGTTGCCGGCGTGTATGAAGAGCTCACGCGCTTCTGGCTATCGAGTAGATTCCTGCTGCTGAGTATGACCACGAAGCGGTCATCAGGCGACGTCCAGCTCAGCGTGCTATTCACGAACGCTTGAGCGGGGACCGTGTCTTGCGGTCGCGCCAAGGCGGAGTTGTAGTACCCGTAGGCCCATTGCACGTCGCCGCCGAGCCGCACCAGGCCCGGCACTGGCAACGGCAGGTCGTAGGTGCCGCCGCCGGAAAGGTTCCATTTAGGTGAGTTGATCAGGTCGTGCCCATCCGCGTCCACACCCGGTCCACCAGCGTTCTTGTACTCGTCGTAGATCGCGCGCAAGTAGCCACCAGCGAGCTGCAGACCTAGCCCGAACGGCAAACGCGCGCTCGTTTCGAGCTCCACACCCAACGAATGAGCTTTGCCCGCGTTGCCGCGAATGCTGTTGCCCGGGTACGCAGGGCTCGTGTACGAGACCTGCAGATCTCGATAATCATTGTAGAACGCGGCGAGATTGGCGCGCAGGTGGCGGCCGAAAAATTCGCTCTTGATGCCGGTTTCGAAGCTATTCACGTACTCCGGGTTGAAGGCGGTCTTGGCCAAGGTCAAGTTCGTCGCCCGGTTGTCGAAGCCACCCGACTTGAACCCCCGCGAGTAAGTCAGGTAGTGGAGAATGCTCGGACCATACTGGAACGCGACGGAGACCTTGGGCGTCAACGCTCCCCAATGGTCGCTGGATTCACCTTCGATCGATTGGCCGGTGACGTTTCCAGCGAGATCCAACGTCTTGTTGTCGAAGTCGAAGTGCTTCCACTCGATGGTCTCGCGCAGGCCGCCGGTCAGCGTTGCCCAATCAGTGATCTTTAGGTTCGCTTCACCGAAGAAGGCAAGGCTATCGGTCGTGGTGATGTTGTGCGCGCGCAAGGTCGCGTAGTTCTCTGGGTTGACGGCGGGGTCCGTGTCGAACGCGGTCCGCCGGCTGTACCCGTCTCGCTGTACGTAGAACCGTTCATGCAAGTAGAACGCGCCGGTCGAAAAGCTGAGCGACTTGTAGTGCCCGTTGGCCTGCAGTTCCTCGGTAAAATAGCCGTCCGCGTAGTGAATCAAATTCTTTTGAATCAGCGCCGCTTCGCCGTCATTGTCGTACCAGACTGGATTTAGGTCGAAGCCGCCCAGGGCACTGATCGACTTCAAATCGACGTGATCGTCCACGTGGTAGATGGCGCGCAGCGAGACGCTGCCCTGGTTGAGGTGCTGATAGGGTGGCACCTCGGAGTACGAGGTCGTCTTCGAGAAGCCTCCATCCGGTTGGCGCGCAGGGATGTAGCTGCGGGTATCACTGCGATCGATCATTCCGTTGAGCGTGGCCAAGAGGTCCCACTTCTCGTTCGGAGTCCAACGCAGTTTGATGCGCGCCGAGTCGAGATCGATGCGATTCACGTCGCGCTTCAAGGTTGGATCGTTGGTAATCCCATCGCGACGATTGCGCATGAACGCAACGCTGGCAAATAATCGATCTTTCACCAGCGGTCCGCTCACCGAGGCCTGTGCCTTGACCGCGTTGAAGGTGCCGTAGGTCAGTGAATCCGAGGTGTGAAACTCGTTGTTCGGGTCGGCGCTGATCACGCGGATCGCACCAGCGCTGGAGTTACGACCGTACAACGTGCCCTGAGGCCCGCGCAGCACCTCCACTCGCAACACGTCGTTGAAGTCGAACATCGACGATAGCTGACGCGGTTGATACACGTCATCGACGTAAGTCGCGACCACAGGCTCCTGAATCGGGTCGGACTCGCCGATGCCACGCAGCGAGTAGGTTTGCGTGGTGTAGCTGATGCTGGTGCGCGCGACGAACAAGTTCGGCACTTGCCCGGCCAAGTCGCGGAGCGAACTTGTCCCGCGATTTTGTAACAACGTAGGGTCGAACGCGGTAATGGCAATGGGCGTGTTCTGCAGGTTGGTTTCGCGACGCTGGGCGGTCACGACGACACTGGCCAGCGCGTCGCTCTTCTCCTCCACGGCAGCTGCGGGCGGCGGCGGCGGCACCGCGCTGCCTGCCGAGGGCGGCGCAGCCGACGCGGGAGGCGAAGCGGGAGCCGACTGCGCCACGGGCTCTGCCGGAGGCGCAGGCTGCTCCGGCGGCGGCAGCTCATTGGGCGCCGGTGGTTGCACGGGTGCCGGCACGGGCGGCGTTGCGTCCGCGGGCTGCGCGCGCGCCCGCGCGGCAAGCGAACCAACCACGAGCGCAACCCAGAGCGATAGATTGGAGAAACGTCGGCTACGTAAGCTCATTATTTTCCCTGTTTCATGCGTCACAAACCAAACCTCATCTCGACGTCTGCAGCGGCAAACGTAGAGAGCGGAGACGCAAACCTGCGCTCACCGCTTCAACAGTGCGGAGCGCCGTACGTCACTTGAGCCCAGGCTTCTCTTGCTGGCGTAAATCGCTGGTCCATACCTTGCCGGTCTCTGGCAACGTCGCCTGTTTGAACGCTCCGCCTGACTTCCCGTCGCGCAGCGGGTGAATCACCAACTCGATGCGTTGCCCGCCCTTGAACGCTCGCTTGTCCCACCCGACTCGGGTCAGGTTGCCCGGGCTCGTCAGCTCCGCGAACCAGGGACCGGGTTTTGCGCCATCCTTTGCCTCGGGCTCGACCCACAGGATCACGTGCGGGTTCGTCCATTGAAACTCCTTCACGGTGCCCTTGATGGTCACGAGGCGGGTGAAGTCGAACATTGCAAATGAGTGGTGCGCCCAAGCGACGCCGCTGCCGAACACACTCGTCACGATCAGAAACGCCGCCAGCTGTCGCCTGGACTTTCTAGCCATTTTTCTCCTGCACGTCGTTCAAGGTGGCGCGGCCGGGTTGCCATCCGCCGTTTGCGGAATGGGTACGAAAATCGCGTTGCCGTCCGCATCCTTGCGCTCGGCGAAGTAGCCCTGCAGGCAGACGCCTTCCACGATGTCGTACTTCTGCGCGCGTTGCCGGAAGTAGAGCCGAGTCGTCCGCCAAGGCTTGCTCAGCACCTGCGGAGCGGTGATCTCCAGGTCGTCGGCGAGGATGTCCTTGTCCTTTTCGGACAGGTGGATGCGCTCGACGACATGCAAGTCTCCGTTATTGGGAACGCCCACTGCCTCACCTATCGCCAGATACGTTTGCGGTAGGATGCCGATGGTATCCACGACCAGAGTCTTCCCTTCCCAATGTCCGACCGAATGCCCATGAAAGGTTGGGTCGGGATCTGGCGGGTGCTTCCGACCGTCGGTGTAGATGCGACGCAAGCGATTACCGTCGGCCTCGCCGAGTAAAGTAACCCGGCCAGGAGTGAACAGAATCTCCAGCGCATTGTGTGAAATCAGCATCCACGACGGCATTGCTTCGGGTAAGCAGTCCACGAATAGGCCTCGCGGGCGTCCCGCCTTCTCCTCTGCCGCAAGCTGATTGATGCGCGCGAGGACCTCCGGTTTCCACGGCACCGGGTTGGTCTTGATCTGAGCGTTCTGGTCCGAGATGTTCGGATTCCAGACTCCGCTCCAGTCAGGGAGCTTGCTCAGGCGAAGCCAGTCTGCGACGGTTGGAGGCTTGTTGAGCGCCGGCTCTTCCGCGAAGCTCGAAGTAGCCAAGAGCAGGCTCAGCCCCAACGTGACGAGCGGCAGGCTCCGAAAAATCCCGGCGCGCAGCATGCGCCGTTTATAGGTGGGACGCCTCGCCACGGTCAAGACCAATGTCTTGTAATAAAGACCACGATCCTTGAATCCCCAGATAGTCGGCGAGTCGCCAGTCCTAGTATCTACTATTAAAGACACTGGTCCTTGACAGCAGCTGAGCGCTCGACCTAAAAAGCCGGACAGACGAGCTACCGGAGCCGCGACCCGCAGCCCATCCGTACCGATGCCATCCGTTCTCTCTCCTTCATCCCACCCTCGGGCGAGCCGTTGACCAGCCCTGCTTGGCTCGACCGCTTCTGCGAGTGGCTCAGCGTCACGCCCTTCAGCATCGCTCTACAGAGTGCCTCATGGGTGGTTCCCTTGGTGCAGACCGTTCACATCCTGGCCATCGGCGCGGTGATCGGCTCCGGCCTGATGATCGCTTTGCGCACCCTGGGCTGGGTCGCCCCCGACCAAAGTCTGGCCAGCACAAACTTGCGTTTTCTACGCGTCATTTGGTGGTCGTTGCCCGTTCTCTTGGTCAGCGGTCTATTGATGATCAGCGCCGAGCCCGCGCGCTCGCTGGAAAATCCGGCGTTCGCGCTGAAGATGGCGCTGCTCTTGCTCAGCGTCATCGTCAATCTTTGCTACCAGGCTCCGCTCTTGCACAACCCGGATTTCTGGGAGCTTTCCACGCGTAGGCGCAGGGTTGGTCAGTTGATTGCGTTCGTGTCGCTGGCGCTGTGGGTCGGGGTCATCTTCTCGGGCCGCTTCATCGCCTACGTGGAAGCGAGTTGAATCTTGAGTAAGCTCGACGAGCTCTTGCATTGGTTGAAGGAGACCGGCTTTGCCACGGCGATCCGCGAGAATGGCTCGTGGTTTCCTTGGATCGAAGCGATTCACGTGTTGGCGGTCACGATCGTGATCGGCAGCATCGGGCTGCTCGAACTGCGCTTGATCGGCCTCACGTCGCTCAATCGCTCGGTGAGTCGCGTGCTGAAGGACGTGCTGCCAATCACCTGGAGCGCGTTCGCCGCCTCGGTCGTCAGCGGCTTCTTGCTATTTGCTTCCAACGCGCCCACATACGCTGCCAACACGTTCTTCTTGAGCAAGCTCGTGCTGCTTGCGGCTGCAGGGCTCAATGCCTTCGGCTTTCACGCGTTCGTAGAGCGCTCGATCGCGAGGTGGGATTCTGCCGCTCGCACGCCCATTCCCGCGCGACTGTCGGGCGTACTGTCGTTGGTGATGTGGGTCGGCATCGTCGTATGCGGACGGTGGGTCGGCTTCACTCTCGTTCCAACCCCGTGAGCGTTCGATGAAGACGTTTCGCTACTACCCGCATCTCACCGCGTTCTTCGCGTTGGCCGTCATCGCCCTCGGAATATGGGCGCTGCGCCTGCAGCGGTACGACCGTCCAGCCTGGTCTGCACTCGGTCACTTGCCGGATTGGGGCGGTCTATGGGTGCCGAGTCGCGCCGATCCCAAACACCCCTTCGGTATCGGTGATCCGCCTTGGAATCCGGCTGCGGCCAAGCAGATCCAAGCGCTCACGGCAGCGGAGAAGGCTGGCAATCCGGTAAACATCTACATCGATTGCTTGCCAGAAGGCATGCCGAGCTTCGTCGTCATGACGCTCAACGCTACGGAGTTCCTGTTCACTCCGGGGCGGGTCACCATCCTCGGGGAGTTCGACGGCAATCGCCTGCGCCGGATCTATACCGATGGTAGAAAGCACCCCACAGATCCCGATCCGACCTTCAACGGGCATTCGATCGGTCATTGGGAGGGCGAAACTCTTGTCGTCGACACGGTCGGCATCTTACCGCAGGTGTTCCTGCCGATCGGTCAAGCGGTCGCGCTACCCAACAACGGTGACATGCACATCGCCGAGCGCATTCACTTGCTCGATCCGAACACGTTGAAGATCGAGCTGACCGTGACCGCGCCGCACGTGCTGGCCGGGCCCTGGAAAGTCTCCAGGGTATTCAAGCGGCAGGCGGATCGCAGCGCCGAGATCGTCGAGGCCTCCTGCCGCCAGGGTGACTTCCTCGAAAAGACCGACGAGAACGGCAACGCCATCTTCGTGCCCATTCCACACCAAGAGGGCGGGGCACCCCTTCCTTTCTGAAAGACGAGCATGCTACAGCACCTGCGTCGTGGCTACTGGATCGTGAGCCTCCTTCTGACGCTGTTCGTGTCGAGCGCAGCCCGTACCGCACGGGCGCATCACTCGTTCGCGATGTACGACTCCGCCAAGCTCGTCACCATCGACGGCACGGTCACCAACTTTCAGTGGACGAATCCTCACGTGCTCCTGTGGGTGACCGGAACGACGACGGCGGGTGAAGCGGCTACGCTGTGGACCGTCGAACTGCCGACCAGCCCCGGCAACCTGGGTCGCATGGGATGGTCGAAGCATTCACTGAGAGCAGGCGACCACGTGCTGGTCGACCTGAACCCGCTGCGAGACGGCAAACACGGTGGCTCCTTCAAGAAGGCGACCTTGCCAGCCAGCGGCAAGGTATTGCTCGCAAGCCCGCTGGGCAAGAGCGCCGATGGCGGCGCCAACTACGGCCCGGACGAAGCCAAAAAAGACGCCGAGACGGCCGACGCAAAGCCCAAGAGCAAGTGGGGGTGTAGCGTGGGAGCTAGCGCGCCGGACGCGCGCTGCCCAGCGCTGGCTCTCGCTTTGAGCTGGCTGTTCGTCGCACGCAGGCGCCAGCGATCTTCATTTGTACGGCAGCGCTAGGTTCGGGTACCAAAAGGTGACATGACAGGACTCGCAGGCGTCGTCGATCGATCCTCCCAAGTCGAATAATGTAGCTGGGTCTTTGGCGTCGATTGCAGCCAAGGTCTGCAGGCCCGTCTCCTGAAGACGTTGAGCAAGCGCCACGAACGCGACACGGTTGGCGTCGATCTTTTGTTGCACTTGGTCGGTATCGAGCTCGCCTGCGCCGGACGCGGGCTCGTACTTGGCACTCACCCGGCGTCCCTTCATGACCAGCAGGTTCGTGGCCTCAATCAAGGTGATGGCCCGGCGGCGGACCTCGAGCCACTCTTCGTCCGTGCGCGGTTGCCGCTCTTCCATCCCGGCCCGAGTACTGATGCTCGCTACCGACGCCCAGATGAAATCTGCAGCCGGATCGATCTCCGAGTCCATCAGCTCGCGGATCGACGCTGTCAGACGGAACGGACCATCAGGTGCTGCGCGCTCCTCCGCCCGAGCGGACGGCGCGGCCGAGCCGTCTGGAAGCGGGCGATTGGGCGCTGAACAAGCCCAAAACGCCGCACCGATGCACGTCCACCACAGGCTGCTCAAGCGCTTCATATCGGGACAATCTTCTTGCATAAAAGACAGACGGCGCCTATAGCTGATGCGTCAAGGGCGGCATTTTCGAAACACGCGAGGCGACAACATGGATTTGGAACTCACCGGCAAGCGGGCGATCGTCACGGGCGGCAGCCGCGGGATTGGCAAAGTGATCGCGCAGGTGCTTTTGGCGGAGGGTGTCGACGTGGCGATCCTGGCGCGCGGGCGCGAGCAGCTCGAGGCAACGGCTCGCGCGCTCAGCGCGGAGTTTGGCCGCACCGTTCTGCCGTTGGTCGCCGACACGTCCAAGCGCGCCGAAGTGGACGCCGCCGTCGAGACGGCGATCAGCGCCCTGGGCGGCGTCGATATTCTGGTCAACTCCGCGGCGCTGCCGGGCGGCAGCTCCAACGCGAGTTCGCTCACTGAGCTCGAGGACGAACACTTGCTCTACGACGTGAACGTCAAAGTGGCGGGCTATCTGCGCACCGCTCGGGCGCTCGCGCCGCACCTGATCAAGAAAGGTTGGGGTCGGATCATCAACATCGGCGGCCTGGCGGCGTACAGCACCGGTCGCCCGATAGCCACGCTGCGCAACATCGGCGTGTCCGCGTTGACCAAGAACCTGGCCGACGAGCTCGGCCCGAAAGGCATCAACGTCGTAGCGCTGCACCCAGGTGCCACCCGCACCGAGCGCACCGATACGGCCACCGAACAGCGCGCGGCCAAGACGACCTCGATTGGCCGCATCGTCGATGCCCGGGAAGTTGCTTACGTGGTCGCCTTCCTCGCCTCGCCCAAATCCATCGCGATCAATGGAGATTCCATCGCTACCGGGGGCGGCACGCTCGGCACGGTACGGTACTGAAGGTCGTAAAAAAGTGAAGCGCGCCGGGCTCGAGGCGGCAAAAACAAGCGTCTTGTATAATAGACAGTGCTATGGCAAGCTTCGTCGCATGTGTGACTGTACATTGGGCACCATCGAACCACGGCCTCTGGACGAGAAGCGCGCGCGTGGCATTTCATCACTCTGGAAGTTCGCCGCGCTGAGGCAGTCGTTGCGTTCGGCGCTGCGCGCACTGCGCGCGCAACGCGCGTCGCACGCCCCAGCCGCTGGTCGCTCGCAGGCGTGATAGACAGCTCTCTGACGCCGCCTTTCACCGCGTCCGCCGGTGTAGGGTAGCTCGTCTCTAGCCATGTCACACCCACTACGCCGCCTGTTCGAGCATGCCCGCCCCTATCGCCGTGAGGTGGCAATTGCTGGGCTGTTCTCGGTTCTGAACAAGATCTTCGACGTACTGCCCGAAGTTCTGATCGGTATGGCCGTCGATGTCGTCGTCAGCAAGAAGACCTCGTTCCTGGCGCGCGCGGGGATACTCGAGCCTCGCGACCAGCTCTTGCTGCTGGCAGCGTTGACCGTCACGATCTGGGTTTGCGAGTCGTTGTTCGAGTACCTTTACGCCATCCGTTGGCGTAATCTCGCGCAAAACCTACAGCACGATCTGCGCATGGAAGCCTATCGCCACGTGCAGCGGCTCGAGCTTGCCTGGTTCGAGCAACGACGCACCGGCAGCCTGATGTCGATCTTGAACGACGACATCAATCAAATGGAACGTTTCCTGAACGGCGGCGCCAATGACCTGATTCAGGTCGTCACCGGTTCCGCCTTGGTGGGCGCCGTTTTCTTTGGACTGACCAAGAAGATCGCCGTGCTCGCCCTGATTCCGATCCCGCTCATCGTGTACGGCGCGTTCTGGTTTCAAGCGCGGCTGGCCTCTCGCTACGCTCTGGTGCGCGACGCGGCGGGCTCACTCAACTCGCGGCTCAATAATAATCTCTTGGGCATTGCCACGATCAAGGCCTACACCGCGGAAGACTTCGAGTCGAAGCAGGTGCGAGCCGCGTCGAGCGAGTACCGTACGGCCAATTCTTCAGCCATCCGTTTCTCGGCGGCGATCACGCCGATCATCCGCATGGCGATCCTGGCCGGCTTCACGGTCACCCTGCTGTATGGCGGTTTCCTAGCTCTGCGCGGTGAGATCGGGGTCGGCAGCTATTCGGTGCTGGTGTATCTCACGCAGCGCTTGCTGTGGCCGATGACTCGACTGGCCGACATGACCGACCTCTATCAGCGCTCGATGGCGTCGGTGGAGCGCGTGATGAATCTGCTCGAGACGCCGGTAGCCATTGGTTACGACGGCAAATCGCTGGCTGCCCGTAGCGTTCGCGGCGCGCTCACGTTCGACCGCGTTAGCTTCGCCTACGCCGAACGCCCGACCTTGACTGACATTTCACTGCAGATCGAGGCCGGACAGACGATCGCGTTCGTGGGCAGCACCGGCAGCGGAAAGAGCACGCTGGTCAAGCTGCTGCTCCGCTTCTATGAACCGCAGCGCGGCAGCATCCGACTCGACGACGTACCGATCGCCGAGTTTGCGCTGCAGGACCTGCGACGCGCCATCGGCTACGTCGCGCAAGACAGCTTCTTGGCGGACGCGAGCGTGGCAGAGAACATCGCCTACGGGCTCTCCTCCGCGAGACGCGAAGACGTGATCGCCGCGGCGGTGGCAGCAGAAGCTCACGAGTTCATCATGGCTCTACCTGACGGCTACGATACCGGCGTCGGCGAGCGCGGGCAGAAGCTCTCGGGCGGCCAACGGCAGCGCATCGCCTTGGCGCGGGCGATCTTGAAGGACCCACCGATCTTGGTGCTCGACGAAGCCACGAGCGCGGTCGACAACGAAACCGAGGCCGCCATCCAGCGCTCCCTCGATCGACTAGTCGTCGGCCGCACTAGCCTGATCATCGCGCATCGGCTCTCTACCGTGCGCCGCGCAAACCTGATTTACGTGCTCGAAGACGGGCGGATCGTCGAGTCCGGAACGCACGAGTCATTGCTCTCGCAAGGCGGGCAATACGCTGGCTTGTGGCGGCTTCAGACCGGCGAGGGACCGCTGATTCCGAGCGCGCCCGCGCCGAAACCGGTCGCCGTTCTGCAGTAGACGCGCTCGGGTCTCCTATAGTAGACCACTGGTCTCCAATAGCAGCGCAACCGCGCGCCCGCTGAACCCCGTCACGAGAGAACCATGACCATCAAGTTATTCTACACCCCTGGTGCTTGCTCCCTGTCCCCTCACATCGCTCTGCGCGAAGCGGGTCTGCCCTTCGAGCTCGTGCAGGTCGATCTCACTGCCAAGAAGACCGAGCACGGCGAGAACTTCCTCACCATCAACCCCAAAGGCTACGTGCCCGCGCTGCTCACGGACAGCGGCGAGCTGATCACCGAAGGCGCCATCATCGTGCAGTACATCGCCGATCAACGGCCGGAGTCCGGCCTGGCCCCCGCGGCAGGCACGCCCGAGCGGCGTCGCGTGCAAGAGTGGCTACACTTCATCGCCACCGAGCTACAGAAGGGTCTTGGCCCGATCAACAATCCGAAAGCCAATGACGAGCTTCGGCAAGTGCTGAAGGAGCGCCTCTTCTTGCGTTTCGATCTCTTGAGCAAGAGCTTGGAAGGCAAGAATTATTTGCTCGGCGACAAGTTCACGGTGGCCGATGGCTACGCATTCTACGTGCTACGCGGCCTACGCCGTCTGGAGGGCCAGGCAGCGTTCGATCAAAGGCCGGTGCTCAAGGCCTACTTCGAACGCATCAGCGCCCGGCCTGCGGTCCAGGCAGTGCTCGCGGCCGAAAAACTGTCCTGAAGAGTGCCGGCGGGGGCGCGTCCGACACGAGCCATCTTGCCTGAAATACAAGCCCGCCGACCCGATCGCCACGTTCGGGTCGACGAGCGCATGTCTTCTACAGTATCGTGCGATCTAGCAACCTACCCGGTCCCAGGTGGCCACGCCGAGAGCGGCAAGGAGATCGCCCATGTTCCAATCGTGCCTCGCCCGGGAGACGTCCCGATGAGCTCGTCAGCGCTCACGGTGTTGCTCAACGTCGCCGTACCCGGCTCGGTGCTGACGCGAGTCCGCGATATATCGCCTCGCATCAACGTCATAACGGAAGACGAGTTCCGAGCTCGCCCCGCTTGGTTGTCCGAAGCGGACGTGTTGTACACGCAACGCATCGCGCCGGATCGAGTGGCCGCCGCCCAGCGACTTCGCTGGGTACAAACCTTCGGTGCTGGCGTCGAATGGCTGCTCACCCCGAACCTTCGCCAGCGCGACGATTTGGTAGTGACGAACGCCAGCGGCATCCACGCTCAACCAATCGCCGAGCACGTGTTCGGCTTGATACTCATGTTTGCCCGGCAACTGCATCGCGCCACGCGCCAACAAGCCGCACGGAGCTGGAATAGTGAAGCGCTGCAGCCTTCTGTGACTACCCTCAGCGGCGCCACGCTGGGCATCGTCGGGCTCGGCGCGATCGGACGCCGAATCGCTACAATTGCCGGCGCGTTCGGCATGCGCGTCACCGCGCTCACGCGCACGTCGGCGGGCGCACCCGGGGTCGAACGGGTGTTCGGCGCGGGCCAACTCGTGCCTTTCCTCAAGGAGGCCGAGTATGTCGTCAACACGCTCCCGCTCACCCCTCAAACCCGTGGCTACTTCGGTCCCCAGCAGTTCGCAGCCATGCGTTCGGATGCGGTGTTCATCAACATTGGCCGCGGGCAGACCGTACTGACCGACGCATTGTTGGAAGCGCTGCGGAGCGGCAGCATCGCCGGCGCTGCGCTGGACGTGACCGACCCCGAACCGCTCCCCGCCGATCACCCGCTGTGGACCATGGACAACGTCATCTTGACCCCGCACTACGCCGGCGCGCACCCGGGCTACGTGCAGCGCGCTTCCGCCATTTTTCTGGAAAATTTGGCGCGCTTCGTGGCCGGCGGTGAGCTCACGAACGTGGTCGATAAGCAGGCAGGTTACTAACCCCGGCCGAGGAAGCAGCTCAATCAGCTAGGGACTCTAGCCACCCCGCGAACAGCGCGTTGCGGTGGCTGCGCCAAAGGTTGCGCGGCCGATCCGGATCGAAGTTCGCGGGCTGCTCCACGTCGCTGCGTCCAAGGGCCCGGTCGCGTTGCCACTCGTGCACGAGCCGGCTGGCTTCGTACTCGGGATGCCCCAAGTGCATCATGAATCGACGATCGCTAGATTCGAACAGGCTGTAGCCGGTCTCAGGCCCGTGCGAGAGCAAGTTGACCAACCCGCGATCGCTCGCCTCCTCCAAGACGCGATCGGTGATCCCCGAGTGGCGGCTGTGTGCGCATGAAAACGAGTCGTCGAACTCGCCGCTGATCGGGTGGGTGTGATTCAAGTTTCGGTTCAGAAAGACGCCGAAGAGCTTCTTCGGAAACAGCACCTTGTCCAAACCAACGAGCTTGGCGAGCGCGAGTCCCCCCCAGCACAGGCCAAGCGTGCTGCTGAAATGACGCCGCGCGAACTCGAGGATGCGCGTTAGCTCTTGCCAATAGTGCACGGCTTCGAAGGACAACTCCTCGACCGGCGCGCCCGTGAGAATCAAGCCAGACAGCTGCCCTTCCCCGAGCGCCTGAGCGAAGGTGCGGTAATGACGCTGAATGTGGCCCGGATCGCTACTGGAGTACCCGTGCGACTCGAGCCGCAGCCACACGGGTTCCACGGCTCTCGCCGCGTATGCCAAAGGGCGCAAGAGATACGACTCGTAGCTCTCGGCCTGGGGCATCACGTTCAAGATCCCAACGCGCTGAACGGCCAAACCTCGCGCCTCCGCTTCGAACGTGCTCAGGAAGGGCAGCGGCCGTCCCCTCGACTCTCGCTCGAGCGCGTAATCATTGGCTAGAACCAACAAGCGAATCAGCCCTTGCCCCGAACGACGCGCCTGACGTACGTCAGGCCTTTTCCAGCGCCTGACCGACGTCCGCCAAGATGTCGTCGATGTGTTCGATGCCCACCGACAGTCGCACGTAGTCAGCGGTCACTCCCGTGCGCTTCTGCTCGTCCGCGCTCAGCTGCTGATGAGTGGTGGTCGCGGGATGGATGGCTAGCGTCTTGGTGTCTCCCACGTTCGCGACGTGCGAAATCAGCTTCAGCGAATCGATGAAGCGCGCGCCAGCGGCTGCGCCGCCCGCTATCCCGAACCCCAAAATCGCGCCCGCGCCTCTTGGCAGGTACTTCCTTGCCTTGGCGTACTGCGTGCTCGCTTCCAGCCCCGGGTAGTTGGTCCAGGTCACTTTGGGATGGCGCTCTAGGAACTTGGCGACCGCGAGCGCGTTTTCCGAGTGACGCGCCAAGCGTAAATGCAGGGTCTCAAGGCCTTGCAGAAATTGGAATGAATTGAAGGGGGAGAGCGCCGGGCCGAGATCACGTAGCAGCGTCACGCGCGCCTTGATGATGTACGCGAGATTACCGAGTGGTTTCAGCGCTTCGATGAACTCGAGCCCGTGATAGCTCGGGTCCGGCTCGGAGATGAGCGGAAACTTTCCTCCCGACCAATCGAACTTGCCGCTGTCGACAATCACTCCGCCGATCGAAGTGCCATGACCGCCGATGAACTTGGTGGCTGAGTACACCGTGATGTCCACGCCGTGCTCGAAGGGCCGCAAGAGATATGGAGCGAGGGTGTTGTCGAGAACCAGCGGCACGCCCTGTGCGTGAGCAATCTTGGAAATTTCGTCCAAATCGGCCACGTCGAGCTTGGGGTTGCCGATCGACTCGACATAAACGGCCTTGACCTTGGGCGTGATCGCGCGGCTCAGCGCCGCAAGGTCTTCGGACGGAACGAAGTGCACCTTGATGCCGAGGCGCGGAAACGTGTAGTTCAGCAGATTGTACGTGCCGCCATACAAGTTGTCGGCCGCGACAATCTCGTCCCCAGCACGCGCGATGTTGAGCAGCGCAAGCGTCGTCGCAGCCTGTCCGCTGGCGGTCGCCAACGCCCCCACTCCGCCGTCGAGCTCGGCGATACGGCGCTCGAACACATCCGTGGTCGGATTTTGGAGCCGCGTGTAGATGTTCCCGAATTCCTTGAGCGCGAATAGATTCGCCGCGTGTTCACTGCTGTTGAATTGGTACGACGTGGTCTGGTAGATGGGGACCGCGCGCGCCCCAGTAGTCGGATCGGGCTTCTGTCCACCGTGAACCGCGACGGTTTCTGGGCGATATTGGGCTTGGCTCATGTTTCCTCCATGTCCTTCCCAGGAACCGTAACTCTTTTAAAGAAGACACACAAGCCGACCGGCTAGACGCCTCGCTAGCTGCTTTCGCTCGATCCCCTCCGCTCGACATCAATTCTTTCGAGCCGACTCACCACTCGGCGTGGACCCTGCCTGAAAACACGTTCACCGGGCCTCGATCCGCGTTGTAAGCCGGGTTGGCGATGTGTTGGTAATCCGCCGAGAGCGTGGCCGAGAGGTACACATGCAGGCTGTAAAATAGCTCCAGCACACGCTCGGAAGCCCTGCTCAGGCGCCCGTCGCCGATGAAGCCGTCAATCCCACCGAGCGCCAGGAATTGGCCATGCGCGGAGGAGATCCAGCTGGCAGCGTAGGCCGCACCCAACACGTCGAAAGGGCGCCGCCAAGGAGTGCCGTGCACGACCGCGCCGAGCGATGCGGAGCGGTCGCTCGACGTGTACGAATACACCTCGGTGCGGCCGTCGGAGACCATCGCCCGAGCGAAGACGCCGATGTCGTCCGAGACCTGTTGCTCGAAGCTCACGCCCAGGCCGATTTTGATCCGCGGTTCGCGGGCCCAACAAAAATCCGGCGCCGTGCCGTTGCTCGATCCGTAGTTGAAGCTCGCGCAAGCAGCGGCGTTCTTACTCGGGTCGGCCTGGAATGCGGCCACCGCTTCGGCAAAGCTGCCCATATTTTCGCGATTTCGATAGCCGAGCAGACGCACGGCGCCGGCTCGTCCGAGGACGAGATGGCGGTGTTCCAGCTCGGCTTGGTCGCCGTAGAACTGCGTCAGGTCGAAGTCGAGCGCTAGCTGGTTCGGCTCCTTGGGTACCGCGAAGCGCCCCGCACGCAGCGCCCAGTCGTCGAAGTGGAGCTCAAGCAAGCCACCTACGGTATAGCCACGCGAATCGGCAGCAAAATCGTATGCGCCGTGAGCGAGGAACGCCATGTTGAAGAACTGCCGGCGCGGATCGCCCAGCACCGAGTTCCGATCGAAGAAATCGAGGATGCTGTAGTTTCCAATCACGAACACCAGACGCCGGCGATCGACGGTCGTCCCGAGTTGCATCGCCGCGGAGGCGCGCCCGACGCGCGAGCCTCCGAGGTTGAAGGTTTGCTTCAAGTACGCGCGCGACAAGTAGACGCTGGGCGTGAGCGAACCCTGTTTTTGCAATTCGAAATTTTGGATCGACGCCCCCAACCCCGTGAGCCCCGAGAGCGGGCGACTAGAGATCAGCTCGGGCGCCGCGTAAACCTCGGCGCCGCGCCACAAAGCGAGGCCGAGAAAGAGCGTGGCCGTGGCGGTGAAGCTGTGCTCACTGCTCGTAGACAGTGAATGTTCGCTGCCATTCAGATTGCTGTACGACGCCGAGAAGGGCGCCTTCCAGCTCGAGATGTAGGTGAGCTGGCCGTAGGAGTTCCAGCGCTCGTGCTGCAAATCGTGTTTGCCTGCCTCCGACAGCAGTCGCATGACGCTGAACTCGTCGCCCTCGCTCTCCGACGCGTGCGCTGCACTCGGCGCCGTATCGGCGCCCGCCGCGCCGCTCCGCTGCGCGAGCAACATCGCGCAGCAGAGAGCGACCGCGCGCGTGACTATCTGGCGATTCATGGGAGTTTCTCGAGGATTGCCGAGCCCGAGTCTTGCCAAGCCCGAACGGCCGCGCTACGGATAGCGTCTTCCCGGGAAATGACCAAGCGCGCAGTTCAAAGCGTCCGCCTCCTCGCCAGCGTCGTCGCGCTGTGCCTGGTGCTGCTGCAGCTGGTCAATGCCCTGCATTTTACGCTAGTTCCGCACGGTTTCGGCGCCGGGCTGCGCGGCCTCGTGCACCTGCATCGTACGCTCGCGGGCCCGCGCGAGCATGCGCTGAAGAGCGCCGCCACACAGCAGGCACCCAATCGCCCCACGCTCGTCTCGGGCATCGCCACCTGCGCGCCGGAAGCGTGTCCACTCGGCTTCTCCGGTCCGCCGTCGACGCCCGTCCCGCCGAGCCAGCTCAGCGCACTGATCTGGCTGCCCGCGGTCAGCGAGCTGGTATCATGCACTCGCACCGTCCTTGATCGCAGCCGAGCGTTGCTGAACGCGCCCAAGACTTCTCCGCCGCGTTCAGTCTGACCGTTACGCTCGACCGAACGAGCATCGAGCTCGTCATTTCATCGAATGCGTTCGTGCAGTCTTGCGCCGAGCAATCGTGCGCGCGCCGAACGCTCCACTGCTATTTTCAGACTGTTGGAGAAATCTCATGAATTTGCTTCATGGCGACGCCGTCGTGCGCGCCTCCCTAATCCTCACGCTTTTGACTGGCTGCTCCGCTAGCGATAGTCACGGGCAAGCCCCGGGCGCAGCCATCGAGTGCGTTCCCGCGGCAACGCCAACCTCAGCCACGGGCTACGCTTTACAGCCATTTTGCGCGCCGAAAGACCCAGGCAAAGGCAACGTCTGGTTTGCCGCGTCGGGTGAGGTATTGGCATTGACCGGCTACGCCTTTCCGCCAGCAAGTGACGCCGATGCCGCGTTCGTCGATGGTTGGGAGGTCCACTTCGACCGCCTGCTCACGACGATCGACGCGATCACGCTGTCGGAGAACCCAGATCAGCAGAAGGGCACTCAGCTAGGAACGGGCAAGCTGGTGGCGCGAGTCAACGGGCCCTGGGCCGTGGACCTGAGCCGAAGCGACGCAAGTTACCTGATGGGCAAGGGCGGCGGCAATGAGCTCGCCGTGCCGATCGCCGCGCTCAACAATCAAAACCAGAACGGCGGCAACGCGTTCGCGACGGACGGCACACGCTACGCTTTCGGCTTCGATCTGATCACGGCCAACGATTCCGCGCAAAACGTGAACTTGGACGCCGATGCGCTGGCTGACTACGAAGAGATGACGCAAAACGGCTGCGCGGTTTTGTACGTGGGCAGCGCCAGCTTCAAGGGCGATCCCGAAGTGGACGGTTGCGTCACTGAAGCCAGTCGAGCCTGGCCGAAGACGGTGAACTTCCGACTTTGCTTCAAGTCTCCGGCCAGTTACTTGAATTGCCAAAACCCGGACAACGACCCCGCCGAGCCGATCAGCGGCTCCGAAGATCATCAGCGCGGCATCGCGTTCTTGAGCAACTCATCGGTGATCGCTCAGGTGACGGTGCATACGGACCACCCCTTTTGGGATAGCGTGCTACACGGTTCGCCGGCCCACTTCGACCAGTACGCGGCGCGCGCCATCCGCGCGGGAGATTCGGCGTTAGTGACGTTGGAAGACACCCAGGGCGTCGACTACACCGCCTACACCGACACGCGCGGTGAGCCGGTCGAATGGCGCTATTGCATCGAGCCCCCGACCGATGTGCATCCGAAGCTCGCAGGTGCCATGCGTTTCGACCCGCACGGCGTACCGGCCTCGGACAACGACGCCGCTGAGGGACTGCGCGACTACGCTGACTTTGCGACCTACAACCAGAGCACGCAAGGCCACCTCAACTCAGATGGCCTATGCTACGTGAAGCGCAACTACGCTTCTCCGAATTAGCGCGCTGGTTGCTCCGCTAGCTCGCTAGCTGTGAAAGGTGAGCGGCATCTCGGTCTCCGTGCCAACGCGATCGCGCTGGCTGTAGGTGTGCCGCTGTCCATGCCGCTCACGGTGCTGCTCGCACCAATATTCTGCGCCAGAACTGGCCCTGCGTGCCTCGAGGCATTGCGGGCATGGCGGTTCGATGCGCGGCAATTGTTCCGGCAGCGCTTTCGGGCGCACCACGAACACCGGGCACGGAGCGAGGCGCACTACGGCTTCGGCGACGGAGCCCAGCAGCAAGCGCGCGATGCCGCGCCTGCCGTGAGTACCGACCACGACCAAGTCAGCCTCCAAGTCGGCGGCGATTTGCGCTAGCTCCTGCGCCGGCGCCTCGAGCCGCAAATGAGCGCGCACGCGCACGTCGTCGAGCGAGCCGCTGAATGCTTCGCGGCGTTGCTTCACATAGCGTTCGACGAGCGCAGTGGCATCGGCGAGCGTCACGCTCGCAAAGCCAGCCGGCTCCCCTGGGCCATCAATCAAGGCTTGCGTGCCATACAAGCGAACTACATTCACCACGTGCACGTCCGCTCGCGGGCGCGCAACCGCTAGCTCGAACGCGCGCTCTAGCGCCAGGTCACTCGCGGGTGAATAGTCGACACCCACCACGATCACGTACGACTTTTCGGATTTCGACATCGGAGTAATCCTCCTTTTTGGCTACATGAACTGTGAGGAACGGGCGGATTTGCTGCATCGTGCGTGCCAGGGAGCACGCGGACCGCGGCGCGGATTTCGCGCACGGAAAGCCTGCTCGGGCGCCCCTTGCTCGAGCAGATCCGCCTCATGGGGCAAAACGGGCCAGGCGTTCGTCCACGTGACTGGGCTATCGTCGCCGCACGATGGCTTCGGTCGTTAAACTGCTTCGCTTTGCCAAGCCGTATTGGCTGCGCTCTCTGTGGGCGCTGGTGCTTTTGGCGCTCCTAGTGGTGATGGATCTGTCGATCCCGCGCCTGATCCAGAGCCTGATCGATCACGGCATCTTGGCTCACGACCGCGGGGTGGTGATCCGCACCTCTCTGCTCATGCTGGGCGTGAGCGCGCTCAGCGTGTTCGTGGCCGTGGGCAACAACGATCTCTCCGTGCGTGTGGGCGAAAGTGTAGCGCGCGATTTGCGGGAAGCGTTGTTCCTGAAAATCCAGACCTTCTCGTACGGGAACCTCGACCAGCAGAAGACCGGGCAGCTGATGGTACGCTTGACCAGCGACACGAGCTCGGTGCAACGGCTGATGCAGATCACGCTCCGCATCGGAACACGCGCGCCGCTGCTGATGCTCGGCAGCTTGGTGCTGATGATCTCGACCAGCCCGACCCTGGCTCTCACTATATTGCCGCTGCTGCTCGTCACCTCGGGGTTGATCGTCTTCTTTCTGGTCAAGCAAGAGCCGATGTTCCGCTTCGTACAGCAGCGGCTCGATCGCATGAACACCGTGCTGCAAGAAAATGTGGCCGGGATCCGCTTGGTCAAAGCCTTCGTCCGCGAACCGTTCGAAGAGCAGCGCTTCGAACTCAGCAATCAGGCCTACTGCGACGAGTCGACCAAAGTGATGCGTTTTGCGGCATTCATGCCCCCTGCGCTCACGCTCTGCGTCAACGTCGGCTTGGTCGTCGTGCTCTGGGCAGGCGGGCTCGAGAGCGCCCGGGGGCAACTATCGATTGGCCAGATCGTGGCCTTCACCAACTACCTTTTGACGACGATGACCCCGCTCGTGATGATGACCATGCTGTCGAACATCTGGGCCAGCGGCATCGCCTCCGCGAAGCGGCTCGATGAGGTACTGAGCGTCGTGCCTGAGGTCAGTGATGCCGCCGATGCGCACACCTTGCTGGTGAGCGACGCGCCGCGGCTGGTTTTCGAGGACGTGACATTCGCCTACGACGGCGCCGCCACGGACGCTGTCTTGAAGCGGATCAGCTTCGTGGCAGAGCCCGGTCAGACCGTGGCCATCTTGGGCGCGACGGGAGCCGGCAAATCCACCTTGGTCAAGCTGATCCCGCGCTTCTACGACGTGACTTCGGGCAGGGTGACGATCGACGGCGTAGATATTAGGACCGTCACCGAAGACTCCTTGCTGGCGGTGATCGGCATCGTGCCGCAGGAGGCCTTGTTGTTCTCGGGCAACGTGCGGGACAACGTGCGTTATGGTCAGCCAACGGCCAGCGACGAGCAGGTGGTCGCCGCTGCACGTCTCGCGCAAGCCCATGATTTCATCATGGATCTTTCCGCGGGTTACGAAAGCCGCGTGGAGCAACGCGGCGCCAATTTTTCAGGCGGGCAACGGCAACGGCTCGCCCTCGCCCGCGCGCTGCTGCTTCGGCCGAAGCTGTTGATCTTGGACGACAGCACCAGCGCGGTGGACGTCGAAACCGAGACCTTGATTCAAAATGCCCTGGCGGCACAAGGCGAGCGGCAAACCCGGATCGTCGTTGCCCAGCGCATCAGCACCGTGCTCAGGGCAGACAAAATCCTGGTGCTCGACGAAGGGCAGATCGTGGCCGAGGGCAACCACGCCGGGTTGATGCAAAGCAGCCAAGTGTATCGGGAGATTTACGCCTCTCAATTGGGCACCGGGAACCATCAGGCACAGCTCGAGCAAGGGGTCGCGTCATGAGCGAAGAGCGACCTGCAACGTCTGCTACCGCTCATCCCGCCGCTCCGCGCCCTGGGATGCCGCAGCCCACTCACATCGGAAAAATCGAGAAAGCCCGCGACGCGCGCGGCGCCCTCAGCCGTCTCCTGCCCTACCTTCAGCCGTTTCGCAGTCAGATCCGCTGGGTGCTCGTGCTGGTGGTTTTGTACACGTTTTTGGGTTTGGTTGGCCCCTACTTGATGGGCGTGGCGATCGACCACCTGCTAAGTGCCGGCGAAGCCGCGACTCTTGCTCGCCTGGCGGCTGGCATGCTCACCGTCTACGTGCTGTACAACTTGCTCCAGGCCGTAGCCGGCAGGCTAATGGCCGGCATCTCGCAACGAGCGCTCAAGCAGCTGCGAGCAGATCTGTTCACTCGCGTGCAGCGTTTACCGGTCTCGTTCTTCGGGGAGGGTTCGACCGGAGATCTGCTGAGTCGCCTGACCAATGACGTCGAAGCGATCAACCAGGCCATCTCGCAGAACGTGACCACTCTGGTCGCCAGCCTGCTGTCGATGCTCGGCATCATCGTCGCGATGTTCCTGCTCGATCATTGGCTGGCGCTGGCCTCACTGTTCGTCGTGCCGATCATGTTCTGGTTCACGCAGTTTGTCGCGCGCTACACCAGGAAGGGCTTCCGCGATCTGCAGCGTGATCTCGGGCAGCTGAACGGTGTGATGGAAGAGGCGATCAGCGGCCAGAAAACCGCCCAGGCGTTTCGCCGAAAAAAGTCCGCGATAGAGGCATTTCGACGCCACAATCAGCAGGTTTTCAAGGCCGGCGTGTACGCCAACAGCTACGCGCTGTTGCTCATGCCCATCACCTCGGTGCTCGGCAACCTGTTCGTGATCGTGTTGGCGGCCCTCGGCGGTTGGCTGGCGCTCGCGGGCTTGGTCAGCGTCGGCATCATCGCGACCTTCATCAACTACGCACAGCAGTTCGTGAACCCGCTACGGCAGTTGGCGAATCTGTACAACTCGATTCAGTCAGCGCTGGCCGGCGCGGAGCGCATCTTCGCGATCTTCGACGTGCCGGCCGAGACCGACGAGGCGACGCTGCCGCTGACGGATGTACGAGGCGCGGTCAGCTTCGAGCATGTTCGCTTCGGCTACGCGGCGGACGCCGTCGTGCTGAAAGATCTGTCGTTCGAGGCCAAGCCGGGTGAAGTGGTAGCGTTGGTCGGTCCCACGGGCGCGGGCAAGACGACGATCATCAACCTATTGACCCGCTTTTACGAGCTCGGAAGCGGCACGATCCGCATCGACGGGCGAGACATCCGCAGCATCCGCAAGCAGCAACTGCGCAGAAACCTGGGCCTCGTGCTGCAAGACGTCTTTCTGTTCTCGGGTTCGGTGTTGGAAAATATTCGCTACGGCCGGCTCGAGGCCAGCGACGACGAGGTGATGGAAGCGGCCAAGCTCGCCGAGGCGGACGCTTTCATTCGCCTCTTGCCCCGGGGCTATCAGACCCAGCTCTCGGAGCGAGCCGGCAACCTGAGCCAAGGGCAACGTCAGCTGCTGGCGATCGCTCGCGCAATTTTAGCCGATCCGGCGATTCTGATTCTGGACGAGGCGACCAGCAGCGTCGACACGCGCACCGAAGCGCGCATTCAGCGCGCGCTCTTGGCGCTGATGAAGGGACGCACCAGCTTCGTGATTGCCCATCGCCTGAGCACGATCGCCGAGGCGGATCAGATCTTGGTCATCGACCGCGGCACCCTCGCCGAACACGGCAAGCACGCCGAACTGCTCGCGCAACGCGGTGTTTACCACCGCTTGTACACGAGCCAGTTCAAGGGCGAAGCCATCTAAGGGCCCGCGAATGGCTAAGTCGGTCGATGATCGCGGTCGAGGCGCCCGGCTGGCGAGGCGCAACGAAGGCGCATACTGCGGGTATGTAACTGAGGAGCAACGAAGCCAGCCGGGATGCACCGGCCGCGAGGGCGATCGACTTAGCCATTCGCGGGCCCTAAGCAGAGTCGCTTAGAACTCCCCGCTCAGCACGCCGCCGTAGCCGAGCTTGCCCATGGGCGCGGGCGTGAAATGCAGGCTGCCCACGAAATCACGCGTGATCACCTTCTTGGACGATGCCAAGCCGTACACGAGCATGATCGTGCCCGCGGCTTGGGTGAGGCCGTCGAGGATCAGCAGCGTCCGCACGCTGTTGTCCTCAGGGCAGTTGGCGGTGGGCGAACCGGCGTAGCTGCAGATGGTGTCTGTCTTGCGCGACGCGATCGTAATCCAAGGCCCCAACGCCGGCACGATCAGCCAGCCCGATTGGTTCGAGAAGTCATACCCGGAGGCGATCGTCACGCCCAGCACCCAAGGCACGCCGAGCACTACCGAACCCGCGATGACCATGCCCTTCCGCGCGCGTTCCTCGACGTGATAGCCAGCCGGCACGGGGCCTCCGTTGTACGGCACGCTCTCCGGCGCGCGTAGCGTCGGGGGCGGGTAGGCACCATAGGCAGGCGGCGGGGGCGGATAGGCGTAAGCATAGCCAGGCGGGGGCGGCGGGTAGGCATAGCCCGCAGGTGGGGCCGCGGCGGCGGGCGCAGCGGGCGGAGCCGCCGCTGGTGCCGGTGCAGGAGCCGCGCTCGGCGCTGCCGGAGCAGGGCTGGGCGTAGCAGGTGTTTGTGCAGCAACGGGCGCTGCAGCGGCTAGGATCAAGCAAGACACGGACGCCACGGGCATCACTCGCCACAAAGAAAAGTCCCTCATTCGTATCCTTCTAGCGCAGCTCGGGCGCGCTCTCCAGTGGATCGAGAAAGTGGTAGCTTTGCCTACCTGTGAATCCCAGCAACGCTTCCGAGATCGCACCGGCCGGACGAGCACTCGAATTGCTATTCGAGCAGGAAGAGTCGGCTCATTTGAGTGTGCCTGTGGCGCTCACTGCCAGCTACGGTGGTCAGCTCCGCTTGCCCCGTCAGTGCGTGTTCGCAAACTTCGTGGCCTCCCTGGATGGCATCGTCGCGCTGCCGGGCGACACCGAGTCGGGGCAAATCATCAGCGGGCGCAACCCCGCCGACCGCTTCGTGATGGGACTCTTGCGGGCGGCGGCCGACGCGGTGTTGCTCGGCGCGGGCACGTTTCGCAAGTCTGGCAGGCATTTGTGGTTGCCTGAGCGCATCTATCCCGCCGCCGAGGCGGCGTTCGCGGACATGCGAGCGCAGCTGGGGTTGCGCGAACGCCCTCAGTTCGTGCTGGTCAGCGCATCTGGCGCGATCGACGTGAGCGAGCCCGCGATCGAGGGCGCGTGGATCTTCACCACGCCCAAAGGCGAAGCCAAGCTGCGTGATCGGCTACCGCCTAGCGCGCGGCTCAGCGTGCAAGACTCGGAGCAGATCTCGTTCGTCGATCTGCTCCGTTCAGTGCGAGCGGAGGGCTTCGACCGCGTGCTGACGGAGGGCGGGCCGTCTTTGTTTGGCCAACTCGTTCATGAAAGACTGATCGACCAGCTCTTTCTCACTTCATCGCCCGCGCTGTTCGGTCGCTTCGCGGGCGACGCACGAAAAGGACTGGCCGAGGGATTCGATCTGAGCGGCGCGGCCTGCGAGCTCCAAAGCGCGCGCCGGCACGGCTCGCACTTGTTTCTGAGCTACGCGTTCCGTAACGCCGATACAGGGCGCTAGTCGATGCAGAACTCGAACACGGCCGAGTCATCGAGCGGAGCGCCGTCCACCTCGCCTTCGAAGCTGAAGGTGATGCGCCAGAGGCCGACCATGAACAGCCGCATGGGTTCTAGGACGAACGCCTCGTTTTCGGCGTCGAAGTGGATCTCTGGCTGCTTGGGGCTTCGGTGACCGTGTTCTGGCATCTCCAACACCACGCTCAGGTCCCCGAAAGCGGCGTTATCGTCTCCGTCGCTCACTCGCACGATGAAGCGATTGTCATCGAGCGCAGGTGGCGCGGGCGTGCTGCTCACGAGCGTAAAGTCGAAGCGGCCCGCCCTGCCGGCCTTCTTGAGTCCAGCAACGTACACGTCACCGTCGCTCGGGCTGCAACCCACCGTGCTGCTGGGCGCGCCGGCCATCGCCGCTGGCTCGGACGATTGCGACGAGCAAGCGCCAAGCGAACACGAAACCCCGATCAGCAAGACGAACGTTGCATGGTGAAGGAGTCGGAGCATGATCGATGACGCCGGCAGGTCCGGCACTGGCAAGCATAGCAGCCGCCGCGCGATTGCCCCTCCCCCCATGCCCAAAACACTCCAATTTTCCAGGCCGAAACTCCTAGGCGCCTTGATCTTGCTGGGTTGCAGCAGTCAGCCCGCGGCAGAGCCCACCGTCTTCAGCGTCGAACGGCTGATGGACCCCAAGACCTGCGCCGAGTGTCACTCCAGGCAATACACCGAGTGGTCGGGCAGCATGCATGCCTACGCCAGCGCGGACCCCTTGTTCGTGGCTCTGAACCAACGCGCCCAAGACGAAGCCAATCTGGGAACTTTTTGCGCAGGCTGCCACGCGCCGATGGCGGTCAGGACCGGCGCCACGCGTGATGGCAAGAACCTCGCTTCGCTGCCGGAGCGGCTACAAGGCGTGACCTGCTACGCGTGCCACAACGTCAATCAAATCACGAACACGCACAACAACTCCGTGCGCTTGGCCAACGACAGCGTGATGCGCGGCAGCGTGACGAACGCCTTGACCACCGACGCGCACCAATCGGCCTATTCGAGCCTTCACGACCGGACTCAACTGGAATCGTCCAAATTGTGCGGAAGTTGTCACGACGTGGTGAACGGGCATGGCGTCGCCATCGAGCGCTCGTTCGCAGAATGGCAAGCGTCCGCGTTCGCCGGCAGCAGCGGCAGCACCTGTGGGCAATGCCACATGCCGAAGAGCGCCGAGCTCGGGCCGATCGCCGACGTTCCCGGGGCGCCGCGGCGCGCTCGTCACAGCCATCAATTTCCGGGCGTCGATCTGGCGCTGACGCCGTTCCCAGAGGCCGAAGCGCAGCGCGCGGCCGTGCAGAGCTTGCTCGACACCACGTTGCAAACCGCATTGTGCGTGCGCGGCACCGGCACCAACGCCAACCTAGTCGTGATCGTCGACAACGTGGCGGCGGGCCACAAATGGCCCAGCGGGGCGGCGCAAGATCGACGAGCGTGGTTCGAGGTCGCGGCTTTTGCCGATGGCCGCGAGCTGTATCGGAGCGGCTCGGTCGCGCCCGGCAGCGATCCGGATCCCGCGCGAGACACTGACCTGTGGCTGATCTCGGACTGCATGCTCGACGGCGCCGGCAACTCGGTCTCGAAGATGTGGGCCGCGAAGAGCGTTGATTCGAACCTGCTCCCAGGTCAGCTCACGTTCGATAAAGCCTCACCGCTTTTCTATCGAACGCACGTCATGCGCTCGTTCCCCAAAGACCCCCTGGAGAGCCTCTCCAGCTACCCCGAGCGCGCCACGCTCGACGTGCACTTGCAGCCTTTTCCGCTGGCTCTATTCGATGATCTGTTCGCCGACCCTGCGCGGGTCAACCAGAATGCCGAAAGCGTCGCTGCGTTGCGCGAGAAGCTATTGCCGCTGCACGTGGGCGAGCAATTGGTCTGGACGCCAGAAGCCGCAGCCGATACGGCGCACGGCGGGCACAGCTACATCGATCAGGGCGTGCCGATGTCCTGCGTGACGACCACGGGCCTGAATGCGGCGGCGGATAAGGTGCCTGCGCCCGAGCACGTGTCCGCCGCCTGCCTCACACCGTGAGGTAGCGCCCGACCAATTCGTCGCTCAGCTCGGGCATCTCACCCGCGGCCACCGCACGACCGCGATCCATGATCACGAAGCGCTGGCCAACTCGGCGGGCGAAGGTCAGCTTCTGTTCGACCAGCAAAATGGTGAGCTTTTCTTTCGTGTTCAGTTCGATCAAAATATCGGCGATCTCACTGACGATGTTGGGTTGAATGCCCTCGGTCGGCTCGTCCAAAATCAAGAGCTTGGGATGTAGCGTCAGCGCGCGCCCGATCGCCAGCTGCTGTTGCTGGCCGCCGGAGAGATCTCCGCCGCGCCGCCGAAGCATCGACTCGAGCACGGGAAAGAGCTTGAAAATGCGCTCGGGGACCTGCTTTTCCCCGGTCACGCCCAAGCCCACGCGTAGATTCTCTCCAACCGATAGCTGGCCGAAGATCTCGCGCCCCTGCGGCACGAAGCCGATGCCCTTCTTGGCTCGCAGCTCCGCGGGCCGAGGCGCCAAATCCTCGCCCAAGAATTTGATCTTACCGGAGCGGCTGCGCAGATTGCCCATCACCGTCTTCAGCAGCGTCGTCTTGCCGACGCCGTTTCGGCCCATCAGCACCGTGCAGCTGCCCTCGGGGACACTCAGCGCCATGTCCCACAGCACGTGGGTCTCGCCGTAGAATTGGTTCAGCGCTTCGATCTCTAGCATCTTCGCTCCTCGTCCTCGTGCAGCCTCAGGTGCGCGGCTCACCCAGGTAGACTTCGACCACGCGCGGGTTGTTCTGCACGGAATCGATGTCGCCCTCGGCGAGCACCTTGCCCTCGTGCAGCACGGTGACCTTCTTGGCGATGCTGCGCACGAAATCCATGTCGTGCTCGACGACGACCACGGTGCGCTCTCCGGCCAATGATTTGAGCAGCTCGGCGGTGCGCTCGGTCTCTTGGTGCGTCATGCCGGCGATCGGCTCGTCGACCAGCAAGACCCGGGGGTTTTGAGCGAGCAGCATGCCAATTTCCAGCCACTGCTTCTGACCGTGCGCGAGCTGGCCAGCGCGCGCCGCGGCTTGCTCGTGCAGGCCGATTTGCTCCAAAATTTGCTCGATGGTCCGCTTCTGCTCGGCGTTCAAGCGGAAGAACAAGCTGTTCCACACGCCCTTCGGGCCAGACAGCGCGAGCTCCATGTTCTCGTACACCGTGTGGCCGGCGAACACGGTCGGACGCTGAAACTTACGACAGATCCCGAGGGCTGCGATTTCGTACTCGGTCAGCTGCGTGAGATCGCGCGAGTCGTGCGGCATGAACACGGTGCCGCTGTCCGGCTTGGTCTTGCCGGTGATGATGTCCATCAGCGTGGTCTTGCCGGCGCCGTTTGGACCGATCAAGCAGCGGAGCTCACCTTTCTCGAGGATCAAAGTGAGATCGGTGATGGCCTTGAAGCCGTCGAAGCTGACGCTCACGTTGTCGACCACCAGCGCCGCCGCTTTTCCACCGACGACTGCGTCACGTCGCGCGGGATCGATCATCCGCGGGCGCACCGACCAGCGCCGCTTGCCGCTCTTGTCCGCAGACTTGGCGCCCTGCTCGGTCCGGACCACGGGCGCCGATTCGGGCACGTCGCTCGTGGTTTCGCGCTCGGGAGGTGCGGAGTTGCTCACGGCTGATGATTCCGACATTAGCTCTTCCGCCTCAGCCGACCGATCGCGCCGGCAACGCCATCCGGGAAAAAGAGCGTGACCGCGATGAACAACGAGCCGAGCACGTACAGCCAAGCGTTGGGCATCGCCGCGGTGAAGAAGCTGCGCATGCCGTTCACCAAAAACGCGCCCAAAATCGCGCCGAACAGCGTGGCTCGACCGCCGACCGCGACCCAGATGGCCATCTCGATCGAATTGGCGGGCTGCATCTCTCCCGGGTTGATGATGCCAACCTGCGGCACGTACAAAGCACCCGCTAGGCCGCACAAGACGGCGCTCAGCGTCCACGCGAACAGCTTGTAATTGGTCGGATTGAAGCCGACGAACATGGCTCGGCTCTCGGCATCGCGGATGGCTCGCAGCACCCGCCCGGTCTTCGAGGTCACGATGTAGCGGCACAACAAGTAGGTGAAGAGCAGCGCCAGCGCCGACAGCAGGTATAGAGTGACCTTGGTCGACGGCTGGTGCAAGTTGTAGCCGTACAGCGACTTGAAGTCGGTCAAGCCGTTGTTGCCGCCCAAACCGGTTTCGTTGCGGAAGAACAAGAGCATCAGCGCCAAGGTCAGCGCCTGGGTGATGATCGAGAAGTACACGCCGCGGATACGCGAGCGGAAGGCGAAGAAACCGAAGGCGAAGGCGAGCAGGCCCGGCAAGACCAGCGCGGCGATCAAGGCCACGCTGAGGTTGTCGAAACCGCGCCAAAACCAGGGCAGCTCCTTCCAGTCCAGGAAGACCATGAAATCCGGCAGCGCGCTCTTGTACACACCTTGCGCGCCGATCGAGAGCATCAGATACATGCCCATGGCATAGCCACCGAGCGCGAAGAACACGCCGTGGCCGAGGCTGAGGATACCAGTGAACCCCCAGATCAAGTCGATCGCCAGCGCGACGATGCCGTAGCATAAGAACTTGCCGAGTAGCGCGACTAGGTAGTCGGGCAAATGCAGCGCGGAGTTGCTGGGCACCGCCAAGCTCAGGATGGGCACCAGTACGCAAAACAGCAGCGTGACGATCGCCACGGCCAGCCAGCCGCGCTTGGTATGTAGCGCTTGCAGGCCAACGGTCGGCTCGGCTTTCACGAAACCTCCGCCGCGCGACCCTTGAGCGCGAAAATGCCCTGCGGGCGACGCTGAATGAACACGATGATGAAGCCCAAAATGAAGATCTTTCCGAGCACTGCACCGGCCAGCGGCTCGAGGTACTTGTTCACCAGGCCCAGGCCCAAGCCACCCGCAATCGTGCCGGCGAGCTTGCCGACGCCACCGAGCACGACCACCATGAACGAATCGATGATGTAGCCCTGGCCGAGCTCCGGCCCCACGTTGCCCAGCTGCGAGAGCGCGACGCCGCCGAGACCAGCGACGCCGGAGCCAATGCCGAACGTCCAGATGTCCACGCGGGTCGTGGAAATACCCATGGCCGCGGCCATGCTGCGGTTTTGAGTCACCGCGCGTACCTCCAAGCCCAGCCGCGTCTTTTGCATCAGCGCCCAGACGAACAGCATCACCACGATGCTGAAGGCGATGACCGCCAAGCGGCTATAAGTCAGCACCACTTGCGGCAGGATTTCCACGCCACCGGATAGCCACTTGGGGTTGGCGACGGTGACGTTCTGCGCGCCGAAAATCAGGCGCACGGTTTGAATCAGCAGCAGCGAGATCCCCCAGGTAGCGAGCAGTGTCTCGAGCGGGCGGCCGTAGAGGTGACGTATCACCGTACGCTCCATCAAAACGCCGACGGCGCCGCTCACCACGAACGCGACGGGCACCGCGACCGCGACGTACCAATCCAGGTGCGCGGGCAGGTGAGCGATGAAAAAATTCTGCACGACGAACGACGTATACGCGCCGATCATCATCATCTCACCGTGGGCCATGTTGATCACGCCCATCAAACCGAAGGTGATCGCCAGGCCGAGCGCGCATAGGATGAGCACGCTGCCCAAGCTCAAGCCGTAGAACGTGTTACCCACCGAGTTGATCAAAAATTGGCGCGTCTCGATGGCCGAGATAGCGGCCGTTGCAGCCGAGCGCACACCGGCGTCCGGTTCGACGTAGTTGCCATCGGGACCTTTGCTGGTCAGGTGTTCGACGTCGCTCTTGAACGTGGCATCCGCGGCCACTCGGATCGCCTCCAAAGCCCGGATGCGATCGGCGGGCTTGTCGCTCGCCATGTCGGCCGGGGCGAGCGCCAAGGAGAGCGCGATCTTCACGTCCTGGTCAGTCTCCTTGGCCAAAACTTTACGCAAAATCGGCACGATTTCGTCGCTCGGGCGGCCGAGTTCGTGCGCGGCCTTGAGGCGCACCGCTGCGGTTGGCGCAGAGAGGGAGAGAGAAGCGAGCGCGGGCGAAAGCGCGCGGCGCACTTCGTTGTCGCTGGCGGGTTCCTCGACCTTGCCTTGCGCGGCCGTCGCGGCGCCCGTCAGTGCGTCGCTGAAAGCGCCGCTGTCGGACTTGATCAGTAAGTGTTTGAGCGCATCGAAGCGCAGCGTCCCCGCGTCCAACGCGCGCAACGCGGGCAGCGCTCGCGCATCGCCGCGGTTGGCCGCTTTGACGATCGCGGCAGACACGTCGCTGGCGTCCGTGCTGGCCAGACCCGAGAGGTCCTCGCTCAGCTGGTCTGCTCGAGCGTTCTTTGGCTGCACGAGCAGCGCGAGTGCGGCGACAATCGGCAAGAAAAGTCGCAGCCTAGTCGCGAGCTGGAACAATCGAAGGCAAGTCATGTGAGTTTTGCGGCCGCTCCTGAACAGGGAAAAGAAGGCCCCGCTGGTGAACTGGGAGCTTCCCAGCGGGGCAAAGTTCCGCGCGCTGCCACACGCTGCGCCGCCGGTTTGCTCGGCGGCCGCAGCGTAGGCTCGGCTCAGGGCGCGAGGCTGGCCGCTTTGTACTTGCCTTCGGTGCAGTTGCCGCACACCCAGGGGAACGTCCAGTCGGCGACCTTCTTGGCGCTGTCCGGCACGTACGGGCTCCAGGGCGCGGCGACGATCGGACCTTCGGTCTTCCACACCACCTTGAACTGTCCGTCGCCTTTGACCTCTGCGATGAACACCGGCTTGTGCAGGTGGTGGTTCTTGGCATCCATCTCGATCTCGAAGCCCGAGGGTGACTTCACCTTCTGACCGCCGACGGCCATGCGCACTGCGTCCACGTTCGTGGTCCCAGCTTGCTGGACCGCTTGTGCCCACATCGTGATGCCGAGGTAGGTCGCTTCCATCGGATCGTTGGTCACGCGCTTGTCGCCGTCAGGCAGGTTCTTCTCTTTGACGTACGCCTTCCACTGCTCGATGAAGCCCTTGTTTTCGGCGTTGTCGATCGACATGAAGTAGTTCCACGCGGCCAAGTGTCCGACCAGTGGCTTGGTGTCGATGCCGCGCAGCTCTTCTTCACCGACGGAGAACGCGACCACCGGGATGTCCGACGCCTTCAAGCCCTGATTGGCGAGCTCTTTGTAAAACGGCACGTTCGAGTCACCGTTGATGGTCGAGACCACCGCGGTGTGCTTGCCAGCGGCGAACTTCTTGATGTCGCTGACGATGGTTTGGTAGTCGCTGTGCCCGAACGGCGTGTACTTCTCCATGATGTCCGCCTCGGCCACGCCCTTGGACTTCAGGAAGTAACGCAAGATCTTGTTCGTGGTGCGGGGATACACGTAGTCCGTGCCCAGCAGTACCCAGCGCTTGGCGCTGCCACCCTTGTCGCCCATCAGGTACTCCACCGCTGGAATCGCCTGCTGATTGGGCGCGGCACCGGTGTAAAAAACGTTGTACGACGACTCTTCGCCCTCGTACTGAACGGGGTAGAAGAGCAAGCCGTTCAGCTCTTCGAACACGGGCAAGACCGATTTACGCGACACGGACGTCCAACAGCCGAAGGTCACGGCCACCTTGTCCTTCTGCAGCAGCTCGCGCGCCTTCTCGGCGAAAAGCGGCCAGTTGGAGGCCGGATCGACCACGACCGGCTCGAGCTTGCGGCCGAGCACGCCGCCCTTCTTGTTGATCGCCTCGATGGTCATCAGCGCGACGTCCTTCAGGGACGTCTCACTGATAGCCATGGTGCCGGAGAGCGAGTGCAAGATGCCGATCTTGATCGGCGACGTGTCCTTGCCCTTGGGCGCCTCCGGGGCGGCAGCGGGCGCGGCAACGACCGCCGCGGTGGCGCTAGCGCTCGGCCCGGCGGGGGCGGGGCTGGCTTCCGGGCCTTTGCACCCCGCGCCGGCGACGCTCAATAAGCAGAGAAACGAAGCAACGGACCAACTATTCATTTCATGCGCTCCTTCGAAGCGGTGTTGACGCGATCTACCAAGAATTCAGCGCTAAGACGCTGAGGGACCAATCCACGCGTTCTTCCCAAGACGCTTTTGCTTGAGTTGATGTTTCGTCTTTGTGTCCGGCATTCGCCTCCCGGATGTCAAAGTCGACGGCGCGGGCGATTGCGGCTCAATTGTGAGATTGCTCGGATCTCATAATTGGGGCCTCGCCCCCAGTCCTGCTTTTGACGCACCACAGCGCTCGGCGTGAGCTCACACCGCACTCGCCACGCGCTCGCTGGGCCATGCCCAGCGAGCTGCCAATCAAGCGTCGAGTAGGCCGGCGCGCACGATAAACTCGCACACGCCGTCGACGCCGACGCCGGTTTTCAAGTTGGTGAAAACGAATGGCTTCGCGCCACGCATCTTCTTGGCATCGCGGTCCATGACCTCGAGCGAAGCGCCGACGTGGGGAGCGAGATCGATCTTGTTGATGATCAATAGATCGCTCTTCGTGATGCCGGGGCCACCTTTACGCGGGATCTTGTCACCGGCGGCCACGTCGATCACGTACAAGGTCAAGTCGGAGAGCTCGGGGCTAAAGGTCGCCGCCAGGTTGTCGCCACCGCTCTCGATGATCACCAAATCCAGATCGGTGAACTTGCGGTTGAGCGCGGCGACCGCCTCCAAATTGATCGAAGCGTCTTCACGAATGGCGGTGTGCGGGCAGCCGCCAGTCTCGACGCCCACGATGCGATCCTCCGCGAGCGCGCCGCTGCGCAGTAAAAAATCCGCGTCCTCCCGAGTGTAGATGTCGTTGGTGACGACGGCAATTTGGTACCGCTCGCGCAAGCGCTTGCACAAAGTGTCGACTAGCGCAGTTTTGCCGGAGCCCACTGGCCCGCCTACCCCGAGCCGCAATGCAGGTTTGTCTTTCATGACCAATACCTCTGATGTTCTTTCATGATCGGAAGAGCCGGCTGTACGTGGTTTCGTGCAGCGCGCTCGCGAGCGCCAAACCAGGCGCCAGGAAACCTGCGGCCGAAACCGGGATCGACAGACCTCGAGTCACGGCGTCGGGCAACGCCGCGAGCACCTGCGAGAGCACGCGCTGGGCCGCGATGTGGCCGATCGGGATCAGCCGCGTCGCAGCAGCGACCTGATTTTCGAGCCAGGTGAACAGGAAGCCGAGCGCCGCTGTGTGCAGCGGGATCTCGAAATGCACGGCCGCCAAGGAGAACGAGGTGACGAACGTGGCGTCCGGATCGATGATCCAAGGCTCGGCTTCGGCCACGCCCAGGCCGTGAAGCACGCGCGCCAGCGCAGCGCCCAAATGCCGATCTTCAGCGCCCAACTCCGCGGATTCACGGCAGGCGTGCAGGAAAGCGCTGAGCTCTCGCACGCGCGCGAGGTCGGACCGAGCCCATGCCGCGTACGACTCCGCGAGCACCGGGAGATCGAGACGCGGCAGCACCTCGGTCACCACACCCGCGATCCAAGCCGCCGCGGTCGCCTCGTCCTTGACCCAGCCCAGCAACGTCGCCTGCTCGAGACCTTGAGAATACGCAAAGGCGCCGATCGGCAAGGCAGGGCTGGCCAGCTGGAGCAGTCTCAGCAGCGCCAAATCCGGCAAGACCGGCGCTGCGGGCTCGCGGACTACCGAGAGCAAATCATTCACGGCAGTGGCTGCGCTCTCCCCGCGGAGCTCGGCCGATGGTCGTGATCGTGCGCATGATCGTGATGGTGGTCATGGCCGTGCGAATGCGCGGCCGGCGGCCTCGAGGTATGCGCGTGGCCGTGCCCGTAGGCTCCGGATTCAGGCTCGAAGCGCTCGGCCGCGAACGTCACCTGGAAGCCTAGCTCACGCACCATATCGTCGAGCACATGGTCGTGCAGGTAGGCCAACTTGAGGGCGCTGATTTGCAGCGGCACGTGCCGATTGCCCAAGTGATACGCCGCGCGGCACAGATCGAGCGGATTGCTCGCGGTCACGATCGAAAGGCCTTCCAACGCGGCTTGCACGGCCACGATCACGCCGTCGTCCGCCAGCAGTCGATCGCCGTGCGTGAGCCCCGTGCCGCGCTCGAGCAGCAGCGCGGCCTCGCTGCCGTCATCCAATTTGAGTAGGCCGCGCGACTTCTGCCGATCAGCGTGCTCCAAGGTCACGGTCACCGTCCCTGGCACGGAGCTCGCTACTTTTTCCAGAATCTTGCGCATTTCAGGCACCCTCCACTGGTTTAGAACAAGAAGTAGCGTTGCGCGAGCGGCAGAATACTCGCAGGCTCGCAGGTCAAGAGCTGGCCATCGGCACGAACTTCGTACGTCTGCGAGTCGACTTCGATCTTCGGCAACGCGCCGTTGTGGATCAAATCCACCTTTTTGATGCTGCGCGTGCCGTGCACCGCCACTGCGCGCTTTTTCATGCCCACACGGCGCACGACGTCGTTGTCCAAGGCCGCTTGTGAGACGAAGCTCACGCTGGTCGCGGCACGGGCGCCACCGAGCGCGCCGAACATGCGCCGATAGTGTACCGGCTGCGGCGTGGGGATCGAAGCGTTCGGATCGCCCATGGGCGCGGCTACGATCATGCCGCCTTTGATGATCAAGCCCGGCTTGGCGCCGAAGAACATCGGATTCCAGAGCACGATATCAGCCAGCTTGCCGACTTCGATCGAGCCAACCTCGTGCGCGATGCCGTGGGTCAAGGCCGGGTTGATCGTGTATTTGGCGATGTAGCGCTTGATCCTGAAATTGTCGTGTTCGGCGGGATCCTCCGGCAGGCTGCCACGCTGCACTTTCATCTTGTGCGCGGTCTGCCAGGTGCGAGTCACGACCTCACCCACGCGGCCCATGGCCTGTGAATCCGAGGAAATCATGCTAAAAGCGCCGAGGTCGTGCAAAATGTCTTCCGCGGCGATCGTCTCGCGGCGGATGCGCGATTCAGCGAACGCGACGTCTTCGGAGATGTCCGGATCCAAATGGTGACAGACCATCAGCATGTCCAGATGCTCGTCGATCGTGTTCACCGTGTACGGCCGGGTGGGGTTCGTGGACGAGGGCAGCACGTTCGGCTCGCCGCAGGCTTTGATGATGTCTGGAGCGTGCCCGCCGCCCGCGCCTTCGGTGTGATAGGCGTGAATCGAACGGCCCTTGAAGGCGGCGAAGGTGTCCTCGACGAAGCCGGACTCATTCAGCGTATCGCTGTGGATCGCGACCTGTACGTCCAAGCGCTCGGCCACCGACAGGCAATTGTCGATCGCGGCGGGCGTGGTGCCCCAGTCTTCGTGAAGCTTGAAACCCATCGCGCCAGCGCGCGCTTGTTCGTCCAAGGCCTCCGGCAGGCTGGCGTTGCCCTTGCCCAGGAAGCCCAGGTTCATGGGCAACTCATCGGCGGCTTGCAGCATGCGCTCGATGTACCAAGTGCCGGGCGTGCAGGTCGTGGCGTTGGTGCCCGCGGCAGGCCCGGTGCCGCCGCCGATCATGGTCGTGACGCCGCTCATCAGCGCGTCTTCGATCTGCTGCGGGCAGATGAAGTGAATGTGTGAATCGATGCCGGCAGGAGTGGCGATCAACCCCTCCCCCGCGATGACCTCGGTGCCCGGCCCGATCACGATATCGACACCCGGCTGAACATCCGGGTTACCACCCTTGCCGACGCCCACGATGCGCCCGTGCTTGATGCCGATATCGGCCTTGATGATGCCCCAGTGGTCGACGATCAGCGCGTTGGTGATGATCGTGTCGACCACGGCTGCGTCGACGCGCTGGCTCTGACCCATGCCGTCGCGGATCACCTTGCCGCCGCCGAACTTGACCTCCTCACCGTAGATGGTGCGGTCGGCTTCGACTTGCAGAAATAGCTCGGTATCGGCCAAGCGCACGCGGTCGCCGGTGGTCGGACCGAACATGGCGGCGTAGGCCGCGCGATCGATGCGCGGCATCAGCCCTGCCCCTCGAGCGGCCCCATGATTTTGCCCTGGAAGCCGTACACTTTGCGCTCGCCCGCGTAGGCCACCAGCTCTACCTCGCGCTCTTGGCCCGGCTCGAAGCGCACCGCGGTGCCCGCCGCGATGTTCAGGCGGAAGCCGCGCGTGGCTTCGCGCTCGAAGGCGAGCGCGCCGTTGGTCTCGTAGAAATGATAGTGCGAGCCGACTTGGATCGGGCGATCGCCGGTATTGGCGACTTTGATCGTCACGGTGGCGCGGCCCGCGTTCAGCTCGATATCGCCCGCGGCGAGCAAGAATTCTCCAGGGATCATCGGGTGGCCTCGCTTCAGGGGATGGGATTGTGCACGGTGACGAGCTTGGTGCCGTCGGGGAACGTGGCTTCGACCTGAACCTCGGGGATCATTTCGGGGATGCCGTCCATCACGTCCGCGCGTGTGAGCAGCTCGGCGCCGTAGCTCATCAGCTCGGCCACGGTGCGGCCATCGCGGGCGCCCTCCAAGATGGCCGCGCTGATGTAGGCCACGGCCTCCGGATAATTGAGCTTCAGCCCGCGCGCCTTGCGGCGTTCGGCGAGCAGGCCCGCCGTGAAGATCAAAAGCTTGTCCTTTTCGCGAGGCGTCAGCTCCATTCGAGTTCCTTCTCCGCAGCGATCACAGCAGCTTCTTAGGTCAACCAGATGCGTGGGGGGCTGGCCGGGCGCCCGAGGACGAGCGGACGAAGGGCGGCCCAGGCCTGGGCAAACACGTGACGAGCGCGCTCCGTACTACTACCCAAATAGCGGCAGACGATCGCGGCTCGCATCTGAGAGACGGCGAATAGCTCGCGCGTGTCGTCAGTGTCAACCGCCGCCCGGGCGGCGGCCACCGCAGCCGCGTTCTGCCCCGTGCACACGAACGTACCGAACACGCGCTGCCCACCCAAGCCCCACGGAGCGTGCCTGACCGGTTCGTTCGCGTCGAACTCGGCGCGCTCGATCCATAGCGGGCGCTCAGCCTGCCAAATTTCGAACGCTTGCCGCAATCGGCCGCTGCCGAAATGATCGCCAGACGCAGCGCGGCCGAGGCACACCATGTCCCAGCCGCAGAAGCTTGCGCCCGGCTCGAGCTCGACGCGCGTCCTGGTGCTCACCTGTGCGCTGCCGAAAATGATCGTCTCTTGGGGCAACCACTCCAGGCTCGCGCCCCCACTCACGCGCAAGAGCTGCGTCTGCTCGGCGACGCGGCCCTCATTGCTGCGGTAAAACTTGGTCGCGGCAGGGGTAGTGATCAGCGCGCGAGCTCCGGGCGCCACGCTGACGCGCACGGTCAGTTGATCACCGGCCACGACGCCGCCCGGGGGATGCAGCAGATAGACATGCGCCAGATCGCTCGACTCCGGGTAAAATGCCCGCTGCACCGCGAGCGGACCGCGGTGACGATTGCGCACCAAGGCCGAGCGCCCCGCAACGAGCTCGAAGCCAAGCTCGAGCTCCGCGGCCCAGCCTGAGGCGCGCCCGCTGCCCGCGTCAGGCGCGCCCGAGCCGCTCGTAACCGCTGCGATCATTCCTGCCCGAACTCCACCGGGAGATCCCAAGTGACGAACACGACGCAGCCCTCGGGGCTGGCGACGGCGTGCTGCGAGCCGGGAGGATTGACGACCACGGTGCCCTTGCCGTAGCGGCCACGCTCATCGACCTGCGAACCTTGAAGCACCAAGATTTGCTCGAAGCCCGCGTGGCGGTGGATGGGCAAGCTGGCGCCTGGGGCATAGCGGAGCAGCGCCGCCGCGCGCCCCACCCCCAGCTCACCATAGAGATGATGAATCTCGATGCCGGCTCTGAACGGCTGCCAGGCGATCTCGCCTTGCAACATGGCCTCGAGATCGACCCGAAATGATTCCTGCATGTTCAACCGTGACCGGCCATGTGGCGGCCGATCTCTTGCAGATCGGCGCTCGCAGCCGGCGCCTCGTGCACGATAGCACCTTCGCTCATGACCAAGATGCGATCGGCCAACGCGAATACTTCATCTAGGTCCGCGCTGACCAAAAGCACCGCCGCGCCCGCGTTGCGCGCGCTCATGATGCGGGTCCGAATTTCAGCCACGGCGGCGAAATCCAAGCCAAAACAGGGGTTCGCCACGATCAACAGTCGAACTTCGCCGGTCAGCTCACGGGCCAGCACCGCTCGCTGCACGTTGCCACCGGAGAGGTTACCGATGCGTTCGTCCGGAGACGGGGTCTTGATGCGGTACTCCGCGATCGCGCTATCGGCGTGGTCCCTCAGCCGCGAGTGACGGACGAGCCAGCGCCAGAGCGTGAACGGGCTGACATCGAAGTTCCGAAAGCCGATGTTTTCTGCGACCGACATGTTCGGCACGCACGCGTTCCGCAGCGGCGCCTCGGGCAACAGGCGCACGCCTTGCCGGCGGATTTCCGGCCGGGTCGCGCCGTAGCTGGAGTCGCCCACGTGCAGATCGCCGGAGCGCAGCTGACGCTGACCGGCCAAGACCTCGACCAGCTGGTCTTGACCATTACCGGACACGCCGGCGATGCCCACGATTTCACCCGCGCGCACATCGAAGCTTACGCCGTTCAATACGGGCAGGCCGATGTCGTCGTCCGCTTCCAACTTGCGCACCGCGAGCACGATCGACTTCGGCTTGCTGTCGTCACGCGCGACCGACGCGCTGGGCGGCTCCGCGCCCACCATCATCTCCGCCATTTGCGCGGTCGTCAGCTCGCTGACCTTACCGCTGCCGGCGAAGCGGCCCTTGCGAAGCACCGTGACTTCATCGCAAAAGCTGGTGACCTCTCGGAACTTGTGGGTGATCATCAGCACGCTGATTTCACCGCGGTGAGCCATGTCCCGCACCATTCCGAGCACGCTGTCGGCCTCGTCCGGCGTGAGCACGCTGGTCGGCTCATCCAAGATCACGATCCGGCTGCCCAGATACAGCTGCTTCAGGATCTCCAGCTTCTGCTTCTCACCCGCGGCGAGCTGACGCACGAGCCGCTGGGGCGAGATCGCAAACGGCATTTTTCGCATGAACGCGTCGAGCGCCGCATGCTCCTTCTTCCAGTCGATCAGGCCCGGCACGTGCGCGCGCGACAGCACCAGGTTCTCCGCCACGGTCATGTTCTCGACCAGCGTGAAGTGCTGATAGACCATGCCGATGCCGTGCAGCTGCGCGTCTTTCGGATTCTTGATGTGCACTGCGGAGTTGCCGACCACGACGCGTCCGCCGTCGGCGTGGTAGAACCCCATGATACATTTGACGAGCGTGCTCTTGCCCGCGCCGTTCTCACCCAGCAGCGCATGCACCGTGCCTGGCTCGAGCCGCAGCGACACCGAGTCGAGCACGGTCAGCGCGCCGAAGCGTTTGGTCACCTCTTCGGCGATCAAGAGCGGCGGCAGCGAGGCCGCGTTCTTCAGGCGCACGCCCGAGCCCTGAACGGGACTCGCCAGCCGTTCGGCGGCCAAAGTCACGAGAGGGCCTCCAGCAACGCGGAAGACGTGCTGACCGCGCCGAATACGCCGCTCTGCATGGTGACCATCTTGAGCGCCGCGGCGTGATTGCCGGCGTCCGTCGCGGCGCAACAATCCGACAGGATCACGCACTCGAAGCCGCGATCGTTCGCTTCGCGCATCGTGGTGTGCACGCACACATCCGTGGTGATCCCGGTCAAGATCAGATTTTCGATCCGGCGCTGATGCAAAATCAGCTCGAGATCCGTGGCGCAGAACGAACCCTTGCCTGGCTTGTCGATGATCGATTCACCGGCGAGCGGGGTCAGCTCCGGGATCAGCTCCCAGCCCGGCTCGCCGCGCACCAACACGCGCCCGCACGGACCGGCGTCGCCGATCCCGGTCTGGCCGGTGCTGCCGTCATCCCGACGGCGTGAACGCCAACGTTTGTTCGCGGGCAGATCGGCCAGATCCGGGCGGTGCCCTTCGCGCGTGTGCAAGATGTGGTAGCCGCGCGGCCGCAGCGCGGCCAGCACGCGCTGAATCGGCTCGATGCAAGCTCGGCTGTTCGAAATGTCGTAGCCGAGCAGATCGATGTAGCCGCCTTTGCCGCAAAAATCCGTCTGCATGTCGATCACGATCAGCGCGGTGTTTTCGGGACGCAGATCTCCGTTGTAGGGCCAGGGGTACGGGTTTGCGGCTGCGTACGGCATTTTTACCATCTCCTCGTTAGCGAGCTACGGTGAGCTCCGCAGGTTGATCGGCGGAGGTGCGAGTAGCCGAGCTGCTCAGCACCATGATCAGCAAAGTCAGCGCGTACGGCGCAGCGTTGAACAGGTAATAACCCTTCGTGACACCCACGGCTTGCAGCGCCGGTCCGAGCGCGCTGGCGCCACCGAAGAGCAGCGAGGCGTACAAGCAACGAACCGGATCCCAGCGCGCGAAGATGACCAGGGCGACGGCCATCAGCCCTTGTCCGCTGGATAGGCCCTCATTCCAACTCCCCGGGTAGAACAAAGACAGGAACGAGCCGCCGATGCCAGCGAGGAAGCCACCCGCCATGGTCGCAAGCGTGCGCACCCGATTCACGTCGTAACCCATGGCGCGCGCCGCCTCGGCGCTCTCACCGACCGTGCGCACGATCAGGCCCCAACGCGTGCGCTTGAGCGCAAAGCTGACCAGCGGCGCGAGCACTACCCCGAGCAGAAAGAGCACGTTGACGCGCAGCGCGTCTTCGATTTGCGGCGAGTGGCTCCAGAAGCCAAAGGGGATCGCCGGCAGGCGCGCCGCGCTCGGCTGAATCAGCGGTTTGCCCAGAAAGAAGGCCAAACCGCAGCCAAACAGCATCAAACCGATGCCGACCGCGATGTCATTCACGCGCGGGCGACCGCACAAGAAACCGTGCACGGCCCCGAGCAGCACGCCCACCAGCCCGGCCGCGAGCACGCCCAGCCAAGGCGAACCGCTCAGGTACGAGCAGCCATAGCCGACCATCGCGCCCATCACCAACGTGCCCTCGAGCCCGAGGTTGACCCGACCGCTGCGCTCGGTAATGCATTCACCCAAGCTGACGAAGATGAACGGCGTGCTGACGCGGATCGCGCCGGCCAGCACCGCCACTGGTACACCCCAAGAGCCGAGCTCAGCGCTCATCAGGCAGCCGCCCCCGCTCGAACCGATTTACGCGCCGTCGCACTCCGCGCAAAGCTCCACAGGTCGAGCTTTCCGTACAGCGTTTCGCTGACCAAAATGACCATGAACAAGATCCCCTGCAGCACGTTGACGCTGGCATCGGGCAAGTTGAAAGTGCGCTGGAGCAGTCCGCCGCTGGCGCCGATCCCGCCCAGCAGGAGCGCGACCGGGATCACGCCCAGCGGGTTTTGGCGCGCCACGAATGCGACCAGGATCCCGGTGTAACCGTAGCCGGAGGCGAGTGAAGCGTTGGCGCGGCCGTGGACGGCTGCGACCTCGACCATGCCCGCGGTCCCAGCTGCGGCGCCGGCCAGAAAACAGGTCAAAACCATCAACTTTCGCACTGGTAGACCGCTCAGCAAGGCTGCCCGCGTGTTGCCGCCGGTCATGGCCGCGGCAAAGCCGAAAGTGGTGCGCTTCATCAACACGAAGCCCACCAGGCAGGCGAGCAGCCCGTAAACCAGCCCCCAATGCACGTCCAGATCTGGGATCGGACCGAGCATGTTCGCTTCGCCGATGTGACGCGTCGCGGGTTTGTTCAGGCTCTCCGGATCGCGCAGCGCGCCTTCCACCAAGTGATTCATCAGCGCGATCGCGATGTAGGACATGAGCAAGCTGCTGATGGTCTCATTCACGCCGCGGTAGGCGCGCAGGGTTCCCACCAAACCAATCCACAAGCCGCCGCTGAGTGCACCCGCGAACAGCATCGCGCTCAGCACCGCGTACGGCCCCGCGTCCTTCATGGCCAAGCCGACGACCGCGGCGGACACGCCGCCGACGACCAGCGCGCCCTCCCCGCCGATCACCAACAGCCCGAGCTGCATCGGCAGCGCGGTGCACAACGCGGTCAGCATCAAGGGCGCCGAGCGCTGCAACGTATTCTGGAAGGAGAACGAGGTGCCGAACGCGCCGCGGAACATCACCTCATAAACTTCCAGCGGGTTTAGGCGATCGAAGGCCAGAAAAACGCCGAACAACAGCAGCGTGACACAGATCGCTGCGAGCGAGATGATCAGCGGCTCGAACCTCTTCAGCATGCTCGTGCGAGCGGCGCGGCCTTTGACTGGCCGCGCGCTCGGTGCTTCACCGCTCGCCCCTGCCGGGCTGGTCGGCACGGGCGAGACTTGGCTCATGTCAGTGAACCGCGCCCTTCACGCCGTCGACCAGGTAAGCCATGCTCTCGAGTTTGATGTCGCGCTGGGTCAGCTGCGCGCCGGCCGCGATCACCTCTTTGCCAGCGTTGTCCTTGAGTGGCCCGCTATAGATCACCATCGTGCCCTCCAGGAACTTCTTCTTGGCTTCTTCTGCCTTGGCCTTCGCGGCCTCGGACACGGCGACGCCGTACGGCGACATCTTGATGAAGCCCTCCTTGAAGCCGCCTCGCACCAAGTGCTCCCAAGGTAGACCCTTCTGGATCTTCTCGACGTAATCTTTGTACACGGTCTCCCAGTTCCACTCGGCGCCGGTCAGGTAGCCCTTCGGTGCCAACGCTGCCTGGCTCGCGTGGTAACCGGTGCTGAACGCGCCCCGCCGCTCGGCGGTCTCGATCACGACCTTCGGTGAGTCGACGTGGGACGTGAGCACATCGGCTCCTTGATCGATCAGGCTGTTGGCGGCCTCGGCCTCTTTCACTGGCATTGACCAATCACCGGTGAAGATCACGCTCAGGGTCAGCTTCGGGTTTACCGAGCGCGCGCCGAGTGTGTAAGAGTTGATGTTGCGCAGCACCTGCGGGATGGGCTTGGCCGCGATGAAGCCGATCTTGTTGGTCTTGGTGGTCATACCGGCGACGATGCCGGCCACGTACTCCGCCTCGTCGATGTAGCCGAAGTAGCTGCCGACGTTCTTCGGGTGCTTGCCTTCGGTGTACATGCCGCCACAGTGCAGGAAGGTCACCTTCGGGTATTTTTCCGCCATCTTCAGGATGTGCGGGTCGAAGTAGCCGAAGGAAGTCGGGAAAAGCACGCTGGCGCCGTCCAGATTGATCATGCTCTCCATGGTCTTCTGAACGTCGAGCGTCTCGGGAACGTTCTCTTCTTCCCGGATCTTGATGCCCGTGCCGGTCAGCGCCTTGGCGCCCTCGGCGTGGGCCTGGTTGTAACCGTAGTCGCTCTTGGAGCCGACATAGATGAAGCCAGCGGTGAATTGCTTTTGAGGTTCCGGCGCGGCGGTGGCGCCAGAGGTCGCGGCTGCCGGCGCTGCGGTCTCGGTCTTCTTGCCGCAATTCAGCAGCGAGAGCGCGGTGACCATGACCCCCAAAGCGGAGACGAAGCCTCGTCGTGAACCCAGCCCCTGACGAGTCTCGTACGTCATACCCATGCGTGCATCCTCTTCCTGGCCATGTTTCTTGGCCATTTCACCAACGATTCGGCCGCACTGCGACCTGGTCACGTAAAACTAGATTTTTATGGGGGGTGCCGCAGAAGGGCCCGGTGCTTTCCCGGGCCCTTCGCGGGATCACCCGTTACTTCTGGAGCTGGACGCCCAAGAACACGGCATTGCTCTTGGCCTCTCCGCCATTGGAGCCGTGCGCGTAGCCCAGCGCGAGGCGAGTCGCGTAGCCGTCGATCACATAACCGACCTGGGCGTCGATCATCGACGCGGTGTTGCCATCATTGATCCCGTCTTTGTATTTCGCTTGCTGGAGGCGGACGAGCGGCTGGAACTTGCCGACGCCCGTGTCCGGCGTCAGGTAGCTGGCGAGCGCCATGAACGAGAATTTCAGCGGTTGGTAGTCGCCAACGTACTTGTAGAACGCGCCCTCTACGTCAATCACGCCGGCTCCCTTCAGATCCTTCTCGAACAAGAGGTCCGCGAGGAACATGCCGTAGTCCTTGCGATCACTGTTCGGATTGGTCGGATCTTGGAGATCGCCGTTCTTTTGATATTGGCCGCCCACGCCGATGGCGAGGATGTCTTTGCCGTAATACGTGCTGCTGCTGTAGAAACCCGGCTCCGGATTCAACAAGCTCAAGGCCAAACGGCCGCTGATCAGCGGCTTCGTCACCACCGAATCGTAGAGTTCGTAGACACCCAAGTAGTACTTGAAGGTTCCGCCGCCGAATTGGCCCCACGCCGTGGCGCCGTCGCTACGACCGTAGGGTCCCTCTTTTGGTCCAACGACCGCGAAGGCGTTACCGAAGGTGCTCTGTGGCCCCAGCTTGAGCGGGTAGATCCAGGGGCCCATGAAATACGGGCCGCTGAAGTTCGAGCGATCGGAGGCCACGAGCATCCGACCGACCCAAAAGTTGAACGCCGGTGTGGGCTCCAACTGGGCAATCAAGTCGAGGACTGCGGCCGAACCGGCACCATCGATCGACGCTCCTCCGGGAGCGTTGGAGGCGCCGTCCTGTGTGCCGTAGTTCAACACAACGTTCGCGGTCCAAGACATGCCCTTGCGCATGGTGTTGCTGAAATGGAGTTCCAGTTCGCCGCCCATGCCGAGGCCGTCGAGCTTCTTCTGATCCGAGCCATTTTGCATGGTGAAGGTGGTGCGGCTCCAGACACCCATGCTGATGTGCTTGTAGCTTTCAGCGTCGGGATCGGGCGGCGCGGGCGGCAGCTCCGGCGCAGCGACGGTCGCGGGCGCAGGAGGCTCTGCAGGGGCCTGAGGCACGATCACTGGGGCCGCTACTGGAGCGCCCCCCGTGGGCGACGAGTCACCCGCGATCGGCGCCGGCTGGGAACCTGGCGGCGTGGCCGGCACTGGCGGAACCGCGGCGGGTGGCGCGGGCGCCGGTGCGGCCGGCGCAGGCGCCGGGGCCGCGGTCTGCGCGTTGGCGAGGCCTGCATACAGCGAAGGCAGCGCCGTCACCGCGATCACGAGGGACCGCTTCGCAAAGCTATTTCCGAAGGTCGCTTTCATATTTTCTCCTAATCAGTTCCGAGCCAAGTTTGAGCGATGTGCAGTAATCGAACACACGCCGCCTCTGCCAGTGCACCCCGTCTACCTCGTTCAATATGAACACGGTGTTTCGGGTGAAGTAATTCGCGCAGTCGAAATCGATAGCCGAGCGGTTTCTAGAACTGCCGCCCCGGACCCCTCACAGATTACTGGGCCCACAAAGGGTGCCAGGCAGCAGGCCAGCCCTACGCGGTCGAAAAATTCCGCAAAAGCGGCCGCTCGCTCGCATCAAGAAAGCGCGGCCAGGATCTTCTTCGAGTCCGAGACCCAACCGAAGATGCCGCCCTGCGCCTTGATCATCTTCAGGCCCATTTGGTGGAACTCGGGGAAGTAGGAAGCGCAGCAGTCGCCCGGCACGATGCATTTGAAGCCGCGATCATTGGCTTCACGCACGGTCGTGTGCACGCAGACCTCGGTCGTGACGCCGCACACGATCAGACTTTCGATGCCTTGGTGCATCAGAATCGAGTACAGATCCGTGGCGTAGAACGCGCCTTTACCCGGCTTGTCGATCACCGGCTCGCCAGCGATCGGATACAGCTCCGGGATGATGTCGTGGCCGGCTTCGCCGCGGATCAGAATACGGCCCATCGGACCGGGGGCCCCAATGCGCGTCGCCGGATCCCCACGCAGGACCTTGGATTTCGGCGCGTCGCTCAAATCGGCTCGGTGCCCTTCCCGGGTGTGGATGACGAGCATTTTCTTGTGCCGCGCGCCGGCCAAGAGCGCCTGAATCGGCTCGATCGCGGCGCCCAGCAACGAGACGTCGTTGCCGAGCGATTCCCCGAAGCCGCCCGGCTCCAAGAAATCACGCTGCATGTCGATCACGATCACCGCCGTGCGCTCGGGGTTGATGGCGATGGCCTCGGGCTCGGCGTCGACGATGGTAGCCATGGGGTCCTTTCTCGGAGGCAGCACGACTCTTCCGAATTCGCTCGCGAACGTAACAAGGGCGCGTTTCGGTCGTTTTTCGTTGCCGTAAAATGCGCTCGAACCAGCATGTTTTGTGCTGAATCAGCGCCCGAGCTGCGCTGTTTCCGAGCTCACCCCGAGCGCGCCACGCGCTCGCTCGTGCATGGCGCTGGACAGACGCGCTGCACAAATGGGCGGCGCGGCGACGGCATCGTTACGCCGCCGACTGCGCGTAGCAATCGGCCCCGCGGAGCGGCCGATCAGCGCACTTCCGCGGCATATTGCATCGATAACTGGGCGTTAATGCCGGCCGCAACTTGGCATTACACTTGCGTAGCTGCGGGGCATAACGGAGGTCACAAAGCCCATGAAACTCATTTCTCTCGGCAAGCAGCAGCCGATATCTGCGATCGATCTACTCAAGGCCCAACACGAAGTGGTTGCGACGCTCTTCAAACGCATCGAAAAAGCCACCGCCCGTTCGGCCAAAGTCAAATTCTTCGACGAGCTCGCCGCCAATTTGGCCGCGCATGACGCGATCGAGCGCGAGATTTTCTACCCGGCCGTCGAGAAGGCGATGGGCATGAGCGACCTCTTGGGCGAGGCGCTGGTGGAGCACGGAATCGTCGAGTTCAGCCTGTACCAGGCCGATCAGGCCAGGAAAGACAAGGATTTCTCCTTCAAATGCAAGGTGCTGAGTGAGATCGTCGAGCACCATGTCGACGAAGAGGAAGAAGAGTTCTTCCCCAAGGTTCAGAAGGCGCTCGGCAAGGAGAAGTTGCTCGAGCTCGGCGCGCGGATGAAGGCGCGCTTCGAGCAAGCCAAAGCCAAAGATTACCACCCGGCCTTGAAGAGTAATCTGAAGCAGGTCTTGTCGGGCGCTTTGAAGCCCAGCAAACGCGCGAGCCCGAGCCGCAAGTCGCCCGCTCTGCCCGGCAGCAAGCGCCGCAAGGCCGCTTAGCGTCGGTCACTCCGGTCCGCTGGCAGGTACCCGTGTTCCCCGGCGTCAGCGCCGTTTTACCCGGCTGTAGCCGCCGATGGTGGGACGGCTGATGTACAGCCACAGCGTCTTGGTCCAGGAGCTGTGGCTGTACAGCGAATCGTAGTACTCGGGGGCGAGCGCGCGCAGCTCTGACAGCCGAGAACCCGCGATGTACGGGAAGTCGTGGTGTTCGTTGTGATAGCCGACGTTGAACGTCAGTCGGTTCAAGGGGCCGTAGTAGGAGTACGTTTCCTGCCCGGGGCGAAACAGGTAGTGCTCCGAAATATAGTGCCCGGCGACCGGGTGCAGGCCCATCACGATCAGCGAACTGATGGGCAGATAAGCCAGGGCCTTGACCCCCCAGAAATGTAGGATCAGGCCGTTGAACGCGAGCTGCAGCGCGAGATTGCCGAGCTCTGCGGCGGACGGCCGCTTGGGGTGCACGAACAAGGGGCGAAGCGCGTAGGCAAACCCCTGCCCCATCACCCACAGCAGCTTGAGCGGGGCTCGGAACGGACCGCTCAGCAGCCGGCCCTCCAGCTCGGTCGGCAGGTCCGTGTCGATCCCCTCTTCACCCTGATGTACGTGGTGGAGCAGGTGATAGTAGCGAAAGGTCTCCGCGACCGGCACGCCCACCGGCAAATTGATGAACAGCGCGAACAGCCGGTTTTGCCAGGGCTTTTGAAAGGCGAGGTTGTGGCTGAGCTCGTGGATGGCGAGTAGCAGCGCCTGATTGACCACCCCGCCGAATAGGTAAGCGACCGCCACGAGTACCCACCAAGGCGCCCCCCGAAGCAGATACGCGCTGAGCAGCTGAACCAGAACCAGCGCCGTGCAGATGTATTTAGTGCGCGCGCACGGACCGTACAGCGCCTTGATCTGTGGATACTTTTGCAGCATCTCGCGCCGCCGCGCCGCGTGTGGCTCGCGTTCACTCGACCAGACGAAGCCAGGTTCGGTTTCCGAAGCGGGGGGCGAGGCCGAGCGGGACGAGGACGAGAGTGTGGGGTCGGACACGAGAGAGATTGTTCATCGTCCGCGGCCCGGCGTCGACGGGCGTCGCCAGCGCTGCGTCGAATGTGCAAGAAATCACTAGTAAACGGCTAAAAACAGTGTGCATCTTGCGGGGTCGTGAGCAAGGACACGCGCCCGTGATTGAACCGACCCTCTCGCAACTAGCTAGCGCCACGAACATCGTCTGGCTGTTGATCTGCGGCTTCCTGGCGCTGTTCATGCAGGCAGGTTTTGCGCTGGTCGAAACCGGCCTGTGTCGAAAGAAGAACGCTGCCTACGTCATGGCCATGAATTTTCTGGTCTATTCGATCGGAATTCTCGGTTTTTGGGCGCTCGGCTTCGGCTTCCAGATGGGCGGCGTGGGCGCGCTCGCGACCCTGGGTGGAGACGCCACGCTCTCGGATGAGTTCGTGATCAACATCGCTGGCAAGCCGTTCGGACTGTTCGGCACGCGCGGCTTCTTCCTCACCTTCGCCAACTTCACGCCCGCTGTCGCCGCTCTGTTCTTGTTTCAAACGGTGTTCATGGCCACCACCGCCACGATCCCCACGGGCGCGCTCGCCGAACGCTGGAAGTTCATCTCCTTCGTGCTCTTCAGCTTCGCCGTTTCCACGCTGATCTATCCGCTCTACGCCAACTGGGTGTGGGGCGGCGGCTGGCTCTCCAAGCTGGGCACGAACTACCACCTCGGCCACGGCCATGTGGATTTCGCTGGCAGCTCGGTCGTGCATTTGACGGGCGGGGTGATCTCTTTGGTGGGCGCCAAGCTGCTCGGCGCGCGCATCGGCAAGTTCGACCGCTACGGCAAAGCCCAGCCCATCCCCGGGCACAACATCCCGATGGCGTTGCTCGGCACGTTCGTGCTGGCCTTTGGTTGGTTCGGCTTCAACGCCGGCTCCACGCTGGCCGGCACGGACACGCGCATCGCGATCGTGGCAGTGAACACGCTGCTCGCCTCCGCCGCAGGCGCGTTCAGCGCCGCGCTCTTCGTCTGGATCCGCTATGGTAAACCAGATCCGACCTGGCTCGCCAATGGCATGCTCGCGGGCCTCGTCGCCATCACCGCGCCGTGCGCCTTCGTGGGCGCGCCGGCTGCGGTGCTGATCGGCGCGATCGCAGGCGTGCTCGTCATCGTATCCGCGAATTTCGTGGAAAAAACGCTCAAAATCGACGACCCCGTAGGCGCCTCCAGCGTCCACGGCGCGTGCGGGCTGTGGGGCGCGCTCAGCGTGGGCCTGTTCGCGGATGGCAGCTACGGCGACGGACTCAACGGCGTCGCCGGCAAGGTGACCGGAGCCTTCTTCGGTGATTCCTCGCAGCTGCTCGCGCAGTGCATCGGCGTGCTCACGAACGTGCTGTACGTCGCAGCGATGACCGCGGGCGGTCTTTGGTTGACCAATCAATTGGTCGGCAACCGCGTCTCCGCAGAGGATGAAGTGAGCGGCTTGGACATCCCGGAGATGGGCGTCTTGGCTTATCCAGACGACGCCAACAGCAGCGAGCCGTGAGGCACGACGCTTTTCAGCGACGGGCGCGCTAACTAGAATCAGCGCTCCGTGCCAGCTCCACGCGCACGCCGCTGCGATTGTGCGAAGCACGCACCGAAACGGTTTGCCCGGCGCGGACAGCAAGCGGCTCGACGAACGGGTAGAATACCGGATGCCAGTGACGGCTGGTCGTAGCCTCGCCAGTGCCAGGCTGATTTTCGAAATCGACTCCGGCGCATAGCTCGAGACGGAGCCATTGCACGACCCCTTGGCAGAGCCCGCTTTCGGTCACGACCAGAGGAAGAGTCCGCTTCTCAGCGGGGAAGTGGTCGGCATTAGCCAGGTCGAAGCGGAACAAGTCCACGGGAGCCGAGAGCAACGTGATCGGCAGCTCGGACGACAAGTATTGGACGATGGGTGTGTATTCGTTGAGCTGAGAGAGGTCGAAGCCATGTACGGTGCCGACACGCGTGCGTCGCGCAAGGTCTTCGCCCGAGACCAACGCGGCCCGCGCGATGGCGGCGCGTGGGATGACGGTCGCCCCAGGCACGAGCAGGCGCGATTTCGCATCCTCGAGCGCGGGCAGGACCCCTTCGGCAATCACCTGCACGGAGAAAATCTCGCACAGCAAGACGTCGGCCGGCGCCTGCAAGTCGAGCCCGAGCTGTAACTCGGACGACGGCTTGGCAACGACCTTGACGCGATCGGCCAAGCCGTTTGCCGCCACGATTTTCGCCGCGGTTTGCGCGAGCAGCAGGTTCGCTTCGCAAGTCACGACTTGGGAAGCGCGCTCTCCACCGCCTTCGTGGCGGGCGGCGAGCATCGCCAGTAGCCCGGAGCCGGTACCGATCTCCAAGACTGCCTGCCCGGGCTTGACCGTTGCGGCGATCGCCGCGGAAAAAGCCGCATTTCGCGGCTCGTCATTGACCATGTTGAAGTGCCAATCAGGCACTGCAGAGGCCGCCGCAGCGCGGCGTTGAAAGAGATATTCCGTGTTCGACGGCGAAAGCGAGCACGCCCGGACCGATCGCCGGTGCGCCTCGGCTGGCTGCCCCAAGCGGAGCCAGCTGACCGCAGTCAGGTGCCACAGGGAATGCTGGTTCGCGTCATTGGCGAGCACACGGTCGAAGTGGGTGATCGCTTCCTCGTAGCGCTCGAGCGCAAAGCTTGCGTGACCCGCGAGGCGATGCGCAAGCTCGTCGTCGGAGTCGCTTTCCAGCGCGCTCAGCGCGGCGGCGAGTGACTGCGGCCAAGCTTTCAGCTTGGCAAGGCAAGCGCTCAGATCGAGGTTCGCTTGCTTGAGCTCAGGTGTCTGCGAATTCACGGCGCGGCTCAAGCATCGGACCGCATCCTGGAGCTCACCTTGGCGCAGCCGAATACGCCCGAGCAAATGCCAATACTCGCCGGTCTCCGGGTGCCCGGCGAGCGCAGCGTCCGCGAGCGCCGCCGCACGGCTCAAATCACCGCGATCGAGGGCGATGACCGCCAGCAACTCGAGCGCTTTGCCGTTCGCCGGCTGGAGCGCCAACACTTCCAGGTAGTGTCGCTCGGCCTCACGCAAATTGCCGACTCGATGCAAGGCGATCCCCGCATCGAGTCGCTCGCTCAGGAAAGCTCGCTCAGTCATCAGGGCTGCCCAAATGTAACACGTCGCGGGCCGTCGCCAGCCATTGCTGACGAGCCACGAGAACCGCGCGAACGCGGTCCGCTGCTCAGCGACCGGACAGGAACGGCAAACGCTGGAACAGCCACTCGGGCGTGTTCTTGACGATCGGCATCGCGGCGCCCCAGAACGAGGGCACGTACGCCTCCGCGACGTGCGCGTCCAAGGCGTGCAGGATCGCCGGCGCCACCGACTTCGGCTTGCCGAACAGGGCGTGCTTCTTGTGGTCGCGCGTCATCGGCGTATCGACGGGGCCGAGCTTGACCGTCGTTACACCGACGCCAGACGCATATAGGCGCGTGCGCAAGCCCTGCAAGTAAGTGTTCAACGCGCCCTTGGCGGCGCCGTAGGTGTAGTTGCGCGGGCGGCCGCGTTCCCCGGCGACGGAAGTGATCACGCCGAGCGTGCCCGCCTTCTTCTGCTCGAGATGATTGGCGAGCGGGATCAGCAGCGATACGACGCTCGTGAAGTTGACGCGCAAGATCTTTTCGGCCTCCGCGAAGCCCTGTTCACTGGCCAGCTGATCGCCGATATCGCCGTGCGCGATCAACACCCAATCGACTCGGCCGAGCGCGAGCAGGGCCTGCTGCACGCAAGCCTCGTTTTGCTCGAGCTGCGCGAAGTCAGCGGTCTGGGTCGTGACCTGAGCGGCAGCGCAACGCCGGGCCACTTCGTCGAGTTTGTCCGAGTTGCGGGCGACCAAATGCAGGCGGTCCCCGCGCGCGGCACACAACACGGCCACCTCCGCAGCGACGGCCGACGTGGCGCCGAAGATCAATGCGTGCCGAGTGCGCGTCGCTGGCTCGGCCATCAGAAACCGATCTTTCGCATCACGAAGCGAGGCAAGCAGCGAATCACGAACATCACCAGCGCCCAGATCCCGGGCGTGTACAGCACCGCCTTGTTCTTGTCCAAGGCGCGCACCACGTCGCGGGCCACTTGATCCGGTTCACCGGCGAACGGCGGCGGCTTGAGCCCCGCGGTCATGCCGGTCTTCACGAAGCCCGGCTTCACGCACAGCACGTTCAAGCCGGCCTCGTGGTACTTGTGATCGAGCGCCTCCAAGTACACCGACAAGCCGGCCTTGGCCGAGCCGTAGATGGCCACCGGCTTGCGTCCGCGATCGCCGGCCACCGAGGAAAATACGGCCAGCCGCCCGCCGCCACGCGCGAGCAGCCGCTTGCGCACGTGTTCGCAGAACACCAGCGTGTTCGCGTAATCCAAGGTCACGAGCTGGCGCGTCAGCTCGATGTCTGCCTCGAGCGCCTCTTGGCTGGCAAACATCGCGGCGGTCACCACCACGGTGTCGAAGTTGCCGAGCGTCGCATCCGCGGCGTCCAGCGCCGCGGCGAAGCCCTCGGGGGCGGCCAGGTCGCAAATGGAGAAGCCGAGCTGCGCGCCCGCGGGGTGATGTGCCCTCAAGTCAGCCGCGCTGCGCTCGAGCTCTGCTTGCTCGTTGCCGAGTAGGAACACGGTGTCTCCGCGTTCCACTAGCCGACGCGCAATGGCGCGCCCCATGCCGCTCGTGCCACCAAAAACGATTGCTTTCATGACTTCGTCGCCAACCAAAACGCGCGGACCGTGCGCGGCGCGACCGTATTCCGAACCCCCCAGGCCGGCAAGCCGTCAATTCCTGGCGCGTTAGTTCGAAACCCGCACTGCGGGCGTCCAGGCGCGCTTGCCGTCCGGGAGCTCGATCCGGGCGCGGACGTAGCCTTCATCCCCACGCAGCACGTAGACCGCAGGGCGCTCGCTCAGCGCGCTGTAACGCGCGAGCTCGCGGCCACCCATGCCGATGAACACCACGCTGGCACGCGCCTGAACGGGCTCGACCTCGTATTCTCGATCGCGTACCGCGATCCGCCGCAGCTCGACCCCAGTCGACGCATACAGCTGCCCCTGAGCCATGGCCGAGCAAATCGCGACGCTGTCGGTCACGTCACCGAAGGTGGAAATCCAGGCGCGGCCCGGGGTGGCCGGCGGATCGCTCGAGACATCGATGTGGTGTTCGTCGTCGACTCCGACCCCCATGAAGTCCGCGCCTGCGCTGAGCGCGATATCCCAGAGCGCCTCGTGCGAGGGATGATCCGCGTCTCCGGCGGAGCGCACGTACGGGTGTCCGCTGGCGATTTCGAGCAGCGAGGCGTCTCGGGCATCCGTGACGTCAGCGGCCGAGAGTCCCCAATCGAAGTTTGGGTGATTGACCAGCGCAACGCCACCCTGATGGCGCACGGCGCTGATGCCGTTGGACAGCGCAGCCGCCGCGCTGCCGAAGTGCCCGCCGGGGATGTGCGTCTTGGTGCACAGCGCGTTGACGTGCACTTGGCGTCCCTTGCCGGTCATGGTGATCTCTTCACCCGAGATCAACACGAAGCCAGGCTCCTGAAGCGACGCGTAGCGTGCCGGCTTCGATAGCTTGTTGTGATCGGTCAGCGCGAGGAACTGGTAGCCGTGACTGCGATACC